>Ga0172367_10007642_pt1 | contig 12312 bp, 10 predicted proteins | sample Lak10m_FD_114542 | JGI IMG/M metagenome (GOLD analysis project Ga0172367, IMG submission 114542) | Freshwater microbial communities from Kabuno Bay, South-Kivu, Congo - kab_022012_10m | ecosystem: Environmental > Aquatic > Freshwater > Lake | place: Democratic Republic of the Congo: South-Kivu...
CTGACGGTACGGTTCACCTATCGGCGCAAAGTGATTCGAATCATCGGTGCTGGCTATTGGCGCAAAGGAAAGATTGTTTATGAAAAAGAAGATCGTCTACACAGATGAACCCATGGGCGACGTTGAGGTTGTCACTGACTTTTTACCGTCGCCTGCCGAACTTGCGTTTCGTGAGGATGGCGTAAAAGTAACGCTGGCCCTCAGCAAGAGCAGCGTCGAGTTTTTCAAGTCAGAAGCCTCCAAACACCAAACCCAGTACCAGCGAATGATCCGCCGCTTGCTCGACTCATACGTTGCAGCGCAGGGAGCTGTTGCTAACCATCCAAATCGCTCAATCCGCAAGCGCGCGTCAATGTAGCAGACCCTCTGTCAATGCCGAGCATAGCGCGGCAGTCCATGCACTCCGGTGGCATGGCTCGCAACGCTTCGCTCGCGATGACGGTTCGAGTTTTGTTCAGCATCGACCCGAAGTCAGGACACATGAATGACCAAACCAGGCCGAAACGACCCCTGCCCCTGCGGCAGCGGCAAGAAATACAAGCACTGCTGCCAAGCCAAAGACACGGCGCAGGCGGCCAAGGCGCGCGCCAGCGCTGTACCCGCGGGCCCGGGTTACCACTGCCACCAGGGTCATATGCTCCGAGCGCAAGGCCGACTGGACGAGGCCCTCCAGTGTTACCGGCAGGCGTTGCTGATTCAACCTGATTTTGATGAAGCCCAATACTGCATCGGAGAAACCTTTCAGGCTCTGGGGCGCTTTGACGAAGCATTGGCGAGCTACCAACAGGTGCTTCTACACCAGCCAAATCTGGTCGAAGCGCATTGCAACATGGGCATCACTCTCCAGGCCCAGGGGAAACTTGACGAGGCTGTGGCGCGCTATCGCAAGGCACTGTTGCTCAGGCCTTCTCTTGCCGAGGCCCACGTCAATCTGGGCAACGCGATGCAGGCGCAAGGCCTGCTGGACGACGCTGTCGCCAGCTACCGGAAAGGCCTATTGCTCAAGCCATCCATTGCCGAGGCCTGGTACAACTTGGCCAATGTGCTGGGTATGCAAAACCAGCTGAATGAGGCCGTCCACTGCTATCAACAAGCGCTTTTGCTCAGGCCGGACTATGTCGATGCAAATTGCAATCTGGCAACGACGCTGGTGGGTCTGGGACACATTGACGAGGCCATTGCCAGCTACCGCCAGACACTCCTGCTAAAGCCGGATTTAGCCGAAGCGCATAGTACGCTCTTGTTCAACATGCAGTATTCAAGCACCTGTTCGCCAGAGGAGATGTTTCGCGAACATCAGCGCTATGCGGAAACTTTTGAGGCGCCACTCAAGCCTTTCTGGCAAGCTCACGCTAACGGCCGTGACCCACTGAGACGGCTCAGAGTGGGCTATGTCTCTGCTGATTTTCGCAACCACGTTGTGGCGTCTTTCTTCAAGCCGATTCTGGCTAGTCATGACCCCTCTCAGTTCGAGATCTTCGGCTACTACAACAGTGGCCTGCGCGACAGCCACACTGACTGGATTGCTGCTCACATGGACCACTTCATGGTCTGCAACGACCTGACTGACGAACAGCTGGCAGAGCGTATCCGTGCTGACGGTATTGACATCCTGGTGGACCTGTCGGGGCACACCGCAGACAACCGGCTGCGCGTATTTGCCCGCAAGCCTGCGCCGGTTCAGGTCACTTACATCGGCTACCCTGGCACCACGGGTTTGAGTGCCATCGACTACCGCATTACCGATGCCTGGCAGGACCCCCCGGGCCAAACCGAGTGCTACCACAGCGAGACCTTGGTGCGTCTGTCGGGTGGTGCGCTGACCTTTCAACCCGAGTCGAACTTACCCGACGTCAATGCACTACCCAGCTTGGGTTCTGGCAAACTGGTTTTTGCCTCGCTCAACAACCTGAGCAAAGTCAACCCGGCCGTGGTCAAGTTGTGGGCGCGTATCCTGCACGCCGTGCCCCCGGCCCGGCTGATGCTCGGCAACGTGAACGACGTTAGCATTCAGCAACATCTGCTCGGCATGTTCGACCAGGCAGGCATTGGACCGGCGCGCCTGATCCTGAAACCGAAGCTGCCCATGGCTGACTATCTAGCCTTGCACCATCAAATTGACGTCGCCCTTGACCCGTTTCCCTACAACGGCGGCGCCACCACCATGTATTCACTGGCGATGGGCGTGCCGGTGATTACCCTGCCCGGGCAACATGCGGTGTCGCGCTTTGGTGCCGCGGCACTGGCGCGCATGGGATTGTCTGAGTTCATCACACACAATGAAGACGAGTATGTTCAGTGCGTCATCAGGTTCGCCAATGATTTGCCCGCGCTGAACGCGGTGCGCCAGTCGCTGCGCGCGCGCATGAATGCACCAGCATGGCAGCCCGCCACCATCACCCGCCAGCTCGAAGCCGCTTACCGCGACATGTGGCGCACCTGGTGCGTCTCGCCTACGGGTACTTGTTGACCTCATTTGTGTGGTTCACGCCGTGGCAGGCCAGCTGGCAACTGCCGCCATTGGCCGTCTTGGTGAAAGCAATGGTGCCGGCATTGGCCGTCACCACCGGGTTGCCGTTCACATCCAGGAGTATGAAGTTGATCAGGTTGGACTGGTAGCGTGAACCATGTGCGTCGTGGCAGGTGGCGCATGATGTCGGGCTGCTGCTGGTGCTCAGGTGTTTGGCGTGGGGAAATTTGCCGGGCAAGGTGGTAGTCAGCAAGTTGGTTCGGTCGTGACACTTGTAGCACAGCGCAAATTCGGTGGGCGATTCGATCACGGCGCTGTCGGTGTTGTAGTTCAACTCCAGCAGTGGTTTGTAGATGGAGCCGTGCGGCCCGGCCGGTTTGGTACCAGCAGCCGTCCAACCATCGTTGTTGTGGCAACTGCCGCAAGCAATCCGGCTGGTGGCCGTCAGACCCGAACCCAACACAAAACTGGCGTCCGGAATGGTGGCGTTGCGCCCCACGGCTGCCACGGGGTGAAACGACAGGTTGCTCGGCTCGAACTGCTCGCGCGCATTGCGCAGATCGTCCTGGCGCGCAAAGCTGAGGGTCGTGGCTGGCGCCAGGCCATGGCACTTGTAGCACACCTCCTGCTGATAGGTGGCCACCGCCACTGGTGTGCCGGCCTGATCGATGCCGCGCACACCCTTGAGCGGCCCGCTAACATTGGGCGCAGCGGCGCTACTGGCATTGGCCGCATGGGGGTTATGGCAGTCGGCGCAGGCTACATGGCGCGTCATGGGTGTGGTGGTATCGGTTGGGTCCTCGTTGGGGGTATGCGTCCAGGGATCGATGTCGATCGGGTGGCGCGAGGTCTTGGTAAATTCGGTGTTGAAATTAAAGTCTGCCTTGGCCACTGTACCGCTGTGGCAAATAGTGCAATTGGCCGTTTCATCAGTCTGGGCCAGCAAGCCCTTGCTGTGGCCGGCAGCGTGGGGGCGATGGCAGCTAAGGCAGGCGTTGTCTTGCACCGTGGTGTAGCCGTCAACAGGCCAGGGACTGGTAGCTTCGGGTTTCAAGGTCGCTGTCGATGTGGCGTGACTGGCATTGCTCCAGTTGGTTGGCTGATGGCAAGTGGTGCACAAGGCACCCTTGATCGGATCCATGCGCATGAAGTTGGCCCGATCGACATGCGCGTCGTGGCAGCTGGTGCACTGCACCCGCCCGTCTGCGTCCAGATGCAAGGCCTTGGGCGCACCTACCGGGTTCACCAGCTCGCCGCGATCGGCTGCCAACTGGCTGTTGTAAGTGAACGAAATCGGGTGGTCGTTCGACAGGTCGGTGCCGATCAAACCCGACCCGGTAATTTTGTCCAGCGTGGGTTGTACTCCCCCCGGCGGGCGCAACAGTGAGCCCATAGCCATCGTGCCATCGTGGCACGACAGGCACAGCCGCGAGCTGCCCGTAGGCTGCGTCGGGACCGCCTTGAGCGTGGAACTGGTGTACAAGGTGTAGGTAGCGCCCGAGAACGCCCGGTTCCAAAGCGCCAGCGACGAATTGGCGTTGTGCGGCGTGTGGCAAAACACGCACAGGCCGGTGGCCTCGGGTGCCTTGAACGTGCCGGGGCCTGACGGTGTGAGGTTATGTTTTGTGGTGGCCAGATCGGCCCGGGCGGCTGGCGACCAGCCCAGCAGGCTGGCAACCAGAAGCGCCAACAACAGGGCAAGGGTACCAGCTGCCTTGGATTTTGTGATCATTGTGTTGACTCCTTGGCAGTCGCGATGGCGCCCTGGAACACTTGCACGCGGTGGTTGTAGGCATCGGCCAGGTAGACCTTGTCCTGATCCGAAATAAAAATACCGCGCGGCATCATCATCTGACCCGGCCGCTCGCCGCGCTCGCCAAAAACCAGCAGCAACTGGCCGCTCCGGTCGAAAATCTGCACCAGATCAAAGAGCGCATCGACCACATAGTAGTGCCCCCCGGCGTCAGCGGCAACACCCTTGGGCGCGGCAAAGTCGCCGCTGCCGTTGCCTTGCTTGCCGAACTGCCACAGAAAAGCGCCGTCCTGGCTCAGTGCCTGAATGCGAAAGTTCATTGCGTCGGTCACCAGCAGCGCGCCGCTGGCATCGAGCGCCAAGTGCGTGGGGTAGTTGAACTGGGCAGGTCCACGCCCGCTCTCGCCCATGTGGCGCAGCAGCGCACCGTTGCCGTCGAACACGGTAATGCGGTGGCGCTTGGAATCAAGCACGTAAAGTCGCCGAGTGGCCTCGCTCCAGGCCAGCGCCGCCGGACGCTCCAGCCCCTGGCTGGCAAATTCGCGCACCAGCGCGCCGTCGCGGTCGAGCAAGAACACCTTGTTGAGCCCGGTGTCGGCCACAAACACGGCGCCGTCGGCACGCAGCGCCAGCGCCACTGGTGACACCAGCGCCTCGCTGCCAATTTTCTTCAGCTGGCTGGCGCGCTGGTTCGGCCGGTCCAGAATCCAAAGCGACTGCGCACCGGGGTCAGCCACATACAGCACGCCAGCCGTCTCGGCCACGGCCGACGGCCGCACAAATTGCTGTGCGCTGCTGCCAATGAGGGCATCGCCCAAGCGCTGCAGCCAGCTGCGTTCGATACCCCAGTCTTGCGGCCCAGCCACGCTTTGCAGATACCTGATGCGCGGCAACTCGGGCGGTGCGGGCCACACCAGGGTGGTCTGGGTGGTGGTGTCGATGGTCGGCGCAGGCGCGGGCGTACCGCAACCCACCGCCAGTGTCAGCACCGCAGCCGCCATCGAGGCACTGAAAAAAAAGCGCATCACAAATTTCTCCTGATGCTCAAGAACAGGTTCTGTTGGTTCTGACGCAGGTTGCCCGACACCGACTGGCCGACGGACACACCCAAGGCAAGATACAGCTTGCCCAATTTCAACTGGGTTTTGGCCTGAAGCTGCATCAGCACTGACCTGGGTGAAATATCATTTTGCTCGGTGCGTACCTCGGCCATGGCGTTGTTGTTCCAGCCACCGTCCGTTTGCCAGTCAAGTGATGTGCGCGCGGTAAACAACGCAAACTGGCGATCTGTCTTCAGGTAATGCGCGTTGCTGGCGGAGGCGCTTGCGTTCATATTCCACCTTTCTCTGGGTTTCCAGTACAGCGATGCCATCAACTGCGCCCGGTCATAAGCATTCACCAACGTGCCGCGGTAGCGCACAAAATTGGCGCTGCCTTTGGCATTCACGCCAAAGAAACGGCCGCTGCCCTGCACATTCACTCTGCTGGTGTCCTCCTGCACGTCGAGCAAAAGGCTTCTCGTGCTGCTGCGCATGTGGCTGGCTTCGGCCGACGTCGCCAGGCCAAGCACGTTGCCATTCATATAAATGTTCACGCTGTCATCGCTCGAGTTTTGCAATTGCAGCGTGCTGTTGAGCAAAATACGGTCCACGTCACTCACCAGCAGGCTCTCGGTTTGTGAGTGGATGTAATTGGCCCCGATCCAGCCAAAATTCAGGTTCACGCCATAGGTGTCCGTAATTTCATCGCTCGAGTTGTTTTGGGCGAAGCGGGTGCGACCACCCAACAGCTTGGAGTTGGTCTTGTTGTGACTGTAATTGACACCGATCCAGCCGTAACTCACCGAAGTACCATAGCCTGCGCCATAGCTTTCGATTTCACGGTCGCCATCGAGCTCATACTCATAGGTCACCTTGAGCAGATCGCCTGGCTCGACTGGATCGTCGTTGGGCAAGGTGTCACGATAGATGGGTGTGATGTAAGTCAAATTGCGAATCACCTCGACCGTGTAATCACGGTCGCGCACCAGTTCAGACTCATTGGGGTCGTCCCTTAAATTGAAAACCCTGATGCTGCTTTCAATGATAAAAGGTTTGCTCAGTCTTTGCGTTGTGTCAGCGTTGGCAGGATCAATTGCGTTGAACTGGTCTTTGGCATTGATGCGCCCAACGCTCAGCGCACTGCCGCTGTGCTCGTAGCTACCATGCCAACCCAGGTTCAGGGCACCGCCACCAGGCAGGCTGTGGTAGTAATTCTGGGACAGGCGGCCATTGTGGCGCGACAGCGTGCCCACGACAAAGTCGCTGCGTTGGGCCTCCATGGTCAAGTCTGTGCTCAGGTTTTCGTACAGTTGGTGCCATAAAGAAAAACTGGCAAAGTGGTTCAGCGCCACCTCACCCTCGCCTTCATCCCGGGTGAAATCATAAGCATAGTCGGTGGTCAGGTTGCGGTAATGGTCAATGTGCAGGTCTTCATTGAGAGTCAACGTGTTGCTGGCCAGCAGCGCATTGCGCGTGGCATAGACCAGGCTGGAAGTCAGTTTGCGGTTGAGCCCGGGACCAAAGTCGAGGTCGTAGTCGATGGATGCCGCTTGTGACCGGCTGCCGTCTTGTGTTGGCGTGCCACTGCTCTGGTCCGCCCCTCGGTAGCGCAAGTTCAGGTCGGCCGTGGGAAAGCCTTTTTGCGCTGACGCATTGACCGTTCGGCTGGTCTGGTCCAAGTAGCTGATGCGGTTGAAAGAGGTTGTGGTTTGCTGCCGGTGTTCCTGGCGGACCTCCAATTGGGCGGTAAACCATGGTCCGACCCATTTCTTGAGGTCGCTGTCCTCCGAGAGCCGCACCCTGAAACCCTGGTTGTCAATGCTGCCAACGCTGCGCCGGCCATAGTCCAGGTTGGCATCGATCTGGGTAAGACTGGCGTAGAGCTCGATGGGATAGGATTTTCGTTCCAGAATGGAAGCGTTCAAGTTGTAATTGGTCACCATGGCGTCGCTCGCGCTCACTGCACCGGCACCGCTGTAATTAAACTGGTTGAAAGCAATGGTGAACCCCATGCTACCGTTGACAAGGCGCCGGTCGAGCAGATACAGGCCGCTGCCTTGCATATCGAAAGATTCGTTCAGTCCGTAAGAGGTGCTCGAGCTGCTGCTGGTACCGCTGCTGGAACTCTTGCTGAGGTTGGCCTGCAGGCCCACACCGCTCGACCACCGGCCAGTCCCCACCTGCCAGTCAATCGCCCTGCTGCGGGTGCCCGACGCAGCCAAGATCAAGGCCAACAGCAAGCGAACGAAAGTGCGGGGGAAGCAACTCATTTACGATGGCATCTGGAGCACGTATCGAAGTTCACCGGAAACGCGGGGAGTCCCTTGTGGCAGGCACCGCAATATTTTTGCTGATCGATCAGCGCCATGGTGATCTGGGCGGTACCGGCCTTCATTTCGAAGCCCACTGTTTTGTTGTGACACACATAGCATTTGTATTTGACGCGGTGGTTCCAGTGCGAAAAAATGGCTGGCGGAAACTCTTCGTCGCCTTTGGTCTTGCGCTCGAAGGTGATGTCGCCCAGCACCGGTTCGGCCAGCGCGCCCGGCGCCAGCCCGAGCAACATCAAACCGGCCATGAGTCGCAGCAGCAGCGTCTTCATGATTTCTTGATCGGCTTGTGGCAACCCTTGCAGCCCGAGGGTTGCGCCAGCGCCACCTTGTCGTGGCAGACGCCGCAGTATTTGCCATCGTCGATGGCGGCCATGGTGATCTTGGCGTTGCCGGCTTCGCGCTTGAAGATCGCGTTGTGGCAATTGGTGCAGGTGAGCCACTGGGTGTGCACCTTGTGCGAAAAAATCACCATGCGATTGGGCTTGCCCGAGGTGGCCAGTTCGATGTCGTCCTCGGAGGTTTTGCCGGCGTCCTGGTCCAGTGTGTTGATGACACCGCCGGGCGAGATGATCTTGCTTTCGAGAGCGGCTCCCCAGTCGATGTTGCCATCGTCGTCCTTGGGCAGCCCCTTGAAAACCACCGGCCAGTTGGGAGGTGCACCAACCCTTTTTGCCTCGGCCAGCGCCTCCAGATGTTCCTTGGAGAGAATCAGCACCGGTGCACCGCTGGGGGGCGGGGCTCGACGCATCTTGCGCGCGGGCGGCTCGTTGGATTGCACACGGCCAGGCGGCGGCATGTCGAACAGCACCGCCATCAGCGGCGTGGAACTGCTGCACGCTGCGAGCAACACCAGCAACGCTGGCAGCACGATGAGCGACAGCAGGTAGCGCAGTGATCGAGTCCGTTTGAAAGCCATCGGGTTAGTCAATGTCGTGCCGCCATAGTTGAAGTGGCATTTTAACAATGTACGGTCCGAGTCCATGCCCGGCCATGGAGTTCCGCAGCCAACTCAAAAAAAGGGCGCTGACCCGAAAGTCAGCGCCCTTTGAGCACAAGAAAAAAGCGAGATACCCGGCTTATTTGATGTGGCACTGCAGGCAGATGTAGCCACCCGCTTGCGTGGAGCCTTGGTTCTGACCGCGCAGCAGCCAGTCGTCCACCGTCTGCTTGTTGTGCGGGTCGTGGCAAGTGGAGCACTCCATGCCAGACTTGCCTGTTGTGGCGCCGCCCGTAATAGAGCCGAGACCGTTGGTATCGGTATAAAGCTTGATCAGCGAAGCCTGGTTGCCACCACCTTTGGCCTTTGGCGCCAACGTGCTGATAGCTGTGCCGCCACCGAGGCTCGCAGCGGTGATCTGGTGCGCAGTTGAGAGGGGCTGGAACTCACTCAGAACCACATTGGTACCGATGGTTATATTGTTGTAAACAGCACCCACTTGATCCGGGTAAGGCATGCCGACCGGGTGCGTGCCGTTCAGAAGGCCGCCGCCACCAACAACATATTGCGGACGGGAGTCGGTTCCGGCCCAAGTCTTGCCATCATAGTCGACCGGCTTTTGGCCCACCGAGAACGTGTTGTAGGTGCCAGCGCTGGCTTTGTACATGCTCACGTCGCCAACGGCCACCGAGCCGTCATGGCAAGCCAGGCATTTGGCGGTGGGGCCTTTGTAGGTTGGACCCGCCATGGAAGAGAACTTGGTACCGCCCGAGGTGCTTGTTGTGTCGCTCCAAGTGAAGTTATTTTGCGATGGTGTTTTGTTCCACAGCAGCAGGGTGGATTGGGCACTGTGCGGCGTGTGGCAGAAAGCGCACTGGCCTACAAAATTTTGGACCCCTGGTTTGGTCGCTTGCGAGCCCAGGAAGTTGCTGCGCGTGGCGAAGTCGTGGCGGGTGCCTTTGATACCAGCACCGCCGTCGGAAGCCATCGCGGTTCCCATGGTTGCCAGCACCATGCTGACGGCTAAGACACTTTTTGAAACTTTCATGTCGAATTTCTCCTATGAATGAAATGAAGGTCACGGACCATTACCGGACTGAACTTTCCAAGCAAAAGGCGGGCCAGCTTTTGACAACAGGGGAAGAAACCCGTTTTAACCCCTGTTTTGACCATTTTTTGACCCGTGATTACTGAAATCCGGTGGATGGCAGCTTAAATCGGTTTCGATTTTGTAACCTGTGCACAGGGCCAAACCCTGAAATGTCACGTTTTGGTAACCTGACAAAAAAGGGCGCTGACCGCTACGGCCAGCGCCCCAATGGGTCGGGACAAGGCGCCCTTATTTCTTGGCCGGCTCTGCCTTGGCGGGGTCTTCGGTTGCCTTGCTGGCTTTTGCGGCTGCGGTCTCTGCGGCAGCCTTGGCATCGGCGGCCGCTGCGGCTTCTGCGGCACCCTTGATGGCAGCGTCTTCGGCGCTGGTGTTGATCAACTGATAAATGCTGACACGGTGGTTGAGGTTGTCACCCACGTAGAGGCGATTGTTCTTGTCGATGGTCAGCACCGATGGGTTTTGCAATAAACCCGGTGCCGTACCGCGACCACCAAAAAACATCAACACGTCGCCTTTGGCATTGAATAGCTGCACGTTGCTCCAGCCGGAGTCAACCACATACAACGTGCCAAAACTGTCAACGGCAACGCCCTTGGGTTTGTCGAACATGCCAAAGGCCGAGCCGCGCTTGCCGAATGCCCTGAGGAAATTGCCATTGGCGTCGAACTTCTGCACCCGCGAGTTAAGCGTATCGGCCACGTAAAGGTTGCCCTGCGCGTCCACCGTGAGGTAGGTGGGAAACAGGAAGGAGCCGGGAATGTCGCCAGTCTGCCTGCCGATCTTGCCAAGCAGCTTGCCCTCAAGGTCGAATATCTTGACGCTGTGCTCTTCCGACCCGGTGCGGCCGCTGTCGGCGACGTAAAACCTGTTGCGCGGCAGGTCCATGGCCAGGCCAACCGGCCGCTCCATGGACTTGTCGGTAATGAAGTGCAGGGGATTTCCAGCCGGGTCGAATACCTGCACGCCGCCGCGCCCCGAATCGGCCACATAAATGTTGGCCTTGGCATCGACCCCCACGCCCATCGGCGCGGCCAGTTTGCCCTGGCCGACGGTCTTCGAGGTTTTTTTCTCGAAGTCATAGACAAACACCTTGCCCTGGGCAAAGTCGGAGATGTAGAGCCGATGGCCGTCAGGCGAGGTGGTCAGCCCCATCGGCTCGACGATGCGGTTGAGGGGAGCAGATTCGCCAGCCAAAAATTTCAACACGCTCTGGCTGGACGTATCTTCCTTGGCCAGGTCCCCGTCGTCCACCAGAGTTCGGATGAACTCGATGCGCGCCACCTCAGGCGGCTCGGGCCAGACCAGGCGAGGCTGCTCCTTGACCGGCGCGTCGCTGGCGCAACCCACCAGCAGGGCGACCAGCGTGGCTGCGGCGGCGCCCGCCACGGCACGCGCCAGGCGGCGCGCACCAGACGGGGACTGCAACTGAGGTGAAACTTCGGTGACAATGAATTTGGTCATGTTGACTTCCAAAGGGTTGAGAGAATGGAAAGTTGCATTTTATCCATGCACGCTTCCGACTGCCGCTACAGACCATGGCAAAGCCTTGACCACCGTTGTTTTGTCAGGCCGCATGCCGACAGTCGTATGATCGCGACGCATTGGAATGAGTCAACTTGATTGGAATACATATGAAATTGGTTTCACGCCTTCTGTGTGGCCTGGCCCTATTGGCTTCACTGGTGCCAGCGGCTCTGGCGGTGGAGGCCTCCGTGGTCAGCGCCGCCACAACGCTAAGCTATACCTTTATCGAAATCGAGCGCGACGGCAAGCCCATATGGCTGGCTTCCGACGTGGTCGAGGTCAAGCCCGGCGACCGCATCAGCTTTGACGAAGGCTTCATCATGATGAACTTTTTCAGCAACGACTTGCAACGCATGTTCCCGAACATGACGTTCGTTGAAAAGGTCAAGGTGATCCCCGAAAAGTGAGGTCGTGCGCCGTGAAGAAGCTGCTGGTGGTCTGTCTGGCCGCGCTGCTTGGCGCGGGCCTGGCGCTGGCGCAGGGTGGCGTGAAGAAAAAGCGGCCGCCGCCGCAGGAATACGGCAAGGTGGTCATCAGCAAGCAGTCGGCCCAGGCCAAGCTGGCGCCGGTCACTTTCAGCCACTGGCTGCACCGCGCCAAATACACCTGTCGGCTGTGCCATGTGGACATCGGCTTTGCCATGAAAGCCAACGACACCGGCATCACCGCAGCGGACAACGCCGGCGGCAATTACTGCGGCACCTGCCACAACGGCAAGATGACGGTTGACGGTAAGCGCATTTTTGCCGCCTGCCCGGCCAACGCTGACGCTGCGACGGCCAAAGACCCGGCCGAGGCGCAACGCTGCAGCCGCTGCCATGCCACGGACCAGGAGGTCAAGCTGAAACAGGACTTTGCCGAATTCACCGGAAAGTTCCCCAAACAGCGCTTTGGCAATGGCATCGACTGGATCGCCACCGAGGCGGCGGGCCAGGTGAAGCTGATCGACCGGCTCGACGGGATTTCGAGCAAAAGCAAGCCGTTTGTGAGCCCGGCCGATGCCACCATTGCGCCGCACGCCTATGGCATGCCCGACATCATCTTTTCACACGACAAGCACGGCGTGTGGAATGGCTGCGAGCTGTGCCACCCCGACCTGTTTCCGTCGGTGAAGAAAGAGGCCAAACAGGCCTATTCGATGAAC
>Ga0172367_10007643_pt1 | contig 12311 bp, 10 predicted proteins | sample Lak10m_FD_114542 | JGI IMG/M metagenome (GOLD analysis project Ga0172367, IMG submission 114542) | Freshwater microbial communities from Kabuno Bay, South-Kivu, Congo - kab_022012_10m | ecosystem: Environmental > Aquatic > Freshwater > Lake | place: Democratic Republic of the Congo: South-Kivu...
GTTAAAAAGTTTGGAGAGGAAGCAAAAATCGCAATTAGAAATGTTCGCAGAGATTGTAATGATAAATTAAAAAAAGCTGAAAAAGCAAAAGAAATTACAGAAGATGATCTTGAAAAAATTGAAAAAGAAGTTCAAAGGGTCACTGACAAACATATTGAAGATATTGATGCACTTGTCATTCAAAAAGATAAGGAAATAATGACAGTGTAAATTTTTAAGTAGGCTTCACATCGAAGCCTTTTTTATTTTTAAAATTATTTTTTCTTTATGAATATTAATTCTATTTTTCAATTATAAAAATCTATAAGTGTCCTTTTAAAAATTATTGGAGTAGCAATGAGTATTTCAAAAGAAGATGCCTTAAGGTATCACAAAGATGGCAGGAGAGGAAAGATTGAGGTTGTTGCCACTAAGCCTTGCTTTACTGCAAGAGATTTAGCATTAGCCTATACACCTGGAGTCGCTATACCATGTCTTGAGATAAACAAGAATCCTGAGGATGTTTTTAATTACACTGCGAAAGGAAATTTGGTAGCTGTTGTCTCAAATGGCACTGCAGTACTTGGTCTTGGCGATATTGGTGCAATGGCTGGTAAACCTGTTATGGAAGGCAAAGGAGTATTATTTAAGAGATTTGCCGATATTGATGTTTTTGATATTGAATTAAATTCTCACGATCCAAAAGAAATTATTCGTGCAGTTCAATTGCTTGAACCAACCTTTGGTGGAATTAATTTGGAAGATATTAAAGCTCCGGAATGTTTTGAGATTGAGGAAGAATTAAAAAAAACAATGAACATTCCTGTGTTTCATGATGATCAGCATGGAACGGCGATTATTTCATGCGCAGCATTAATTAATGCTGCTGAAGTTGCAAAAAAAGAGTTGAAGGATTTGAGAATTGTTGTTTCTGGTGCTGGTTCGGCTGCAATTGCATGTTGTAATTTATATATCCTTGCTGGAGTTACTCGGAAAAATATTTCAATGTTCGATACAAAGGGATTAATTCATAAAGATCGAAAAGATTTGAACAAGTACAAAGCTGCTTTTGCAATTGAAAATAAATACAAAGATCTAACCGAAGCTATGACTGGTGCAGATGTTTTTATTGGATTATCAAAGGGAGATATTATTCAACCTGAAATGATAAAGGTGATGGCCCCAAATCCGATTGTATTTGCTATGGCAAATCCAGATCCAGAAATAAAATACGATGTGGCAAAAGCCGCTCGTGAAGATGTAATAATGGCAACGGGTAGAAGTGATTATCCTAATCAAGTAAATAATGTATTGGGGTTTCCTTTTATTTTCAGAGGTTCGCTTGATGTTCGTGCAACAGCAATTAATGATGTAATGAAAATGGCTGCTGTAAAGGCTTTGGCGAATTTAGCAAAAGAACCTGTCCCGGAAGTTGTAATTAGAGCTTATGGTGGAAAGGATTTTACATTTGGTCAAGATTATATTATCCCAAAACCATTTGATCCGCGTGTACTTTGGAATGTTGCACCTGCAGTTGCGAAGGCTGCGATTGAAACAGGTGTTGCCAGAGTTATTATCGAAGATTGGGATTCATATCGTGAACAGTTGAAAGAGAGACTTGGTTTTTCACAAGAAGTCGTTCGCTCTGTTATTCACGAAGCAAGAAAAAATCCAAAAAAAATTGTTTATCCAGAAGGTGAAGAAGAAAAAATAATCCGCGCTGCTAATTCGGTTTCTAATGATAATATTGGCAATCCTATTTTAATTGGTAATAAGGATAAAATATTGGATAAGATCAAAGAACTTGAGTTTGAAGTTGATAGGTTTGAGATCATTGACCCGAAAAATTCACCTAAGTTCAATGACTATGTTGAAAAGTTTTATCATAAAAGAATGAGAAAAGGAATCACACAAAGAGCAGCACGAGAAATCATCATGAAGCCAGTCTATTTTGCTTCTATGATGGTTGATAATGGTGATGCTGATACATTGATTGGCGGATTGACTACGCATTACCCGGATACAATTAAACCTGCTCTGCAATGCATTGGGGTGAGAGATAGAAGTAAAGTGGTTGCCGGAATGTATATAGTTATCATCAAAAGAAAAGTTCTGTTTTTTGCTGATACAACTGTTAATGTTAATCCAACAGTAGAAGAGTTGGCGGATATCGCGATTAGCACCGCTGATACTGTACGTGTTTTTAATATTGAGCCAAAGATTGCAATGCTTTCATTCAGTAATTTTGGAAGCAGTATGCATGAAGAATCAGAAAAAGTTGTAAGAGCAGCAAGACTTGTAAATCAACTTCGTCCTGATATAATTTGTGATGGTGAAATGCAGGCAGATACAGCTCTTGTTCCGGAGATTTTGGCAAATGAATTTCCATTTGCAAAAATTCAGGGCGGCGCTAATACTTTGATTTTCCCAAACCTTAGTGCTGGAAATATTGCTTACAAGCTATTCGAAAGAATAACTAATGCAACTGTTATTGGACCTATATTAATTGGTATGAAAAAACCAGTGCATGTTCTGCAGCGTGGCGCATCTGTTGATGATATTATTAATATGTCTGCAATTGGAGTTGTAGGAGCAAATCTCAACGATTAAAATTATTAACGGCTGTCGATAGGCAGCCGTTTTCATACCTGAATTATTCCCTTTCATTTGTATATTTCTAATGTTCGAAAAATTATTTTGAGATTTAGGTGGTAAAAAATATTTTGTATTTGATTGGCAGCTTCGCCATATTTTTACTTGGGATAGTTTTTTACGGAATTTTTTTGTCACGTACTCAGGAATCTTTGGATAGCGTAATTAGAAAAAAGAATCTTGATGCAATAAAAAATATTAATATTATTATCAGCAAATCAAAATATGAATTAAGGCTTTTTTCAGATACTACTCTGCTAAAGTCATATAAAATTGTAATGGGACGTGTTCGTAATGGCAAAAAATTTATATATGGAAGTACACCAGTAGGAAAGTATAAGATTTGTGAATTAATAAATAAATTTAAATATCATAAATTGATGAAATTAAATTACCCAAATTCTGTAGATGCTGCAGAAATGTTGTTAGATAAAAAAATATCCAAAAGTGTTTATCGAAAAATTTTACTGGCGGAAAAAAACAATGATTGTCCTCCAAATGGTATCAATTCGATTGAGCAATTTGGAATTCAAGGAATTGGTGAATTTGATATCATTTTTAAAAATCTGCCATTTGTATTTAACTGGACAAATGGTTCGGTTGCGGTGAGCAATTATGAAATTGATGAATTATTTGCAGTATGCAAAATAGGTACTGAAGTGGTTATTCAAGAGTGACTATGACAAAAATTAAATACATTTTGACAATATTGTTTGTTGCAACTATAGTTTTTGCTCAAAGCAAATATGAAATTGATGAAATAATTTTTTCGGGCAACAATAATTTCCCTGAAGGGCAACTTATTAATATTATCTCTACCCAAACTTCACCGAATTGGTTATCAAAATTTGCGAACAAAGTTTTTGGCATTGGGGAAGAGGCAAAATATTTTGATTCTTTAGCTTTATTTATTGATTTAAGTATTTTGAAAAATTTTTATTACGATAATGGCTTTTTCAAATCTAAATTTTATGTGGATTTTGAAAAATTAAATGACGATAAATCTGTTAAAATCAAATATAAAATAAAGGAAAATGCTCCATTTACTTATCAGAAAATTGAAGTTGAAGGTGTTGAAAAATTACCTAAACTATTTTCTGATTATGTTTTTAATCTTGCAAAGACTGATACATCGCTACGCTTTTCAAAACAATATATTGAGACAATAAATAGCGAAATTTTATATTATTTAAAAAACAAGGGAATGATGCTTGCAAGCTCAAATCCAATTAATATCAGAATTGACACTGTTCAAAACAAAGTAAATGTAAAGTTATCATTCAATCTCGGAATTATTTATAAAATATCTGAAGTTCGCGTTGAAAGAACTGGGGAAGGAAAAAATTTGGTTGATGATAATTTAATTGTAGACATCGCAGATTTGAAGCCCGGCGATACTTATAATTTTTCTACTCTTCAGCGAATACAGCAACGATTATTCCGTACAAATCTTTTTACTTCGACTTTGGTGTATGGTGTTACTTCAGATACTGTAGGTGATAGAGTACCAATCAATATCACTTCAGATATTGGTCTTCTTCATGAACTATCGCCAGAAATGATTATTAATAATGAAGACAATCGATTTAACTTAGGTCTTAGCTTCGGATTTACAAAGAAAAATTTTATTGGTAATGCGCGAAAACTGAATATTAGTTTATCCACTGCTTCACAAAATATTATTGATTTTTTTAGTAATCCAGCAATCAACGATACAACTGTTATTGGTTATGCAGATTTGCGTGCTTCCATCGAACAACCTTATTTTTTTGGCCTTCCGATATTGACCCGATTTGAAAATTATGTGACGATTCAAAAAAGACGTGATGAATATAATACAACGGTATTTGGGTCTAAGTTGAGTTTTAATTTCGAACTACCTGAAAAAGTTTTTCTGACTTCACTTTCGACTTATGTTTATTGGGAATTGCTTAATGTTAATTTGCGGGAAAAGTATTTGCGTAATTTTTATTCTGCTGTTATTTCCCGATTGAATGATATTTTTCAATTGACTCCAACTGGTGTAGATTCATTAGCCAAAATATTAGCTTCAAATGCAAAAAAAACAGATAAATCTCAAAATTCAGTCATTGGTGTTGAACTTGGAGCAAATAAAACTAATAACGTGCTGTTTCCGACACGCGGCTATTCTATTTACATAAAACTTGAAGATGCGAATTCACTCCAATATTTAATTTACCGGATGTTCAATTCTACTTTTAATGAACCTCTTTACTTTAAAATATTAATAAATACGGCTGGTTTTTTACCGTTCTATTATAATAAAAACTCAGCTTTCGGAATGAAACTTTCACTTGGCTACATTCATGCATATCGAGGTGATCAGGCGGGTGTTCCCTTGAACCAAAGATTCAATGCGGGGGGAAGCAACTCTGTGAGAGGTTGGAAGTCGAGAGAGCTATCGCCGCCATTTCTATTGGGCTTTTCTGAACTTGATATTGTTTCACCATCGGATCTTGAAGCTATTAGTAGGAATAATGCAACTCCCGGTGGGTTTTTACTTTTTGAAGGTTCTGTTGAAAATCGTTTTCGAATTATTGGTGATATTGGAGCCGCATTATTTGTTGATTTTGGTAATGCATTTTTAAGTAAGGAGTATTTCCAATATGATAAATTGGCAATCGCTTCAGGAATTGGATTTAGATATTATTCTGGAATTGTTCCTGTACGATTGGATTTTGGATTCAAAGTTTATGATCCAGACGATAGGCGAGCATTCTTTACCCGACTAAATGATGTTGGAGGTTTTTTTAAGAATTTTGAATTTCATTTAGGAATTGGTGAGGCTTTCTAAAATTAAAACTCTTTCAAAGAAGTCAGGATTTAAGTAAATTTCAAACCTAAATTTTGAGATTTATATGATATCAAGTATGACCGGTTACGGTAAATCTTTGCTAACAAATAAAGATTTTTCGGTAGAAGTTGAAATAAAAAGTATTAATTCCCGTTATCTCGATCTTTCGTTAAAAGTTCCTCGTTTTTTAGCTGATAAAGAGTTTGAAATTCGAAATTTTTTAAAGGAAAAAGTAAAACGCGGAAAAATTTCATTATCAGTTTTTATTGAGAAAAACGGATTAGTAAACGGCTTTTCGAATTTGAATGAAGAAATGCTTCAAAGTGTTCATAAAATACTTTCCGATATTAATATAAAACTTGGTATCGAATCTAAAATTTCGCTTGATAATATTTTGCAATTTCAGTCAATCATTTTTTCTGAAGATAAAGCTGAGAATCAAATGGAATTTGAAATGACGTTGAAAGCAATTTCGTTGGCAATTGATGAAATGAATAAAATGCGAATCGCAGAGGGAAATTTGATCAGCGAAGATTTATCACAGCGTATTGATTTTATTTCCGGTGCAATTGAAAAGATTGAACAGATTAACCCTGAGTCAATAAAATTTTATTTTAATAGACTTAGAGACAAAGCTTCTGAACTGATTTCTGAGTTTCAACTTGATCCTGATAGATTAAATATGGAACTTGCTTTGTTATCGGAAAAATATGATGTTACAGAAGAATGTGTCCGATTAAAGAGCCATATTCAACAATTTATATCTGCTGTAAATAACAGCGAAGATGCTGGGAGAAAGTTGAATTTTATTCTTCAGGAAATGAATCGTGAAGCCAATACTATCAATAGCAAATCAATTTCTATTGATGTTACAAATTATGGCATCAAGATTAAAGAAGAAATTGAAAAGATTAGAGAACAAATTCAAAATATTGAGTGATGGTTAATAAGAAAGCAAAGCTATTTGTTTTTTCAGCGCCGAGCGGCTCAGGTAAAACAACCATTGTGCGGGAGATTCTAAAAATATTTCCGGAATTAATTTTTTCAATTTCTGCAACCACTCGCAAGAAAAGAAAAAATGAAATCGATGGAAAAGATTATTTTTTTATTGATGAAACTGAGTTTGAAAATAAGATTCGTAATAATGAATTTATTGAATGGGAAAAGTTTTACGATTATTATTACGGTACTTTAGTTGAGTTCATTGAAGATCAATTGAATAATTCAAAATCGGTTGTGCTTGAAGTTGATGTGAAAGGTGCATTAAATATCAAGCAATCTTATCCCGATTCAGTACTGATATTTATTATGCCGCCAAGCATTGAGGAATTGAAAAAAAGATTGCTTCAAAGACAGACGGAGAGCGAAGAAGATTTTTTGAAAAGAATTCATCGTGCTGAAATGGAATTATCATATAATAGTAAGTTCGACTATATTGTAGTGAACGATAGTTTAGATAGGGCAAAAAATGAAGTTTTAGAAATTATTAGGAAAGAAATAAATTAGGAGTATAAAATGGAAGTAAAACCAAAAAACATTTCCAATATTATTGCAAAAACAAATAATCTTTATGAGGCTGTTATCGTTACGGCGAGACGTGCACGCCAGATTAATGACCAAAATAAATTGGAATATAATAAAGAAGCCGGGTCTCTGTTGCCTGCACCGGATGATGAGTTTGATGATCGTGCAAATCCGGATTTGGTGAAAATTTCTCTTGAGTTTGAAAAAAGAGCAAAACCTTCTCAAGCTGCTTTAAATGAATTGATTGAAAAAGGTATCGAATATAAGTTCAAAGAACCTAAATAATTTTTGCTATGTATTCGTCATCAATTAATATCTTGAAAAATTCTCTACTTGTGCAGAAAGAATTATTTGGCGATGAACTTTTTACATCATTAGAAATTGATATTGAAAAATATCAAAAACGCTCGTCTGTGTATGTAGTTCAAGAAACTGAGGAAGTGTATGTTGAAAAAACATCAGAGCATGAAATGATAAAATCATTGGATGAATATTTTAATACGATTAATAAATGTCAGAAATGTGAACTTGGCAAGCTCAGAAAGAATTTTGTTTTTGGTGTTGGAAATCCAAATGCTGATTTGTTTTTGATTGGCGAAGCCCCAGGGGCAGATGAGGATGAACAAGGAATTCCTTTTGTTGGCCGTGCAGGGAAATTACTAACAGATATATTGAAAGCAATTAAATTTGACCGCAATGAAGTATATATTGCGAATATTCTAAAATGCCGCCCTCCAAATAACAGAGATCCACTACCAATTGAAAGACAGACATGTTTTCCTTATCTTCAAAAGCAAATTGAGTTTATAAATCCAAAAGTAATTTTGTGTCTTGGAAGAGTTGCTGCGAATACGTTATTGAATAAGAACGAACCAATGTCACTCTTGCGTGGAGGTAATAAGTTTTCGTTTAATAATATTCCCGTGATGGTGACTTATCATCCAGCAGCTTTATTAAGAAATCCAAATTGGAAAAAAGGCTGTTGGGAAGATGTTCAGCAATTAAGAAAATTATACGATGAATTAGTAGGGTAATCATGTCAAAAGTTAAGGAGAAAGAGCAAAATTTAACTAATGTCAACGTTCCACCATCAGTTGTGCATGTAGAAAGAGCTGTTTTAAGTGCATTATTATTGGATAATTCTGCAATTCCAAGAGTTGTAGAAATTGTTAAACCAGAATATTTTTTTGACGGGAAAAATAAAATAATTTATCACGCTATCTCAACCCTTGATAATGCTAATGAGCCGGTTGATACTGTCAGTGTTTTTGAAGAGTTAAAAAAATCTGGAAAAATTCAGGAAGCCGGTGGTGCAGAATATTTATCAAAACTAACTCAGGAAGTCTCTTCTGCTGCTAATGTCGATTATCACGCACGCTTAATTACTGAAAAATGGATTCTTAGGCAATTAATTTCAACCGCAAATGAAATCGCCACATCGGCTCTTGAAGAAAAAGATGATGTCTTTGATATTCTTGATCAAGCCGAAAGTAAAATATTTGCAATCTCGCAAGAAGGAACTCGTGAATCATATAAATCAATGGATAAAGCTGTTAAGGAAGCTTTGGAATTGATTGAATCTATTCATGCTAAAACTTCAAAATCCGTTTCGGTTCAGTCGGGTTACTTTGCGCTTGATGATATGTTGGGTGGATTTCAACGTTCGGATTTAATTATCATTGCTGCGCGTCCTTCAATGGGTAAGACTGCATTTGCTCTATCATTTGCTCGTAATGCTGCGATTGATTATAAAGTTCCTATCGCAGTTTTCAGCCTTGAAATGTCAACTATTCAACTTGCAACAAGATTGATTTCAGCAGAAGCGCGAATAAATGCTCACAGCATTAGAACTGGTAGATTTAGAGTTGAGGATGGCGCAAAAATCAGTCGCACAGTTCATAAATTAAGAGAAGCCAAAATTTATATTGATGATACACCTTCATTGACAATTCTAGAATTACGTGCAAAAGCCCGACGATTAAAAAATGAAAAAAATATTGGAATGGTAATCATTGATTATCTTCAGTTAATGAATTCCTCATCTAGAATGGAAAGCCGCGAAAGGGAAATATCACAAATCTCACGTTCATTAAAGGCTTTAGCAAAAGAGTTAAATATTCCAGTAATTGCTCTTTCACAGTTGAATAGAGTAGTTGAATCTACTCAGGATAAAAGACCAATGCTTTCGCATTTGCGTGAATCTGGTTCGATTGAACAAGATGCTGACGTTGTCTTGTTTTTGTACAGGCCAGAAGTTTATAATATTAAGAATGATCCTAAAACGGGTGAATCTCTTGAAGGTGTTGCTGAAATAATAATTGCAAAGCAACGAAATGGTCCGATTGGTGAAGTGAAATTAAGATTCATTAAAGATTTTGCTCGATTTGAAAATCTTGAATTAATCCACAGAGATATACCAGCTGATGTAAACTATGAGCAGGACGATCCGTTTTAATTATTAATAAATGCGATAGTTTTTTTTATGAAAAATTTATTAGCATTAACAAAAAAAAATAAAAAATATGTTCTTGGTTTGATGTCAGGAACATCAATTGACAATGTTGATGTTGCTCTGGTTGAAATTATTAATAATTGGATTGATACCGAAATTAATTTACTTGGTTTTGAAGAGTATTCTTACCCAAATGGCTTAAAAGATTTTATCATTAAAAATTCCGACCCGAGAGAAAGCAGCATTGAAGAAATTAGTCAACTTAACTTCTTGCTTGCTAAAATTTATGTTGATGCAATTAATTCTTTGCTTAACAAACTAAATTATAAATTAAGTGAAATTGATTTGATTGGGAGTCACGGGCAGACAATTTATCATATTCCAAAAAAACAAAAATTATTTGGATATGATGTTAGTTCAACTTTACAGATCGGTGATCCAGCAGTAATTGCTAAACTAACTGGAGTAATTACGATTGGTGATTTCCGAGTTGGAGATGTTGCTCTCGAAGGACAAGGAGCACCGCTTGTTCCGTATTTTGATTTTATAATGTTCAGATCAAACAAAATTAATAGGGCTTTGCTGAATATAGGCGGAATTTCAAATATTACTGTGATGAAAAAAAATTGTCGTGTAAATGATGTTTTGGCATTTGACACTGGACCAGGGAATATGCTGATCGATTTTTTAGCAAATCATTTTTTCCAAAAACCTTTCGATGCAAATGGTGAAATTGCCGAAGGTGGAAATTTTAACAAAGAACTTTTTAATGCAATAGTTTTGAAAGACGATTTTATTGAAAAATCACCACCTAAATCGACTGGCAGAGAGTATTATGGAATGAATTTTTTTACAGATTTACTTAACGAATTTAATCAACTGACAGGGTCGGACTGGTTAAATACTTTAACCCACTTTACTGCGTACAGCATTTTTAGAAATTATCAAAAATTTATTGAACCAAATTTTAATATTGATGAACTTATCATCAGTGGTGGTGGTGCGAAGAATAATTTCTTATATAAATGTTTGTCTGATTATTTTGGAAGTAAAATTGATATAAAAATTATTGATGAAATGGGTGTGTCTGCAGAGGCAAAAGAAGCGGTATGTTTTGCTATGCTTGCTAATGAAACAATTCATGGAAATCTGGCTAATATTCCGTTAACAACGGGCGCAAGCAAAGCGACAATACTTGGAAAGATTTGCTTGCCATGAGGATTTTGATTACCGGTGGCAGCGGTCTTCTCGGGCAATATTTAAATATTGAATTAAACAAAAAAAATCAAATCCTAACTTTATATAATAATAATATCGGAAACGCACAAAAATTTCTATCTGAAAAAATTGAACTTACTGAATTTGCAAATCTTGACAGAGTAATATTTCGATTTAAGCCTGAAGTAATAATTCATACTGCAGCAATCACAGATGTAAATATTGCCGAAACAATGGATTGGCAAAAGCTTTTTTTAATTAATGTGGAAGTTACCCGAAATATTGCAGAAATCTGCAGGGAGGTGGGGACAAAGTTGGTTTTTACTTCTACAGACCTGGTTTATGAAGGAATTGAAAATTGCAAAAAAGATGAGGATGCAAAACTAAAACCGCTTTCACTATATGCTAAATCAAAACTACAAGCAGAAGAGCAAATTATTAAAGTTGATTGTGAGTATATGATTCTCAGATTAAGTTTAATGTTTGGCTTTGGGTTAAATCATTCTGTTAATCATTTCTCCCAAACCATAAATAAATTAAAGAATGGCGAAGATGTTTTTTTATTTTCTGATCAGTATAGATCGCAAATTTCGTTAAGGGAGGCTTCAAGAATAATTTCAATTCTTGTCAAATCAAAAAATTGGAATGAAGTAATAAACATTGGTGGTAAAGAAAGAGTTTCTCGCTATGAATTATTTGAGCGTTATGCCAACTATGCAAAACTTGATAAAAAATTATTGCATCCAGTTTTACTAAAAGATTCAGCAATAAATCACAAGGTGTTTGATGTCAGTTTTAATACAGAAAAACTTGATAGTCTTCTATCAGAATTCACGATAGAATACCATCCTTCTTCGATTGAAAAAATGTTTGAAGAACTATAAATACTATCAGGATTTGAGTTCATTTAATTTTTTCAAAAGCAAATCATTTACAAGTTGGGGATTAGCTTTCCCCTTAGTTTCCTTCATAATTTGTCCAATGAAGAATCCCAAAACTTTCTCTTTTCCTGAAATAAATTGTTCAACTTGTGGTTTGTTAGTGCTAATAATTTGTAGAATAACTTTTTCAATTTCCGATGAATCATTTATTTGTAAAAGCCCTTTTTGAGAAATTATCAGCGTTGGATCTTGATTCGTCTCAACTAATTCCGGAAATATTTCTCTTGCTATTTTATTGCTGATTTTTCCTTCAGAGATTAAATTTATCAACTTGCCAAGATTTTCAGGAGAAAGATTAAATTCTTTAATTGAAATATTTTTATCATTAAGAATTTTCATTACATCAACCATTGTCCAATTGCTTGCCTGCTTAAAATCGGTAGTGTAATTTGTAATTCGCTCGAAATAATCAGCAACATTTTTGTCAGTTGTTAATATTTCGGCGTCATACTCAGGAATTTCAAATCGAGAAATAAATCTTTTTTTCTTTTGCTCGGGTAGTTCAGGTAATTGTTTTGATATTTCAGTTTCCCAATCACTGCTTATATAAACAGGGAATAGGTCGGGCTCGGGAAAATACCTGTAATCATGGGCTTCTTCTTTACTTCGCATTGAAACAATTTCATTACTTTCAGAATCCCAAAGTAAAGTTTCCTGAGTAATTAGTCCTCCATCTTCAATAATTTCAATTTGTCTTTGTATTTCTTTCTCAATAGCTTTTTCAACATTA
>Ga0172367_10007644_pt1 | contig 12311 bp, 15 predicted proteins | sample Lak10m_FD_114542 | JGI IMG/M metagenome (GOLD analysis project Ga0172367, IMG submission 114542) | Freshwater microbial communities from Kabuno Bay, South-Kivu, Congo - kab_022012_10m | ecosystem: Environmental > Aquatic > Freshwater > Lake | place: Democratic Republic of the Congo: South-Kivu...
GGTAACCAATCACAAAAGCAAAAACGGCTTAGATATTTCTACCTAAGCCGTTGATTTTAAATGGTGGCCCCTCTGTGAGTCGAACACAGCACCAACGGATTATGAGTACAAGTGAGCGCACACTATCACTTCAGAAAGCCACAGAATTGTAAGTAATTTTTCGACCGACTCTGTATTGTACTCTGCCAACCGAACCTATTCCGAACCTTTTTGTACAAAATCGCGGTTAGTTTTGTTGTAAAAAACATTAAAAACAATCAGTTATCACTACCGATCTCCGAACCGACCCCGAGCCTCTGTTGAAGTTTTGGAGTATGTACCTGTTTGTGTAAAAGTATTCTTCTGAGTCAGCATCTTTCTGGAGTGATTTGAGTGCTTATTCATCATGCACAGATTCCACTTCCCTTTCTCAAGTCTGTTTGTAACGTATTGCTTATAGGAAATTGGATCTTTTGGTGATTTGCACTTGTGACGCTTCTGATTACAGTAATGACAAGCTGCAACGATATTACTTGCATGATCTTTGCCACCATCTTGTCTGGCTAACAAATGTTCGGCAGTGCACTGAAATGGTTTAGCTTGCTTCGTAGTAATTTTGTATTTCTTTGCAAACGCTTCAGGATCATCTGACCACATTGGTAATTCACAATAAATGCAGCGACCTTGTTGAAGGTTGAAAGCTTTGATGCGAGATTTGATTAAAGTTGTCGGCATAGCGAGCTCCAATAAATTTAAGGAACCCCACTTGCCTAACATTGAGAACAACATGGGAACCAGTACCAAAGTAGTAGCTGGCCAAAACAGTACGCAAACAATGAGACGCACTAGAAGTAATCATATTCAACTAGCTTTTATATTACAAGCATTACTCTAAATAAATTAAAACTAAAAAATTTTCACAAATAACTTTAATTGCCTAAAGCCGTTTGATACTTTACTAACCGGACTATAACAACAAGGAGATTTTATGATCCGCAATATGTTTCATATGTATAAAGACCGTCTTGCTAATTTTGGGGCTGCTGGTGTTGGAAGACCTGAGTTTTTATTGGGTAGAGAGGGCAAATACTCTCTCCGATACATACCCTTTGAGCATGTTAATAAAGAGGCCAAACTGGTAATTGTAGGCATTACACCTGGACCCAACCAATTAGAGTTGGCTTATGAATCAGCGCAGAGAATGATTAAGGCTGGAAAAACTGAATCCGAAACATTAATTGAAATTAAAAAACATGGAGCATTTGGTAGCAGCACTATGCGCCCTAATCTTGTGAAGATGCTTAATCATTTTGGTTTCGACCAAATTCTTGGGGTCAGTGACATAAACTCACTCTGGGGAAGCAACTCTAGACTACTGCACTCAACTTCTGTGATCCCTCACGCAGCTTTTGATGTTAAGCAAGGTCAAGACTCCCCATTTGCAAAAAACTTTGAAGACGTTATTAAATGTAAAATATTCCATGAGTGTTTCATGGATTGTTTCGTCCCCAGCCTACAAGAAATCAATACCGATGCGTTATATATCGGCTTGGGCCGATGTCCAGAACAGGCACTGTCATGGTGTGTTGAACAAGGTTATCTTAAAAAAGAGCAAGTTCTTGGCGCATTTAGCCATCCGTCTACAACAGGGGGTAGTAGTGTTGGTTACTATTTACGTGAAGTAAAATTAGAGTATTTGAAAACGAAAAACCCTGTTCGAAGTCGCGCTGCATGGTTGGATAGCGCATACGAAAACATGAGCAAAAATACTTCGTTAATTAAAAATATTGCCAAGAATAACGCAACATAATGACGCATTAAAACTCCGGGGATGGGCTGAGTATCACCCCTGCGAAAAAGTCACGTATGCGCTCAAGGGCGGCACGAGGGGAGCTAGTTTTGCACTCACCCCGTGCCAAAAATTACACCTACGCCGAAGCTAAAGATGATTTTTTCAATGCCTCTTGGATTATGTCTGAAGCAGTGCTTGATGCAGAGTGCAAAGCTTTAGAAGATACGCTTGAGTACCGCATTGTCGTTTTAGGATCTGAATGGCCAGCCAAGGTTTGTATTTCATAAAGCGATCGCCCACTGGACGCGAGAGCACTACAAAAGAAGTGACGGGCATCATGAATACGCATTTCCGGTAATTGTGCTTTTTTCCTCAATTTATCGAAAACTTTGTGAATACTCACGAACGGCTTATTAGTTTTAAAGTTTATAAAAAGATGATCAAATTTATGCTCCGTTTCTAGTTGGTTAATAACATCAAATGCACTTTCGTTAAGAGGCACTGTACGTAAACGCTTCGATTTCGAGTTAATTGCAGGAATACGCCAAATTTTGCGTTCTCGGTCTACCTGATCCCATGTGGCTGACAGCACCTCATTCAAACGGGCTCCCGTACTCATTAAGTAGAGAATGATTAAGCAGACAGAACGACAAGAATCTGTTTTAAGCACTTGCACCAACCTTACCAGTTCATCTTCACTTAAGTAGCGTTCTTTTTGATTCATTTCAGCCAACATTGCAATACGACTGACAGGGTTTTTCTCCAGCATTTCCCAATCTACCGCTAAGTTAAGCATTCTGCGTATCAGCTTAACGTGATGGTTAGCCGTTGCAGGAGCAAGACCTTCAGCCAAAAGTTCTGCCTGGAAATTTTGTACTTGCATTTTAGTAACCTCATTAAGCCTTTTAGAGCCGTACTTATTTGAAATACGCAAGCGATATAGCTCTTCATCGCGGCCCCATGAGCGTTTGCGGGGCTTAACAAATGGCAAATAGTAGTCATTAAAAAACTCATCAAACGTAATGACTGCTTTTCTGGCTTTATGCTCGGCACGCGGATCTGCACCAAGCGCAATTTCTGCTTTCAGCTCTTTAGCCTTACGACGTGCATCAGCCAGACTAAGCAAATTTGTACTCCCAAGCCGCTGGTGGCACGTCTTATTTGTACTATCTTTGTAACGTAAGTAAAAAGTGCCTTCAGTTTTGTTGGTGTCTCTTAATTCAATGTACAAGCCGCTTCTATCATCAGAAACCAGCTCAACTCTGCGAGCACTTGCGTATGTATGAAGACTGTTATCAATAAGTTGCTGCGTCATTTTAATAATCATATGTATTCTCCTAAAAAGTACGTGATATTTAATAAAGCTGTATTCGAATGCATTTTTTAGATGCACCTCTGCGTGTGTGAATGTGAAAAACTAAAAAACTGGAAAACTGAAAACCTGCTTGAGTGGACTCACTAGTAGACTCACTTCCAGTTTTTCAGAAATTCAGGATTTCAGGTTTGCGGGGACCTCGATATTGCAAAAGACTTTTGCTCCTCGCTCCTGCACAGTGAAGCTCCATAGGTGAGTGGCAGGGTCACTGCCGGTATGACGTTCAATAATTTTGAGTGCGCTACGCTTGCTGATACCTGTGAGGTCAGCAACGGCCTCTGCAAGCTTCATCTTGGTATTGGTACCATCTTGGATGTAGGCTCTAATAGCTGCGATAATTTCAGCATCAGACTTCAATGCTTCAGCATGCTTTTTAATTTCAATTTGTTCGGGATCTACCGAGCGAACTGAAAGCAGTATTTCGTTATAGCCAGCGTTATTTTCAAGGGTATAGCTATATGCGGCATTCATTGCGACATTGCCACGGCGTTTAATATTAGTGAATTCGACGACTTTTTCATTAGCCTCTGCAACTAGCGGCGCAATAGTGTAGGCGCAGTCAGCATCATCAATAATGTCTGTTGTGCCGCCATAAACCGGCTTGCCATCTGCTCCTGGCTTTTTGTTGGTGTGTGCCAAAGCGATCAGGGTGCCGCCCTTCACGATGAAGCGTCTGATTACCTTACTAAAGGCACTACTACTCTCCTTATTCATCAAATTGGTGAATTTTTTAAGTGTATCGAGAACGATAACCACACCATTGCACTGATCATCTTCAATCAGCTTATTAACGATGCCAAGAAACTGGTTTACATTAAAATCAAGGTGCCCTTCTGACAGCACATGAAAACCATACTCTTCGGCTAAGTGAAGCTTTTGAAGCAAGCCTTTACTAGTATCATCCATGTTTAGGTAATACAGTTTGGATGAATTAATATTGCCGCATTTGATACCTTGAATAATTAAATGTAAGGTGATCAGTGTTTTACCGGTGTTTGGCGAAGCATAAATAACAGTAAATTGCCCACTAAGTGCAATCTCGCCTAATATAAATACTTCATCAGCCGTATTTCTTTCAATTTCAGCAGATCTACCTCTTAGCGAATATTGATCAAGGGGGTTAGCTTTTTCAATTACTGGATTGGATGCAAGTGTTTCTTCAATAACAGACGTACACACTGCAAACGGTTCACTAGCCGAAACAACATCCATCCAGTCAAAACCGCTATCAGTGACCATCTTGATTACTGTAGCGATAGTGATAGGGTTATCTATTTCCTTATTAAATGATTGCCATTGGCCGTATAGCTCTTTTCTGCCGCAATATTTCTCACCTTTTTTGCTCCAGGTATCCCACAGCTCAAAGCCTTCTTCACTGCCTGCACTTTCATGAAAAATAGCCATGCCAATTTTGATCCAATCAGAGCGACTGCAATCTGGGTCGATAACAGTGAGCATTGCCCCAATATTAGCGACATTATTTTCTGATTTTTTATATTGGCTATTAGCTGAAGCTACGGAAGGGTTGCCACCCTCAGCTTTAGTGTTGCCGCCTGCTTTTACAAGTTGATTTGCTGCATGATCAATCGCACCAAGCATGACCGATGAGTCAATCGGCTGTGCTTCAGTAGATATAAGTGTGACTAATCTTGGCGGCTTATATTTATGATTATAGGTACCCGGTATACGCAATACACTCGCAATATCAGCTGTGCGAGTATCATCAACTAAAAGGCCATGAGCCGATGTCAGCGCTTTAAGTTTTCTGGCAAACTCCTGCCAGACTTCACGCACTATTGAGTAACTCAGCGACCAGTAGGCATGAATGCCCCCGCCGCTTGATGCAATATGCGTTGGTTTAGGTAAGCCTTCTACCTCACAAAACTTATTAACCGCTTCTATTGCCGCTTCAGGATTGATATAGCCTTTGCCGTTTGCTGCCTTATCTTCACCACAGTCAAAATCCATCCAGAACGCACCTGCACCATAGGCATTTGCTGCCGTTCGGCTATTTGCATCAATATATTCTGCACAGGCGAAATAGCTATCTAAACCTGCATTAGATTTTGCAAATGCCAATTCCACAGCCTCTTCAATTGACTTCACTGGGATGTTGTTATAACGCTTGGTTTGACGATCGATCGTTCCGACTTGATGTACACGATCTGATGAAGTCCAAAGTGCGCTGAGTAAGGTATGAGCTTCCGCAGTGCCTGACTTCTTTGGCGTACTTGGTACAACGAGTTTAGACGCGACTGTGACCACATCAAGATTGTCACTGCATTGTCGCTCGCTCGGAAATGTATTGTCCGAGTTACTATCAGGACAAAACGATACTGCAGGACTTATTGTTTTTATAGATGTAGCAATTGGTGCTTCAATTTCTACTAAGTGACTTTTTGTTGTCATTTATTGCTTCCCTCAATTACTGGGCTGCAATTTAATTGAATTACAGCCCATAGATTACATATTAATGTTTGTGCATAAACTCCTCCGATACAGGTATGGCATACCCATTTTCGATAATAATCAGCAGACATGCGCCTGCCACACTTTGCTCAAAATCATCAAGAGATGACCAAAATTCTTCACCTAACAAGGTTTCAATAGACCAGACATAGCCATAATCAAATGTAATGTCACACAGATGATTATTAATACGAGCAACCAATGATTTAGGCACTAACTTATCGTCAACAAGAAAATAACCATAAGTATCCCCTTGTCGATAATTACCGATTTGCTGACTAAGAATGGCGGGAGCGATATCCACAGACTTGTATATATCTGATGCAAAATTCATTATTAATTCTCCATAGCAGCAAAATGCTGTGTCTCGTGACAGGAAAGTATCTTGAACGAACTTGGTGAACTAGCAATAAGCGTTGCGAGTTTGGCTGAAGGCTATATGGAAGCGGGCTTGCAGAAGAGTTTTATAGAAAACTCAAGTTGAAAGTTAAGTTTTTTTACTTAAAAATTAACGTTTACAAATGCTTTTCGGATAGTACCTGCGTCATAGGGTTTATTTGCGGAGTGGAAAATTTTCTTTTCTCTCATTAATTCAGCCACTTTTTTTGCAAGGTCTTTTTTAGTTATAGATTTCGGATTAGCTGCAAGAAACTGTCTTGCAAGATACCTTGCATCTGTAAACCAAGACTCACCTAAAGGCGGAATAGGATCATCTTTATACACTGCATACCTAGGAGATTTACTGGGTGAAATATTCTTTTGAGATTGCGGTGCTGAAGATTTTAAATGTGAGGAGTCGATATCCTCAAGTATAGAAATTTTCAAAACATTATTAGCCCAACTTTTAAGACTGAGCAGAGTGATGAAAGGGTCACTCAAGTTTGTTGTGGCTAATTTGTCGATTCGCAGGCCAGGATCATATCTGGAGAGTTCATCAATGATGGCACTTTTGTAGTCATGAGCTTTCTTGTTTAGCGCCTTACATTCATTTAGTTTTGCCAATTTCTCAGCAATAATTTGATCTGGGCATTTATCATATTTAGCTTCTGCATACTCGCTTTCTGCTTCGTCCAATAAATCTTTTAAATGGTCATAGCCAAAACTGCTAAGCCACTCGCCATCTGATGGATCATCGGAAGGTTGATACCATTTCGCTTGAATATCACTTTGCTTGTAACCTAGAAGATACATCACAGCATCTTCCACACTGCAACTTGTTGCGTAATCTAAGCTATTTATAGAATTGTTCATACGTCAAAACTTTATTTTTAAAACTTCAAGAATGCACCCCTAACAATGGCATATAAGACCCAAATCAGCAGGACGGGGATAACCAAAGTTTGAAGTAAGAAAATAACGATAAGATTAATAATGTGCTCAGTCCAATTTTCAGTTGTCTGCTTAAGTTTCTGAACATGGGCTTCAAAGTTAAACGCCTCCTTGCTTTCCGAAACAATAGCCTGTGCACTATCTTTAGCCCTTGCCCACCAGCTTTTATCTTCAACTTTCACTGTAGCGGAGGATTTAAATGCCTTCACCTGACTTGAAGCTTGGCTTATAGCTTGCTGGTTTGCGTTATATTCAGCATTTAAATACTTTTTAAACAATAGATCTGTACCAATAGTAATTACAGGTATAGCAAAACGAATCATCAGCAAAATTACAAGCAAACCAGACAGCCATCTAAAAGGCTGCTGCTGTCTGAGATAAAAACATGCCCAGCCTATCGCGGCAACAGTCAAAACAAATGAAATAAACCAGTTACTCCCGATACTTATTAAGAACTTCTGAATTCCAAAAGCAATACATGCAGCCATCATCAAGCTAGAAAAGTTTTCCACTAAATCATTGACCGGGTCAAGCAACTGGCCAGGAGTAAAAGTTACCCCAACACCCATAGGTTGAACAGCAACTTCTGTGCCTTGGACAGCAGAAATAGCTGCATTTAAAGCTCTTGCTGTACCAAAACTAACAAGTGCTCGTTTAAACCCTTCATTGACTAACTTAGTTGCTGGAGCATCTAGAAATTGAAGCCATGAACTTAATACCAGAACTGTCAAAACAAGAACTAAGATAATTTTTCGAGCCATTTGCATCTCAAAGTTTCCCCGTTAATTTATTTAAACTCATTTCCATTATGGTTTACTCTCACGGACTATCTCCGCCTGATTTCCTTCAAATGGCAGAATGCAACCCCCTGCACTCTTCATAAGAAACTTCACTGTAATCACCTCATCCTGAATAAGATCATAACCACCTTTCTTATCAGCAAATATTACATGCAAATCCTGAATTCCCTTACCATCAAGATTTAATGAAGCCTCTTCTGAGCTTGCAGCAATTACTTGCCCTTTCCAAGTCATCCAGTGGTTATAGTAGTTACTGTTAAAAAGATCAGATTTTTTATCTTCAACAAATTTACTATCGCAGCCGACTTGCTGATTGAGCTCATTGTAAATAGCTGAACTGACTGGATAAGATACAGCGGCCTCTTCTGATGAGCACCCCCATAAAATAAAAAAGATGCTAAAGACAACCGCTGTACTTTTTTCAATCATCTAACTAATCCTATCTTTTGATAACTGCATGTGGTTTGTGATACTGGATATTACCCACTGAATCCGTCTGATAGACCTTACCGTCTTTGATCTGATACTGCTGTTTGTGATATTGCTTGTTGCCAACAGTGTCAGTTTCAATGATACGCCCATCATTTTGAATAACTGCGGATGGCTTGTGATATTGCGTATTTCCAGCTGAGTCTTGCTGATAAATCCTGACTTCTTCAGCTGATGCATTCAATACAAGTAATAACAAAGCACTGGCAGCTAAAGTCTTATGCAAGTATTTACTGTTCATGATGCCCTTTCTAATTAATCAATAGCGCCAAGAATCTTTGAGGCTTCTGAATGTTGCAGCATGTACTCGCGTAACCAGTGATAATGATTAGCGCATATTTCAGCAAAAGCCGGATTGCTGCTAAAACTCAAATGACTATAAGCATACAGACAAACCGTAATGCCTAATGCATCTGCTGATAACGTTCCTTCATAGCCATTCTCACAGCTCAATTGATATGACTGATCTGAACATGGTGCCATATAGAAGCCGCCGTTGCTTAAAGCGTAAAACTCCCAGTAAGCCCCATTGTATTCAGTTGCGATATTGCCAGCAATTGAATAAACAGCAGGCTCGATATTTAGTGGAAAACGGATACCAAATAAATCTGCGGTGTGTTGAATGCGTTGTTTGTCACTGACTTGCTGACGGGTAATCGTTGATAGTGTCATGAATAACTCCTTGAGATTATATTTAAGTGCTACCCCTCCCACAAGCAACAGACGTGCGAAATCCTCCGCATGATGCCGGATCATTTTTAGCCTATTGAGATTTGGTGGTGGGTGGGGGTGGTAGGTAGTTCAGAGAAAAACAGCTGAGCGTTGCACTCAGGTATTAAAGATGGGATTGGTCGCTTCGATATGTTCAGTGACTCTGGCCAGTTTCCATAGATGCTTTGGCACGTAATAAACTGGACCACCCGCATTGTTCCAGCACAACAGAAAAATGACCCATTGCGGATCGCCGGTTGATTCGTCCAGATAGTTGCAGGCATCCCACGACATTGTGATATCGGTGACATTAGGCCAGTTGCCATCATGCGCCTCCGCCCATTCAAAGTCGCAGCCATGAATTTGCAGTAAGTCTTCATCAGTTTCGCAAACATAAACGTAACCGCCCAGATAATCAGCATAGTCCTGCATGGCTTCTGGTTGCTGCATGAGCCAATCAATATCTGCTTGGGTAACTTCTAATGGGTTACTAACTTGAGTATGTGTATTTTGGCAAAGACCTAGCATAACAGCGGCCTGATCCTGCAATAGCCTGAAACTGATCTTATGTTGAGTGTATTGCTGGTAGGCTTCATTGAAGTGATGGATCTTGATCATTGATGTCTCCTGATCGGTATGTGATAAATGTGAATTGTTGGTTGATGGCATCGGCAAGGGCCTCTTCCGGTAAATCCCAGGCGAGTACAGTTTCAATGGCTTCGAGGTAATGTTGGTGGTACATGATGTTTTGTCCTTTTAAGTTTGTGACGATTGATTAAATGAATAAGAATTGCGACCAGCATGATTAACGTCAGCGGGTATGCTAAAAACAGCAGGATGAATAAAGCGATGCCAAACTTTCGGGTGGTCTCTAATAGCAGGCACACAAAAGTAATCACCGTTAATGCGATGAATTCCATTGGGGACTCCGTTTGTTTAAAAATCAGGGGTAAATTTAGAATTTGGGTCGGTATAAGCTCGGTATAACTTGTTTGCTTCATTGCGAAGCGGAAGAGCCCTTGACTGGCTTGGTGTTATGGCTAGGTAATTTTTTAGAGCAGCGGACTTCAACTACACCGGCGTGGTTTTGGAATTTTATGGATTGCTGAGATAGGCGCTTATGCCAGTTTGGATTTTTTTGGCGGGAGTGCTGGTGAGATTTTCTTAATGGTGGGAGTTACTTCCGGTTTCAGGCTAACGTCAGATGCAACCAGCTTATCCAGTTCAAGCATAAACGGTGCTGGGTCTAACTTTTCATAACCACGTATCTTGCCTTCCAGCAATTTAACCAAGCCTTCATGTTTGAGCACAGCCAGTAAAAAGCCAGGCGTATTGACTGATTTACCGATGAATAACTTAATTAGCGGAAAAGAGGTTACCGGGAGTGGCGCACCATCCAATGCTGCTTGAATATCTGCAAGCTTTACCCATTCATCACTGAAGAGTCCGCCACCTGAATTGGCAATGATGCGAATATAAACCTGCTTATCGTCACTACAGCCAAAATGATAAGTCAGTGTGGCTTTGCCGGAACAGGTCGGGCAGGTGGCAATTTTGATGATGCGTGACACTTGAGGTGTTACTTTGTTGATGGGTTTGTTTGTCATGTTTTGCTCCTTGGGTTGAAATTGATTGAACTTGTACTTCATATAAGGTGGTTGAATATCCGCAAGATATAGACGTAAAAAAGCCCGCCGACCAATTAAGGTACAGCGGGCAAATGAAGGCAGCGTATTAGTTAGTAGGCCGCTTTATTAAAGTTTTTAATCACTTTGTACTTAATGATTTGATTGGTTGCATCCAGAATTTCTAATTCAGCACCCTTGTATCCTATAGTTCTTGATTCTGATAAATCATATTCAACATTATTGTTGAATGCAGGTCTTGCAACGCTACTTGAAAACTCTCTGTAACCAATGTTAATTTTATTACCTACCTTACCGCTATAAAGTAGTGTCTGCTGGAAAGAGTCCTCCGTTAGAGAGGGCTTCTTCACACGCCGAAAATTACCACCCTCTGTGCAGCTTTTGACATTAAAGACAGTGACAACACACAGTTTTGAATCTTCCTTGGTCAATGAAACACTTGCCCAATTATCGGCAAGTGGGTTCTTTTCCACCCTGCCGGGTCGATCTCCACCTGGCTGATAATATTCGTTTGATTGATCTTCACCATGTTTAATGTAGTAACCGGGATGCAATGTGTATGAAAAACCGGTTTTCGCAGTCCCCTCAAGCAAAATAGCATCATGTTCTACGTACTTACCCTGACTAAGCATGGTATCGCCAACTTGAGTCGTATTCACACTGCCCAATGGTGGTTCACTTATTAAAGTCACTGCTGGCATATAATTGTATTTCGGTGTTGCACACCCCCATAAACTGAAGCAGGTCAGAAAAATAACTACAATATTTATTCTCATTTTTTCTCAATTATTATTTGTGATTTATTAATAAAGCTAGCTGCTCACATAGCTTATCATTATTTCAAATGTCACTCACTTTTTCTTTGTGGCATTCTTATATAGACCAAGGGCCGCACCTGCTGCTGCACCAATGGCCGGGCCGACAAATGGAATCGGCACAGTGATTGCAGCGCCTACAGCTGCATAAGGCGCAACATCTTTAACCAGATCAGATTGAATGACTTCTTTTCCGAGTTTTGCGGATTCATCTGCAATAGATGATGCAACTTGCTTAGCCCTAGCCATGGCAATCTTTGCATCCTCAATATCAACCTTACCATCCCCGTTTAGATCACCTACCAGTACTGCCGTAGTTGCAGCTACTTTGCCAACAGCCTGACCTGCATTTTTCCCTGCTTCAATTGCTGAGCGTCCTGCACCACCTGCGGCTGAACTGATTGAAGAAGCTTTTGATGAAATGACTTCAAACGATGCATCAACGACTTCAGTTATTTTCTTTTTCATTTTTATGTTCCCTCGTGGTTAATGCTAAAGCACCCATGCAAATGTAAGAATTACAAACAATAACGCCAACATACGATACTTAAATGGCACAGGACTACTACACCCGCAATGAGGACAGGCTTTGCTGGACGTTGCTACTTTGTGCCCACATTCTCTGCATTTAATTAACATTTATATTGCCTTTGCTTTAGCTTGAATGGGTATCTTATCCCGTGGTTCTAAATACGGCAAACTTATAGCATGAATGCGTGGCTAAAAAATCACCATCATTCTCTGGGAACCCTGCTCTTGTTAGCTTGGGCGCTGCTATTCGTGCAGCAAGACAGGCTCAAGGCCTTTCTCAGGAGGCACTAGCTGAGGTAGCTGGCATTGATCGCTCCTACATGGGTGGGATTGAGAGAGGTGAACACAATTTAGCTATTATGAATTTGCTGAAAA
>Ga0172367_10007645_pt1 | contig 12310 bp, 27 predicted proteins | sample Lak10m_FD_114542 | JGI IMG/M metagenome (GOLD analysis project Ga0172367, IMG submission 114542) | Freshwater microbial communities from Kabuno Bay, South-Kivu, Congo - kab_022012_10m | ecosystem: Environmental > Aquatic > Freshwater > Lake | place: Democratic Republic of the Congo: South-Kivu...
ACGGGAGAAGATGCCACCAACAACTTTGTCGGTGCCCTTGTCGGAACCCTGCGTGACCTCAATGGAACAGATGCGGCTGAGGTCCTGACCTTCCTTAGCAACAACAACCTCCTGCCGGACGGAATAAGTGTTCCGAGCACCGCCGTTAAGGCGGGCTCTCCACCACACTTCTACGTAAAGGGCGAAGGACCAATCAATCAGTACCCCCGTTAAGTTTTTAACAGGGACTTGATTATCTCGTTTTTTTGTTGTACCTTTACCAAGTCTAAGGACAAGAAGGGAACAAGACGACGTGCTTCTCGCTTCCAAGCGAGAGAAGCACTAGACAACAAACGACAGCCCACAGCCCCACAAACGACTTAGCTCCGTGACGTAGGGACAACTATATTCGGACAAATAATTTGTTTATAACAGCGGAATACCGTACCTTAGTGTTGTAAATCAAATACATACGTCCATGCCATACTACACTTGTACCAACTGTAGGTCAATCATTGACAACGTTCTACGAACCAACGCACTCCTGTTCGCTAACCTCGGCTCTACCGACCCGAAGTCCGCATACGAACGTGCCAAAATAGAAGAACGTAAAAACCTCCGCGCAATCCGCAAACACGACCCCAAACTAATCGACTCACTCATCGCAGAATCAATTGATGACAGCGGAAAGTAATCCGCAAAATGGGTGAGTTATAAGTATCCCGGGGATAATATATATATAGGGACGCGGGCACGCGCGCACGGAAACGCGTTGCGCAGACCCACGGGGGTGCGCACACACTGAAACGCGCCCATGATTTCGCGCTTTTCCACATGCATGGGGTGGGGTCAAATCTTTGGGCCTTTTGGCGGGGGTTCAACAGAGGGTCAGAGGTGGTTCGCAGAGGTATTTCTCTTGCGAACAATCACACCCCAAACAAAGCCCAAAACAAAAGGGCACCAAAACCGGGGCCACACACGCGCTCACGTGCGGCCCCTTTGGGGCTCCTGTGCTGTGCGTTCGGGTGGGTCTTGGGGTTGCTCCTTTTGGTGCGCATTATGTGCGCTGAAAAGTGCGCGTATAAGGTCGGCTCGAGTGGTGCTGTGTGTGGTTACTTGGGCGGTGGTTCGCTTGGGCATGTGGGTCGGTGTGCGGGTGTTCGCGTGTTCTCTCGCGGGTGTTCGCGGGTGGTCGGGTGCGGTTGTGTGCAGGCGCGTTTGTTCGCGCGTACTCGAGGTCCGTGTTCAAACATCTATGTTCAAACGTCGTTTCCAATGTTAACCCAGCGTTAAGTTTTGGTTAAGCTTTTGGTTTCGGTTTGGTTATGTCGATTTTTTTTAGTTTATTACCCCCCTTTCCGTAGGGAAGGGGGGATACTAAACTATTTTCTCGTGGTGGGCTGTATGGTCGGCTCAAAACTGCCCCCCAATTCAGCAGAGGACCGGAAAAGGGCCTTAAATCGTGGGGCCATTTGGTAACATTCCCGTAACATTGCCTTCGGCAATCAACGCGCACAGGTGTGCGCTACACGTGCGCCTTCGCAACCTATGGTTGCTCAACGCGCGACCCAACTTTCGCTGTCCCTCTCTCGTGTGTGGCGGGTGCGCCTGTGTACGTGCGTGTGTACATGTGTGTGTACATACATGCGCACATGTATAGCCCCTAAAGGGGCTTAACAATTTCTTAACGCAATGATAACGAAAGCTTAACAAATGCTTAACGTTCAGTTAACATTGGCGTTATTGCTTTGCAATGTGATTCGACCGATGTTCAACTAAACACAATACATACCATGTCAACTCGCAAACCTTCTCTCGTACTCGCTGCCCTTGAGCGCACCTTAGGTGTAGATTTCGTCGAGCAACTTTACGCCGACTTCCTCGCTACCGATGCCTTCGCTACCTACACGTACCACAAGTCCCTGCTCAAGGGTGCGTACGATGCAGTCCGGACCGCCCCGGATTTCGCCGCCGAGGTCCTCACGGCGGGTGATGTGTACCTGTCACACGGGGCACGTAGTGCCGCGATGGCTGACCTTAAATCCTTCGAGGACTGATGCTCGGTCCCGTGGGTGACACCCTCGCGGTGGTAGGCGCACTTGCTGGTGCAGTGCGCTTACTTCTGGAAAACTTAACGAAAAGATAAAACGACCTTAACATTCAATTAACATTCACGTTTAACCTTTGCAACGATGTCAAGATACAGCACACACTCCGACCCCTCACGCTACGGCACAGAATGCGTAGTACGAGTACAAGCGTCACCTGCTCTGACCGGTGGCGCGTCATGCCGACGCACCGACCGCAAGGTGCGAGGGAAGCGCAAGGCAGATGCCCTTGAGTACCTGTACGCCGGACGTATGGACCGACGTGAGGAGCGACGGGTTGAGCAATTGCTTGACCGCCGAGCGAAGCGGGGGCGTTGACCCGCCCCGCCTACTTATGGGAATAGTGGCGACCACACTATAAACGGACGAGATGCAAAGGGTGTACTATGCCCTGTTGCACGGAGGTTCGCGGCCTTACTCGTTCACTAAACTTTAATTACACACCATGAAAAAAACAATTTTCGTAACCGAAATACAGCGCATAAGGTGGGCGACCCACGCCTACATGTACGCCGATGAGCGTAGCCAGACGTTTAAGGACGCACAAGCGTACCTGAACAAGGTCCATGAAAAGTACGGTACTATCGACCCGTCCGTCATTAACGAACTGATTAACTAAACCCAATATGTACGATATAATTCTGTCTGTTCATGCGTATGACGCACTCGCCATTGGCTTCGCTGGCTCGCTCGCCGTGGTGCTTGTGTCTGCTATTGTTAGTGTTGTAACCGAACCGAAAATTTAACGAAAAGATAACATGGCCTTAACATTCAGTTAACATTGCTGTCTAACCTTTGCAGTGTTGGTTTTGGAATGGCTCGTATGAGTCGGGGTGGTGACCACACCCAAACAACGGACTACCCACACCCTTGTATTGTGTTAGGTGAACATTGGTTGGTCAAGGGGGGTGCGCCGGTTCGTGACCGAGTAGTCCACAACGTTTAGTGCTTGTTTAATTTTTAATTCAGATAATGTATGTTTAATGTAGGTGATTTTGTAACCGTGAACTTCGATGGATTCGAGGACGGTGGGACAACGCATAACGTGTACTTCCCCACTGAGATGTGTAGATTTCAGGGGCTTGTCATGCGTGTAACTAATGGGCCGGTAGAAACTTCCGATGGTGAGGGGTTCAAATACGGCCTCGGTACTTGTTTCTTCACAGAAACACAGGTCAACGTTTCAAACGTGGGTACATACGTGTTCGTTACCGAGTGGTTGCGTCCGTTCACACCCAATCCTGAGGAGGTCAAGGTTCGCATTATTAGTGTAGAAGAAGACGACGAGGTGATTATCAACCTTGACGCGACCCTTGCGGACGTGACCGAGGACATGGTGCGTCTGTCACCCGCGTCTACCCATGCGATACCGGGTATCGACACGTATGTGAAACGCTCAGGTGCAATTTTGTTTGGCGAGGTTCAAATACCACGTATGCGACGTGACCGGTTCGGCTTGGGTCAAAGTTACCTATCGGAGGTGTACGTCCTCGAGGTTGAATCGGACCAATTCGTACTGATGGCCGGGCGTGGGTCTACAAAGTTCTGCCTTGACTATTGGGACTACAGCGAACTATCAGAAAATAGTCACTACTCAGATTGGTCCGACTACGTACTCGATGATGAAGCGGTGTACGCCGAGGACACGGCGGAGTACTACCACAGCGACGACGTGGGCCGGAATGTGTTTGAGTGGAACGATGGCTACTACCGCACACACGAGGAGGAGGACGAGCCAGAGCTTGTGTCCGGATACCATGAGGGTATCCGCACCACCCTGTCCGAGGCGCGAGATGCAAAGTTCACCATTGGCTTCGAGGTCGAGAAGGAGGACGAGGACGTACTCAACGACTACACCGTGGACGACTGCGAGGTGCATGGGTGGGCCCGTGAGTACGACGGCTCTCTCGGTGACGGTGGCTACGAGCTTGTGTCACCTGTATTCGACCTGTTCGGTGACGAGTTCGACAAGCACATGAACCAAAGCACTATTCGTGACCACATCAACGGCGACTCAAGTGCCGAGAGGTGCGGGGGTCACATCAATATCGGCATGAAGGACACGAGTGGTCGTGAGTTCTTTGACGGCATCAAGGGCTTCGTTCCCTTGATTCTCACGCTGTACAGGAACCGCATGGCTAACAGCTACTGCAAGGCGCGACCCAATATCAACGACTACAAAGATGGCGACAAGTACACCGCCGTCAATGTAAGAAATAGCTACATCGAGATTCGTGTGGTGAGTCGTGTACTCAACACCACACAGCTCACATGGAGGCGCGACCTTATGCGTATCATGGTGTCCGACTACATGGGTGTCGGACCCGTGCGTATCCTTCGTGACATCACGGACAAGCGTAGTAAACTGCACCGCCACCTGATGAAGGTGTACGACATGCAGGGTATTCTCAAAATTGCGAGTATCTATGCTCAGTTTGCCGACGACTTCTACAATACCTACGAGGTCACGTCAAACGGCGAGGGTATGTTCTTCAGTTCAATCCTTCGTACCTACAAGCGCAAGAAGGTAGACGTGTCTGCTGTCATTGTGTTTGCTAACGAGGGTTTCGGTTTCCTTGAGAATGTTGGGCGTAACGTATCACGACTCAACAAGAGCAAGGACCTTGTGTCTAACCTCAAGGTAAGCACCCTTTAAATGGGTGCTTCCTTTCTTTTTCTGCTTGCTTAATTCAAAATTTATATCTATATGTGTATTGCAATTCTTAACAACGGCAAATCAATTTCAAAATCCAAACTTCAAACGTGCTGGGATAACAACGACGACGGCGCAGGTATGCTGTATATACAGGACGGTGTGCTTGTTGCCGAAAAGTTCCCCAACGAGGGACATCAAAGCGCGGACAACTTCGCCAAGTTTTACGAGCGTTACAACGCCGTCAAATCTTCAGAGTCGGGCGACCTGCCTATACTCGTACACTTTCGCATCGCTACCCACGGTGCGACACCAGAGTACCTTCACCCCTTCTTCGTGTCTGATACGCTCGGCCTTATTCACAACGGCATCATCCACGGCTTCGGGTCTGCCGACTTCAGTGACACGGCAGAGTTCGCAGGCTTGCTCAGCAAGTTACCGGGCGTGACATCGTGCGACATCCTCGACAATCCTTTTGTCAACGATGCGATTCACATGTACCTCGAAACATCCAACAAGCTCGTGTTCCTTGACAATACAGGCGAGTACCGCATCTTCAATGAGCAGATGGGCGAGTGGATAGGTGACAATTGGTTCAGCAACGACAGCCACATCAAGCGAGTGCGCTACTACGGCAGTACGGCAGTCACATCCAAAGGTGGTGGCGCGTACGGAATTATGGACGATTGGTACAGCGACAACTTATACAACAAAAGTTACAGCACATCATCGACCAAGTTCCTTGACGAAAAGTTCGCGTGTCCCGTGTGCGACAGGGAGCGGTACGTCAACGAGAATGCCGAGTGCATAACGTGCTGGACCTACATCGAGGACGCGGTTGACAAGGTGTACGACAAGCACGACCAAATTGAATTAGCTAACTCATCAATCATCAGTAAAAACCATGGACTTGACTTCGACTTCGACGAGCGTTACCCTCTCTAAAGTACCGGTATCTGCTTTTGTACGTGACTTCAATATCGTTAGGTTGAATGTGAGCAAGGCCACCGGAGCGACACGGTTCGCTGTTGTGTGGTCTGCCCTACTCAGCCCTCATGAGCAAGAGCGACATGGTGCGCTCGAGATAGCACGGAAACGTGCTAACAGAATTGGCGGACGACTTCAGTTCGTCGATGGTAAAGAATGCTTTGTGTTCAGTAGGCACAGCGCGTTCGGACTTAGATTAGACATCCTTAACACACGTAAAACATGAAGCTAATTGAATTAAAAGAATGGCTGTTCCCCTTCCCGGAGGATAGCGAGGTTGTCATTGAGGTGTTCGATGAGAATGCACCGGCCAATGAGGACCTGTATGACTTCACCGTTGACCACGTTACAATACGTGAGGACGGAGAAATAAAATCATACGAGATACGTTTATCCCTAATTAAAAACAAGTAACCATTATGAAACAATTTTATTTAATCTCATACGAATACGACAAGGTACGAGGCCCTTTGTTCTCGGTCAAAGCAAAGAACGAGAAGGAGGCGAGGGCAAAGCTACGCTTTCGTCTGGGAATGGGTAGATGCCCAAACCGAACGAAGCTAATATCAATTTTTAATATCTAAACAAATCATGGAAACATACACATTTATAGTTCGAGTAACAAATAGCACTGTCATTGAGGTGACTGCTGACGAAATAAACAAAGCACACGACATTGCTATGAATAAAATTTACGACGGCGGATACCTTCGTGACCTATGCAATCCAAGCGATGTGCAAATTGAACTTGAACTTGAAGATTAAACTATGAATCCAACAGCGATTGAAGAACTTGAGAAGAACCTCAGGTACATTAGCAACTATGCCACCGTCATGGACCTATCAACCGTAGCCATCAAGGCGACGGCATCACTTAACATCATTGAAGAAATGAAACGAACACAATGAGCTACTACATTATTGAGAATGAAGAACTTAAAGTATACACGCAACACTACCACACCATTCTGTTTACAGACCAGAGTGCGGCAGAGGCGGTAGCTACTGCACTTCAGGAAAAATATGGTGGTACATTTTGGGTAACACCAACAACACAACACGAACACATCGGACTAACTCAAATACTTAGCAACATATAAAATGCACAATGAAAACAACGACTTCAAACCGCGACGCAAACCGTCCATTCTTATGGAAATTATTGCAACAGTTATTCTCTACGGCCCCACCTTTCTTATCGTTTATTTCGCGACGACCACCATCAGTTCGTGTGTTAGAAACGGATTCTAATAGTATGAATGACGTACGTATGGGGCTTGTTGTTCTACTTCGGACACGAGAGGACGATGACGCTAACGTCATCGCCGTTAAGAATGTAGTGACAAAGCTATGGGGTGAAGGGTCGATGCCGCTATTGGTGTCGCTCAATGCCGAAGCACTTGTGGTTTACTACTACGAGAAGATAGTGCCGGACTCTGCAATGTCACCCAAGGCACTGCAAGAGAGCGTACTGATGGAGTACAATTCACTGGCGGTGTTCATGCGTATGGTAAAAGCCATCAAGAAAATTTACTTTGATGCAGGGTGGCTTGATGAACCTCAGGATTTTTTGTCTTAACTTAGTAACACAATGGACAGCAGCAAGTTGGTTACGCTACACGGTAGGTTGTTCCGGTGGGGTGTAGCGGCTGTCCTCCTGCCCCCGTAGCATAACCGAATAATGCATCGCACTTCTAATGCGACGAGTGCAGGTTTGAATCCTGCCGTGGGTACAAAATTTATTTCTAACTTTAACTATAATAAAATGAAACACGTAGAAACATCCGCATTTATCTGGTCAGCAGAAGACTACGACTCAGCAGTTGAGCGTCTATTTGACAACGGTGTCATTACCGAATCAACACGAGAGAAACTTCTTTCAAAGCCAGAAGATGAGAAGCTCGAACAGGTGAGAAGCACCATCATTCACTCAGAAGGATGGCTCATGGAGGTCATCAACGACATGATTTACAGCGACTTATGCGATTACTTTGCAAATGAATGACAACAACACATATTGGGACGACCTCGGCGACAGCCAGATGTTCGTGGACAATCAAGTAAACAGATGAAGCTATGACAAGGGCTGAACAAAAGAAGGTGGCTGACCAATTCATGCGCATAGCTATGGCTCAGCTCAAGAGGCATTACCCTTTCTATCCGCAACGACTCGCTGTTGCGGCACACATGTATAGGGTATGGCTTGACAAGCAGATAGCACAGTAGGAGTACCGTCCGCACACGGTGAGATAGCAAGCACAAACAGGACAGGGGGTGCGGCCCCGTCCTTTTACACTACTATGAAAAGCGAAGCTGAATTAAACGAGATTATTATTAAGATGATTGCCTGCTTTCAGGTGGGCATTGAACACATGGATGAGTTTGCTGGTAGTAAACTTTACCGGCAGGGTGTCAAGTTCCACGCTAAGTCATTGGCTAAAGAGCTTGAGGGTCTACTGAATATGGTGCAGTCATTTGCTGACACCGAAGATGAGGAGACGTACCTGAACATTGAGCGAGGCATACGTGAGTTCGTATCCAAGCCATTGAGGGACATCTATCTAATTGGTGAGCGAGAGCAGATGATTTCATCCTGCTCTGCTCATGCACGTGAGATGGAATGGGATGAGGAGGAAGCAAACAAAAGAATGGATGTCATAGGCCAGAACGGAAACACCGGCGAACACTATGAAGAATACACACAATACGAGGAGCTATGAAAATAGAACTAACAATGACCGAGCTGATGCTAATCATTGATATGATTAAGAACGGCACTGAGCAGGACAATGAGGGAGATGACTTCTACTTGATGCAGGACTTCCTTGATGCATATTCACATCATAAGTGCACCAAGTGCAAGGCAACGATGGATAAAAACACCAAAGAGAAATGAAGCTCACATTACTGAATAAATGAGCTACAAATTGTAAGCTTATGAGCTTTATACCCTATCGCATACAAAATATGCCAACAACTATACATTTATACCCTATCGCATATAGTTTCGTAACAAAAACTATATACGATTTGTTACGAGAATGTGCAATAGAGTGCACTAATTCGGATAATGTCCGATTAACTATACAAAATCCTACACATTTGTGCAGTATAATGCACATTACCGCAACACAATGGCAAAGAGACTAACCAAACAAGAGAAGTGGCAGAAGGCAGGTGAAGACCTCATCAACAAGATGTTTGAGATTGCTGGCCACAACGTAACCTTTGAGGAAGTCAAGGGACGAACAGACGCTTGGTATACCGACTGGACTATGACTGTCGCTCAAGCCGAGCATTGGAAGGAGTGGGGGGTGGAGTATCTTCAAAAGAATATGAAGCTCAACAAGAAGCTTGCAGACATAGAGATGAGAATGTTTAACGTAATGTACGGCTTGAAATACAGCGACTGGTATGGAGACAATCAAAAAGAAACACACACTTCTTGAGCAATACAAGAAGGCACAATACAATCGCAACGTATGTTTGTACAGCAGGCGAGACACCGAGGCTAAGTACTGGGAAGGATACGTCAATGCACTTAGTTTAATTTTAGAAACACAACAATGAAACCATCAGACCACCTTGATTATTTCAAGGAGCATCCGCAAATCCGGAAGAAGGAGGCGGAGAAGATTGCATCACGAATCCTTAGCAACTTCGGGACCACCTACAACCGACCCGCTATCCTAACAGCGATGACAGAGATAGAAGTAGCCATGAGCGTGGTCGACATGCTTGATGACGAGGAGGCGAAGGCGGTAGTGAACCGCCTTCAATCAGCACACGATGTACTATACAAAAAATACTATGAGCAATAACGAAGAACGAATGACCTTTGACGAGTGGATGCTACACATACGCAGCGTACACTTCGCCAACAAGACAGCAATGGATAGAGCTTGGGTAAAAATTATTGAAGACAAAGTAAATGACAACTGAGTCGGAAATTATCGAAGTAACAACGGGTATTCAAGAGCTTCTCATATCCAAGAACAAAGCATACGGAGACTCAGCACTTAACCCGGCTAACATATTTGCCACAGGTTCCGCTGTTGAGAATCTTGCGAGCCGCATTGACGACAAGCTCATGCGTATCAAGAACAAGGGCATCAGTGACGAAACAGAAGACACTGTGTCCGACCTCATTGGGTACTTAATCCTGCTGAAGATTGCATTGAAGCGGGGAAAATTAGGTGCCTAATTTGTTTATTATCTTTTTACATTCTATATTTGCATAACCAAATCTTAATTCAATTATGGCTTATCAATTAAAAACAATGAACATCAAGGGCAAGTCGTATGTCCTTGTTAATGAACGCATTATCGCCTTCCGTAAGGTGGCTGACTTCAAGGGCTTCGCGCTTGAGACGGAGCTGCTTCACCTCGACGACAACTCATGTGTAGTACGTGCGACAATCAAGAACGAAGAGGGTCGTGTCATTGCTCAAGGCATGGCGCAGGAAGACCGTTCATCTTCTATGATTAACAAGACATCCTTCGTGGAGAACTGCGAAACATCAGCAGTAGGTCGTGCCCTCGGGTTCCTTGGCATCGGGGTAGAGGATAGCATTGCAACAGCGGAAGAAGTAGAGATGGCAATCGCCAAGCAAGATGCTCCAGCTCCAGCCGCAGCTCCAGCCGCAGCTCCAGCAGGCGACGTATTCTCTCGTGCAGTAGATTACATCAAGGGTGGCAAGACCAAGCCGGAGCGCAACACTCGGCTTGAGAACACACTAAAGAAGTACGGAGACAGCCTTAACCAAGACCAACAGAACACTCTGTATGAGTTGGTTTAAGGTAATCAAACAGCGAACAGGCAAGGAGCACTTGTCCTACTCGTCCATCAAGTACGCGCTGCAAGACGTAGCGTTGTTCGAGATGTACATGCAGGGCAGGCTCAAGAAGGAGTCAGACGCGCTCACTTTTGGTAGCGCGTACGACTGCCTGCTGTTTACCCCAGATAGATTCAACGATACCTTCTATGTGTTTGATGACTCTGATGTTGTCAAGAAGATTGATTCTAAGAACCCACGTGCTACCACCGAGTACAAGGACTGGAAGGAAGCCGAACTGAAAGAGGCGAAGCGCCAGTCGCTTACCATCCTATCTGCCGAAGACTATCAGACGGCTATCGACATGATTACCCGCCTCGATGAGAGTGGCATCCTAAACATCTACCTTCAGGGCGACTACCAAGTAGAGTTCCTTCAGGAGTTGGTGGTCAACAAGGAAGTAATTAAGGTTCGAGGATTCCTCGACGTGCTTGGTGATGGGTTCATCACCGATAGCAAGAGTACACGAAGCATCAATGGCTTCAGAAAAGATGTACGCTACATGGACTATGATGTGCAGGCATACCTGTACACCTTGGCGTTCGGAATACGTGACTTCTATTGGGTTGCCCAAGAGAAAGCGTACCCGTACCTTCCGGCAGCGTACAAAGCATCAGAGGAAACCCTTGCCTCTGGTAAGAATAAAGTAGAGAGGGCTGTCGCAATCATCAAGTCATACTGTGAGAGCGACAAGCCGGCTACCAAGTTCTACATCCAAGGGGAAATTTAACAATCAATACAATGGAAAAGAAAGACGTATACATTGGCTACGTGGGCGAGAAGAAAGCTTACGAATCAGGCGTGGTAAAGTACCCCCTGTCATTCAAGATTGACCAGATTGATGAGCTGAAGAAGTACCAGACTGCTTCGGGCAACATCAACATCGACTTGGTTATCAAGGCTGACGGCGGTGCATTCATGTCGGTATTCAATCCACGTGCTGCCACTGGAGACAAGTACACTGCCAGCCGTTCAGGTCAGGCAAGCGTGACCACCGAGGACGTTCCGTTCTAAAGATTAAGGGGGGCCTTAGGGCCCCCTATATCTAATCTTTACCTGCGTATACGCGCGGGCTCGCATACTGTTGTCTCAACACAATCATCAATGATACCAGACGAAAAGGATTACAATAGAAGAATCCGTGACAATTACCAAATCACATTTAACGAAAACACAAACACATGGAGCATACTAAGGAGAGGGAGAGTAAACTACAGCGGGTTTCAAAGCCAGGAAAAGGCAAGCTGGTGGCTGCTGAAAGTAATATCAACCGGGAACCTAATCACCTGAACATACTCATCGCAGTATACGGCACTCTAAAGAGAGACAAGCACAACCATCCGCTGTTGCTTGATTCACTATACATAGGCGAGGCTGTGACCGAACAGCGATACCCACTCGTCATCTCACGTTCTGGTCTGCCGTTCCTTGTCGATGCACCGGGAGTAGGCAAGCAAGTGCACGTTGAATTGTACCTAACAGACGGGGCGATGCTCAATATGATTGACATGCTTGAGGGTCACCCCGAATGGTACGAGAGACGCAAGACACGAGTGGTGGTAAACAATGACTTTATTGCTGAGCCTTGGATTTACTTCGCGCCAGACGATGTTAAGTACGTTAACGAACCACACTTTGACCGCTTCTAAAATGAAAAAGACATACGCCATTAGTAAGATTGAAGGCATCATGGAGCTGCACGAAAACATATCCGAGCGTGCAATAGAAGTCGTGTGTGCTATCAATAA
>Ga0172367_10007647_pt1 | contig 12307 bp, 7 predicted proteins | sample Lak10m_FD_114542 | JGI IMG/M metagenome (GOLD analysis project Ga0172367, IMG submission 114542) | Freshwater microbial communities from Kabuno Bay, South-Kivu, Congo - kab_022012_10m | ecosystem: Environmental > Aquatic > Freshwater > Lake | place: Democratic Republic of the Congo: South-Kivu...
GTCTTCGTTCAGACGCATGTAGAAGGCTTTGATTTCCCGGGGATAATCGCGGACTATCACTGGTTTTTGGAATTCTTTTTCCACCAGGTAGCGCTCGTGTTCGGCCTGCAGGTCGCGCCCCCATTCTACCGGGAATTCAAACTGTCCCTTTTTGTATGGTTTGGAGTTGAGCAGAATCTGTACAGCCTCTGTGTAGGTAATGCGTTCGAAGGAATTGTCCACCACAAAGCGGAGTTGTTCGATAAGCCCCATGCTGCGGCGTTTGTCCTTGGGCAGGTTTTTCTCCTCTTCTTCCAGGCGAGCGGCCAATACTTCCAGGTCGGGCAGGTGATTCTCCAGTACGTAGTTGATGAGGTACTTGCAGAAGGCCTCCGCCAGATCCATATTGTCGTAGATGTCATAAAAGGCCATTTCCGGTTCAATCATCCAAAACTCTGCCAAGTGGCGAGGGGTATTGGAGTTTTCGGCGCGGAAAGTGGGGCCGAAGGTATAGACTTTACCCAATGCCAGCGCGCCGATTTCACCTTGAAGCTGACCGGAGACGGTCAGGTTGGTAGCACGGCCAAAAAAATCGGCCTGGTAGTCGATGTATCCCTCTTCCGTACGGGGAAGGTTGTCGAGGTCTAAGGTGGTTACGCGAAACATTTCGCCGGCACCCTCTGCATCACTTCCGGTGATAATAGGGGCGTGCAGGTAGTAGAACCCGTTTTCGGTATAAAATTTATGAATGGCAAAGGCAACGGCGTGGCGAATCCGGAAAACGGATGCAAAGGTATTGGTACGCATCCGGAAGTGTGCTTTTTGGCGCAGGAACTCCACGGTCTGTCGCTTGGGCTGGAGCGGGTACTCATCGAGGTTGTTTTCTCCCAGTATTTCCAGGGTTTCGACAAGTAATTCAACCGCCTGTCCAGCGCCTTGCGAGGCGGCCAGCTTTCCAGTGGCGGCGATGCAGGCATGGTATTTTATTTTGCGTACCAGCTCTTCGTCCATATGCTCTGTATCGAGCACGAGCTGTAGGTTTTGTGGCCCGGAGCCGTCGTTGAGGGCGATAAAGCGGTTGTTGCGGAAGGCGCGTACCCATCCCTTTACGGTAATAATCTGATCCAGCTGTGGATGCTGTACGACCTGTGCGATTTCAATGCGTGTAGCCATGGGTGGCATTTGTTTTTGTTAGTTGACGGTGCAAAATTACAATCTGGCTGCGGTCAGACCAAATTTAGCGCCTTGTGAATCCCTGCTGACCCTGGGATTTGTATCTGGACTACCGTATAGGTCGGGTTCTAAGGCTTTTTCAGCTCCAGGTAAGCAGCTGTGATGCTTCGTTCTACGCCGGCACCCGTCCATTCTTCGGCACCTGGTATGATTTTAGTCGATTCGATGAGTGCTTTTTCTTCCACCCCATTTTTTATGGCTTTTCGCACGTAGAGGAGCAGTTTGTCCAGGTAATTTTGCATGGCAGCCAGTTCTTTGTGGCTTCCCTGCACCGGATAGGTATCCCCTGCATGGCCAAAGACGAAGAGGGTATCCTTATCGAATGTTTTTTCAATTTTTGCAAGCACCTCTATCCAATGGGAGATGGAAGCACCTGCGGTTTTGTCGATATAAGGAAATCTCCGGTTGAACACTAGGTCGCCGATATGTGCTACGTTGGCGTGTTCGAAGTGCACTACGCTATCTCCGTTGGTATGGGCAGGCCCGAAATAATGGGTAGTGATGGTTTCTTCGTCGAGACGGGTTGTCCAGGTTTTTTCAAAGGTGGTATCTGGGTAGAGCTGCTGGGCCTCTGTTTTTCGTGCGATAGCAACCGCTTCCTGATTGGTTTTGGAGTGGACGTGCGCTACTACCTTATTGACCAATCCTTTGAAGGCAATATTTCCTCCGGTATGGTCGGCGTGATGGTGGGTATTGAACAGGATATCAATCGGCTGGCCGGATTGTTTTCGGATTTCCTCCATCAGATGCGCCGCTTGCGCTGGAAACTGGGTATCTACTACTGCGATGCCATTTTTTCCGATATACCAGCCAATGGTTCCGCCACTTTCTGTGTAAATACCAACGTGGTGGCGCAGAGCCTGCATATTGCCAGGCATTATCCCGAGCAGGTGCTGGAGGTAAGCCGCTTTCGGCAACGTCAGCATACCAGCAGCCAGTGCGCCCTTTTTAATAAAAGTCCTTCTGTTTTCCATCTCGGTGGGTATTGGTTGGTTATAAAAAACGGGACTTTAGCCCGGGTGTCGGAATCATACAGGTCGGTCGTCGGCCAAACCAGGTGTAGCGGTTTCGCGCAATCCAAAGATAGAGTCGATCTCTGGTTTTTTGGGGAATTATCTTTAAAAGGAGGACAATCTTCATAGGGCCTCCTAATCGGCGGGCTATTTCCAATACGGCATCGGAGTGCGTCCAGACCTGCTGATGCTGATATAGCACTACGCTGTCTAATGCCGGCCCTTGGTATCCAGCCTGTTCGAGGAGGCTTTGCCCCGCATCTGACTGGAGGGCACAAAACCGAAACTGTGCGGTTCGGTCGAGCCGGATAATCGTTTGAACCGTGGCATTGCACAAATTACATACTCCATCAAAAAGAATAATTGGTCCATTTTCTTGCATGGTTCAAGCACTTGATTGGGAGTATAATGCAGGATAGGCGGGATAGTTCGATGGAGGTTGTGTATGGATGGACTTTATGCGTGTTGAATAGCGCCAGGTGGATGTCTGGAGGGGCGCTGGGAGTAATCTATGTTAGGTAAAAAGCGCACTGTATAGCTCCTCTATCCGAGAAACACCGTAGAGGCGTATGCCATACCGGGTGGTGTCCAGGCCCTTGAGGTTGTACCGCGATAGGTACATGCCCTGGAATCCCAGGCGGTCTGCTTCCTGTATGCGTTGTTCTATGCGGTTGACTGCCCGTATTTCTCCGGATAGTCCTACTTCGCCGGCGAAACAGAGGTTGCTGGGTACAGAAATATCCTCCAGGGAAGAAATGAGTGCAGCCACGATGGCGAGGTCGATAGCCGGGTCATCTACCCGGATGCCACCGGCGATATTGAGGAAGACATCCTGTATGCCCATCTGCAAACCACCACGTTTTTCGAGTACCGCGAGGAGCATGCTGAGGCGTCGAAGGTCAAAACCCGTAGCGGAGCGCTGAGGGGTGCCGTACACGGCTTTGCTGACTAATGCCTGCGTTTCGATGAGCATGGGGCGCATACCTTCAATGGTGGCAGCGACGGCGCTGCCGCTGAGTTCTTCCTCCTTTTGGGAGAGCAGTAGTTCAGACGGGTTGCTCACTTCGCGCAATCCGCCCGCCTGCATTTCGTATATGCCCATCTCATCAGAAGAACCAAAGCGGTTTTTGAGAGTGCGGAGAATACGGTAGGTATAATTCTGGTCTCCTTCAAACTGGAGCACGGTATCCACGATATGCTCGAGGAGCTTAGGGCCTGCGATGGAGCCGTCTTTGGTGATATGTCCGATGATGAAAATAGCGACATTGCTGGTTTTGGCGTAGCGTTGAAGCTCTCCGGCACATTCGCGCACTTGTGAAATACTTCCCGGCATGGAGTCAATATAGGGAACGAATAGCGTCTGTATGGAATCAATCACCAGCAAGTCGGGCTTAAACTCATCGGCCAGGGTGACGATTCGGGTCGTATTGGTTTCAGTGAGAATATAGCACGAGGTGTCTGTCATGCCGAGGCGTTCGGCGCGCATTTTGATTTGTTCTTCACTTTCTTCCCCGGATACATACAGTACCTTCGCTTTGAGCTGGAGGGCTGTCTGAAGGAGTAGGGTGGACTTGCCAATACCTGGTTGGCCACCGATAAGTACCAGGGAACCGGTGACAATCCCTCCACCCAGCGTGCGGTTCAGCTCTTGGTCGGGCGCCGGAATACGGCGCGTCTGACCAGGTGCGATTTCACTGAGCAAGACAGGTTTGGGACCTATCGTCGGTTTTAGCGTGGAAGCCGACCGGGAGGGGCGCAAGTGTTCGGGCGTATCATCCCGAAATATGACCTCCTCCTGGTAGGTGTTCCATTGTTCGCAAGAAGGGCACTTACCCATCCATTTAGGGGCGGTAGCACCGCATTCGGAGCAGACAAATATTTTTTTGACCTTCGCCAAAATCGTAGGTGTTTATTTTCTGAGCCTGGAAAGCAATCGGAGGATTTCGAGGTATATCCATACGAGGGTAATGAGTAGCCCCATAGCGGAAAACCATTCCATGTATGCCGGTGCGCCATAGCGCTCACCCATTTCGAAATTGTCGAAGTCGAGCAGGAGATTCAGGCAAGCAATCGCCAGGATTACCGCACTGATGACCATGCCGAACGTGCCGCCGTCGTGCAGGTAAGGCATCGATATGCCAAAACGGGACAAGATGAAGGTCAGCAGATAGACTACGGCGATGGCTCCGGTAGCCATGACGATCATCATGCGGAATCTTCCGGTCACTTTAATGATGCCCGACTGGTAGATAAACAGCATGGCAAATAAAGCGGCTATGGTCAGGGAGAAGGCTTGGAAAACAATGCCTTCAAATGCCGCAGCATAAATATAGGAAATGGTGCCGAGGAAAAGCCCTTCCAGGGCAGCATATACGGGGGCTAATGAAGGCGACCATTGCGGCCGAAAAGAGAGGATGAGTACGATGATGAATGCACCAATGACACCGCCCCAGAGCAGGATGGAACTCGGGAAGGCGAATCCAATGCCGGTGGTGAGCAACATGATGGTTGCGAGAATAAAGGTCTTGGAAATGGCCCCCCGGATGGTCATTCGTTCGCCGACACTGCGGTCGAGGATATCTTGGGAAGTCCGCTGATAGGTCGTTTCCCGCATGAAAGGATTACTGGATTGAAAAAAGCTGCGTCTGGCCATCTTAGTTTTTTAAAAGGGTGAATAATGGTAAAGTAACGCAAAAACAATGAATCAACACTAAAAAAATCAGCCTGGTTCCCGGAATCGATAGTGGAAGTCAAATACGTCTTCACGATGATAATGTCCGGCAGGGTCGAAGTCGAGTCGGGCACGGATTACCTCATCGAGGTCGAGGTCGGCGCTAAGGATACCTTCTGTATCCCAGAGGGGGGCGTGGATGTAGTCGCCCAATGGGGAAATGATAGCACTGCCTCCCCGGCAGAGCGGGTCGGTCTGGGTACTCAGTTCCGCCTGAAAGCGTTCGGGGTACATCGATTTGGTTACAAACTGGTTGCAGCTGAGTACGAAGCAGCGCCCTTCGCATGCGATATGCCGGATGGTAGCCTGCCAGCTTTCCCGTTGGTCGGCGGTGGGGGCGAGGTATATTTGAATATCTTGTTGGTACAAGGTCATGCGCAGGAGGGGCATATAATTTTCCCAGCATATCAACCCTCCGACGCGGCCAATGGGTGTCGGTAGTACCTGAAGGTCATCGCCTCGGCCTTCTGCCCAGATGATGCGCTCAGCGGCCGTAGGCTTGAGCTTTCGGTGTTTGTGCAGCAAGGTGCCGTCGGGACCGATATAGAGCAGGGTGCAATAGAGGCTACCGCCGCTTTGGGCGATCTCGGTGACGCCGATGATTAAGTAGATTTGATGTGTCTGCGCAATAGCACTGAGCTGTTGGGTGGCAGATCCGGGAATGGACAGCGATTGTTGGAAGTAGAGCAGCCAGTCTTCTCTGCCCTGTTTAGTTCGGCTACCTACTACGCTGCCGAATCCCAATCCTCGGGGATAGGCCGGCAGAAACGCTTCCGGAAACAGAACCAGCTGAGCCCCCGTTGCCGCCGCGTCGGCACTAAGCCGAGCTACTTTATCGAGGCTTGCCTGTAAGTCAAAAAGGACAGGGGCGGCCTGTACGACGGCGACGCGCAGCGTACTCATGGGTTGAGCAGGTTTTTGTAAACAATACCTCCTTTCATGACCCAGGCTACCTTGGCCAGGGCGGTTAAATCGGATTCCGGATCTCCTGGTACGGCGATGAGGTCAGCGAGCAGTCCGGGCCGGACGAATCCGAGCTGTTTGTCGAGGTGGAATGCCCGTGCATTGCCGGATGTAACTGCCCGAAGCAGGTCGGCGGCTGGCATACCGTACGCCGCTAACAGCATAATTTCCCGCGCATTATCGCCATGTGCGAATACCCCTACGTCTCCGCCGACGAGGATGGGTACCCCGGCTTGCAGGGCAAGCCGGACACTTTCTTTCTTCTGGCGGATGCGCTCGGGTTCTGGGTCGGTAGCTTTGTTCCAGCCCTGGTATTGTAGAATGGCATCGCCGGCAGCTACGGTGGGGCAGAGTGCTACGTGGTGTTGTGCCATTAAGGCAAATACGGCAGAGTCCCCGCCGTCGCCGTGCTCTATCGTTTCCACGCCGGCTAATATAGCCCGCCGCATCCCTTCGGGAGTGGACGCATGGGCTACTACAGCCCGCCCGGAGCTGTTGGCAGTTTCTACTATCAGCCGAAGTTCTTCTTCAGAAAAAGTAGGTCGGGCTTCGCCCATCAGCCCCCATCGGTAGTCGGCATACACTTTTATGATATCTGCTCCTTTGCCTATTTGGCGGCGAACGGTGCGAATCAGGAGGTCGTAGCCATCTGCTTCGTCGGCACCCTGCGGTACCTCTATGTGCCCTGCAAACCCTTTAGGGCCATAGCTTCCGGTAGCTACGATGGCCGGACCGGCGACGAGCATTCGCGGACCGGCTATCACGCCTTTGTCGATGGCTGCTTTTAAACCGACATCTGCATAGCCGGCTCCTTCCGAGCCTAGGTCGCGAACGGTTGTAAAGCCGGCATCGAGTGTTTTGCGGGCATGTACCGTGGCGCGGGCGACCCGCTCTGCTTCGGACTCCCGCAGTACTTGGTCGTTCCAGGTCGTTTCGTTGTACGGATGCAGCAACAGGTGTGCATGCCCTTCAATCATACCGGGCAAGAGCGTCATCCCGGGCATTGGGATTGTTCGGGCGGTAGCCGGTATGCGGAGTGTGCTGGCAGGTCCGGCTTGCCGGATAATGCTGCCATCGGTGACAACAACCCAGTCGTTGTGCATCTGTAAGCCATCAAAAACGCGGTCGGGCTTCAGCACCAACGTGGTAGGAACCTGTGCGACGGCTTGCAGGCTAAGCCATAGTGGAACGAACAAAATAAAGCGCATACCGAAATTATTTCCTGAAGTACCCGACAGGGGACTTCACTGTGGCTAAATGCGATGGAGCAGGGAAAAGCAGCGGGGCGTTTGGGGCGGCGATTATGGTTTAGCGGTCCGATCCAGGTATTGACGGATGTGCTGCAGAAAATCCTGCTGCAGGGTGGCCGCCACGGGGCCGATGGATCCGTCGCCGATACGCAGGTCGTCGATATGGGAAACAGGCAGTACGCCTTTGATACTGCTGGTAAAAAAAGCTTCCTTAGCCTGCTTGATTTCGGATACGTGTACGTCTCTTTCTTCTACCTGATAGCGCTTCCCGGCGAGGTGCAGAATCTGTTTGCGGGTAACGCCGAGCAACACCTTGTCGCGCGCAGTTACGACGCGCTGATCGTCGAGTACGAGAAAAAAATTGGAGCGGGCGGATTCGCGAATCCATTCGCCGTCGATGTAGAGCAAGTCATCGACTCCGCGTTGCTTCATTTCCGGAATAAGTCGGATACCAGTCGCATAATTGGTGGTTTTGACTTCGGGCAGTTCCCGCAGGAAGGGATACGTCATGAGCTTAATCATGCTGTCGGTGCGGTGGGCATTGGCAGGTAGCGGATATTGTAGAATCAGAATATTCGGTTGGGTGGGCGTGTACCCGTCCGGGGAATAGCCTCCGGTGAGCAGAAGGCGGATACCCCCTTCCTCGAGGTCGTTGGCCTGGATGAGGGCCATAATCTGGCCGGCAAATTCCGCTCTGGAATAGGGGATTTCCATGTGAATCAGCTGGGCGGAACGATAAAAGCGGTCGAGGTAGTCGTCCATAAAAAGGGGCTGCCGCTCCTTAAAAAGGAAGTAATCGAAAATGGCAAATCCGCGAAGAATAGATAGGTCGCTCACGTGGAGCGTCGCTTCATTCGCCCGGACAAGCTGACCATTAATCGTTGAAAAGGTGATCATTGTCATTGGTTGAAACAGGAAGAAATTGAGAAAAGACAAAAGAACGGCAAGTTGAAAGAATATGCAAATTCAGTGCATGTTCCCTTGCGTATTTCTTTGAGGAATAGGCGAAAAATAGTAAATTCCAACACTTTTATACGCAGGAGCAACTACGCGTTGCATAAAAAGGAGGACTGTGGTTAGCGGTGCAGGGAGCAGTTGCGGACGACAGAAAACCGGGGTGCGACGGCGTTTTTTTTCACTATAAACCGCATTAAGCTATGAGCTTCGAAACCAAAAACATCAGGAACGTCGTACTGCTCGGGCACTCTGGCTCGGGCAAGTCTACATTCGCAGAAACCATGCTCTATGAAGCAGGGGAGATCACCCGTCGAGGTAGTGTGGAAGAGGGGAATTCAATATCGGATTATACCGATTTGGAGAAAGAGCGGGGTGGTTCTATTTTTAGTACGTTGATGCACGTGCAGTGGAAGGATTCCAAAATAAATATTCTGGATACACCCGGATTAGATGATTTTGTAGGAGAGGTGGTGTCGTCGATGAAAGTAGGTTCAACCGGAGTCGTCCTGCTCAACGCCAAGAGTGGGGTAGAAGTGGGCACCGAGCTGATCTGGGATTATATCGACACGTTTCAGGCGCCGGCCATTTTCGTAATCAACCAGCTCGATCATGAAAAAGCGGACTTCGATGCCACGTTAGAGCAGGCGATACAGCGTTTCGGCAATCATGTTATTCCTTTTCAGTATCCCCTGAACCCTGGTAAAGATTTTAATACCATCATCGATGCGCTTCGGATGGTAATGTATGTATTCCCTGCGGAAGGAGGAAAGCCGGAGAAGCACCCGATTCCGGAGTCGGAAATGGAACGCGCCATGGCGATGCACAACGCGATAGTGGAGGCAGCGGCAGAGAATGAAGAGGGCCTCATGGAGCATTTCTTCGATCAGGGAACGCTCACGGAAGAGGAACTGTCCGAGGGCTTGCGCATTGGCATCGCACACCATCAGATTTTCCCGGTATTTTGTTGTTCCGCCGCCAAAAACATGGGCAGCGGACGTATCATGGGCTTTATCAACGACGTGTGCCCGACGCCGCTCGACCGCAAACCGGCGCGATTGGTAGGGGGTGGTACACTGGCCTACAACAGCGACGATACGACGTCTGTTTTTATTTATAAAACGATTTCTGAGCCACGGGTTGGACTGGTGTCGTACTTCAAGGTATATACAGGGGTGCTCCGTGCCGGCGATGAGCTGATTAACTCGAACAACCGCAGCTCCGAGCGATTCGGGCAGCTTTTCATAGCCAATGGCAAAGACCGTATCCAGGTGGATGAATTGAAAGCTGGGGATTTGGGGGTAACGGTCAAACTGAAAAACGCTCATACCAACAATACCCTGAACGCTAAAGGCGTCGATCGGACTATCCTTCCGATAGAATTTCCCGAGCCGCGGGTGACGGTCTCCATCGAGCAGCAGAACAAGGCCGAAATGGAGAAGCTGATGAAGGCGTTACACACTATCGCAGAGGAAGATCCTACCGTACTGGTAGAGCAATCGGCATCTGCCCGGCAAATTCTGTTGCATGGCCAGGGACAGTTGCACCTCGACTTGATCAAGCACCGCGTAGAAATGGTGCACGGGGTGTCGATGGAATTTGGTCGTCCGCGTATCGTGTACCGCGAAACGATTACAAGGGAAGCAAACGCACAGTATCGCCATAAGAAACAAACCGGTGGCGCCGGCCAGTTTGCAGAAGTACACATGCGCATAGAACCCTATCACGATGGTATGTCGGATCCTACCGGACTGACCGTGCGGCATCGGGAAGTGGAGGAGCTTCCATGGGGTGGTAAACTGGCCTATTACTGGTGTGTAGTGGGAGGCTCTATCGATAATAAGTTTTCCAATGCCATCAAAAAGGGTATCCTCCAAAAAATGGAAGAAGGGCCGTTGACAGGTTCATACTGCCAGGACATCCGGGTATCGGTGTACGATGGAAAGATGCACCCGGTCGATTCTAATGACAATGCTTTTGCCACGGCGTCTTCGCAGGCGTTCCGCACGGCGTTCCGGGAAGCTGCGCCCCAAATCATGGAGCCGGTGTACACGTTGGAAATTCTATGCCCAGATGAGGCCACCGGCGATATTATGGGCGATTTGCAAACCCGGCGTTCGATGATTATGGGGATGGATACGGACGGGCACTACCAGAAAATTTTGGCTAAAGCGCCGCTGTCTGAGTTGTTTTTGTATTCCAGTACCCTGCGTTCCGTATCACAGGGTCGGGCAAAGTTCCATCAGGAGTTTTTGGAATTCAGTCCGGTCCCAATGGATATTCAGCAGAAGCTGATCGATGCCCATCAGGAAGAAGCAGAAGACTAATGGTTTGTTGTTAAAAATGGTAAAAAAGAACAGGCTGTCCTGTAAGTCCTTTGGCGGCGCATGCGCCGCCAAAGGATAAGCTTTTGAAATGCCACCTTCAGTGGTGGAATACTTTTCGGACAGCCCGTTTCTCTTATTGTATCGGGCATCTGCTCAATTGCATTTCGAATAGCCACAGCTCTGGCAGATGAGGCAGCCTTCTTTAAAGATGAGGCCTTCTGGATCTTTGCATTCTGGGCAGGCGGATTTAACGGCTTTAGTGCCATCCGGAACAAACAGTTTGAGCGCGCGCACGACCCCGGTTTTCCAGGTGTTGATATAATCCTGTTCCGCATTCAGCCCATCGACGAGTTCGACGGCGTGTTGGAGTGGCATACCATGGCGCAGGACGCCGGAGATGAGTTTGGCGTAATTCCAGTACTCCTTGTTGAAGGAACGGGAGAGGCCTTCGATGGTGATTCGGTACCCGTCGCGATCCATAAACTGGAAATCGTAGCGATTGCGGCCGTTTTCATCCTTTGTTTTGATAACCCATCCTGCCTCTACGTATTCGGGCAGCCGGAAGGTATCCACGGCGGCACCGGTGAAAATCTCATAAGGCTTCCCCTGGAAGATGCCAAGAACAGCAATCCAGGGCTGGTCGGCATTCATGAAACGCACTATTTTAGCTTCGAGGCGTTCGGGGCGGACGGGGGCACCGGTTTCTATAAACTGGCCATTGCGGGGTGCCTCTTTTTCTTTTTTCTTGGAAGAATCATCGGCCACGAGCACTCCTGAGCGGGAACCATCGCGGTATATGGTACAGCCTTTACAACCCACTTCCCAGGCCGTCTGATAGATTTTTTTGACCATGTCCACCGAGGTGTCGTTGGGCACGTTGACGGTGACGCTAATGGAGTGGTCTACCCATTTTTGGATAGCTCCCTGCATCTTGACTTTCTGTACCCAGTCCACATCGTTGGCGGTACTTTTGAAATAAGGGGATCGTTCGATAATCGGCTGGAGGGCTTCGGAAGGAAGTTTGGTCACTTCATCCACATCGTAGTTGTTGGAGCGGAGCCAGTCGATAAACTTGTGGTGGAATACATGGTATTCTTCCCAATGGTCGCCGACTTCGTCCACGAAGGATACGCGCACGTCCTTGTCGTTGGGGTTGACCTTCCGGCGTCGTTTATAGCTAATCATGAAAACAGGCTCAATTCCGGAAGTAGTCTGTGACATCAGGCTGGTCGTTCCGGTCGGGGCGATGGTGAGAAGGGCAATGTTGCGTCGGCCATATTTTACCATGTCTTCGTATAAAGAAGGGTCGGCTTCGCGGAGTCGCTGAATGAAAGGGTTTTGTTTTTCCCGATGGGCATCGAAAATAGGGAAGGCACCGCGTTCGCGAGCCAAGTCCGTAGATGCTCTATATGCGCTGACGGCCAGTGTTTTGTGTACTTCGACGGCATGTGCGATGGCTTCGTCGCTTCCATAGCGAAGATCCAGTGCGGCCAGCATATCCCCTTCTGCGGTGATACCTATGCCCGTTCGGCGGCCGTTGATGCAGGCCTGTCGTACTTTCTGCCAGAGCTCGAGCTCAACGTTTTTGATGTTGCCGTTTTCCGGATCATCCGCAATTTTATCGATGATGCGGTCGATTTTTTCCAGCTCCATATCGATGATATCGTCCATAATGCGCTGGGCATAGCGCACATGCTGGCTGAATTTGGCAAAATCGAAGCGGGCCTTGGGGGTGAAGGGATGCTCGATATAGCTAAACAAGTTGATAGCCAGGAGGCGGCAGCTATCGTAGGGGCACAGCGGAATTTCACCACAGGGGTTGGTGGATATGGTGCGATACCCCAGATCGGCATAGCA
>Ga0172367_10007649_pt1 | contig 12306 bp, 6 predicted proteins | sample Lak10m_FD_114542 | JGI IMG/M metagenome (GOLD analysis project Ga0172367, IMG submission 114542) | Freshwater microbial communities from Kabuno Bay, South-Kivu, Congo - kab_022012_10m | ecosystem: Environmental > Aquatic > Freshwater > Lake | place: Democratic Republic of the Congo: South-Kivu...
CTCCAACCGACCCATTTGCTGATGCTGGGCAAATCCAGCCAGCAGATCGCACTGGTAATGGTTCTGGTAACTGTGCAAAGCTTCCAGAAAATTCAGCTGATAGCGTTTGGCCAAGTCATGAAACGCCGCCTGATCCTGAGTTCTTATGACTTCCTTGTCGGATAACTCGACCAATTGCTGTAAATAGCGTAAATAACGGCTCTGCAATAACTCGTCCTGCAGCATGGTGATCAGCGGAGGCGATAACGACAGCGTCAAACGATAATTCACCCGATCCTGCTGCAACCGATCCAGCATGGCCAGCAAAGGCAGATAGCAATCGGTTATGGCTTCAAACAACCAGTTTTCTTCAAAAAAACTATCGTGTTCTGGATGATGCACATAAGGTAAATGGGCGTGCAGAACGATGCAGAGATAGCCTATACTCATGTTTAAGGTCTTTTCCTTGACTGGAAGCGGTTTTAACAACCGAAGAAACAGAGTTCATATCCGACATTATAAACGGGGCCATCGTTTTAGATAGTTCGATCCGCTGAGAAGGCTGGTTTATAGGTGGCGCTTCGGTGGCATTGGAAAAAGTCAAAGGCGTAAAGCACTGATTGTTATCCATTTTGCCCAAGGCAGCCGAAAAATGCATGGGCGCATGGGTTGTTATGCTGGGTGGTAAAAAAATATCCTGTTGCCCTTCTTCGACATTGATAGCTATATCGAACCAATCTTGGCGTGTATGCTCCCCTGAAACATCCGGTATCGGAACATCCGGCTCTGCAAATATTCTTAATGCCATGGGTTCCTCTGCCTCAATCCGTTCCAAAGCATTGTTCAAAAGGCGTTTTGCAACATGCCAGTAAGCGTGCAAACGACGCGGCGAAACCGCTAACAACACCAAACGTGATTGATGACTAACTCTACTAGGTGCGTATTCCCTACTGATTTGCTGACTGATTTCCAGTAACTCCTGTGGAGTAAAGAGACGTTGAGCTTGAGTATGCATACGGCTGCGAAACAGTCTGGGAGAAAAATCGCGACTGATCGTATGGTTAATCATGCACATTTCCTGGCGTGACAGAGGGATTCGTGACTGCAAATGATTAGACGCTTTAGGCATTACCGGCCTGATTAAAAGATTTGTTCGATTCGACACAACCCAACCAATGCCAGCAGGCAATCTACCTGATGTTTGGCGGCATTCAAGCAAACTCTACTCGTTGTCGATTATTTCCGCAAGACAACGGGCCATATGGCGTCATTTGCAGTAGAATCTGAAGTTATTTAAACGGATTTCAATCTTGCCATGCATAAAAAGTACAGTTTAAAGCCGGGTAACCCTAATCCTCATGGCGCGCTTTTCAGCGAAGAGGGCGTGAATTTTTCCATCTCCAGTCGCCACGCCACCCAGGTGGAACTATTGTTGTTTGCTCATGCTGACAGCCCACAGCCTTTTCAAATCATAGCCTTAGATAAAAACAATAATCACACTTTCTTTTCATGGCATGTTTTTGTTGAAAAATTGCCTGCGGGTATTTGGTATGGCTGGCGTATCGATGGGCCTTCGCTGACTCAGGAATCGGGCTTGCGTTTCGACAAGGAAAAACTGTTGCTTGATCCTTGGGCGCGTGCTGTCAGTGACAAACTTTGGCGACGCGGCAATGCTTGTAAATCTGGCGACAACAGCGCATCTGCAATGCGTGCCGCCGTGGTTGACAACAATCATTACGATTGGGAAGGAGACACCACGTTGGCTATACGTAGTGAAAAAGCCATTATTTACGAATTGCATGTGGGCGGCTATACCAGCCATCCTTCGGCCAAGGTCAAACATCCGGGTACATTTGCCGGCTTGATCGAAAAAATACCGTATCTGCAACAACTCGGCATTACCCATGTCGAGCTATTGCCTGTGATGGCTTTTGACATGCAGGACGTACCTTCCCATACCGCAGAGCTGGGATTGAAGAATTATTGGGGCTATAGCACCCACAGTTTTTTCAGCCCTCATCCAGGATATTGTGTGACACCCCAACAAGCCACACATATCCGGGAATTTCGGGATTTGGTCAAAGCGCTGCACAAGGCGGGCATTGGCGTGATCATGGATGTCGTGTTCAATCACACATCAGAAGCTGGCGCAGAAGGGCCCGTGATCAACTTCAAAGGCATCGCAGGCAACAGCTTCTATCTGACCGATAAATACGATAAACGCATTTTTCACGACTATACCGGCTGTGGTAACACGGTGAATGCCAACCATCCGCTGGTCAGTAATTTCATCATCACTTGCCTGGAATACTGGGTCAGGGAAATGCACGTCGACGGCTTTCGATTTGATCTGGCTAGTGCTTTGGCGCGTGGCGAGGATGGACAAGTCATGCAGGATCCTCCGGTGGTCTGGGGTATTGAATTATCCCAACAACTGGCCAAAACCAAGCTGATTGCCGAGGCCTGGGATGCCTCCGGCTTATATCAAGTCGGTAGTTTTCCCGGTTACCGCTGGGGCGAATGGAATGGCTTGTATCGCGATACCATCCGCCGTTTCTTACGCGGAGACGCTGGAGTGACCAATGAAGTGGCGACCCGTATCTGTGGCAGCAGCGATCTCTATCAGCATCAGGGCCGACTGCCGATTAGTGGCATCAACTTTATTACTTGTCACGATGGCTTCACCTTGAACGACTTGTTCAGTTATAACGAAAAACACAATCTTGCCAACGGCGAAGGTAATCGCGATGGCTGCAACAACAACCTCAGCTACAATTTCGGCGCTGAAGGGCCTACCCGTGACCCCGCTATCAATTCTATACGCTACAAACAAGCCAAAAATGCTTTTGCCATTTTATTGTTAAGTCATGGTGTACCCATGCTGTTGGCTGGTGATGAGTTTTTGAATAGTCAGCGCGGCAACAACAATGGCTATTGCCAGGACAACGAACTAAGTTGGCTGGACTGGACGGATAGTAAACGCAACGCCGATATTCTGCGCTTCGTGCAACAAATGATACAACTGCGTAAACGTCACCCATCCCTGATGCGGCGCAATTTTCTAACCGGCGCTAAATTAGCTGATCGCGATCTGGCTGATTTAACCTGGCATGGCCTAGAACCTGATCAAGCACCGGAATGGGGAAACCCCAATCTGCGTATATTGGCCTTTACCTTGGCCGGAATAAATCAAGATGATCCAGACTTGCACGTCATTATGAACATGTCGGATGACAAACATAAAACCCACTTACCTTCGATACCGCATAGAACCTGGTGCCTGGCGGTCGACACTTCCTTAAAAACACCCAATGACATCATTCCGGTTGACGCACAAAAGCCGCTAAACACCCCCATTTACTCGGTGGATAGCCGTTCAGTCGTGGTGTTTGAAAATATCGACAACCAGTTGCTGGCATCCAAAAAATCACTGGGTTTCTTCAGCAAGCTGACGCATATGAAAATTTTTGATCACGGTTGAATTCAAAGCATAAAAAACGGGCGGCTTTTTCAAAAGCCGCCCGTTCATGTGGAGCTGTTATTCCAGTTTTATAGTTTTAGAAATGCACGATCACATCGGTCGAGAAGGTAAATTGATCACTTTGGTTGCCACTATCAAAGGCATCCGCATCATCAGCCCAGTCATAACGTGCTTCAGGACGGACAGTAATCCAGTTCAGTGGTTTCCAGTTCAAGCCGCCAGTAAAGGCATAGTAACTGCTGGCACCGTTTAAGGCACCGCCACGGGTATTTTCGGTGACTCTAACACCATCTGCATCACGGAACCACTCAGCACGTAAACCGGCCGACCATTCATCATCGATATCAAACAACAAATAGTTGTTGATGCCATACCACTCAGCGGTACCACCGCCTAATTGCGGCAACTCGTCCTGGAAGGCATAATCATGCTGGAAGGTGTAGTGCAGGAACGGGGTAAAATCGTGATTGAACAAAAAGGTATAACGCGTCCGGTTGGCGGATTGCGAATCATCCCAAGGCCCGGTGACAATATGCAAACTGGATGAAGTGGAGTTTCTGTCATTTTTCCATCTGACGCCACCCAGGTAATTCCAGGCCCCGGAATCACGAGTGATATTATCCCAGCCCATCACCGCACCGGAATCGATGCTGAAATTTTTATTGATGGGGTAATTCAGCAACACGCCGGTATGCGTAAAAGGGCCGGCCCAGGTGAAGCTATAGTTTCTGGAATAGAAAAAGTTACTTGGCGCCATGACCCCTTCTTTACCGACGATGGTATAAAAGTGACCAGCTTTGATGCTCAAGCCATTACCGATGGGGGCCAGTATTTCGGCATATGCTTGAGGAAAGGCAATGTCGTAGAAACGCATATTGTCTGATGAAATCAGCTTGGCGTCCCAATGATTAAAAGCCTGGGTTTTGTATGCATCGGTACCAAACATAAAATCAACTCGGCCACCAAAATCCCAGTCATTTTTCTTTCTATCCACCGCTTTTTCGGCAAATAAATACAATTGATTCATTTGTAATTCCGAATCTCTATCAGCATAGGCATTCGGCCCATTGGATTTATCTTCCGGGTCATTGGCGTTATAGGTCACGCCAGTGTCCACCCAACCGCCGACTTTCAATCCCCAGTTTTTCATCGCTGAGGAACGGTTCAAACCACTGAATAAAAGCCCGTCCTCATTCGCTGTTGCAGTCATGGGCACTGCAGCCAAAATGGCCATCAGCGCAGAAACTAACGGCTTAGTCTGATTATTAATATTCATGTTTTTTCCTTAATAGTAGCTAATTATATTTTTGTAAGCTATTCAACATTGTCAGATAGAAATAACCTTGTCATGCCAAGGGAACAGCTGAACACCAAGTCATAGTTTGGTTTAAGCGGCCCCATCAAATCAGGTATGGAAGTCATGCAACTAACCCAAGCAAGCTAATCACTTTTGATCAACCTGACAAAGTAGAATGAATATTTGAACATTAACTTATTAAAATGTAGCGACACTGAGTCTAGCAGAGATTTATTTATTAACCAGTGACTTATAGGCTTTTTATAATCCAAAATCACACGGTCTGAATAAAAACATCGATATGAGCAGCAAAAATCTGCAAGACATTTACAGATGTTTTTTGTGCGTTAGTTCAAAAATTAGCATCATGATAAATTAGCTTGTATCCTAATGGCAACAGTTTAAAAGTTAGCCCTTTTCATACTACCCAGCCATGCGTAGCAAAGAGCCCCCGATTACACTCCCGGACAAATTACTCAAACCAAACCTCAACGGGGCTTTGGCCAGACATCGCTTGTTTGAGCTTTTGGACTCGGCTGGACTGAACCATAGGCTGATTTGGGTACAAGCCCCTGCGGGCGCAGGCAAAACCACACTGGCTGCCAGTTATGCCGCGCAATCAAACCTTCCAACGCTTTGGTACCGTTTCGATGCGAACGACAGTGATCCGGCCGAGTTCTTTCAACATTTCCTGACTGCTGCTCGACACAATTTTGGTTCGGGTTCATCCGCGGTATTTTATAGTCCTGGCTTTTTGAATAACCTTGGCGCTTTCTCCAGACAATTTTTCAGTTTGATATTCAGCCGCGACCAAATTCGCCGCTTGATTGTTTTGGATGATTTTCACGCCATACAACAGCATGAATATCTCAATCAGATATTGGAAGCTCTTTTCATAGTATGTCCCGCGAATATCCGCATACTGATTTTCAGCCGCCATCATCCACCCACCTATTGCCTGAATTTACTTTATAACGAACTCACTATCGTTCCTGCTCAAGTCCTGAGTTTTAATCCGCTTGAAACAAACCAGTTGCTCCGTAACCGAGCGGTTTATTTAAGCGACCAACAATTAGCGGAGTTACTGGAACAGACCCACGGTTGGGCGGCTGCCCTGAATATCGTATCCAGCAGACTGGAAACCGACTCAGTAACCCAGGGTATCCAGTTAAGGGATTTGGCTCAGCAACTCTGGCAATGTTTATCGGATGAGTGCCAACGACATTTACTTTGTCTGGCTCTACCACAGACGATCACAGTCGACGTGGCCAAGGAGCTGACAGGCGATGATCAAGTGGGGGAAACTCTCTTTCATCTGGCCCATGAACAGTACTTGATGAGTCGAATAGACACCGAGCCCCCCACTTTCAAACTGCATCCCTTATTGCGCGAAGCCATCCTGGAACACCTGCAATCCCATGAGGAATCCAAAAAATTTCATCAACGCATTGCCGAAGCAGCAAGGGTATTGGAACACCACCATCTCATTCAAGAAGCCATACAACTCTATAGTCAGATCAACGACACGCCCAAACTGGTTCAATTGATACTCAATCAAGCTAAAACCGAACTGGCTGCAGGCCGAGCGATTACCGTATTGAATTGGCTGGATAAACTACCGGAAAGCGAATTCACGAATCCTTGGCTTACTTACTGGAAAGCAGCAGCCACCCTGCCGATGCATCCCAAATCAGCCCAGGGCTTATTCGAGCAGGCCCACAAACTCTTCGGTCCCGATCCACTTGGACGCTTGTTGAGTTCGGCGGGTGTGATCACCGCCATGTATTTTGCCTGGGATGAATTCACCCAGGCGCCAAATTGGATCAACGAACTGGCAGAACTGGAAGATTTTCGGATGAGTTTGCATGACCCGGAACTGGACACCTGGGTGCTGGGGTGTGGCAATATGTTGGTGAATCTGGATTGTCATCATGAATTGCTGCAAAACTGGCTGAAGCGGGCCGAAGAGTTACTGCGAACCCAGCCAACCCCTGATCAATTCTTTTTGGTAAATTTCTTATTGCAAACCCGGATTTGGCAGGGTGACTTCCCAGGCTGCCGGACATTGCTGAAAGCCTTGGGGCCCATGCCAACTATCGAGACCCCCCTGGTAAATGCGACCTTGCTGATTTGGCAAGCCGTCAGTGCCTTTCTGGAAGCCGATCATCAACGGGCTTATCAAGCGGTGGAACAAGCTCATCAACTCGCTCATGGTTATGATCTACGTTTTCTGCTCCCGCAAATCTATGGTCAGGAAATATACACAGCCCTGTCTTGTCATGACTTGGAGCGAGCCGAACAAGCCCTGCAAAGCATGCAAGCCAGTCTATTACCCGACCGACGTCAGGATCAGGGATTTTATTGGCACGTCAAATCCTGTTGGTTACTCTTGAAAGGGGAGCTGGCGCAAGCTCGAAAAATAGCTGAAGCTACCTTACAAATCAGCCATGACACTGGTGTCGCTTCCAGCGCCAGTCTGGTCGAACATGTGTTGGCGCAAATCCTGATTGCCGAATGCGACTGGGCGCAGGCCCTGCCTCGTCTGGACCGGATAGCGGACTACTGTCAAAAAAACGGTTTTCACTACATTCTTTTCATGCTGCAATTGACTCGATCTGGCGGCTATTTATCGGTTGCTGAAGAGGACAAGGCAATAGCGGTATTGAGTGAGGCATTGGCCCTGGGCCGTAAGCATCGCTATCTAAATGCTCATCCGCAATGGCAGCCCAAAGTCATCAGCCACTTATGCACCCTGGCATTGGAGCGAAACATCGAAACCGACTATGTTCGGCTTCTAATCCGTGAACGCGAGTTGGCACCCAACAATCAAGCCAATGAAAGCTGGCCCTGGCCAGTGAAAATCCGCACATTGGGTGGTTTTCGCGTCGACGCAGCCGGACAAGTCGTGCAGCCGGGTAAAAAAGATAACAAGCCACTGATATTATTGCAGCTGCTCATCACGCTCAACCCGGATGGTGTTCCCCGGCAGGTATTGGCCGATAAACTATGGCCGGACGCCGACGCCGACACCGCCCTGCATGCGCTGGAAGTCAATCTGCAACGCTTGCGTAAAATGTTGGGTAAACAGACTGCAATCATTCTTTCCGGTGGCAATCTGTACTTGAACCGAAACTATTGCTGGCTGGATATTTGGACCCTGGAAGATTTGATCCGCCGTCTTGATCAACAACTGATTGCAGCCGAGACCGTGGTTCGACGCTTGCTGAATGTTTGGCGCGGCGTATATTTACCGGGACAAAACGCCCCTGAAATAGAAGCCAAAAGGCAATTACTTTCGGCAAAATTCATCCGAGTGATCACGCAAACAAGCCAAATCCTCATCAAAGAAAATCAGCAACTGTGTGCTATCGAGGCTTTTCGCAAAGCGATCGAAGTCGAACCGTTGGCTGAGCAATTGCATTGCCAGTTGATCCAGGCATTGATCGAGCAAGGACGCCCCCTGGAAGCGCTGGCCGCCTATCAGGTGTATGAAGCGGTTCATCACTGTCATCGGGGGCATGAAGCTTCCGATACTCTGAAATTCTGCCGAAATTTGTTGAAAAATTCCTGACGGATCCAATAGCCGCAGCAGAGGGTGTCGCAAAAGTCCCCTGTCCTCGCGGGAGAGGGTTGGGGTGAGGGGGTAAAAATCAATACACTATTGTTTTATAGACCCTCATCCTAACCTTCTCCCAGCGGGAGAAGGAACAAAACCCACTTTTACAACAGCCTCCAGCTTAAGAAAAACATCGTTGTGAGTTTTTTGTGAGTTGCGCTGCCTTAGCATAGGGTTATCAATAACTTCCCGTGGCCTATCCTGTCCGGATTAGGAAAGTTGTTGTTAGCGGAATCCTTAATATTGCGTCCGTACCCAAACCCAAACCCAAACCCAACAGCGACTTCAGTAAAGTAGAGGTTATTACTATATGCAAAATCTCATTCAACATCCCAACAACCGCAGCATCCGGCTTTGCAGAGGGGCTCTTTTGCTGGCAGCTGCATTACTCACCCACCAGGCCGCCGCTGCAACGAGTTTCGAAACTTACGCACGGGTCTATGATAGCTTCGGGCCGCGCACGGTTTGTAATGATTTTTTCTGTAGTTCCACCACCGTAATACCACCGGCTGATATCGATGACCAACACAGTGGTTCCGAACCAAATCCGGTTTTAGCACCCATCAATTCGAATGCCGATGCGGTTGTCGGCTTTACGCAGGCAAACGCCACCGCTGTGATTTATGACCCCGCAATAAGCCCGGCTGCTATCAAAATAGGCGTATCGGCCTCTGCTCAACGCTCAGGCTACGTGGTTGGCGAAGCTCATGCTCGAGCAGGGATTACTTTCGGCATCACTATCGAATCCCCGTTGAACGACCCGATCCTGACGGCCCTTGCTACTCAGCTCTGTACTACGGGTTGTGCGCTGGCCATGGATTTTCAGCACCAAAGCACCGGTCGGTTTGGCTTTTTGGGAGTTCCCGGCCACGATGCAGAAGCGCATTTCTCGGAAACCTTGAGCATGGATAGTGGTGCCCTTCTGACCGGCGAAGCCTATATCGCTGCCGATCCGTTGAACGGCAACAACCTGACGCCCGGAGCCAATGGTGTCTGGAGTGTCGCCGATTTTTACCCGCCTCAATCCAGTCTCGGCGGAACCGAATTGGCGTTCAATCATTTCGAGACCATTTCCAATCAATTTTCGATATTCGGTATCCGCGAGTGCAGAGGACCGGACGGTGATTTTTGTCTGTCCGGAAATTACACCGTCACCATCGAACAAATCGCCGCAGCCGGGTTTGGCAGCAATGCCCAATACACCACCTTCGGCGAAGTGACCAGCGATTTTGCCCATACCTCAGAATTCAGCGCCATCCGTCTTTACGACCCGTCGGGCGATTTTGACCTGAGCAATGCGCAAATCAACCTGCGTTTCTTTGACCCGGCTCCGGTACCCCTGCCAGGCGCATTTTGGTTGTTTGCCTCGGCATTGGGTTTTTTCAGTCTGAAGAATCGTAGCGCGAGAGCATGAAAGACATCGCGATTAATTCTATTTTGTCAGATTACAAGACTCTATTTTCTGAGCTTTTCATTCCGGCAGGGATTGCCGGAATCCAGATTCCATGGATGGATTTAAGCTTGCCATCCATGGCACTGGATGCCCGCTTCCCGGCGGGCATGACGAACTCTCGGATAATCTGACAAAGTAGAATTAATCAGACTTTATTTTGCCCGGGTCGATGGCCTGACATACATGGGCGTTAGGTAGCCAAACCATGGGTGCCAAGCAAAAATTTAAGGTAACTATTCAGCTAAACGCATGAGCCTGCTCTCTCTCCATCAGGAGGGTGTCGCAAAAGCCCCCTCACCTCGCGGGAGAGGGTTGGGGTGAGGGGGATAAAAATCAATAAACTATTGTTTTATATGCTCTTATCCTAACCTTCTCCCAGCGGGAGAAGGAACAAAACCCATTTTTACGACAGCCTCATCAGGAGAGGGAGCAATCTGCCAGGGATCAGCGAGATCATACGTTTCGCTGAATAGTTAAAAATTTAAATCCCATTAAAAAACTTTTTGTGAGTTTTTTGTGAGTTCTCGAATCGTACACTCAGGGTCTACGTTACCCGACATCAGCATTTATTTGAGGATCAACAGCATGAGCAAACCCAGCGCTTTTTCACGGACGCAGTTAAACGCAGCGATTCTGTCCCTACTATCGCCTGGCCTGGCTATGGCGGCGCCAGTCAGCTGGACGAGCGGCACGGGTTTCTGGGACATTGTCGGCAACTGGAGTTCATCGCCTGCCTTGCCGGGTGCGGCGGACGATGTGACCGTGAATGTTTCCGGTACACAAACCATCACACTCCGTTCTAACGGCGGCGCGCAATCCATCAACAGCATCAACATGAATGGTGGTGATGAAATCCTGCTCATCGACTCTAATGTGAGCCTGGCCTTAAACGGTGCGGTCACCGCCAATAATGCTACCGGGGCTTCAGTGGTGAATCAATTCAGGCAATCCGCCAATAGCACATTGACTGGTGCTGGCAATCTGACCGTCAGCGCTGCCGCGACTTTGGGCGGCAATATAGAGGGCAGCGGCACATTGATCACACAGGGTTCAACCACCTTGAATTCCAGTCTTAGACTGGATGGTGGCCGCATCTGGCAAAACGATGGCACGGTGACTAAAACCGCTATCGGCAGCTTTTATCTCAACAACAATAATTCTGGCAGCAACGCCAACCTCGCCGGTCGCATCATTAATAACGGCTTGTTCGATTTGCAAAATGACGGCGGCACTACTTGGGGCAGCAATCAAGGTGGCACCGGGGTAATCGACAACACTAGCACCGGTATCTTCCGGAAATCCGGCGGCACGGGTAATTCGGCTATCGAGGCTGTGTTCAATAACGCTGGAGTTGTAGATGTTCAAATCGGTACTTTGAGTCTGAATGCTGGTGGTGTGCATACCGGCGACTTCGAAATAGCCACTGGTGCCACCCTGCAATTCGGCGGCGGCACGCATGACTTGAATGCCGGCAGCATCAGCGCTGACGGAAGAGTGCTCGTATCCGCCGGTACCTTGAATGTCAACACCGCCTACACGATTGCCGGGTTAACCGAATTAACCAGTGCTGGCAGCCTGGTGTTGAACGACGACGCTACCACCGGCAGTCTCACTAAAACCGGTGGCACATTAACCGGGAGCGGAGACCTGACCGTCAGCGGTGCTGCGGCGCTGGGCGGCAATCTGGATGGCAGTGGCACCTTGATTACTCAGGGAGCAAGCACTATCAGCTCAAGCCTCAGTCTGGACGGTGGCCGCATCTGGCAAAACGACGGCACGGCCACTCAAACCGGTAATGCCGCCATTAATTTAAACACCAATAATAGCGGCGCTAATGCCAATGTAGCCGGGCGCATCCTCAATAACGGCGTGTTGGATTTTCAGGGAGATGGATTCGTCACTTGGAATTCGAGCGTGGGTGGAACCGGCGTGATCGACAACAGTGGCACCGGTATCTTCCGCAAATCCATTGGTACATCTACCTCTAATATTCAAACAACATTCAATAACGCCGGAACGGTACAGGCGCAAAGCGGCACCTTGAATTTGTCGGCAGGTGGCACGCACACCGGTGATTTCGAGGTGGCCAGCGGCGCCACACTGCAATTCGGCGGCGGCACCCATGATTTGAATGGCGGCGGCATGACTGCCGATGGCAGGGTTCTGGTATCCGGCGGCACCTTGAACGTCAACACCGCCTACACCATTGCCGGGTTAACCGAATTAACCAGTGGTGGCAGCCTGGTGTTGAACAACGACGCCACCACCGGCAGCCTCATTAAAACCGGCGGCACATTAACCGGGAGCGGAGACCTGACCGTCAGCGGTGCTGCGGCGCTGGGCGGCAATCTTGAAGGCAGTGGCACCTTGATTACTCAGGGGGCAAGCACTATCAGCTCAAGCCTCAGTCTGGACGGTGGCCGCATCTGGCAAAACGACGGCACGGCCACTCAAACCGGTAATGCCGCCATTAATTTAAA
>Ga0172367_10007651_pt1 | contig 12304 bp, 10 predicted proteins | sample Lak10m_FD_114542 | JGI IMG/M metagenome (GOLD analysis project Ga0172367, IMG submission 114542) | Freshwater microbial communities from Kabuno Bay, South-Kivu, Congo - kab_022012_10m | ecosystem: Environmental > Aquatic > Freshwater > Lake | place: Democratic Republic of the Congo: South-Kivu...
ATGATAAGAATCAATATCTGCAGTTGGTTTTTCTTTAGAATGATTTCTGAAATACATTGCAACAATGTTGCTAACTATTCCTGCTATATATGCTTCAAGCGGCTTCCCTTTTGATGGATCAAATCCGCCTTTTCTTAAGCTCAATAATATTGCTTGTCTGGCTTCACTTAAAATATCCTGTTGATCATCAGCAGAAACTTTATTTCTTAACCTGGCACGGACTAAGAATTCTATCCTTTCTTTAAAATGCAAAAACAGGTTATTCTCTGCATCGGTATCACCCAAAACAATTTTCTCTATCAAAGATTTTTCATCAAAAGTAAATGACATAAAGTAATTATAGTAACAAAATCAAAAAATCAAAAATTCATTTTCAATATTTCAATCAAATCTGCAAATAAGAGATAGAATAACAACTAAAACCAGAATCAATAAAAGGAATTTTATGAAAATCATTTACACAATTTTGCTGCTTGTTCTTTTAACCATGTCTTTTATTAAAGCTCAATGGCAAACGACAGTAGAAGAAAATAATATCATATCGGCTGCACCTGCTGCTCAAAATTACCCCTCGCTGGCATTTGATAGAAAAGGAGGATTCTTTGTTGCCTGGACAGATAGCCGCAATTCAGCAACGGGAAATGATATTTATATCCAGAGATTTGATAGTCTTGGGAATACATATTTCCCAGATAATGGTATTCCTGTTTGTATCGCAGATGGAAATCAGCAATATCCATGGGCAGTTACTACAACTGACAGCTGCATAATTATTTTTTGGTATGACGAAAGAACTAACTATACCAACTCAACAGATCTTTATGCGCAAAAATTAGATCTTGATGGAAATCCACTTTGGGATTTGAATGGCGTGCCGGTCAGTCAGTACAACGATCCAACACCCGGAGCATTATCTGAATATAGTGTTCTTTCGGATAATAATGGCGGTGCTTATGTAAGCTGGACAAGATCTTATTATGGTTATGGACAACTTCGTGCTCAAAGGATTGACACAAATGGAAACATTATGTGGGATTCAACAGGAGCCATTTTAACTGATGGTGCTGTTGATACACGAAGTCCGAGAATGGTAAAAAGCCCAATGGGAATTTCTGTTGTTTATAGACATAGTGGAGGAGGATATTCAATATATTTTCAGATCGTTGACTCCACTGGCAATTTAAAATTTCCTGCACCGGGAAAATCTATTGAAGTAAATGGTCCTCAAGGTCCAACCAGCATTACTATGGCAGATACAGCAAATGGTGAAGCCGTGGTGATTGGATGGTCTGTTGGTGGATCAGGCTTAGATGGAAATTTATTTGTTCAGGCAGTAGACACTTCTGGGAATAATCTTTGGGGAGATAATCATGTTGTAATCAATAATGTTCCCGGAGGGCATACAGAGTTTAAGATTATTAGAAGCAGAACCAGTTCAGATTATTATTTGATCTGGAAAGATGGAAGGAGAATTAATGTTGCTTACGATATCTATGCCCAGAAACTTAACAATCTTGGTCAGCCTCAGTGGACACCCAATGGAATTAAAGTAAGCGGGACACCATATACTTTTACAAACACAAGCATTTCAACAAATAATAATGGGGTTTATGTCTCCTGGTCTGAAACCAGTAACCCGCAAGGACCAGGAATATATGCACAAAGAATAAATCCAGACAGCTCTTTTGCATGGCAAAGTAATTCTGTAAGACTAACAGACCAATTTGTTAATGCCGGAATTGTAACATTAAATCCCGATATAAATAATGGAGGAGCTTTTGTGATTTTCTCGTATGCCGGCCCGCCATCTGGAACTGGTGAAAACTTGTACGCTAAGTACATTGGTGCAAATGGATTGCTTGGCGGAGTTACATTAATTGAAGATGAAAACTACTATCAGCCAAACAATTTTTATTTAGCACAAAACTATCCAAACCCATTTAATCCATCTACAAAAATTAATTTCAGTATACCAAATGTAGGGGCAGGGCTTGCCCTGTCCGTGTTAAAAGTTTATGATGTCCTTGGAAATGAAGTTGCTACTTTAGTGGATGAATACAGATCCGCCGGAAGTTATGAGGTAGAATTTGATGCAAGTAAACTTTCAAGCGGAGTATATTTCTACAGGCTTCAAGCCGGTACGTATGTTCAATCAAAAAAAATGACCCTAATTAAATAAAAAGCTATTACAAATAATTAATTACAGAAAATTCAAAAGGTGTTTGACTTTATGAAAACAAAAAATAAAAAATTCATTATTACTTCTCTTGTCATTATAGGTTTGTTCCTCTTTCTTACTTCCTGTTCAAAAGAAGACAGCGTAACTAATCCTGATGATAATAATCCACCAGATCCAATAACTCCCACTGAAGTTAAGATTAATAATTTCACTCCTCAAAAACCTATGTGGGGAGATGAAATAACCATCGTGGGTGAGGGATTTGGAAATTCCAAACAAAATGTGGAGGTCTATTTCCCGGGAAATTATGTTCCCATCACAGATACGATAAAAAGCAAGGGCGAAGTTTTAGAAGTAAGTGATACTCAGATTAAAGTTAAAATCCCCTACAATACAGAAATAGGATCAGATGGATATGAATATCCGCTTGGAACACACAATGGCTGGGGAAACATAGTAATCAAAGTAAAAGACAAATCCACTTACACCTCTCCCGATTACTTTGTCTATTACAATGCAGTTCCGTTTATCAATAATAATGGAATCAATCCTTTAGGTATAAGCGGTGTGTACGTCGTACCGGGTGAAAAGTTTAAAATTAGTGGCAAAGGATTTGGGCTTACAAAAACTGAAGGAACACTAACTATTAATGGTAATTCTGTTGATATCGATTCCGTCTGGTACAATGTTATAGCGTTTGGTGAAGGGTCATGGAATATGATAGGGAAATTACCAGCTTCATTAGGCAGCAAATCCAAGGAACTAAAAGATTATGCTTTTTCATATTCAAGATCAGGCAGAAGCTACAGCAGAACAACGAAAGGCGAATCACTGCCCAGGTTGAAAATAATCTCCAACACACTTCCGGGTCAGGTTTTAGGCGGCACTTCTAATACTGACTTTTATATAAATGGAGAGAACTTATTCGCAAATACTATTCGATTTTCAGATGGAGTATTTACAACCACTGTTGCAGTAACAGGTGCATCACTCGATGCCACTCAGGTTAGTGCTTTTGTGCCTCTTTCAGTACTATTACCTAGGGGGGACAGGCTCTACACAGTTACATTACTTGATACAGAAGTTGGTTCTCAGGTAATTGGCGGATGGTTAGTTGGGTACGTGAGGGTTAAACCATGATCTCTTTAAAGAAAAAAGGTTTTCTTTTTGATTTTTATTCGGGTTAAAATTCCGGCTAATCTTATTTGGTTAGCCGGAAGTTAATTCTTCTTAATTCTTGTAACCCTCAGAACACTCCTATAATTATTTCTTTCTTTTATTGCTTTGCTAATCGACCATTACTAATTTATTACATCAAACTTTCTGATATTCATAATATTTATTATAAAAATTAAATCTATCTCATAATCGAAAGGTTTAAAATGCGTTGGAAAGGCAGAAGAGAAAGCTCAAATGTCGAAGACAGGCGCGGTATGTCTCCCAAGGGCAAAGGCATTGTTGGCGGAGGTATCGGAACAATTGCAATCGTACTTGTTGTTCTTTTACTTGGCGGTGATCCAACTTCAATACTTCAAAATGTTCAATTAGACGATCAAACTACTAATACAAATTATACTGAAACAGCTGAGGATAAAGAACTTGCACAATTTGTTGGTGTTGTTCTTGCCGAAACAGAAAATGTGTGGCATGCAATATTTAAAGAATCTGGTGCAGCATATCGCGAACCAAAACTAGTTTTATTCAGCGGGTCTGTGCAATCTGCTTGCGGTACAGCAGGCTCATCAACAGGACCCTTCTACTGTCCGGGTGATGAAAAACTTTATATTGATTTAAGTTTTTTTGAAGAATTGCAAAGACGATTTAAAGCTCCCGGTGATTTTGCAATGGCATATGTAATTGCTCACGAAGTTGGACATCATATACAAAACTTAACCGGCGTAATGGATAAGATGAATGAACTTCGTTCGAGACTTAGCAAAGAAGAATACAATCAATATTCTGTAAGAGTAGAATTGCAAGCGGATTTTTATGCCGGTATTTGGGCACACTATACAGAGCAGCAGGACTTACTTGAAAGCGGTGATCTTGAAGAAGCACTAACTGCCGCAAGCGCTGTTGGCGATGATAATATTCAAAAGCAAGCGCAAGGATATGTTGTTCCCGAATCATTTACACACGGAACTTCTGCTCAAAGAAAAAAATGGTTTTATAAAGGATTTACTTCGGGAGATATAAGACAGGGAGATACATTTGCCGCAAGAGATCTGTAAAAAACATTAACAGTATTTTTTCATCATCATAAGAGGTAATAATGGAACCAGTAAAAAAATTTTCACCTGCATTATACGGAGTGATTGTAATCTTATTTTTTCTTCCTTTCGTAAATCTCTCCTGCGGAGGACAAACTATAATGAGTGTAACGGGGTTTCAACTAATCACAGGTACAGAAGTAAAACCAACAGGAATGTTTGGAGGTGAAATGAATTCTTCTGATGAAATGGGCACAGATGAAAAAAAAGAAATCGAATCACAGCCGCTTGCACTTTTTGCATTCTTAGCTGCCATTATTGGTTTAGTGATTAGCTTCTTTAAGATGAGAATTACAGCATTAAGCAGCATTGTGGTTTCAGTTGCGGGCGTAGTGTTTTTACTTTTACTTAAAGTAAGTCTTGATGGCAATCCCGACTTAAATGTCAGCGGACAAAATGTTATAACTCTGGATTATCAGTTTGCTTATTGGCTTTCTATTATTTTGTTTATTGCTGGTGCTGTAGTTCATTGGAAAATATTTGCTGATGAGGGTCCTACCAAGCTTAATGTATTGAATTAAATAATAATCAATTTAAATTATAAACCCCGACTTAGAATCGGGGTTTTTCTTTTGTAAAAATTCCTCTTACATAACTTTGTTTTATTATCCGGCAAAGTTATTTTTTAATCAAAACTCAGACTAATTATATTGTTTTTAATTATAGGAGAGATTTTTTGAAAAATATCTTGCACTTACAATTATTACAAGTTTCATTTTTATCATTTCTTTTTTCTGGTCTCTTATTTTCACAGTTAGATTCATCAAAGCTTAACCACTACAATCTTGTCGCCGATCAAATCACAAAAAAAGCATTAACAGAAAAAGCGGGATATAATTTATTAGGGGAACTATGTGAAATAGGCCCAAGATTAAGCGGCTCAGAAAATTCACTACGCGCAATTTCCTGGGCCGGGGATAAGTTGGAAAAATTTGGAATTGATAAAGTAATGTTTCAGCCGGTTATGGTTCCTCATTGGGAAAGAGGGGAGGCAGAAACTGCTGAGATAATTAATGGCAAATATTTAAATATCCTTTCGCTTGGAGGAAGTATTGCAACCCCGGAAAATGGAATTACTGCTAATGTTATCGAAGTAAAAAACTTTTCGGAATTGGAAAAAAGAAAAAACGAAGTAAAGGGTAAAATAATTTTCTTCAGCCGCCCTCTTGATGAAAGTTTGCTTAATACATTTACAGGATATGGAGGTGCAGTAGATCAGAGATTTTATGGGGCTGTAGAAGCATCAAAGTATGGAGCTGTTGCCGTATTGGTTCGGTCCATTACAACGAAACACGATAACGTACCGCATACAGGCGTAATGGGTTATGTGGATTCATTACCCAAAATTCCTGCCGCTGCAATTGGGTATTTAGATTCTGATTATCTGCATAATGCTTTGATTGATGATCCAAATCTATTAATAAAGCTAAACTTAAATTGCAAAACTTTACCCGATGCTAAATCGTATAATGTAATTGCAGAAATCACCGGAACAGAATATCCAGATGAAATAATTGTAGTTGGGGCGCATTTTGATAGCTGGGATGTTGGCAACGGCGCACATGATGATGGTGCGGGTTGTGTCCAATCAATGGAAGTTTTGCATCTCTTTAAAGAACTTGGGTTAAAACCAAGAAGAACAATCCGCTGTGTATTATTTATAAATGAAGAAAACGGTTCACGCGGCGGAAAAGAATATGGAAAATTTGTTGAGACAAAAAATGAAAATCATTTAGCTGCAATAGAATCGGATCGCGGCGGATTTACTCCTCTTGGATTTGATATTGATACTGATTCATCAACCCTTATTAAAATTAAAAGCTGGCTTCCAGTTTTAGAAAAGTCTGGAATAAATTGGATTAAAAAGGGCGGCAGTGGAGTTGATGTTCAATATATCAAAAACACAAAAGCAAAATTAGGATATGTACCAGATGCACAAAGATATATGGATGTTCATCATTCAGCTAACGATACATTTGATTCTGTTCATCCAAGAGAGCTTGAGCTTGGTTCGGCATCCATTGCAATAATGGCTTACCTTATTAGTGAAGAAGGATTATAAAAAAAATATAAGTTCTTTATTGATTTAATTATAGATAAAGGAAACACATGCAGGCTTTAGAAAATATACTTACTCAAATCAGCGACTTACTCTGGGGTTATCCGCTAATCATACTTCTTTTTGGAACTCATATCTTTTTAACATTCAGACTAAAAATAATTCAAAGGTTTATCGGTAAGGCGATAAAAATATCTTTGAGAAGAAACAAAGAAGGTAAGGGAGATATAAGTCAGTTTGGTGCTTTAACCACGGCTCTTGCGGCAACAATTGGAACAGGAAATATTGTTGGTGTTTCCACTGCAGTAGCTGCCGGGGGACCCGGAGCGGTTTTGTGGATGTGGCTTACCGGTGTGTTTGGGATTGCTACAAAGTACAGCGAAGCTTTACTGGCTGTAAAATACAGAGTTAAAATGTCAGATGGCTCTATGGCTGGCGGTCCGATGTATGTTCTTGAACGCGGATTAAACATGAAATGGCTGGCAGTTTTGTTTGCTGCTTTTACTTCTGTAACTGCATTTGGAATTGGAAATATGGTGCAGGCAAATTCAATCTCAACATTAGTAAATGAAGCTTTTCAAGTACCAATGTGGATTACTGGATTAGTTTTGGCAACACTAACCGCTTTTGTAATTATTGGCGGAATAAAATCTATTGCAAAAGTTTGTGAGCGACTGGTTCCATTTATGGCGATAACTTATGTGCTTGGCTGTTTAATAGTTCTTGGAATGAACATTAATGGAATTCCTGATACTGTTATGCTAATACTCAATAGTGCATTCAGCGGACACGCCGTTGTTGGCGGTTTTCTCGGTGCTGGAATGAAAGAGGCAATTAGATTTGGTATTGCACGCGGACTTTTTTCAAACGAATCCGGTTTGGGTAGTGCACCAATTGTTGCTGCTGCGGCGCAAACAAAAAATCCTGTTAGGCAGGCACTGGTTTCATCAACAGGAACATTTTGGGATACAGTTGTTGTATGTGCAATAACAGGATTAGTAATTGTAAATTCAGGCGAATGGATGAAAGGACTTTCGGGAGCTGCATTAACAAAACAGGCGTTCAGTGATTTTCATATTATTGGACCAATAGTATTAACACTTGGGTTATTAACATTTGTTTTTTCTACAATACTTGGATGGTCCTACTACGGAGAGAAAGCCGCAGAATATCTTTTCGGAAATAAAGTTGTAAAACCTTATCGCTACCTTTGGGTAATATTTGTAATGATAGGATCAGTTATGTCTTTAAATGTTGTCTGGACTTTTGCTGATATTACAAATGCACTAATGGCTGTTCCAAATCTTGTTTCATTACTTTTACTGAGTGGAATAATTGCCAGCGAAACAAAAAAATATCTCTGGGAAGATAAACTTGATGAAGATGGAGAGTAATTAAAAGACTAAAGCAGCATCCTGGTCTTAATCGTTTCCGGAATTGCCTTAAGTTCTTTCATTATTTCATCCGAATTGTTTTTTTGATCGATGTCGATAATAACATAACCAATATGTGCATCTGTCTGCAAGTATTGAGATGCAATGTTAAGTTTTCTTGATGTGAATACTTTGGTTATTTTGTTTAACACACCGGGCTGATTTTTATGAATATGTAAATATCTCTGCTTATTAAGATTAGGTGTTAATGCAACTTCAACAAAATTTGTTGCACCAATTGTAGTCCCAACATCACAATACTTAACTAACTTTTCAGAAACTTCAAGCGCAATGTTTGCCTGTGCCTCCGAAGTGCTTCCGCCAATATGTGGAGTTAATATTACGTTTGGAAATTTTTGCAGAACATTTTTAAATGAGTCTTTGTTAGAGTTTGGTTCTTCGGGAAAAACATCAATAGCTGCTCCAGCCAAATGATTTTCTTCTAACGACTTAGCAAGTGCATCAATCATCACAACAGAACCCCTTGATGCATTAATCAAATAAGCACCCTTTTTCATCGAGCTTAAGTCAACATGACTAATCATATTTTTTGTGAGATCAGTTTCCGGAACATGGAGAGTTACAATATCCGAAATTGAAAGAAGTTCCTGCAAACTTGAACAGGACTTAGCGTTACCCAGATTTAATTTTTTTTCTATGTCAAAATAGTAAACATTCATTCCCAAGGATTCTGCAAGAATAGAAACCTGCGAACCAATATGTCCGTATCCAACAATTCCCAGGTTTTTACCTCTTACCTCAAATGAGTTTGAAGCGTCTTTAAGCCATTCACCATTATGTGCTGCAAAGTTTTTTTCCGGTATTCTGCGAATAAGAAAAACACACTCTGCAATTACAAGCTCGGCAACAGAACGTGTATTTGAAAAAGGTGCATTAAAAACCGGAATACCGTGAAGCTTTGCTGATAATAAATCTACCTGGTTTGTGCCAATGCTGTAGCATCCAATTGCAATAAGTTTTTTTGCATGCTTAAGAATATCACTTGTAATATTTGTCTTAGATCTTATACCAAGAAGATGAACATCTTTTATCTTTTCAATCAACTCTTCGGTTTCTAAAGAACTTTTTTGATATTCAACAGTATTGTATTGATTATCGTTAAAAAGCCGTACAGCATTGTTATGCAAGCCTTCAAGTAAAAGAATTTTTATTTTGTCTTTAGAAAGCGATAAAGATTTTTTTGTATTGGGCATAAAATTTTATTTTAGTCTTTAAAAAGTTTTAGTAGTAAAAGTAAGATACAAACAATTAAACAGATTTATTTGTATTTGAAATATTGCTATCTATTGCTATCTATTGCTATAAATTATTTCGCTGATGATGTTGTAAAGCCATGCAAGAAAAACGCCGAAGAAGAATCCATAAAAAAACGCCCAGAAAAATCCTATAATTGCACCAAGCCAGGTAAAGGTGTATCCAAAAAAGAAAGAAGAAAACTTAGAAAAAAAATCTCCTTGTGAATCAATAAATAAAAGCCAAAAATTTCCTAAAAGAAAAGATAAGCCAAGCATTAAGCCCAACGCTAAACCAAAGGCTCTTCTGCGTAAATCCATAAGAACTCCGTAAAATATTTTTTATTTGTGCTGAACTAATTTCTGTCTTTCTTCTCAATCTCCACAACTTTGTTTTTGCTGTAATCCATGACGCCAACCATTAGACCGGCTGTTACTACAACTGCCCCAGCTATTTGAAAACCAGTAACATCTTTTCCAAACAAAAGCATAATAAATGGAAGTAAAGCAAGCCAAACATTTGTATAGGGCACCCAAAAATGTGCAGAAAATTTTGAGAGTTTAAAGAAACCAAAACTGTAAATATATCCCGTTAATCCAGCGGCAATTACAAAAAGTATTGGCAGCCAATTATCTGGAATTATGTTTCCATCAAACAAAGAGAAGAACTGATGATATTCTGTTGATTTAATAATCTCTTTAATTTTTTCTTCTTCCTTTTCAGACACTTCAGATTTTAAAACACAATTATTATCTGATTTAGCATAGTAGTTAAGAATAAATTCTTTTTTACCGTCATCAATTTTATTTAATACCCTTGTTTCAAACTTAGAAATCTTAACACTTTCGGGCATGTTAGCATTCATCATATTTCCAACTAACGGAATAATAAAAATTGCCGTAGTAATAAAAATCATTTTCCAGATTTCTCGCCATAACACAAGTGCATTTGGTCCAACTCCGGGCAAAGCTGTTTGAACAGTTTTATTATTTAAAACTTGCTGCGAAAGTAAACATCCGTTAATAATTAATATCCAGACAATTGCTGTGATATCTAGAGATTCACCATTGTCTTGTGCAAATCCTAAAAGCCATGGTATGTGCGGCGTTGCAAGTCCGGCAATAACAAGTGATATTCCGAGCCAGTGTTCTTTACGAATTGGAGCATTAAAAAGTATTTTACCAAAGAAAGGAAGAAACGCAAGGTAAACATTTACATAAGGAGCATAAATGTGCGGGGAGTGGTTTCTTGGCAAGTAAAAAAAACCAATGTTTTCAATAACACCGGTAAAGGCGCACACAATTATTGTTGTTAAAGAAATATATCCCGGCCATAAATACTTGGCTTCTTTGCCGCGAATTAACTCAACAGACACAGCAACAACAGCCCAGGCTAGTTTAGAAATTTCCCGCCACCAAGTCATAACTCCGGCAGAAATATCAACTTTATCTCCGCCAGTGTACTTTGGCTGATTAGCCATCCAGTTTAAAACATATTGCCCGCCAAGCCCGCCATTAATTATGGAAAGCCAGGTAATTAGAAAAATCCACTCCACAAATTATTCTCTTTCTAATGAATCATTATTTTTTCTTTATTCGACAAAGCAAAGTTAAAGAAATAATTTTTGTAATTCAGTTTCTTCGATATAACTTCGAACTGTTAAAAAATTTTATTTCACAAACCAGAAATCATTTTATGCAGAAGAGAGCAGCGTTTTTATCAACAGATAACCTTGAAAACTTTTTTACTTATGATAAACTGTTATTTGAACCAATGAAAAAAATAGGCTGGATCGCCGAAGAAGTTTCCTGGCGTAATGAAAATGTAAGCTGGAAAGATTATGATGCAGTAGTTGTTAGATCAACTTGGGATTATCAAAATGATTCTGAAAAATTTATAAATGTTTTGGAAAAGATTGATACTGTTTCTCATCTTGAAAATGATCTAGACTTGATGAAATGGAACATGAATAAAAATTATCTTTTTGATCTTGCACAGAAGGGTATAAAAATAGTTGACACGATTTGGGAGAAAAATTTTAATAAATACTTAGCTCACGAATATTTTGAAAAACTTGATTCGGATGAAATAATTATTAAACCGAACATTAGTGCAAATGCTGATAATACTTTCAGATTAACAAGAGAAAAATTAAATAAAAATCTTGAGCAGTTAGAAAAGATATTTGCGGCTAGAGAATTTATGGTTCAGCCGTTTTTAAAAAATATAATTGATGAAGGTGAATATTCTTTATTCTTCTTTAACGGAAAGTTCAGTCATTCTGTTTTGAAGAAACCAAAAGAAAACGATTTCCGCGTACAGGAAGAACATGGCGGAAATATTCAACCATTTAAAGTATCCTCTGAGTTGATCTTGATCGCAGATAACATCATTAAAAAACTATCAACAATTCCACTATATGGCAGGGTAGATTTGGTTAGAAATAATCAGAACCAATTTGCTCTTATAGAACTGGAACTTATCGAACCATCTCTTTATTTAAATAAAGATGACCAATCTCCGCTTAGATTTGTTAAGGCATTTGAGGAAAAAATATTAAAGTTTACGGTGTAAAATTTTTCAACTTTAGTTACTTCGGCCTTTTCTCACGTAAATTTTGTCGCAATCATCTGCTGTATTATTGATTTCAGGTGAATTTGAAAACCGCTTAATCTAACAGACAATGGTACTTAAATTGTGAGTTAAGGACCAAAATAAAAGGTTAAAAAATGATTAAGTGTTTTTTACAATTTTTTCTTATTGCCATATCAGTACCGTCTTTAATTTTTTCCCAAACCACTTATTACGTTTTTGAATCTGGAAGCAATAGCAACAACGGATTAACTCCTCAAACTGCTTTTGCAACATTGCAATACGCAGCGGATATGGTTTCAGCTGGAGATTCTGTTTTAGTCCTTGAAGGAAATTATGTCGGATTTGATATTAGGACAAACGGAACTCAGAACTCCCCTATAGTTTTCAAAGCAATTGAAAATAATGTTGTAATCGATGAAAGAAATTCTATTACATCAGACGGAATAAATATAGAAAATGCTGGTTGGATCGTAATTGATGGATTTGAAGTTATGGATCAGCCAAGAGCAGGAAT
>Ga0172367_10007652_pt1 | contig 12303 bp, 8 predicted proteins | sample Lak10m_FD_114542 | JGI IMG/M metagenome (GOLD analysis project Ga0172367, IMG submission 114542) | Freshwater microbial communities from Kabuno Bay, South-Kivu, Congo - kab_022012_10m | ecosystem: Environmental > Aquatic > Freshwater > Lake | place: Democratic Republic of the Congo: South-Kivu...
GCACCTGGCGCGAGCGCGACTTCTTCGTAGCCCTCGATCGCCAGGGCGCCGGCGGGCCCGAGATAGGTGATGCGCAGCGACGCGCTGGCGGCACCCGGGTTGAAGATGCGCAGCGAGTCGTCGCCGATTGCCGCGGTTCCCGACGGCGCCACCCAACGCGCGGCGGACAGCGGCGCCCCGAGCAGCACCGAGCTCGCCGTCGACTTACCCGACTGTCGTGTGCTCACCCGCTCGACCACCACGCCGGGTTGCTGCGACACCGAAGCACCGACCGGGGTCGCCGACACCACGGCGGAATAGCGGCCGTCGGGCAGCGCACCGAGCGCGGTCGGTGCGAACTTCGTGACGCGTTTGGCCGGGGCGGTCACCGTGAGTGGGTCGAGCGCCGTGCCGTCGTCGGCGGCGATGATGAAGGTGAGTTGCTGGTCGTAGGAGTACGGGTTGAAGACCACGAACTCCTCGGCGACCTCGGAGTTCTTCGTGCCGTCGGCGAAGTACCAGCGATCGCTCGTCGCCGAAGCGCCGAGCGACATGGTGTATCCGAGACGACCTCGACCGAGATAGTGCTGCGAACGCCCGACCACCACGCGCCCCACGGATGCCGCCACCGACACCGCCACGGTGGCTTCGTTGCGAGCGTCGAGTGCCGCCATGTCGAACACCCGCACCGACTCGGGCGGCACGACCACACCCTTCAACGATTGCGGCGCTCGCTCGCCGATTGCGGTCACGAACGTGACGTCGAGAATCGCGGAGTCAAGCGACGGATTCGTGACGACCACCTGTTCGATGCTGTCGGCGCCGGTGAATCCGTCGGCCAAGAACCACGTGCCCGACGGCGATGACGCGCACTGCGCCACCGCATCACCCGCGCGATGCAGTGTGCGCTGCTCCACCGCGAGCGCCGCTCCCTGCGACTCCACGAGCGTCGATACGAACGGCGACTCGACGCCGGCGAGCGCATCGACCTCGAGCGTCGATCGCGCGGCCACCGCGAACCGTTGGCGCCGCGCGGTGCCGTCTTGCGCGAAACGCGTGATGGTGCCGCCGACGGGCACTTCGCCCGAGTTCGACACGATGACGCGCCCGCTAATCGAATCGTCGTTGCCCGGCACGCCCGGGCAGAACCAGGTGGAGGCTTTCGCGTCGGGGCGGAACTCGGGCACCGCGAGGCGCAACTCGACCGATGCGGTCTCGTCGGCAGGCACGACGCGCGCCATCGCCACGACGCCAGCCACCGTCGCTGCGACCACGGCCACGACCGCTGCGTGCCGTACGCGCACCGCGACTGGTGCGCCACGCGAGGTAGCAGTGCGGGCAGCGCGCTGCTCGGACATCACGCTGCCCCGACTGGTACGTCGTGCGCCGCTTGGCTGCGACGGTCGTCGCTGCGCAGCGACACTTCCACCACTTCGCGCGCGGCGCGCACGCGACCGCGGAATCGGCTCGGGTTGAACGTGATGGCGAGCACCACCAACCACAGCGCGACTTGTAGCGCGACGAGCAATCGTTGGGCCAGGCTCGATGCGAGGCGTAGTTGCGCGGTACCAGCGACCGGAGCATCGAAGGCCGTCGTGGCACCGAACGCCACGCGAGGTGCGATGCGGGCACCATCGACACGCAGCGACCAGCGGTCGGAGAACGGCACGGCGAGGTGCACGGTGCCCGCCGACATCTGGCCGGTGTTGCCGCGCTGCGGGGCGAGACCGGTGACGAAACTGCCGCGCGACTCGAGCGGCTCGGCGAGCAGTTCGGCCTCGCTCGCCTGCTGGCTCGCCACGCTGCCGCGCTCGTCAAGCAGCGACTGGGTCGCAAGAGCAGCGGTGTTCTCAAAGATCACGAGGTCAGCCGCGGTGTAGAGCCGACGAAAATCGAGTTGGTCGGCGAGCCGCGCGACAAGTCCGGCACCGACCCCGCCTTCGAGCGATGCGTGGCGCGCGTGCAGCGTCTCGTCGCGCAGCGGCACCACGACGAAGCGCACCGCGAGCGGGGCGAGCAGCCTTCCGGCGCGCAACGACTCGCCGGTCGCGAGCACGCTTACCGCACGGTGCAACGCGGCGGTCATCGTGCTCGGCGTGGCGGGCAGCGCATCGAGGCCGCTCGCGCCGCCGTCGCGCACGATGCCGTACGAAATCCCCGACGCGCGGCCGGCGTCGGCGACCGAGAACCAGTCGGGCGACTCGAGCGAGGCGGCCGCCACTGGCAGCAAGCGCGCGTCACCGATATAGAGCACCGCGTAGTCGCCGCCCGACTCATCGGGAAGTTGCGCGACGAGACGACCGAGCGTGTCTTGTGGTTGCAGCCAGCGGCCGTGCACGACCGTGACGAGGCTCGGCGCGCACGCCGCGCAGACCGCGACCACCGACACCACCGCCGCCAGTTGACGCCACGACAAGGCGCGCGCACGGCCGTCGAGAAAATCGGCGAAGGCGACGCTGGCCGCGAGTGCCACACCGAGCGCCACGAGCGATTGCAAGACGAGTGGCTCGGGCAGCGACACGGTGAGCAGTCCGCGATCGACGGCGAGCAGTACTACGAGCGGTATGGCAACCAGCGCGAACGCCCGTGCCACCCACGCACCGCGCGCGCCGCGCGCGGCGAGGGCCATCACCACGACCGGCACGTACGCCGCCACGAGCATCCACCGCCAGACCGGGTTGGCGACACTCAGCGAGGCGATGTCGATGAGCGACACAGAAGCGACGGGCGGCTGCGCACCGACCAGGGCGGTCCACCAATCTGCGTCGACGAATCGCACCGACCACGGCAAGTGCAGCACTGCCGCGGCAACCACGCCCGACAACGGCGCGACGACGAGCCAGGCGGTCGCCCGCCACGGCGTCGAGGTGAACGGTGCAGCGCACGCGAGCGCGACCGACGACACGACCACCACGACCAGAGCGGCGGGTTCGAACGTTGATGCGACCGCGACGAGCAGCACGAGCGAGGCGATCAACTGCGCGCGGCGTGCACCGACTGAGCGCACCGACGACTCGCGCGCGGCGTCGCGCGATTCGCGAGCAAGGCCGGCGATGCGCCGGGCAAAATCGAGCATCCACGGCAACAACGCCCACACCACGAGCGCGCCGCGCCGGCCGTCGCGCACCGCGAGCACACCGACGGGCAGGGCGACGTAGACCACTGCGGCAAACATTCGCACGCGCGCGTCACCGATCGCGCCGGCCAGACGCCACGCGCCGGCTGCGGCAACCACGAACGCACCGACCACGATCGCCGTCAGCAGCGCGGCGTAGTTGCCGAACGCGAGCGCACCGAGCACGGCCATCGCCCCGAGATACGTCGGCGCTGCGCCCGTGGTGCCGAACCAGCCGGGCGACCATCCGACGAGATACGACCGCGCAGCGTCGGCAACCGACATCTCGCTCGGCAGCAGCGCAACGAATTGGCCGATCGAGCTCGTACCGCCCCAGATGATGCCGCGACTGCCGACGACGATGGCGACGAGCAGCGCCAGACCGACCAGCGTGGTGGCGCGTACCACCGGCGCGGGGCTCGTTCCGATGGCCGGCACTTCCGACGTCTGCTGCTCGCGCACCGCGCGACGATGGCGGGCGAACGCCGCGAGTCGCGCACTCGAGCGCAACTGCAGACTGGTGACCTCGCGACCAGGCACCCGTCGCAACGATCGCAGCGTGCGACGACGAGCAACGACGAGCGGAGCATCGACCACGAGCGCGGCTGCGGCGCGCAGACCGGCCAGCCCAACTTGGTGGCGACCGCCGAACACCCCGACGATCGTCTCGACCAGCGAACCGACGAGCACTCGCACCGCCACCAGCGGAAGTTGCGCGAGCGGTGCGCACGTCATCGCGGTGCGCACACGGTGACGCGCCGCGCGCACTTCGGCGTTCAGCAGCACCGCACGCGAGGCGAACGCTCCGCGGTGGCGTACCACCGCCGACGGATCCACGACCACGCGAGCACCGAGCAGGTGCACGCGCCAGCACAAGTCGAGTTCTTCGCCGAGGAACGGAATGTTCGGCGCGAAACCGCCGATGTCGCGGAACACGTCGTTGCGCACCAGCATGCACGCCGACGGCAGCGCGAATACGTCCCGCACCGCGTCGTGTTGTTCTTGGTCGCGCTCACCCGGGTCGACCAGGTCCACCAGCAGCCCCGCCCGGTCGCTGTCGAGCCCGACATGTTGCAGCACGTCGGGCGCATCCCACTCCACCAACTTCGGGCCGACCACGGCGGCGTTCGAGCGGAATGCTTCCTCAACCAGCGACGACACGGCGTCGTCACGCAACGCCACGTCGTCGTGCAGCACCAAAAAGAACCCGTCACGACCGTCGACCAACGCCAGCACCTCGTTGACGACCGGGCCAAAGCCGGGGTTGCCCTCCACCGTGCGCACGAGGGCACCGGGGATGGCCGCACGGATCTGGTCGGGCACGTCGGCGGACGAAAGGCTCGTGACCAGGGCGACCAGCTCGAAGTTCGGGTAGTCCTGGCTGGCAAGGCTGCGCAGGGTGTCGCCCAGCCAGTCGCCGGGTTCGTGGACGACCATGACGGCCACCACGGGCGGGGCCTGGGGGTCGGGTGCTGCCGCGGCTGGCGGCGCGGCTGGCTCCGCCGTGGCCTGCTGCGCCAGTGCCGACGGCGTCGGGCGCTCCTCGTTGGGGCTCGTCACGACCCCGTCAGCCTAACGATGACGGATGCCACATACGAATGTTTGCGATGTGCTAGCAAAAGTTAGCAGGCGAATCTAGGGTGAGAGCGGGTCGGAAACCCGTCCCACCACAACAACAAGGAGACCAAGATGCCCGCCATCAAGTTCACCAATCCACTGCGAGCCCTCGACCTCACCGCGCTCGACCTTCGCAAGATCAATCTCCCCAAGATCGAACTCCCGAAGATCGCGATGCCGAACGTGGACTTCGCGAAACTCGATCCGCGCAACGCCAACGTGCGCGAGACCGCCGAGCGCGTCGGCAACGACATCGCCCGCCGACTCCCCGTCGAGCAGGCCCGCAAAGCCGTTGCCCCGGCCGCCAAGGTCGCCCGTGACGCGGCATACGTCGCCGTCGGTGTCGGAGTCATCGCCGCACAGCGCGTCAACGCCCGCCGCTACGACATGCGCGAGCGCGCCGCCGGCGTGAAGCAGCGCCTCGACGACACGATGCCCCGCGTGCGCGACGAAGCGCAAGCGACCGCGCAGCGCGTGATCGACGAAGCCACCGCCAAGGTGCGCGGCTTCATGCAGCGAAGCGACGCCAAGGCTGATACCGCGGAGACCACCACCGCGGTCTGAACTGCAGAGCCAAGTAGCCTCAGCACGCTTGGCGCAACACGTTCATCCTGAATCGCGCGGTTCGCGCGACGCGTTGCCGTCGGGCAGCCTCACCATCGGCACCGGGCTCCTCGTCGGCGGCGTCTCGATCTACGTCTTCTTCCGACTCGGCCAAGAGGCACTCGGGACAGACGGATTCAAGCCGATCGTCTCGCTGTGGTTCGTGATGTTCGCGCTCGTACCCGGGTTCTTCCTCCCCCTCGAACAAGAAGTCAGCCGAGCCGTCGCCCACCGACGGGCCCTCGGCGACGGCGTACGACCGGTCATCCGCAAAGTCGCGCCGGTCGCCGTCGCCATCACCGTCGCGCTCGTCGCGATTGTCGCGCTGGCGCGCAACCGACTGACCGAAGACCTCTTCGAGGGCTCGGCCGTCGTGACCGTCGCGCTGGCCGTGGCTCTGGTCGGGTATGCGCCGTTCCACATCGCGCGCGGCATCTGCTCGGGGCTGGGGCATTTCCGCCTCTACAGCGCGATGATTGCGCTCGACGGCCTGCTGCGCGTGGCTGCCGCGACCGTGTTTCTCGCGGTCGGGCTCGAACGCGTCGGGGCGTACGCGCTGATGGTGGCCGCGGTACCGCTCACCATCGCCGTGTCGGCGTTCGCCTCCGGCCGCTTGCGTACCGACGAAGGAAGCGCGGCTACGTGGGCAGAGCTCGCGCCGAACCTCGGCTGGCTGCTCCTCGGCACGCTCTGTGCGGGGGCGTTGATCAACGCCGGGCCTCTGACGGTGGACATTCTCGGCGAAGGAAGCGACCCCGCGCTCGTGACGCGGTTCGCCAACGCGGTGCTGCTCGCGCGCGTGCCGCTCTTCATGTTCCAGGCGGTGCAGGCCGCGATGCTGCCGCGCCTCGCCAGCCTCGCTGCAACCGGCGACTCGCGCGAATTCCGCGACGTGCTGCGGCGACTCTTCGTCTTGGTCGGCGGCGTCGGCGGCGTCGGCGTGGTCGGCGCATTCGTAGCGGGGTCGTGGGTGCTCGAGCTCGTGTACGACGGCGGCATCGACCGGCGCACCATCACGTTGCTCGCGTTCGCGAGCGCGGTGTACATGCTCGCCCAGGCGTGCGCGCAGTCGGTGTTGTCGATGTCGGGCCACGTGCTCGTCGCGGTCGGATGGGTGGCGAGTTTTGCCGTCTTCGTCGCGACGGCGGCGTGGTCGAGTGACGAGTTGTTCTTGCGGGTCGAACTCGCCTTGATTGCCAGCGCGCTCGTGGCGCTCGCGGTGTTCGCCGTCGGGCTGCGCGTCTACTTCGCGCGCTTGGCCTCGAGATCGAGGTCGTGACGCACCATCATCTCGACGAGCGTCGGAAAGTCGACCTCGCGCTTCCAGCCGAGCACCTTCTCGGCCTTTGACGCATCACCCACGAGCAAGTCAACTTCGGCCGGGCGGAAGTACTGCTTGTCGACGCCGACGTACTTCTGCCAGTCGCCGAGGCTGGCACACTCGAAGGCGAGCCGCAAGAACTCGGTGATCTCGTGCGTCTCGCCGGTGGCGATCACGTAATCATCCGGGGTGTCTTGCTGCAGCATCAGCCACATCGCCTTCACGTAATCGCCGGCATAACCCCAGTCGCGCTTGGCGGCCAGGTTGCCGAGCAACAACTTGTCTTGCAGGCCGAGCTTGATGCGTGCGACGGAACTCGAGATCTTGCGCGTCACGAACTCGTGACCGCGGCGCGGCCCCTCGTGGTTGAACAGGATGCCCGACGACGCGTGTAGCCCGTACGACTCGCGGTAGTTCACCGTCATGTGGTGGCCGAACACTTTTGCGACGCCGTACGGCGAGCGCGGATGGAATGCGGTGAGTTCGGTCTGCGGAATCTCGCGCACCTTGCCGTACATCTCTGACGACGACGCTTGGTAGAAGCGGATCGGGTTCTTACCCTCGCCGCCGACGAGACGAATCGCCTCGAGCATCCGCAGGACGCCGAGACCGGTGACGTTGGAGGTGAGCTCGGCCTGTGTGAACGACATCGCCACGAACGAGATCGCGCCGAGGTTGTACACCTCGTCGGGCTGCACGGTGCGCAGCGCGGCGACGAGGCTGGAGAAGTCGGTGAGGTCGCCGTTGACGATTCGCACGTACGGGAACTCGGCGAGAAGCGACCCGATCTTCGGGTTGTTCTGGCCCTTGATGAGCCCGTGCACCTCGTAGCCCTTCTCGTGGAGGAACTCCGCGAGGTGCTGGCCGTCTTGGCCGGTGATGCCCGTGATGAGCGCGCGTCGCATCACTGCAAGGCTACTCGTACGCTCAATCAGGTGCCGTCGAGCGATGTGGTCGTCGTCGCGGGCGGCGTCGGCGCGGCGCGATTCTTGCGCACTCTGCGACTGCACGACCCGAACGTGCGAGTGACGGCAATCGTGAACACCGGCGACGACGCGGTGGTGAACGGATTGCATGTATCGCCCGACATCGACACGGTGACCTACACGCTCGCCGACGCAATCGACCCGGTGCGCGGCTGGGGTCTGCGCGACGAGACCTGGACGGCGATGGAGTCGCTGCGTCGATATACGGCGACACACACGGCCGATGCAAACGACTGGTTCAACTTGGGCGACCGCGACTTGGCGACGCACCTGTTTCGCACTGCGCGGCTGGCCGCCGGCGCCACGCTCAGTGAGGTGACCGCAGAGATCGCAGATGCCTGGGGCGTGCGGGCTCGCATCGTGCCAATGAGCAACGACCGCGTCGCCACGCGCGTGACGCTCGACCACGACGCCAGCGCTTCCGACGGGTTCGGGTACCGCGCCGGAGACACCGTGTCATTCCAGGAGTATTTCGTGCGGCTGCGCCACGACGTGGCGGTGCGCAGCGTCGAGTTCGACGGCGCCACAAGTGCCGTGGCGCTCGGGCTCGACGAGTTGCGCTCGGCATCGACCGTCGTGATCGCGCCGTCGAATCCGGTCGTGTCGATCGGCCCCGCACGGGCGCTACGCGGCGTCGACGACGCGCTCGCGGCGCGGCGTGACTCGGTGGTCGGCATCTCCCCCATCATCGGCGGCGCGGCGCTGAAAGGCCCGGCCGATCGCATGCTGCGCGAACTCGGGCACGAAGCGAGTGCGCTCGGCGTGGCGCGCATGTACGCGCCGGTCTGCGGGGCGTTCGTGGTCGACACGGCGGATGCCGCGCTGCGCGACCAGATCGAAGCGCTCGGCATGCGATGTATCGTCACCGACACGATCATGAAGGACGACCGCGTGGGGCGAGCGCTCGCCGCCACCGTGCTCGAAGCGGCGACGAGTACGGTGCGCCGATGAGACAGGCAATCCGATGAGACAGGCGCGCCAATGAATCGACTCAGCGCGTGGGGTGTGGAGGGCATCCCCGAGATCCGTCCCGGCGACCAACTCGGCGAGATCATCGTCGATGCGTGCCGCGGCGAGCCGAATGGCCCGCTTCACGACCGTGACGTGCTCGTCGTGACGCAGAAAATCGTGAGCAAGGCCGAGGGACGGTTGGTCGACGTCGACCCGAACGACCCGCTCAGCCACAAGCAACTCGTCGAGGACGAAGCGGTGCGAATCGTGCGTCGCCGCGGCGACCTCATCATCACAGAGACCGAGCACGGCTTCGTGTGCGCCAACAGCGGCGTCGACCTTTCCAACGTGGAGCGCGGCAAGGCGGCGCTCCTTCCGAAAGACTCCGACCGCTCCGCGCGGCGCATCCGCGACATCGTGCGCGCCAAACTCGGGGTGGAAGTCGGCGTGATCGTGAGCGACACTTTCGGCCGCGCGTGGCGCAAGGGGCTCACCGACGTGGCGATCGGCGTGGCGGGCATCGCTGCAGTGGTCGACTTACGCGGCACGCCCGACGCGCTGGGTCGCGTGATGCAGGTGACCGAAGTGGCGGTCGCCGACGAACTGGCGAGCGCCGCCGAACTCGTGATGGGCAAGTCGTCGGGCATTCCGGTCGCGGTCGTGCGCGGCGCCGACGCTCAGTGGTTCCGTGAGGCGTCGGTGCGCGAACTGGTGCGCCCGCCGCAGGAAGACTTGTTCCGCTAGTCGCGTCCGACGAGCGCGTCGCGCACGGTGCTCGACGCCGCCACGTCGCCCATCACCGATGAGCCTGACACCCGCGCGCCGCCGCCGACGTGCGCACCGGGAAATATCACGCTGCCGACCACCGAGGCACCCGGCCCGATCACTGCTCGTGCGCCCACCACGCTGTCGCGCACCGTCGCATCACTCGCAATGCTGGCACTCGCGTGCACTGCGGCGTCGTGATCGCGGCGCCGTCCACCGACCAAGTCGAGATTGGCGCGCAGATACGACGCAGGGCGGCCGGCATCCAACCAATAGTCGTCGGTCGGGTGCGCAAAGAGCGCGCCACGTTCGACGAGCGCCGGAAAGGTGACGCGTTCGACCGACAACGGAGCATCACCAGGCAGCATGTCGAGCACGTCGGGCTCGAACACGTACGTGCCGGCGTTGACGTGCCGGCTCGTGGTGGTGCCCGGTGCGGGCTTTTCGACAAAGCCGCGCACACGCCCGCCGCCGTCTTCATACTCGACTACTCCGTATTGCGACGGGTCGACGACGGGCGTCAGGTGAATGGTCGCGCACGCGCCCTGCTGCACGTTCGCTCGGTGAGCGGCGACGAGATCACCAACCGAGAGGTCGGTGACGACGTCACCGTTGGCGACCACGAATGCCTCGCCGCGCTCGTGCAATCCGGCACTGCGCGCAGCGAACCCGATGGCGCCTGCAGTGTCGAGCGGTGATTGTTCGATTGCATACGAAAGCCGCACACCCGCGCAACGCGCGTCGGGATACGCCTGCATGAACGGCTCAGGCTTGAAGCCAAGCGCGAGCACCGCGTCGGTCACGCCGCCCCGCGCGAGATGCACGAGCAGCCACTCAAGAATCGTGCGCTGCCCGAGCGGCAACAACGGCTTGGGTAGCGAGTTGGTGAGCGGGCGCAGTCTCGTGCCGAATCCACCGACGAGGACTACGGCGTGCATGCCGCGAACGACTTACTCGCCCGAGTTGACGAGGAGTGCGACTTCGGCGGCGGCCGGCGGCTGAGGGACTTCGGTGCCATCAGGCGCAAAGACGAGCGCTACGGCGAGACCATCGCTGCTCAGGCGCACCGAGCCGAGGTCGGCGATCGACGTTTTGCGCGTCGGGTCGGTGCCTTCGACGTTCCACGTGTCGACGAAGAGCGAGCCGCCCTTGCCGCCGCACGCGTCGGCGCCTTCAGTGAGCGTCGCGCCGTCGTTGATCGAAGCGGGGAACGAGAGCGAGTCATTGGTGACCTTCATCGAGTACAGGTCGAGCACCGCCGACAACTTCGCGCGGCGCTGGCCGCTCAACACCTGCGGCTGCCACGACACGACTCCGGGTTTTTCGGCCACGAGCGAAGCGCCTTCTTGCACCTCGGCGAGATCGGCGAGCACCGCTGAGTCGGGCAAGGCGATCCAGTCGTCACACACGTAGACGCCGAACGAGAGGTAATACGTCGCGTTGGTGATGTCGGACGCGGTGCGGTCAACCAGTGTCTGGCGGGAGTACGCGATGAGGGCGGCGCCGAGTGCGAGCACCACGATGATCACCGCTGGGAAGAGCGAGCCACCGCGCAGCTTGAGACCGCGGGGAGAACGATTCTTGCTCTTCTCGGCGAGCCGGGCGATTTTCTTGGCGGACGACGTCACGAGTCGCTCAGGCTATCGGGCACGAGGCGCACGTACGCCTCGGCCACATCACGCGCGGTGGCACGGCTCCGCACGAACTCGCGCCCTGATCGACCGCACTCACTGCGACGCGCAGCATCGGCGACCAGCGAGTCGAGCGCATGGTGCAGCGCTGCCGAATCGTCGGGCGCCACGCAGATACCGGCCTCCGAGGCGGTGACAAGCCGGTCGATCTCGGTGTCGCGATCGACGGCAGCGACGATGCATCGACCGGCGGCGAGGATCGAATACGTCTTGCTCGGCACGCTCACACTGGCGAGCCCGGCGCGCAACGGCACCACGTGGATGTCGCCGGTCGCGAGCACTTCGGCAAGGCGTTCTTCTGGTTGGTACGCGCCGAATCGCACATTGGAGAGCGACTTCGCCTGCGCGCGCAGGTCGTCGAGCGCCGCGCCAGCACCGTTGATGACCACGACCACGTTCGGGGTGTCGCGCGAAGCGTGCTGCGCCCGGTTACGGGCATAGTCGATGAGCATGCCGAGCGACTGCGAGAACCCGACGTTGCCTGCGTACATCACCACGACTTCGTCGCCGATGCCGAGCTCGCGGCGGTAGTCGGTCATCCGGTCACGCGGCGCGATGCCGTCTGTGTCGACGAAGTTCTCGATCACGCGCACACGATCGGCGTACGACGCCGGCAACTTGGCCTGCACGTTGCGGCGCAAATCTTCAGACAGAACGACCACAGAGTCGGCGCGCCGGTAGACGAACCGTTCGAGCCACGACGCAGCCGCGATGATGGCTTTGTTGCGCACGGCGCCCGTCTTCACTACCGCATCGGGAAACACGTCTTGCACGTTGAAGATGAATCTCGCGCGGCGCAACGAGGCGGCCGCCGCACCGACGAGGCCGAGGGTGAGCGGCGGCGACATCGCGATCACCGCGTCGATGCGCTTGCCGCGCGAACGACCGGCGAACAACGCGCAGATGCCCGCCACCTTGCTGAACGCGACGAATGCGAGCGCGCGCGCCACGATGTTGCTCTTTGATTTGCCGGCGAGTGGATGAATACGGGTCACCGAACCCCATGCAGTGCGTTCGCGATGCACGAGTCGTCCGCGCCACGCGGCTTCCACCCGGTGCTCGCGGTACCACGGCAGCGACGTGACCACGTGGATCTCGTGGCCGAGCGCCGCCCACTGCTCGACGAGATGGGTCATCACTCGTCCGGTCGGCGCGATGTCGGGCGCAAAGTGCGGGCAGAGCACGACGAATCGGTGCGCCGTGCTCATGAGGCAACCGCTCTCACGACGCAGCACCAATCGTGCGGCGATATGCATCGGCGAGATCGCGACCCGA
>Ga0172367_10007653_pt1 | contig 12302 bp, 19 predicted proteins | sample Lak10m_FD_114542 | JGI IMG/M metagenome (GOLD analysis project Ga0172367, IMG submission 114542) | Freshwater microbial communities from Kabuno Bay, South-Kivu, Congo - kab_022012_10m | ecosystem: Environmental > Aquatic > Freshwater > Lake | place: Democratic Republic of the Congo: South-Kivu...
CTTTCGGCAGTTAATATGCTAGAAATTAAAAGCTGGCAAGATCTTGAAAAGACTTGCGATCTTATCGTAAGATTCCTTGATGAAATCATTGAAATTCAAGATTACTTTAATATTGCTGCTGAAAATTTTGCAAAAAAACGTCGTAGTCTTGGTATTGGAATAACAAATCTAGCAGCTTATCTTGCTAAAAATGAATTGAAATATACATCTGATAAAACGCTTCCAGTACTAGATGAATGGATGGAGTATTTTCAATACTATCTATTAAAGTCTAGTCTTGAATTAGCTAAAGAAAAAGGCAAATGCGAGAAATTTGATAGAACAAAATATTCAAAAGGTATTCTTCCTATTGATACTTATAAGGATAAAGTTGATGAGATCTGTAAGCGTAAGCTTTCTCTTGATTGGGAAAAACTAAGAAAAGATATTAAAGAGTTTGGTTTGAGGCATTCTACATTATCATCTTGCATGCCATGTGAAAGCAGTTCGGTTATTCAATCATCTACAAATGGAGTAGAACCAATTCGTAGTCTTATTACTTACAAAATGAGCAAAATGGGCAAACTACCAGTATTAGTTCCAGGAATTGGCAAGTATGATGACAATTATGAATTAGCTTATGAATTTAAAGACAATTCTGGATTGCTTAAGATCAATGCTGTTATTCAAAAATACATTGACATGGCTATATCAACTAATGTATACTACAACTATTCTCACTATGGAAGTAATGTGCTTCCAGATGCTAAAGTAATGAAAGAAATTATGCAAGCATATTCTTTAGGTTTAATTAGTCTTTATTACAACAATACAGATGATGGCGATAAAGAACAATTAATGAATCAAAAAGAAGATCGCGATTGCTCATCTGGAGCGTGTAAATTATAATCTATGAAAAGCGTATTAAATTTAAAAAATATTGATCACAGCAAGCAACCATTATTCTTCGGTGAAGATCTTAATCTTCAAAGGTATGATCGTTTTAAATATCCTATTTTCTTTGAGTTATTTAAAAAACAAGAAGAGTTCTTTTGGTGGCCTCATGAAATTGCTTTAAATAAAGATCGCAGTGATTATAAAGAACTAGCAGGTCAAGAAAGGTTTGTTTTCGATACTAACTTAAAATTTCAAACTCTTGGAGATAGTATGCTTTCTAGAAGTATACATTCGCTAAAAGACTATATTAGTAATCCAGAACTTGAGATTTGTATGAATAGTTGGCAAAGGTTCGAAGGTATTCATAGTTACTCTTATTCTTATTTACTTAATAACGTTCATCCAGATGCAAGCAAATTTTTTGATAGTATTATGGATGATAAAGAAATTGTATCTCGCGCCGAACTAATTAGAAATAATTTTGATAAAATCCTTGGAGATGATGAATCAAAAGATATAAAACAAAAGATTTTTGATTGCATTCTTTCTGTTAATGTTATGGAAGGTCTTGTATTTTATGTAAGTTTTGCTTGTTCATTTTATTTTGGATATCGTGGTAAAATGGAAGGTAATGCTAAAATTATTAAATTTATTCAAAGAGATGAAGCTTTACATTTTGCTACAAGCCAAAATCTAATTAAGATTCTTCGAGAAGAGGAGAAGGAAGGTTTTACTTCTATTGCAAAAAAGAGTGAGGATAAAGTTTACGCATTCTACGAGCAAGCAGCTAAAAATGAAATAGAATGGGCAGAATACTTATTCAGTAAGGGATCTTTATTAGGATTAAATGCTGAAGTTCTAGGAGGTTATTCAAAATGGTTATGTGATGCTCGTTTGAGATCATTAGGATATAAGAAGATATTTAATCAAAAAGATAACCCAATCGCAGGATGGTTAGATAGTTATCTTGATAGTAGCAAAGTTCAAGTGGCTCCTCAAGAAACAGAGATTTCTGCCTATAAAATAGGCGCAAGAAAAACTGATATATCTGACGATGACTTTGGCGACATGAAGCTATAATATAATCTAATAGTGTATTATATAGTGTGACAGAAAATAAAAAAAAGAAAAAAGTTAATCAACTTAATATTAAAGAATGCGAATCTATACTTCATAGATTAGCTGGACAAATTGAATGCGAATATTATCAGCATGTTTTAGAGCATTACAGAAGACTTTTACCACCTCATTATGCGGCTATAGAACTGGCTAAAATACCAAATGATGGTCATGCTACTTTACCATAATTTTAATTAAAAATACCAATCTATAAGTGTAAATATATGTGTGAATTTAGATATTACCACAGTATTTAATCTTGTCATTGGGGCATTATCCTTTTTAGGAGGATGGCTTTTTACTAGAGTTTTCTCTATATCTGATAGGCAAGAACAGTTGATTAAAGATTTAAATGATAAAACATTCTCTGATTTTATAGCTTTAAGAAAAGAAGTTGAATTAGAAAGCCGCAAACATCAGCAAGAAATAGCAGATTTAGCTCTTAAAGTAAGTACTACTTATGTAACTAAAGAGTCTTTTGAAGTTTATTTTGATAGAATAGAAGCTAAACTTGATCGCAACTTTGAGACCATTCAACAATATTTAATGAATAAAAATAAAAATTAACTGTAATAGTTAATGTGATTGTTTCGGAAAGAGATATTGATTTTTTTGCTAAAAAATTAGATTTATCACCAGAGAAAACTTTTTTACTTATTCAAGATCCAGATTGCTTACCAGAGATTTTAAATAAAGTATGCGAAGATGAGATAAATGGTATTGTAGATATTAGCTTTCCAGTTTTTGCAGAACTTACAATTATTAAATATAGCAAAGATTTGAATTACTCATTTGAAGAAAAAGAATATATTTCAGAAGCTGTTGGTAGTAAATTTTATGATCTTATAGAATATCCTCTGCAAAATAAATACTTTTTTCAACTAGATCAAAATGAAGATACAGCTAAATCTGTTCTTGTATTTCTTGGATTTTTTTATAAAAATTTGCAAAAACTCCGAAGATCATATCCTTCTGAGAATGTATACTACAATATTGCTAAAAATGGTTTTGAAAATTCAGATAAAGATGAAATATCTTATCATCTAAAAGATTGGGTTAAAGTATTAAGAATGATACAAAACGAAGTATGGTTTTAATCTCTATCTAGAGGGTGTCTTTTGCCTTTGCGCTTCTTACTCCAGTTTTTATAATATTTTTCTTTAAGTGGATCTTTGCCTAAAACTTTTTGTCTTTTTTCAGATAGTTCTTTACTTCTATCAAAAAGATCTCCTATTGTGCCTTTTCTTTTTCCAACATACTCACTAAATTGTTGTGCTGTGCAATCAGTTTTTAACGAACCTTCTGTATTTAATTCTGGAGCAGTAAATACTCTATCCCATTTAACGCCTTTTTCATCAATATACTCATGTTTATCATGAATACTTTGAATTAAGCTTATGACTTTACCAGTTTTAGGATGTTTGTATAGATATTCTGGCATATTATTTATTTATTACTTTTAATACATCATCAACAAATTTTTCAGTAGTAAATTGATTTTGTAATTTCAAACCATTTTCATTAACCTTATTGATTCTAACTTTTTCACAAGCTATATCACAAGCAGAAAGAAAATCATCTTCATTAAATGTAAAGATGTTACCTTGATTAAATATAGATCCTTTCTGGAAGAACATATTATCGTAAGCTTCAATTTTACCAGATGGTTCTACTAAAATAGCATTATCTTTATTAGCCCAATCTTTATATGCGTGAGCATCTAAAATTACTCCATACTTACCAAGAGCGACAGATTGAAACTCTGGTAATCCCCATCCTTCTCCACCACTCATACCAATTATGATATTGGAACTATTTAGATAATCATTATATAGTTCATTTTTTTGCATCATACCTAAAAATGAAACATTAAAATAGTTCTTACCTTCAAGGATATCAAATATTAGTTTCTGCTGATCTTCTGGTTTTAAGAATGGATTGTAAATTGCACATTGTAAAAAATACTTAGAGTTATTACCATACTTCTTAACCCAAGATTGAATTACCTTTTTGTGATTTTTTCTTTTCTCCAACTTACCGCATAAGTTAAAGACAATTCTATCATCAGAGGTATACTTCTTATTTGTTAAGCTAAAATTATATTTATCGAAAGGAAGTGGCACAAAATTTACATTATCACAATTGTTTTGTTTAAAAACATCACACGTATATGAAGATGTAAAGATTAAGTTTTTTTGGTTCCTTGCGATATTTAATTCTTCTCTAGTAGGAGAATCTAATTCATAAAAAGATAATAAAGTTTGATCATTAGAAATACTTTCTAGTGATCCATTTAAATGCCACAATTTAAATAACTTATCTGTTCTTTTATGAGTAGCTAAAGTATCTTTAATTTTAACATTCAACCAATCAACAAATTCTTGCGTAATATCTTTTTGAGAAGATAAATCTACATTATTTCCTATAAGAAACAAAGATGGATCTACCTTCTTAGAAAGAAAGGTTTCGCGTAATAGTAAGGTCGAAATTTGACCAAAACTAACAGAATTTATTGGTAGTTGAAGCGTTAATTTCACAAAAGATCTTCGTCTTCTACTTCAACTTTTGCTGCTGGTTTAGCTACTTGTTTTGCTACCGTAGTTTTTGCTTCTGTCTTAACTGGAGCTTTTGAAGCATCATCAGATTTTACAGATAAATAAATACGATAGTCTGGAGCTTTAGCATTATCTTGCTTATACTTATTAGCAAAAATAACTACTTCTGTTTGTACACCAGTTTCGTCTTTAATGTAACCAGAAAGGAACTTTTGGCTCTTTCCTTCTTTTTTCCATAGTGCGCCAATATCTCTTTTAGCCCACTCATTATTTTGTTTATCACTCATTTTTATATATTTCTCCTTATTATATAGTATCTTGAAGGTTCTCACTTTCTAATTTATTTTTTAGAAATCTTATAGTTCTATTATGAATATTAATTACCGTCTGGGTACTTATATTCAATCTTTTACCTATTTTACTCCAAGACATGTTTTTTCTTTCAGAAAAGTATCTTAATTTAAATATTTTTTCAATTCTTTTATCTTTTAATTGTTTTAGTAGATTAAAAATAAATTCAGTTTTCTCCTTATTAGAGAATATATGATCATTTACTTCAAACTGTTTTTTCTCAATAACATTTTTAATAGTATTGCTTTCCATGGATACTATATTATCATTTTTGTTCATTGAGTTTAAACAATGGAATCTCATTTGATTGCCAACCCAAGTAGAGAATTTAATATTCTTTTCTGGATTAAAATTTAAAGCAGATTTATAAATTATATAATCTTTTTCCTTGGCAACCTCATTTGGGTCTAAACCAATAGAACTCATTGTATTATAATATTTTTTAATCATACTATAACAAATACCGCTATGTCTATCTTCTAACTCTTTCATAGAGTGATTACAATTGTCGCATTTAATATTTTTTATTAAATCAACATCGCTTAAGTATTGATAATCAACTAATTTTTTCATATATTTTCTCCAAAAATTTTATGTGTTCATAATACAGGGAATCTATATCATCTTGAGTTTTCCAAGTATAAGTAAAATCTGCATTGTCTCTTATTCTTTTATCGTTCTCTTTCTCTTCTGTGTTTGCTGGTGAAACTATTTTACCATCGATTCCAACTCTAGAGATATGAATAAGTATGCCATCTTTTTTCTTTAACCAATAAAATTCATCTTCTGGATATTCATGATATCTAATATCAGTTATAATCGGAAGAATTTTCTTTTTTAGAAGCGAATCTATATGTTGGTCAACCATGGACGTCCAATAGGTTCCTTTAGTTAAAGCTCTTTTTACTTTTCCATAAGAAACTAAAATTGGTCTTACTAAAGCTTTTTCCTCGACAGTTGGCTTCATAATATCAACTTTAAATTTTTCTAAAAGAAACTGCTGCAAATCTTCTTTTAATTTATCAGCCAAAGCAATTCTTTGACTTGATATATTTTTTTCTGACAAGTATCTAGATATCAAATTATATAATGTATCTTTTCCAGATGTTGCAACGCCAGAGATTCCTATTATTTTCATTCTATATCCTTTTGTAAGAAATGTTATAGAATTTAAATATCTCTTTAGCTTTTTCATCTAAAGGATACTGGTTAGAAAAATATACTTCTTTTATGCCATAAGAAGATATTAGATTAGCGCAATATGTGCAAGGTGATAGAGTAACATAAATAGCATAAGGATCATCATATCTAGATATACAAGACAAAGCATTCATTTCTGCATGAATCATATAATTTCTTCTTTTATCTCTATTATTCCAAAAGAGTTTAGAGGCTTTCTTTTTTGGTGCTAACCCATTATAACCCATGGAAAGGATTCTACCTTCATTATTTAGTATAACAGCACCAACTTTAGCGTAAGGATCTTCAGATATTTTACTTATTTGTATCGCCAGATTTTTGGCTGTTATTATAAATTTATGCTTCATTAAATAGAATATTCTATGGGGAGATTATATAATATATATATATGGATGTCAATCCCTTTATTTTAGCTATAAATCAAATTTCTATTTTAAATTTCTTATTATTGGTATGGTTTCATACAGAGGCTTTTGTAGAATATGTTAAATTATTTAAGCTTGGTAACTTTTTCAGGATAAATAAGTATTTAGAATATAAAAACACAAATCCAAGTATAACATATATAGATTTTTTAACTATTAAAAATCCTAATTTTTTTACAAAACTTTTTTCTTGTGCATATTGTTTAAATTTTTGGTTGACCCTATTAATTTGTTTATTTTTTAATAATTTAATTTTATTTTTTATAATATATATGATTTCAATTATAATATACAATACTCTTAGGAGAAGTATTTATGAATGATAAAACAATATTAATTCCAGGTCTTAGGGCTTTTTACGATTTAATGCGTCAACATGAAGATATAATTTTTAGAGATCCTACATTAGCTACGATACATGATTATTTAACAGCAGCTTATACTGGGTGTTCTTGTAGAAAAAAGAAAAATGAAGATTCTGCTTTTGAATTGTATAGAATAATTAATATAAGATCTGATATGAATGTATTAAATGAATTAAAAATAGCTTTGAATGCTTCAACTCTACTTTTTTTTCATGATAATAAACATTTATTTAATATCTAATGAATATTTATATATTTCAGTGGATATCAGATCTTGGTGGGGCAGATACAAGACTAAAAGATTTAATTAAATTATTAGGTAATAATAAAAAATATAATATTTATTGTATACCAAATGATAATATGCGATTTCTTGAGAAAGATAATATAAAATTCTATAATAAATATGGAATAGATTATATTAGTTGGCAAACATTACCAAAAAAAACCGATGGCATAGCTCTTTCGTTTTGTAATTTTCGCCTATTTTCTGAGGATTGGAGAATAAAAAAAATAAAGGATATAGGTTTAAAATTTGTATGGTCAAATGACATGATGTGGCATACTAAAGAAGAGATTAAAGCCGTGAATGATAAAATGATAGATGGATATTTATACACTAGCGATTTTCATAAATCCAAGATGTCAAGCGAAGAAATTAAAAATAATACAAAAGAATTTATTATACCTAACTATTTCGATTCAGATTCTTATGTTTTTTTTGAAAGATCAAAGAAAGATCTATTTACAATAGGAAAACATAGTAGACCAGCTCCAGAAAAATTTTCCGTTGATTTTCCATTATTTTATCAAAATCTTAATTTAAGAAATCCAAAATATAGAATAATGGGTGTAGATAATAAAATTAAAGATAAATTTAAATGGTATAATTTTAATGAACAATGGGAACTTTTACAACCAAATCAAGAGACAACTTCAGATTTTTTGAATTCTTTAGATACATATATCTATAATAGTCATCCTGATTTTATAGAAAACCAAAGCAGAGCAATAACAGAAGCAGCTCTTAACGGATTACCAATAATTGCTCCAAATAAATATAATTTTCCTAATCAAATTATAAACAAAGAAACTGGCTTCTTATGTGATTCTTATGAAGAATACAAAAATTACGCAAAAGAATTGGAAAATAGTTTTTCTTTAAGGAAAGAAATGGGTTTAAAAGCTTCTAAGATAACTAGAGATATATGGTGTAACAAAGATAAGCAGTTAAATACTTTAGAAGAAATATTTTCAGAAGTAATGAATGGATGAGAATATGTTATTGGTCTATTGCTTGGGGGCAATACTCTTACATTCTACAATCTTTATTAAAATCTTATAAAGACGTTGGCTTAGAAAACGACTTTCATGTATTTAGTGATCAAAAGTTAAAATTTGCAATAAATCATAATTTAGATTCATCTATTGAATTAGATAGATTGCAATTTTTTAAGTTTTCTTATTTAAGAAATCAAATTCAAAAACTAGATTATGATGTGTTTGTATTTATTGATGCAGACCACTTTTTTGTTAGAAAGCCAAATATTCAAATCGAAGAAATACTTTCTGATGGATCGTCTTGGCATTCTTTTTTAGAAAGCCCAGTTAATTTAGAGAAGACTCAAAGGACAGATTGGTGGGGAATAAAAAATTCAGATTTAGTTAAAAATTTTAATGATTTAGGAGTAAATGAAAAAGAAATCAGAAATACAAATGGTGGATTTTGGATATGTAAAAAAGATTTTATAAATGAAGCTTTTGATCTAGCTTTTAAATGTCATAATTATTTAAAATCAAAAGGTCATACAGTACCAGAAGAAGTATCAATCGGTTATATATCACATCTTTCCAATAACCCCAAGAATAGATATGCAGAAAAATATTTTAATTATTGGGGATCTGATTGGACTGGAAATTTCTTAAATCAAGTTCCACAAGATAGATATTGGGAATGGGTATCATATATGACTAATGAAAAATTTTTAATAAATCCAGCGATAGTTCACGCTATGAGAAGTAAAAATGCTTTGATTGAAAATGGCAAAAACATCTTGACTAATTAATATATTTATATTAATATTCTAAAATGCAAATAATTTTTAAAGAAGCAATCGGGTATGACGATATTTCTCTACTACCTAATTTTTCAAATATCAATTCAAGAAAAGAAGTAAGCACAAAAACAAAGATATCTAAAAACAATTACATTGATATCCCCATAGTTCTTTCACCAATGGATACAGTATCTTCTGTAAAATCGTGCATTAAAGTAAATAAGATTGGTTGCGCTGGTGTTTTACATAGATTTATGTCAGTAGAAGATCAAGCATCAAAAGCTAAAAAGATTAAAGACCAAAGTGGTAAATCAATATCAGCTGTAGGTCTTAAAGACGCGCTAGAAAGAATCGAAGGACTATCAAAGTATACAGATATATTCTTTTTAGATACTGCAAATGGTCTAGCCAAAAGTGTAGAAGACTTTTTGATTTGGTACAAACAATCTTCATATAAACAAGATATTATTGTTGGTAATACTTTAACAAAAGCAAGCGTTCACAGATTAGCTAATTTAAAAGCTGATGGTTTTAGGCATTTGATTGGTCCAGGAAGTATGTGCTTGACCCAAATCAAAACTGGTATTGGATGCCCAAGTGTTACTGGTTTATCTTATGCTTGGAATGCGATTAGAAATTATCAATTAGGAAATCTAGATCATTTCAGACAAGAGAATCCAAAAGAAGAAAATAGACCAAGCATTTTAGCAGATGGAGGAATTAGAAATCCAAGAGACTTAGCTAAAGCTATTGCAAGTGGTGCAGATGGAGTAATCTGTGGAAGAATATTTGCTGGATTAAGTGATCTTGTTGATGAAGAGAACGTCGTAGAAAAAGATGGAAAATTATTCGCAACCTATAGAGGTATGGCGAGCAAAGATGTTGTTGAGGATTACGAATTATATGATGGTAGCAAAAAGAATCTATTTGTAGAAGGAGATAAGACTATGATTCCTCTTATTCAAGACAAGACAATTGAAGATGTAGTTTATGATTTTGCCAATGGTTTAAGGAGTACGATGAGTTATCTTGGATTTAGAACTATTGAAGAAATGCGTGGAGGCTTGTGGACTGGCAAAATAATTGCTGTTAGAACAACTGCAAATAATATGTACGAAGGTTTTGCACACGGCAAATAATGGCTAAGATTGATTACAAATACCTAATAGTTTCAGATATACATTTAGGCGATAAAGATTGTAAAGCCGAAGCCTTATTAAAGGTTTTAAAAAAGTATAAAGCTAAAACTATAATAATCGCTGGAGATCTTTTTGATCACCATAATCTGCATAGGTTATGCAAGACACATTGGAAAGTATTATCTAAATTCAGAAAGTTATCTAAAAAGCATAAAGTAATTTATTTAATTGGGAACCACTGCTTTCTTAAAGCCGAGTTCATGAGTATTCTTCTTGGTTTTGATTGCAAAGATGAGCTTTTAATTGATTTAAATAATAAAAGAGTATTAGTTTTACATGGAGATATCTTTGATATATATTTTACAAAATTCAAATGGATCACGAATCTTATAGTCAAATGCTATTATATTTTAAGACATTATACTCCTTATAGTAATGAATTTTTTATGTTTTTTAAGCATAGAACCAATGATTTTATTGAAAAAAGCTCAGATATTAAAAAGAATGCAATTAAATATATTGATCTCAATGGATATAATAAAATTATCTGTGGGCATACTCATATTCCAGATATAGGCCAGAAATATATAAATACTGGTAGCTTCTGTGAAAAACAAGCTACATTTGTTACCATAGATTTAAAAAATAATATCAATTTACATAAAATAGATTGACGATAATACAAATATCAGTTATTATACTAATAATGAACAAACAAAATTCAGTCAAAGTAAACATTCTAAAAAGAATGCTTGGCCGCAAAATGGTTGTAATAAAGGATTATGTCAAGAATGAATATTACTATGGCAATGTTGATTCAGTAATTGATGAGTCTAATGTTAATGTAAGAAATGCAAGTGGCGAACTTGAAAAAGTTTCTATTTTTGATTTAAGATCTCCTTCGCAAGAATATTCTTGATATGGAAAATCAAGTTCCTCAATCTGGAGAAACTAATCAAGATCAAGTAATTGATTTTAATTCTATAGATCATCCATATATTAGAGCTTATGCAGGAGCACCAGTACATAGAATGGCTCCAAAAATTGGAAGAAATGAAATTTGTTCTTTAGAGGGAAAGAAGTTTAAAAATTGTTGCGGTAAGGATGGTTATAATTTTTGCAAAAAACTATTAGTTAACTACTTGCAAGAAGCTTACAATCAAAAAAATGGTTAATTTTGTAGATATTATTTTTGGTTTAGCTTGGGGTGATGAAGGCAAGGGTAAGATTAGTAATGCTATATCTAAAAACTATGATATAGTTTGTCGTTGGAATGGAGGACCAAATGCTGGTCATACGGTTTACTTAGGTGATAAGAAATATAAAACACATATAATTCCTTGCGGTATTTTTCAAAATAAACTTAGTGTTATTGGTCCAAATTGTGTTATTAATGTAGATAAGTTCTTTGATGAAATTGATTGCTTAAATAAAGAAGGATTTGATATATCTTTAATCAAAGTTAGCCCCAAAGCTCATCTGATTACAGAAAGACATATTCGATATGATTTAGCAGTTTTAAAGAAAAAGCTAGGAACTACTGGCCAAGGGATTGCTCCAGCTTACGCAGATAAGATGCTTAGAGTTGGCAAACTTGCAAAAGATTATATTGACAAGAAATATATTTGGGATGGAGAACTATATGGGAATATCCTTTGTGAAGGAGCTCAAAGTTTTTGGTTAGATATAAATTATGGTGATTATCCTTATGTTACGAGTAGCGAAACACTACCATATTCTGCTTGCTCTTTAGGGTTCTCTCCCAAAAAAGTTCGAGACATTATTGGCGTAGCAAAAATCTATGATACAAAAAGCGGTGTTGATCCTCTTTTTCCAGAAACTCTTTGGGAAGATCCAGAACTTAGTATGTTAATAGAAGTTGGTCAAGAATTTGGATCTACAACTGGAAGGCGTAGAATTGTGAACTGGTTAAATTTAAATAAACTAATTGATGCAATTAAAATATCTGGTGTTACTAAACTGATAATTAATAAGTGCGATATTCTAGAGAAGATTCATACATATAAATTATTTCAAAATAATAATCTATACAAGTTTAATACATTACAATCTATGGAATCTTTTATTAGAAGTCAATTGAATCATGCTCTTTCAGACGCAGTAGAGATTACTTTCTCTGGTAATAAAAATTATATTTAATACTTGGACCCGAGAGGAGTTGAACCTCTGTCTTTTAAAAATTTAAATTAAAATA
>Ga0172367_10007654_pt1 | contig 12302 bp, 8 predicted proteins | sample Lak10m_FD_114542 | JGI IMG/M metagenome (GOLD analysis project Ga0172367, IMG submission 114542) | Freshwater microbial communities from Kabuno Bay, South-Kivu, Congo - kab_022012_10m | ecosystem: Environmental > Aquatic > Freshwater > Lake | place: Democratic Republic of the Congo: South-Kivu...
CATCGCGGTCGCGATCATTGCCGTCGTCAACACCCTCGGCGAGGATTTGACCGCGGTGTTCGAGAACATCTCGACCCAGATCGCCGGCGCCAAGACGGCAGCCCCGCAGTAATCGTCTGAAGCCGACCGCCGCACCGGCCGACCGGGTCGGCCGGTGCAGCGGCAAGTCTTACAGGAAAAAAACCGGCGCGCGGCCTACCCCCTCGCGCCGGCTTTTTTTTGATCCCCTCCCTCACCCCTTGTCGCCCCCCACTCTCCTCGGTCAGGCTGTCGGTCGGCAAAGTTCAGGCCGGCCGGACCGCTCACGATCGATCAAGACGGATGCCGATCACGGTGGCCGGACGCAGGTCAACCTGATGCAGGTCGCAGCCCCTGAGGTCCGCGGCCGACAAATTGGCCTCGGTCAGAATCACACCATCGAGACGGGCCCCGCGCAGGTCGGCGCCGCGCAAATCAGCCGCGGTCAGATCGGCGCCGCAGAGGTTGGCTGGCCAAGATCGGCCGGTCGGCTTGCCCTCGGCAGTCCGGAGCGGAACCTCGCCGAAACGCGCCCCGCGCATAGCGCAGCGCTGGAGCCTCGCATCGGCCAGATTTGCCCCGTTCATCTGGGCGTTGAGCAGGCTTGCATCGTCGAGAACGACGTTGCGCAGATCAGTCAAAGTTAGAACCGCATTGTTGAACAGACAGTTGCGTAAGACCGCCCCCCGGAAGCCGGCACCGCTGAAGTCGGTACCGCTGAAGTCCAGCCCCGACAGGTTCATGCCGCTGAAATCCGCCCGCCGCCCCTCACGGCCGCCCGAAGAAACCCAAGCGGCATGCGTGCGCAAGGCTGCCTGTATATCGACCGGCAGCGGGGTGGCCGTATCGCGATAGACGGCGCCTTGCAGATTAGTATTGCGCAGGTTGGCCGAGGTGAGATCGACATTGCGCAAGGTGGCGTCGCGCAGGTCGGCACCGCTAAGATCGGCGTCCTGCAACACCGCTCCGCAGAGATTGGCGTGGGTCATCTTGGCGCCGCGCAGCACCGCGCCCTGAAGGTTGGCGCTGGTCAAGTTGGCGGCAAACATTTGCGCCTCACTGAGATCGGCGCCGCTCAGCACCGTGAACGACATTTCGGCCTGAGTGAGATCGGCCCCGCACAGCTTGGCGTTGGCCAGGTTGGCATTTTCAAGGCTGGTGCGGGTGTCCGCCAGATCCTGCCTGCCGGTATCCCAGTTGACGATCCGGCCCGGGCGCAGGTTCGCCCCCTCCAGGTTGGCACCGGGCATGTCAGCACGGGCGAAGTTGGTACCGCGCAAATCGGCGCGTCGAAAGCTGGCCGTTGCAAGCTGGCAACTCTCGAAATTGGCGCCAAACAAGTCGGCGCTATCAAACACGGTGGCCACAAGTTTGCTGCGAACGAACCCAACCCCCGGCAGCCCGCAGCCCATGAACGACAGCTTGGAGAGATTGATGCCGGACAGATCGCCGCCGCGCAGGCTCAGCCGTGCGCCCCCCGGCTCGCCCCGCTGATAGGCAATGTGGGCCCGAATGGCATGATAGGTGTTTTTATCCACGGCCCTAGCCCACCCTCAATTTGACTTGACACTTCAACACTGCAACAAACCCGTAAGGCACCAATATAGGCGCCGATACGCCCAATGGCATGCGCAGGCTGAACCTTAATTCTCCGCTCTCCGCACCGGAGAAAGCCGACGATTGAGCGGCTCCCCCAGGTGATTCGGTTCCCAGCAATGACGTGGATAAGTCGGCTCACGCTCAAAAGAGCATAGCAGGATATAGCGACTCCTAAAACAGGTATAACGTGGTAGATCCCAAACCGAGATTCCTGCTTCCCCTGAAAACTAACCAGATGATCCGAAACGATTTCCTGAAGCATTCAAAGGCCTCTACCGGGCTAAATCATTTGATTGCTAATTAATGTGCGATTTCGGCACAAAACACCCATCCCGACCGGAAATTCGGCTCACCTAGACTCGAAAACAAAGCTGTATTACATGGTGAGGAAATCAACTTTTAGTTGAAGCTGTAGGGCCGGGAACTTGAGCGATCTGAACAATAAATCAATACACATCAATATGTTATATGAACATCAGGCGAGGCGGCCGGAGCGGCGAGGACCGCCTCAGCGGCCAGCGGCCAGCGGCGACCGCGTCGGCGCCGACCGCACCCAGCGCGTCCCGCGCTCACGCCGCCGCTTTTTTTGCATTCAGGGCGCTGCCTCAAGTACGCGACGGGCCGCATCGGCGAGGAAGGCGCTGCGGTTGACCGCGACCGCGTCGATCCGGGCCAGCAGACCCTCGTCGATGCTGATATTGATACGCAGGGATCGACCGGGCAGGTCGGCGCGCACCAGGATTCGGGCAACCTCGTGCGTTTCCGGGTCGGGCGGGATCGCGTCCAACGGCCGTTGATCTGGGATCAACTCACCATCTTCCAGTATCCCATTCAGGTGAAGCTGAAGCGCCTGCTCTGCGTTCCGTGCAGCATGCTCAATGGTGTCACCTGCGCTGGTGCAGCCAGGCAAATCCGGAAAGAACACCCCGTATCCGGGACCGGCGCCGCCTTCGACGATAGCGGGAAAGTACCGCGTAACCATCTGATCCTCCTATCGAAGCCTGATGCCACTCTGCCGTTCGATGCATTTGAGGGTCCCGATTTTAATGTCCTTGACCGGGTGCGGAACCGTCACCCGGCCAGAGCGGTCAGGATGCTTGTACTGGTGGTGGTCCCCGCACACGGCTACCAGCCGCCACCCAACCGTCTCCAGAATCTTGATGACCTCCCGGCTACTGATGCTCATGTGCGTCCTCATTCGCCATTGTGTATACGATACACAACGTGTCGACAAAATGCAATGGGGATGTAGCGAGCACACTAAGGAGTCTGAGTGTGGTTTTTTTATCGAAGCAGATGCCTCCAGCAAAGGCCCCAATCATGACCCCCAGTCACCCTGCCGCGCCCAACCACCCTTGCGCCCACGACTCATTTGCATTGAGAGCCGCTGCCTCTTGACAGGCGTCGGTTGCAGTCGGCACTGTCTACGTTAAACTGCTGTAGCAGAGCCCCGGTACTTCGGGCCGCTCACGCCGGGTCCAAGGGGATTCCGCCACCCGAGTTGGGCTTCCGTCTCTCGACATCCTGATAAGGAACCTCCGCCATGTTGAACCTTGGCACTCTGCCTGAACTCCTCGGTGCTGTGGCCGGGCTTGGGGTGGCCGCGGCCGGAATCGTCGACGCCTTGAAGGCTGTTCCCTGCTTCTCGCGGGTCGGCTTCCATCATATCGAGCGCGGCATCACGCGATTGCTGCCGGAAGAGCCCGCGGTCGGCGCGCCGGCAGAGGACAGCGATACAGACGGCGCGGCTCCTTCGCGGTGCCCGCCCATCACCGTGGAGGAAACGGTTGAGCTGCTGAAAGGTGGCTGGCTCAATGGCGCTGATCTTTCCAAGCAGAAAGCCGATGCGAAGACGTTGGTCATCCATTTCGTCAATGAGCGGACCGCGCTTCACTTCTCCAGATTGACCTCCTGTCCCGATGCGCCGCTGAAAGCCATCGCCATCGGTCTGGGGGCCGGGGGCCAACTTGCCCCGGGCCATATGGGGCTGTATAAGCGCTTTAGCGACATCATTGACGTCAAGATCGATAGCATGTATCAGCGAGCCGATCAGCAGTATAAAAAGTTTATCAAATTTTTTGCATACAAGCTCGCGATCGCACTCGCAGTCGTGTTCGGCGTGTTGATTTTCTGGGACGCTTACTCCTCAGACGTGTTTATCGGCTCGGTTCTGATCGGGATGCTGGCCGGGCCGCTCGCCTCGGCGTCGCGGGACACGACGACTGGCATCGGAGACGCGGTCAGGGGGCTCGCGCGGCTGATTAAGTGATCATCCCATTCGGCAGGAAAATTTTGCCCCCCCCGCCCCGGCAAAATTCACCCTGGCGGTTGCCGGACGGGGGGCGGCGGGCCCCCTTCGAACGCCTTTTGAGAACACGTCCAGTGAGCTTAATATTTGACTCGATGCCGGCGGCTTATGCCGGCTCGCGCCGGCCGTCGGGGGACGCTGTCCCCCGCCCCCCCCCTGCCAAAGGCCGAAAGGCCTTTGGAAACCGGTTATAAGAGCAATGGGTCAAACTTATTGCAATGAGCTTAGTTTTTAGTCCATTACCCTTATAACCGGTTCCCAAAGGCCCTTCGGCCTTTGGCTGGGGGTGTCGGGGGACAGCGTCCCCCGACGGCCGGCGTAAGCCGGCATCGCCGAGAAACAATGAGCCAAACACTCTGCTCGCTGGTATCAGACCCCGATCAGCGCCCGCACGCTCGCGGACATGGCGCTGGTCTGGATGCTCGAGAACGCGGCATCCTGGTCGAGGCTGAACCCGGACACGGCGGCAGTCGTCAGCACGGCGCACTGCGTGGTGGTCAGCGCTGCCAGGTCGGCCGCCTCGAAGCCCGACGCCTGGGTCGATGTCAGACCATTGATGGCACCGGTCGTCAGTGCCGGCACCTGATCCTCGAGCAGATAGCTGATCTGGGTGGCCGTAAACCCGCGGACCTGGGCCGATGTCATCGCATGGATCTGGCTGGTGGTCAGGCCACCGATCAGCGGCTCGGTCAGGGCTGCGACCTGCGTCACGCTGAGGCCGAGGATCTGGGCCGTCGTCAGGACCTCGATGTCCGCGACTTCGATAGCCTGGATCTGAGTGGCGGTCAGGGCACGGATCTGCGAGGTGGTCAGCGCCACCACCTGTTCGGCGCTCAAGGCCTCGACCAGCGTGGTGGTCAGCGCCTGAACCTGGGTGGTGGTGAGGGCCCGAACCTGACTTGTGCTAAGGTGATCGAGCTGCCCGACACTGATGGCACCGACCGCGCTCTCACTAAGACCGCGCAGCAGCGTCGTGGTCATCGCCGCGAAGTCGACGCCCTCCAGCGCGACGATCTGGGGCGCGGTCAACGCAGCCACCTGGGTCGTCGTCATGGCCCGGATCTGCGAGGTCGACAGCGCTTCAATGTCGGTGGTCTCCAGACCGGCGACCAACGTACTGGTCAGGCCGGCAATCTGCGAGGTCGTCAGGGCCGCCACCTGATCGGACGTCAAGGCAGCTACCAGTGTCACCGTCAGCCCGCGCACCTGGCTGGTGGTCAGAGCGGCGATCTGGCTGGTGCTCAAGACATCAAGCTGTGTGGTGCTAAGGGCGGCAACCGCAGTCGTACTCAACCCGCGCAGAAGGGTCGTGCTCATCGCGTCGAGATCGGTGGTTTCCAGCGCCTGGACCTGGGCCGTCGTTAGAGCCGCCACCTGAGTCGTGGACAGGCCCAGTATCTGGGTGGTCGAAAGCGCTGCCACCTGGATGGTGGTCAAATTGCCGATCTGGGTGGTGTCCAGCGCCGCCAGGTGGGCCGGCTTCAGGGCCTCGAACTGAGTCGTCGTCAACCCTGCCATCGCGGTCTCGGTCAGCCCACGCACCTGCGTGGTCGTCAGTGCCTGGATGCCGGTGGTCTCCAGCGCCGCCATCTGGAGGATGCTCAGCCCCTCAAGCTGGGTTGTCGTCAGGGCGCGGACCTGGAGCGTGCTCAGACAGGCCAGTGCCGTCGTTTCAAGGGCCGGGATCTGATCACGACTGATCGCCGCGACCTGGGTGGTGGTCAGGCCAGGGAGTTGGGTGGTGGTCAGCATCGCGATGGTGGTGGTGGTGAGTCCCACCACCTGGGTTGTCGTCAAGGAGCCGATCTGCGCCGAAGTCAGGGCAATGAACTGTTCCGGCGCCAGTGTCGCCAGCGCCGCCTCGGTCAACCCGGCAATCTGGGCCGTGGTCAGCACCGCAAGTGCAGTGGTTTCCAGACCTTGGAGCTGGGTAACGGTCAACGCGGCCAACTGCGTGGTGGTGACCGCCCGAATTTGGGCGGTGGAAAGGGAACCGAGGTCGGTGGTGTCGAGCGCCTTCACCTGCCCCTCGGTCAGCGCGGCAATCTGCGACGTGGTCAGGACCTGCATCTGGGTGGTGGTCAGCGCATCGACCGCGGTCGAGCTCAGGGCGGTCACCTGCGTAGTGCTCAGCGCTGCCAGGGCGGCGGTCTTCAGGACGGCAAGTTGAAGCGTGGTAAGAGCGTCGATCTGAGTGGTGGTAAGGCCAGTTACCTGGGCTACGCTGAGCACCTCGATATCGGTTGTCTCCAGCCCTCGAATCTGAGCGGTCGTCAACGCCCGCACCTGCGTGGTGGTCAGCCCCCGCACCTGGGAACTCGTCAGACCGGCGAGCGCGGCCGTGCTCAGCACCGCAACCTGTGTGGTGGTCAGGGCACCGATCTGTGTCGTCGTCAAGCCGCCCACCTGCGACGCGGTGAGGGCATGAACCGCCGACGTGCTCAAGGCCCTGATTTGCGGGCCGGTCAACGTCGCTGCCTGGGTTGTGGTCAGAGCGGCAAACTGGGCGGTGCTCAGAATATCGATCTGCGTGGTGGTGAGGCCGCTGATCTGGGTGGTCGTCAGAGATTCGATATCCGTGGTCTCCAGCGCCAGCACCTGGGATGTCGTCAGCCCCTGAAGTTGGGTGGTGGTCAGCCCGCGGACCTGAAGCGTGGTGAGGGCGGCGACCGCGGTGGTGGTCAGCACGCTGAGTTGGCGCGCCGTCAACGCCGCCACTTGGTTCGCGCGCAGCGCCGTTAGCTGGGTGATGCTGAAAGCGTCAAGCTGGGTCGTGGTGAACCCGCGGATCTGGGCCGGCTGGAGACTCGCAAGGGACGTCGTCTCCAGGGCCGCCACCTGCTGCGTGGTCAAGGCGGCAATCTGGGCAGTGGTAAACGCGCGGACCTGGGCGGTGGTCAGCCCGGCAATGGCGGTCGGCCCAAGCCCGGCCACCTGCGTCGTCAGCAGGGCCGCCACTTGCGTGGTCACAAGAGCGACCAACTGGGTGGCGCTCAACGCGTCGAGCTGGGAGACCGTCAGGGCTCGGATATGAGCCACCTTCATGGCTGCCAGATCAACAAGTTCCAGCGCCTGGATCTGATCCGTGCTCAAGGCCCCGATCTGAGTGGTGCTCAAGCCCAGGACCTGGGAGGCGGACAGAGCGGCAATCTGAGTGGTGGTCAACGCCGCCAACTGGGCAGTATTCAAGGCCGTGATATGGGTGGACCGCAGCGCGGCAAACTGGGTCGCGGTCAACGCCGCAATATCCTGCGTGCTGAGACCGGCCAGTTGGCTTGTGGTCAGTACCTTGACCTGCGTGGCGGTCAGTGCGGCCATCTGCTCCGTCGCCAAGATATTGAGTTGGGTGACGGTCATGCCCCGGATCTGGGTTGTGGTCAGCGACGCGACATCCGAGGTTTCGATCCCCTGAATCTGTGCTGCTGTCAGGCTGGCGAGTTGGACGGCGGTCAGGCCCCGAATCTGGGTGGCGGAAAGGGCGGCAATCACCGACGTGCTCAAGGCGCCGAGTTGGGCGGTCGAGAGGGATCCCAGCACCCCCGCGGTCAGGCCGTCGACCTGGGCCGCGGTCAGGGCATCGATCGCACTTGTGGTCAGGCCACGGAGCTGGGGCCGGTTCATGGCCACGATATCGGTGACTTCCAGCGCCTGGATTTGTGCTGTGGACAGGCTGCGGAGCTGGGTCGTGGTCAGCGCCCGCACCTGAGCGACAGTGAGGGCGGCAATCGCCGCGGCATCCAGTGCGCCCACCTGAAGGGTTGAAAGCGCATTGAGCTGTGATGACTTGAGGCCGGCAATTTGGGTGGTGGAAAGCAACGCCACCTGAGAAGTGGTCAGGGCGTGCACTTGAGCGGTCGAGAGCGCCCCCACCTGGGTTGCAGAAAGACCAGCGAGATGCGCGGCAGTCAACGCGCTTGCATGAGTCGAGGTAAGGTTCTTGATCTGGGTAACGGTCAACGCCGCGATATCCTCGGCCGCCAGCGCCTCGAACTGAGTGACCGTGAGCGTTCGGAGCTGGCCGGGCGTCAGGGCACGCACCAGAACGGGCGTCATATCCTCCACCTGTGTGGCGCTCAGCGCCGCTATCTGGCTTGTGGTCAGACCCGCCACCTGGGCGGTGGACAAGGCCGCGATCTGGGTGGCCAAGAGCAGACCCACCGTGGTCGTGCTCAAGCCCTTGATCTGCGCCACCGTCAGCGCGGCAATATCCTCGGGGGCGATCACCTGCACCTGGCCCGCCGTCAGCGCGCCGACCTGGGAAACACTGAGCGCCTTGATCTGAGTCGTGGTCATAGCCGCGAACGCGGTCTCACTGATCGCCGCTGTCTGCGTTGGTGATAGTGCCTTAATCTGTGCGGCGGAAAGGCCGGTGATGGCACCGGCGCCGAGGGAGGCCATCTGGGACGCGGTGAGGGCTCTCAACTGAACGTTCGAGAACGACGCAAGATCGGCCGGCGCCAGCGCTGCTATTTCGGCATCGCTCAACTGCGGAATCTCAGCCGAGGTCAACACCGCACCGGACGAACGCTTATACGCCATGACACCCGCTCCCTGATCCCCGGCCCTGGCCGATCCCGCCGTCCCTTTGGTGAAGCACCGGCTCCGCCGGCCGCTTGCTGCAACCCGGCAGAAACGATGCCCCCAATCATCGCCACGCCCCCTTCCATGCACAGCCCGTACCAACTCCCCCCCTCTCGAATCCTGACGCATGTCCTCCCAAGTCACCAAATTTGAGAAAAAAAAGGGGGGCCTGGGGGGGCCGGTCAGGCCCCCCAGTTGGGGGCTTCGGGGGGCGAAAGCCCCCCGATCAATCGTGCGCCCCAATGCCGGCTTCTCGCCGGCCGTCGGGGGACGCTGTCCCCCGACACCCCCAGCCAAAGGCCGAAAGGCCTTTGGGAACCGAATATAAGGGAAATGTACAGGACCTTAAGATTGTTGATATAGTTTATATATCATTATATCAGCGAAAGCGCGAACATTTAGACAACGCCGGTCAGATTGACCGCGGCATCGGCAAAATCGTCCCATGCGAAGGATCGAATCACCGTCGCCGCGGCCAAATGCCCGAACCGGACTACGCCATGATGTTATAACCGCCATCAATGAACGCAACCGAGCCGTTAAGGGAACGCGCGGCGGCGCTGGCCAGGAAGGCGGCATAGGCGCCGACATCCTCGACGGTCACCAGCTTGTCGGACGGCGCCCGCTCGGCCACCTCGCGCAGCAACTCGTCGAAACGGTCGATGCCCGACGCCGCCCGGGTCGCCAACGGTCCCGGCGACAACGCGTGGACACGGATGCCCTTGGGGCCAAGCTCGGCGGCCAGATAGCGCGTCGTGCTCTCAAGCGCTGCCTTGACCGGCCCCATCAGATTATAGTGTTCAACCACCTTCTCCGAGCCATAAAACGACACCGTCAACAAACAGCCGCCGGCAGTCATCAACGGCTCACTCAGCTTCGCCATCCGGATAAAGGAGTGGCACGAAACATCCATGGCCAGCATGAAGCCATCGCGCGAGCAATCAACCACCCTGGCATGCAGGTCTTCCCGCGGCGCAAAGGCAATCGAATGCAAAACAAAGTCCAGCCGTCCCCACGCGGCCTGGATCCGGGCGAACACCGCCTCAAGCTGGCCTTCCTCCCTCACATCACACGGCAACAGCAACGACGCCCCCAGTTCCTCCCCCAGCGGGGCAACGTGCGGCTTCGCTTTTTCGTTGAGGTAGGTGATGGCCAGCTCGGCACCAAGCGAACGGAACGCGGCCGCGCAGCCGTAGGCGATGCTCTGGCGGTTGGCGATGCCGACCACCAGCCCCTTCTTGCCCTCAAGCGTAATCAGTTGGGACATGACGCACTCCTTGCTGCAAGTTTCGTGAACGTGACGCCCCCGGGGAAAAAGGGCGAGATGCAGTTATTCCAGCGAGCGTAATGTTTGATCCGTTGCCAGCGGGTTATGCCGGCTCGCGCCGGCCGTCAGGGGACGCCGTCCCCCGACACCCCCAGCCAAAGGCCGAAAGGCCTTTGGGAACCGATTATAAGGGCAATAGATCAACCATTAAGCTCATCGACTCTACAACCGCCAGACCTCCCCCGCGCCCGAGCGCGGGATGGCGATCTCGCGATGGACCGAGACACTCAGCAACAATCCGGTCGCGATCATCAGTGTCAGCATGGCGGTGCCACCGTGGGATACCAACGGCAACGGAATCCCAACCACCGGGATCAACCCCATCACCATCGCCACATTAACGAACACATAAAGAAAAATTGTGGTGGTAACGCCGATGCCGACCAGACGGCCAAACTGGCTGCGTGAGGTAACCGTAATCGTCCACCCATAGATAAAGAAAGTTAGATAAAGCAATAACAGGAACATCGCTCCAACCATGCCGAACTCCTCGGCCAGAACCACAAAAATAAAATCGGTATGCTTTTCCGGCAAAAAAGCAAGCTGGCTCTGCGATCCCATCAGGAATCCCTTGCCGAGCAGCCCGCCCGAACCGAGTGCGATTTTAGACTGGATGATGTTGTAGCCCGAGCCAAGCGGGTCAGTTTCCGGATCAAGAAACGTGTACACCCGCTGCTTCTGATAATCGTGAAGAAACTCCCAGCCAATCGGAATCACCGACAACCCGCCGGCAAGCGCGGTGAGAAACATCCACACCGGCACCCCGGCGGCAAAGAATATCGCCCCGCTGCCCAAAATCAGCAACAGCGCGGTGCCGAGATTGGGCTGCAACAGCACCAGCCCCACCGGCAGCAAGACCAGGATCAGCGGCGGAATCAGCACCAACGGCCCGCGCACCTGATCAAGCGGCGTGGCATGGAAGTACCGTGCCAGCGCCAGCACCAGCGCCGGTTTCATCAATTCGGACGGTTGGAGCACGAAGACGCCAAGGTCGATCCACCGCTGCGCGCCCATGCCGATATGACCCATGATCTCGACCGCCACCAGCAGCACCAGCATCAGCAGATAGATCAAATAGGCAAAGCGCAGCCACAGACGGATGTCGATCAACGCGATCACCAGCATGATGCCAAGCGCAGGCAGAAAACGGATAAGCTGGCGCAGCGCCCACGGCTCCCAGCGACCGCCGGCAGCGGAATACAGAAGGCCAATCCCGATGCCGGCAATCAGACACACCAACGTCACCAGCCCCCAATTGACGCGGGCCAGCTTCTCGCCGAAAGCGCGTAACGGGCGCTGCTGCGTCGCGTCGATAACCATCATGAATGGGGTCCAGCCGAGCTCGAGAAAAACGCAAGAGTGTCAGGGGACTTTGTCCCCCGACACCCCCTACCAAAGGCCGAAAGGCCTTTGGAAACCGTATTCAAGGAAAGCAGACACAGGTCCCCTGCCACAGTGAGAGGAAAGGGAGATAATCTGCTGGCAAAAAAAGGGTATGCCTGCTGACTACTTTGCCTTGTAACTTTCGTGGCAACTCTTGCAGGTTCCCGCCATTGCCTTGAACTTGGCCCCGGTGGCCGCCGCATCGCCGGTACCCGCCGCATCGGCAAGCGCCTGGGCGGCCAACTCCATGGCGTTCATCTTTGCGGCGAAGTCATCGGCGGTCCGCCAGATGTCCGGCAGCGCCTTGGTGTCGCCCTGGTCGGAACCGGCCGGGAACATCCCTTTCAGCGCAGCCGCCCCGCTCACCACCTTCTGCGCCTCCGGCACCACGGCGCCGACCGGCTGGTTTGCTTCAAGAATGGCCTTGGTCGTCTCCATCACGCCCTTAAAGCCCTTGAAAACCTGCTTTCGCGCAGCAATCGGATCCTCCGCGCCGAACGCACCGGCCACCCCGCCCAGGCCTGCGGCCAGCACACTCACCACCAGCACCAACATCCGAAATTTCATCATCAGCGCAATCCCTATACCTGTCGTTCGTTTACCGCGTCACGGCTGAACCCTGCGCGCCTCCGGCGCAGGAGGCATCAGACATAAGACCAGACGTAAGACCAGACGTCCGCATGCCGGATACCTCTTGACCAAAACGCATCCACGACGCAAGTGAACTGTACAAAATCGCGCCGGCCGGCCGCAAGCGCCGCCGGACATCAAAAGCTGCCGGTGGCCCCCCGCCCCACGGGTGCCCTCCGGTGCCACGCTTTTCCAGTTCCCCCGGCCGCGGTTTTCGCGTATCTGCTTGGGACAAAGGGCGAATAGCGCGTTTCCATCCGCCGCCATCCGGGACGGCGGCAACCGCCGAGGTTTTAACCCTTGGATCGCCACTTAGAGCCTGTCCCGAAAGTCTATTCATGATTCCAATGGCATCCGGCGAGCCAGTCCATCGAGATCAAGGCCCGCCGCCCGTAGCAGCGCTAAGGGACAAGGGACTTGGTCCGATGAATGGCCGCCGGGGCCAAGGCGAAGCCG
>Ga0172367_10007658_pt1 | contig 12298 bp, 9 predicted proteins | sample Lak10m_FD_114542 | JGI IMG/M metagenome (GOLD analysis project Ga0172367, IMG submission 114542) | Freshwater microbial communities from Kabuno Bay, South-Kivu, Congo - kab_022012_10m | ecosystem: Environmental > Aquatic > Freshwater > Lake | place: Democratic Republic of the Congo: South-Kivu...
CAGCACCTCGGGCGCCTCAAGCTGCCGGTCGTGGCTGGGAAAATACGCCCGGCTGCCGCAGTTGCAGCCACCACGAAAGAAGAACACCTCGATGCAGGTCTGGCCGCCTTCCTGAAAGGCCGCAATCACATCGACGTCGCCAAGGTCGAGCAGATTGATGTCCTGGTGGGCCTGAATCGCGGTGAGGGCCCGGATGCGATCACGAAAAACCGCGGCGGTCTCGAACTCGAGCGCGTCGCTCGCCTCGCTCATCGCCGCCGCCAGCGAGGCCTGTACATCGCTGCTGCGCCCGGACAAGAACGCCTGGGCTTGGCGCACCTGCTCGTCGTAGCCGGCCTCATCGACCCGGCCGACGCAAGGCGCGGTGCAGCGCTTGATCTGATACTGAAGACAGGGCCGGGTCCGGTTCTCAAACACCGAGTCGGGACAGGTCCGCAGCATGAACGCACGCTGGAGCGCGGTCAGCGTGCGGTTGACCGCGCTCGCCGAGGCATACGGCCCGAAGGTGTCGGCGTTATCGACCCGCACCCCACGGTGCTTGACCAGACGCGGAAACTTGTGGTCGCGGGTAATCATAAGATGCGCAAATGACTTGTCGTCCCGCATCAAGACATTATACCGCGGCCGCAACCGCTTGATCAGATTGGCCTCAAGCAGCAGCGCCTCCACCTCGGTCGCGGTGGTGACGAACTCCATGGTCACGGTTTCCGCAACCATGCGTTGCAGGCGCACCGGCAGCCGATGCACCTGCGTATAGGAGGTCACCCGCCGGCGCAGGTTGTTGGCCTTGCCGACGTAAAGCGCATCCCCCGCCTCATTGAGCATGCGGTAGACCCCCGGCGACCCCGGCAGAGTCTTCAAATGCGCGCGAATCACCGCCGCGCCGGCGGCCAGCGCGCCGCCCGGTTGCTCCCCTGCGTCCTCAAGTGGCTCCGCGCCTGTGGACAACTCTTGGGATAACGCTTCGGCGAGGAGGGCCGACTCGTTGGATTCCGTAGATTTACGCAGGCTGGCCATCATGTGCCCCGACAAAGGCATCCCATTGAAACGTGGTGTTTTTCCGATCATCCTTCCAGGGGCGACCGACGGCGGACGGCCGCAGCACCGGACCGGAATGCCCGAAGGCGCAGTTGGCGTAGGGTGTGAAAAACCTCCCCCACCCATTATACGGTTTCCAAAGGCCCGCTGGCCTTTGGTAGGGGGTGTCGGGGGACAAAGTCCCCTGACGAATCGCGACACCTGAGGCACATTCTTCGTGGCTGCTCAGGTACCCCACCTTATTTTTGGGGGGCGGGTTCGGTTTCGGTATCAGGGGGCTTTCGCCCCCTGCCCCCCAATTGGGGGGCCTGACCGGCCCCCCAAAGCCCCCCCTTTTTTTTCTGTTTATAAAAGAGAGGGGGCAGTCGCCTTACTCGACCGGCACGCAGCCCCAGTTCGGCTGGGCCCAGCCCATGTGCTCCCCGCCGTCCAGCGCGATCATCTGTCCGGTCATCGCCGGTGCATCAAGAATGAATCGAACGCCGGCGCAGATCTCGGCCGGGGTGGTGCCACGCTGAAGCGGCAGGCTCTGCCACTGACGCTGAAAATTGGCCTCACTCTGCCGCTGGCTGCGCAGAGTCGGCCCCGGGCCGATCCCGTTGACCCGAATGCGCGGCGCCAGCGCCAGCGCCAGACTCCGTGTCAGCGTCCACAGCCCCGCCTTGGACACGGTATAGGATAGAAAGGCGGGCGTGAGGTTGAGCACCCGCTGATCGATCATGTTGATGATGCAGCCGTGCTCAGGCGCGGACAACTGACGGGCAAATTCCTGCGACAGGACCAAAGGCGCGCGCAGGTTGGTCTCAAGGTGGCGATCCCAGCTCTCGCGGGTCGCGGTATCGATCGAGTCGTGCTCGAACACGCTGGCATTGTTGACTAAACAGGTCAACATCCCAAGCTGCTCAACCGCGGTGGGAACCAGCCGGCGGGCATCCTCCTCCACCGCCAGATCGGCCTGAAGGGCGACCGCGTGTCCGCCCCGGCCGGTGATCGTTTGGACCACCTCGTCAGCCTCGTCGCGCGATCGGTAGTAGTGGATACCGACCGACCATCCTCGTGCGGAAAGGTCGAGCGCGATCTCGCGCCCGATCCGCTTTGCGGCTCCTGTCACCAGCGCCGACTTTCGCTTGATCTCGACCATGGGCGACAGGATAAGCACTCCGGGCCACGGTTCAAGCGTCGTCCGCACCCCGCCCCCAGTCCCCTCCGCCTCGTATGGCCCAATCGCGGTGAAAAGACATAGGCCGGATTGCGGGGATGACCGGACTCAAGGACCATGGTAGTCACTCGCAATCAGCATGACAGTCCGCCATGGCGGACTTGCATTTCGCCGGAAAACGGGCAGACATCGTCCGCTCCCAAAAAGCTGAACGACGATGGTAAACGCCCCCAACACATTAGGGATTATAACTCCATGAACGACAATTGGAAGCACGGATACAAGATGTCGGGCAAGCGTGCCGGCATGGTAGCGATCGGCGTGGCCGCCGCGCTCGCCGCCGGCATCGGGTTCTCGGTCCCGGTCCAAGCGGCCAAGCCGGTCCGCTGGGCGGTGCCGATCGCTTTTTCCTCCAGCTTGAAGGCACTGGGCGACACCCTGCCGTGGGTGGTCGAAACGCTGAAGACCGCCAGCGCCGGCCAGATTCAGCTCAAGATTTTCGAGCCGGGCAAGCTCATTCCGGCGCTCGGTGTCTTTGATGCGGTTGCCGAGGGCAAGGTCGAGGCCGGCTACTCTTGGATGGGCTACGAGATCGCCAAGGTGCCGGCATCGGCGCTGTTCGGCGCGGTGCCGTTTGGACTGGAGCCATGGGAATTTACCGCATGGTTCTACTACGGCGGCGGGCGCGAGTTGTTGCGCGAAATCTATGAGCCGCAGAAGGTGGTGCCGCTATTGTGCGGCACTGTCAGCCCCGAGGCGGCCGGGTGGTTCCGGGCAGAGGTCAAATCACTTGAGCAGGTGCAGGGCCTGAAGATTCGTGCCGCCGGCCTTGGCGGCAAGGTCTGGCAAAAGGTCGGCGCCACGGTGAGCGTACTGCCGGGCGGGGAAATCTACCAAGCGCTTGAAAAGGGCGTGCTCGACGGCGCCGAATTCTCGCTGCCGAGCGTCGATGAACAGCTCGGCTTCTACAAGATCGCCAAGGTATACTATCTCCCCGGCTGGCATCAGCCGTCGACGTCGCAATACCTCTACGTCAACCGTGCAGTCTGGGATGGTCTTGCCGGCGAGCAGCAGGCGATGATCGAGGGCATGTGCACGGCCGGCGTCACCATGGCGATCGCCAAGGCCGAGGCGGTGCAGGGACCAACGCTCAAGACCTTTGAGGAAAACGGCGTCAAGGCGATCAGCCTGCCGGACGTTGTGTTGCGCGCGCTGGAGAAAGCGACCGGCGAGGTGATGGCGGAAGAAAGCGCCAAGGACCCGCAGTTCAAGACAGTGTACGAAAGCCAGCAGGCCTTCAAAGCTGCTCATCGTCCGTGGAAGACGCTTGGCTATCTGCCGCGGACCTGGTGACCGCGTAACAGGACTGATGAAGTAAAGAAAAATCCGGGTTCCAAGGGCCGGACAGGCCCTTGGTGGGGGTTCAGGGGGCAAAGCCCCCTGCCCGTCACGGCCGACGGAGGGAGAGATTAAGTCAGGGGACTTTGTCCCCCGACACCCCCTACCAAAGGCCAGCGGGCCTTTGGAAACCGATTAATCAGCAGGTTGGGCTACCTCAGGCCGCTGTCCAGCAGCACCACCACGAACAGTGCCGCCAGGTACTGCATCGAGGCAAAAAAGTTCCGCCGGGCCCAAGTCCGATCCGGCGTGCGCACCAAGTGCCAGTTGCACCACAGCAGCAGCGCCCCGATCACCAGCGACAGCACGCCGTAAAGCGCGCCCAACTCCCCGACAGCCCACGGCAATGCCGCCACCGCGACCATGACCAGACTGTTGGCGAAGATCACCCGCGCGGTCACCGCATCACCGGCCACCACCGGCAGCATCGGCAGACCGGCCCTTGCGTAATCGTCCTTGATCAGGATCGCCAGCGCCCAAAAATGACTGGGCGTCCACAAGAACAGCACCGCAGCCAGCAACAGCGGCAGCAGCAGCAGTGCGGGATCAACCGCCGCCGCGCCCGCCAGCACGGCAAAACTGCCGGCCGCGCCGCCGATGACGATGTTGAGCCAAGTTCGCCGCTTCAGCCACACGGTGTAAACGATGGCGTAGGAGAAAACGCCCATAAACAGATGCAGGGCGACGATGCCGTTGAACACCGACCACGCCAGCGCCACCCCCGCCACCAGCAGTGCCGCCGCGATCAGCAGCACACCTTCCGGGCGCGCCAGCGCGCCTCGGGCCAGCGGCCGGTTGCGGGTCCGCTGCATGATCTGGTCGATGTCGCGATCATACCAGTGATTGAACACGGACGCCGCCGCCGACCCCAGCATGAGCGCGACCACCAGCGCCACCAACTCGCCGGCATGGACGTGCGGCGCCATCGCGCAATAGCCCATGACCGCGCTCATGGCGATCAAGACCCCGATGCGCAGTTTGAGAAGTTCGATATAGGAGCGGATCGGCATGGCCCGTTCTCTTCTCCAGCCCTCTTTATGATAGCCGCCCAACGCGGCCCCCCGGGGAGGACTCGCGCAAACCCGGCAAGCCCGCGAGTGGCCCGCCAACCCGGTACACGAGAGACGCGAAGGCGTACGGTGACCCAGCCCTCACGCCAAAACACGGCCCACAGTGTGATACCAACGAACAGTTGGGTCTAATTCAATGCCTGCGGCGTAGCCGGCTTACGCCGGCCGTCAGGGGACGCTGTCCCCCGACACCCCCGGCCAAAGGCCGAAAGGCCTTTGGAAACCGGTTATAAGGGCAATAAATCGGACATTAAGCTCTCTGGTAGACAGGGCCTCCGCACGGCATACGCGAAGGAAGTAAGGCCCCTTGCCGGAGACGGTCACCAAGACCACCAAGCCGTCAGGGGCCAACGTAACTTACCTTCAGATACACGCCGATATACGCAAGCACCGCGCTCGCCGCCAAGGCAATCGCAACAATGCGTATCTTCAGGCGCTTGCGAGGATCATCGAGTCCAGACATCGCCTTAGCTCCATAACGATAATATAACGACACCAGACACATCATGCCCCCAGGCCGGCTAACTGCCACACTGAAGATTGGCAATGCCGCACAGGATCGGAGCAAGAGATACTCCTGGCAAGGATAAGAAACGGATGCACAAAACGGATGCGACAAGAGGACAGGGCAGGAACGGGGAGACAAGGGGTCGCAAGACCTCGCCCCTGTCTCCCCGCATCCCGAACCGACCAGCCCTGACCCACCCGGATCAGGACTGAACCGGAGACGTGACTACCTGACGTAGTCGTAAGGAGTCCAGCCCGGCGCGATCTTGGGATCGTGAACGAAGTTGCCGGGGCCCGGAGGGCTTACGGTGTCCGTCCACTCCAGCGACTTGGAACCCCACGGGTTGGAGTTGGTCTTCGCACCCTTGAACGCGGCATAGACCAGATTGATGATGGTCAGCGCCGTACCGATGGCGGTCACCACACCGCCGAACGTGGCAATGTGATGGTAGTCGGCGAAATAGGCCGGGAACTGCTCGTAGTCATAGTAGCGCCGCGGCATGCCCTCGACGCCGATGACGAACAGCGGCCAGAAGGTGAGGTTGACGCCAAGCGAGTTGAGCCAAAAGGCGATGTAGGCCAACTTGGAGTCGGCACTCCGCCCGGTCATCTTCGGGAACCAGTAGTAGATGCCCGCGTAGATCGAGAAGGTGGCGAACAGCGCCATGACGAAGTGGAAGTGCGCGTGAACGAACGACGTCTCGGAGAGGTGCAGAGTCATCGAGGTCATTGCCAGCGGAATGCCGGTAAGACCGCCGATCAGCACCAGGAACAAACACGAGACCGCATAGTACATGGCGACGTTGAACGTGATGGCGCCCTTGTAGAGCGTGCCCCACATCGAGATGACCATCAAGCCGACCGGAACCGAGATCAGCAGCGTCGTCACCATCTGGCCGATCCGCAGCCAATCGGGCATGCCGGCGACGTAAAGGTGGTGCACCCACACCTCGCCGGTGAGGAAGATGATGCCACACACGCCACCGTAGACGGCAGCCTTGTAGTTGAAGATGTGGTTCTTGGCCATGGTGGCGATGATCTCGTAGAGCACGCCCATGGCCGGCAGGAAGATCACGTAAACGGCAGGATGCGAGTAGAACCAGAACAGGTTCTGGTACAACAGAACGTCGCCGCCGCCGGCCGGATCGAAGAAGTGGGTGCCAAGGTACTTGTCGAACAGCACCATGGTCACCGCGGCCGCCAGCACCGGAATGAAGACCAGGTTGATGATAAAGGCGCCGAACATGGTCCAGACGAACATGTTCAACTGGTTCCAGCCGATATTGGGGGCCCGCAGATACATCACGGTGACGATGAAGTTCACCGCACCCAGAATCGACGAGAAGCCGAACAGGTGGACCGTGAAGACGTAGAAAGCGGAGTTGCCGGGCGTGCCCATGGTCGAGTACGGCGGGTAACCCGTCCACATCACATCCGGTGCGTCCGGCATCACCATGCTGACCAGGGCGAGCACGATGCCGCCGTAGAACAGCCACACCGAAAGCGCGTTCAGCCGCGGGAACGCGACGTCCCGGGCGCCGATCATGATCGGCAGGAAGTAGTTGGCAAAAAAGCCGGTGAGGCCGGGGATCAGGAAGGCGAGAATCATCGCCGCGCCATGAAAATACAGCGCGTTGTTGTAGTCGGTCGCCGAGTTGACCACCTGCATTCCGGGATTGAACTGCTCGAACCGGATCACCAGGGCAGCAATACCGGCAACCACAAACGCGGCCATCGAGCCAATCAGGTAGAGGATGCCGATGCGCTTATGGTCAGTTGTAAAGATCCATTCTTTCATGTCCGAACACCTCTTTCACATGCTGGGGGGCCGGAGGGCGGTTGCGGCCCTTGGGGACCGATGGCAGACACCAGTCGCCGCCACTCCGAAGCCTCGACATCAACCGTTGGTCGCCACCGGGGCGGCCGCCTGCTTGCCCTTGCTGGCAACCCAGGCATCAAAAGCCGCCGGCTCGACCGCCTGAATCTTGGCCGGCATCTGCGAATGGCCGGCACCGCAATACTCGGTGCAGGTGGCCAAGTACTCGCCAGCCGCCGGCGCCTTGAACCACAAATACGTCTTGCGCCCCGGCATCACGTCTTCCTTGATCCGGAACTCAGGGATAAAGAACGAGTGAATCACGTCGTTCGACGTCATCCGCATCACGACCGGACGCCCGACCGGGACCATAATCGGAGCCTCGACGCTGTTGACGACCAAGCCGTTACCGTAATCGAACTCCCAGGAGTACATCTGGGCAGTCAGCTTGACCTCGATCGCGTCCGCCGGCACCGTGCGCTGCGTGTTCCACAGCACCCAGCCCTTGGCGGCCAGGAAGAAATCGTCGGCCATGAAGATGGCCGACGGGATCAACGCAAAGCCCAGCGCCTGGGCGGCTGTCAGCGGCCTCGCCGTACCGACATCCCCCGGGTTCTTGGCCTGATACTTCCACAGCATGTAGACTGCGGCGATGGCGAAGATGCCGCCGATCACCAGCAGGTCGACCAACACGTGATGCCAAAGTTCGTTCCAGCCGGTGGCCGGGCTGCTGAAGCCGCCCGCCGCCGCCGCGCCGCCCGAAGCGGACGCCACCACCGGAGCCATGAGCACGGCAAGAGCCGAAACCACAGCCGCCCCCTTCCGCATTGCCTGAAAATCTGTCCGAATCTTCATCCTATGATCTCCTCATGCTCGCGCCCGCCGTCGGTAGGCCAGGATAGAGACGACCAATGCCAGAACACCGAAAACCAGCGATCCAAACCCAACAAAAAACGCATAGTTCAGGGTGTATCTTCCCTCGGCGTAATTGTAACTATAACAGAGGCTAAGGGCGATCTCCATGATCTCCCCCGGCTTGATCTGGTTCAGCTTGGCACTGATCAATGCCAGTTCAACATCCAAGGCGTTCGTATTCATGGCATAGAGGTAACGAACGATCCGCCCGTCGGACGAAAAGAAACCAAATATCCCGGGATGCAAGAACACCTGATCCCGAGGGGACCAAAAGTACTTGAACCCAATCGTCCCGGCGAGCCGCCGCGCCTCGTCGCCCCCGGCCGGCAGCCCGAACCGCCACGCTGCCCGCAGCGGCTCCGGAATGTCGAACTTCTTGAGGAACGCGGCCAGCGTCTCCTTGGTATCCTTGGGATCAAAGCTGACGGTCAGAATCTGAAAGTCCTCACCCGCCACCAGCCGCTGAACCCCCTTCAACTGCTCCACCAGATCGCTGTTCACAAGCGAACAGGTGCCATCGCAGCCGAAGTAAGACAGCACCAAAATCAGCGGCTTCCGGGTCATCTCCTCGAAGGTAAACAACACCCCGTTCTGGTCCCGGAACGTGAGGGCGGGATCCGGCTTGGCGCCGAGATACCGCACCTCATCAATCCGAAACAGAGAGGGATCAACCTCAGACTCGATAATGCGCGCCCCTTGCGCCCAACCCGTGCCGACGTGAAGCACCGAGCCCCAGAGGAGCGCTAAGCCAAGCGCCATCCAGAACCGCACGAACCTGCCGTACATAAATCGGCCCCCACCCCATTAGCGGCTGCGACGCAATCATTAGCCAACAAAACTCACGTGCACCGCTCACCAGAAGTATATCTGTGACACCACGAAGAACCAAATGATGTCAACGAAGTGCCAGTACACCGACACGCAGATCGCAAAGGTCTTGTTGGCCTTGCCGACGAGTGCCGGAATCAGCAGAGCAAAAAAGGCCAAAATGCCGACCAGCACGTGCGAGGCGTGGAAGCCGGTGATCGAGAAGAATGCGGTGCTGAAGGCGTTGGTGGTCGGATTGAAGCCATGCGCGATCAGATGGCTGTACTCAAAAATCGTGCAGCCCAGGAAAGCCGAACCAAGCACGATGGTCGCAATGACCCAGGTGCGGAAGCCGCTGATCGAGTTGTGATGCTTGAGCTGCTCCTCTGCAAGATGGATGGTGTAGCTGGAGGAGAGCAGCAGGCCGGTCATAATCAGCGGCATCACAACCGGCATCTCGGGAGTGCCGACCGGCGGCCACACATCCGCAAACAGCCGCATCATCCAATACGCCGCGAACAGCGACATGAAGATCATGACTTCGGAGACGATGAACAACGGCAGCCCGGTAGTCGCCGCACCCTCAATCAAGTTCTTGTAGGCCATGCCCTCGGCGATCCACTTGGAAACGCCATAGAGCAGGATGGGGGTGCCGAGTCCGGCAAAAATCGCGGTGGCGAGCAGATTCTCGTAAACGAAGTAGCCCATGAAGGTCGCCGGCACGGCCAATACGACGCCGATCACAATCAGCATGGGCGCAATGGAAGTTTCCCAATGATGCTCGTGCCCGCCGTGGTGGGCGTGGGAGTCTGCGGCAGCGACACTCATCTCGGTCCCTCTCGATCGCAATTCATGAATTCGGGTCCGCCGGAGCCAGCGGCGGGTTCGAACCTAAAATCAACATGAACATGCGTCAATGTGGAAGTCATGTTTGGCTGGATACGATCGACCGCGGGTGCCGCCGACAGCACAGGCGCATTTCTCACAACCAACTGAAATTTATGAATTTTTTTTTAAGTGTGTGCGCGCCCGCGGCCTCCGGGCGGCTTAAATCGCGGACAGATTTCGCGCACACGCTTGCGGAACCGGCCTATTGGCTTAAGTCTTCCGTCTAGACAGGCTCGACGCCAGCGCGACTCGGGTTGGTCGCGCTGGGAAGCAACCGTCTGGAATATATAAGGTGATGGTCAGACCCAAGCGCGAGGTGTGTGACGGCAGGACAACTAAAGACGCTGATTGCGGCGACCGGTCCGATAGATGACAAAACGGTCATGCTTCCGGTGTCGCTCAATGTTGCCACTTCCGGGACGCCAAGCCACCTGAATTCCATAAAACCATGCGGTTAGGTGTGCCGCCGCGCACTTTCCGGGTCGCTGTCGGCTTAATGACAATAGTTTCATTTGCGCGTCAGGCTGCCGGCATGGTCGCCTGTGGCTCGGCCGGTTGGTCTCTCCCCGCGACACCCGGGGTGATGGCCGGACGGCCGCGTGAAGCCTGGGGCAGGAATCGGGCCCGGACACCGGCCGCTGACGGCGCCTTTCGGGGCGTCGGACTCGGTCCGCGGGTATCATACGTGTCATTAACGATCGGCCATCTGCGGCCGGCTGTGTTCTCGCCAGTTGGGCACCAGCAAGGGAGAAGTTATCATGGCTGTTGCCGGTTCGGGATCAAGTCCCGGGCGCCCCGCCGGGGCGCCGGTTGCCTATGACGACGACGCCATTCGGGCCTTTTCCATCGCCGGAATTTTTTGGGCGGTGGTGGGCATGTCGGTCGGCGTCTTTATTGCGTCGGAACTCGCTTTCCCGACGCTGAATATGGGAATCGAGTACCTCCACTTCGGCCGGGTGCGGCCGCTGCACACCAGCGCCGTGATCTTCGGCTTTGGTGGCAACGTACTGTTCGCGACCTCACTTTATACCGTTCAACGCACCTGCCGGGCCCGTCTGTTCTCCACCCCGGGGCTGACGTGGTTCCTGTTCTGGGGCTATCAGGCTTTCCTGCTCATGGCCGGGCTCGGATACGTGCTGGGGATCACGCAGGGCAAAGAATACGCCGAACCCGAATGGTACGCCGACCTTTGGCTGACCGTGATCTGGGTGCTGTACATCGGCATCTTCGTCGGCACCATCTGGCGCCGGCGGGAGCCGCACATCTATGTCGCCAACTGGTTCTTCCTGGCGTTCATGATCTGCGTCGCTCTGCTCCATCTCGGCAACAACGTCGAGATTCCGGTGTCGTTGTTCGGCGCCAAGAGCTATGCGGCACCTTCGGGCGTCCAGAGCGCGATGATCCAGTGGTGGTACGGCCATAACGCAGTCGGCTTCTTCCTCACCGCCGGCTTCCTTGGCATCATGTACTACTTCGTGCCCAAGCGGGCCCAGCGGCCGGTGTACTCGTACCGTCTCTCAATTGTACACTTCTGGTCGCTGATTTTTCTCTACGTCTGGGCCGGCCCCCACCACCTGCACTACACCTCATTGCCGGACTGGGTGCAGACCCTGGGCATGACCTTCTCGGTCATGCTGTGGATGCCGTCCTGGGGCGGCATGATCAACGGCATCATGACGCTTTCAGGCGCATGGAACAAGCTGCGTACCGACCCGGTGTTGCGGTTCCTGATCACCTCGGTCGCGTTCTACGGCATGAGCACGTTCGAGGGGCCGCTGATGGCGGTCAAGCCGGTCAATGCGCTCTCCCACTTTACCGACTGGACGGTCGGGCATGTCCACTCCGGCGCACTTGGCTGGATGGCGATGATCAGCTTCGGCGCCCTCTACCACTTGGTGCCGGTGCTGTGGAACCGCCAGGGGCTGTACTCCATGCGCCTGGTCGCCGTCCACTTCTGGCTCGCCACCATCGGCATCATCCTCTACATCACCGCAATGTGGATTTCGGGGATCATGCAGGGTCTGATGTGGCGCGCGTACGATGACATGGGCTTCTTGACCTATTCGTTCAACGAGACGGTCCAGGCCATGCACCCGTACTACATGATCCGGGCGCTTGGCGGGGCGTTCTTCCTCACCGGTGCGGGCCTGATGGCCTATAACTGCTGGCGGACCATCCGCGGCGAGGTCGGTGCCCCCGATCCGGCCGTAGTTGCCCACCACGCTGCCGCCCGCGCGGCCTAAGTGATGATGGAGACAACATCCATGACCGGAAAAGGCGACTGGGTATCCGGCCACGCCAAAATCGAGACGCATCTGCTCGTTCTTGGCGTGCTGATTACCATCACCGTCTCCATCGGCGCGATCGTCCAGATCCTGCCGCTGTTCAGCATCGAGAGCACCATCGAGACGGTGAGCGGCATGCGCCCGTACTCCCCGCTCGAGCTGGCCGGGTTCAACATTTACATCCGTGAGGGCTGCTACGCCTGCCATAGCCAGCAGATTCGGCCATTCCGCGACGAGGTGGAGCGCTACGGCCACTACTCACTGGCGGCCGAGAGCATGTACGACCACCCCTTCCAGTGGGGTTCCAAGCGTACCGGTCCCGATCTGGCCCGGGTCGGCGGCAAGTACTCCCACGACTGGCATGTTCAGCATTTGATCGATCCGCGCGCCGTGGTGCCGGAATCGGTGATGCCGA
>Ga0172367_10007659_pt1 | contig 12297 bp, 10 predicted proteins | sample Lak10m_FD_114542 | JGI IMG/M metagenome (GOLD analysis project Ga0172367, IMG submission 114542) | Freshwater microbial communities from Kabuno Bay, South-Kivu, Congo - kab_022012_10m | ecosystem: Environmental > Aquatic > Freshwater > Lake | place: Democratic Republic of the Congo: South-Kivu...
CCGACATGCAGGCGGCCTGCGCGCTGGCGCAGATGGATCGCCTGGAAGAATTCATTGCAAAGCGGCGTGCCAACTTCGTGTACCTCAAGGCTAGGCTGGCGAGTGTCGAGCAGTTCCTGCATCTGCCTGAGGCCACACCAAACTCCGAACCGTCGTGGTTTGGTTTCCCGCTGATTGTGAAGGAAAGCGCTGGGGTCAACCGTGCTGACCTGATTAATTTCCTGGAAGAGAACAAGATCGGAACCCGTCTGCTGTTCGCTGGCAACCTTACCAAGCAACCCTATATGGCGGGTCGCAACTGCCGTATCAGCGGCAACCTTGCCAACACCGATATTGTGATGAATCAGACCTTCTGGTTGGGTACATTCCCGGCACTTGGACGGGAGCAACTTGACTACATCGCTGAAAAATTGGAAGAGTTCTTTGGCGTTAACTTCTAATGAGTTCCGATGTAATCGCGGTCGTCACCGGGGCAACCGGTTTTATCGGTTCCCGTGTTGTAAAGGCACTATTAGAGTTAGGCGCCACTGTTCACGCTATCACGTCGGGATCGACACCAAGAGACCGACTCCATGAACATCTGCCTAAGGTAAAGTGGTTCGGCGTGTCAGACCAAGACCTAAGCCATGCAACCAAAGGTGCCACTCATTTCTTTAATTGGGCTGTAGTCTACGATCGGCCACAACATCCAGACGCATTGATTTACGAAGTCAATGTAAACCTCCCACTTCGCATCATGGAACGCTTGCGGGAACAAACTGGTACGAGGACCTGCGTACTCGGCGATACCTTTTTCCGAAAGTACCTACCTCAGGCGACGCAACAAGCCCGTTATACAGAATCAAAGCAAGCTCTTTGGGAGGAAGTAAATCGACTTGAGATTGACTCCCGAATGCGAATTGCGTTCCTGCAGATCGAGCAGATCTATGGTCCAGGAGAAGCTCTAACAAAGGTATTCCCTTTAATAACCAGCAGAATACTCGCTAACGTCACTCGCATCCCCTTAACTTCTGGAAGCCAGCGACGAGACTTCATCTACGTTGACGACGTGGTGAACGCTGCGATGTCTGTCATGGATGCCAAAGACTGGCAGGGGAAAATCGTAGTTGAATGTGGTAGCGGCGATGCGCATACAGTACGAGAAATTTTCGAACGACTTCACGCTCTAGTAGGATCTACATCGATTCTGGCTTTTGGCGATTTACATAATGACCAATCAATTGAAGAATCAAAGGCAGATACGAAATGGCTACGTCAGCACGGATGGCAACCAACGATACCACTGACTAGTGGCCTCATTGCGTTGGTCAAAGATGTAGCAGCTCGTCTGAATACCGTTGAATGGAAAGGTAAATGATTTCATAAGCGTCAGTAATCTGGCATTGCGAGATTTGGCTTATTTTCTATGCGATTTAAATGACTATAAGCATACCCAATTACATTCACATCATCAGACCTATTTCGAACATGATAAATTTTAATCAAAAGATTGATCAGGTTAATTTGCAGGATTCCATAATCATTGTGCCGGTAAATTATTACACCAACACAGCAAGATCATTGCGCACTGCAATTAAAGGCAACTTCCTAACAAGCAAAGTCCATAAAGAATATAAAAACACTAACGCTAAATCCATACCACCTCTACCAGTGAATCCATGAACAGAAACATTGTGGCGGGGTGGGTAGCGCGCGGTACAGTTATTTTACTTTCCTTTATAAACACACGGCTACTAATTGATGCTGTTGGAGCAGACGGGCTGGCTGCCTATACCATTATAATCTCAATAGCACCTTGGCTGGCATTACTGAATTTGGGTTTACCAATCACCATCCAAAATTCCATCTCTCAATCTCGGGGGAGCGAGAGCAATTACATTTTGGTGCGGGATCACTCGTACGGTACGATGATAGTTCTAGCGCTACTCTTACTTCCAGTGTGCCTGCTATTTGCATTATTAACGCACAAATTTCTTCTTTCAAACTATCAATTCGTATCAATCGAAGCAGTAATGGCAACACATTTCTTCATATATATCGTCGGTGTATCCCAACTGTTAGTACAGATAATGCATGCGGAGCACGAGTCTTTCTTGCCAAACATATACCCGGCGTTCGCACCAATTGGAACGACAGTTACTCTTGCACTAGCACGTCATTATGAATTGGGGGAATTCAATACAATTATTATAATAGTTGCCATATCAAATTTAATAATGCCAATTCATGCGGCATATAGTAAAAAAATATTTTCCAAGGCTAGATTCGACCTAAAAATAAGTTTAAACCAAATCGCAAGCTCGAAACACCAAATGATCTTTGCTACACTGGCAGCAGCCACTCTCGCTGTTGACTACGTAGTAATGTCAAGAATCCTTTCGTCCGTGGAGGTTGTTGAATACAATTTAGCAAGTCGCTTTTTCATGACATTAATCGTTGTTCACGGTGTTATTCTCGCCACAAACTGGACCCCAATTGCCGACCTTATGCATTCAGGACGAAAAGCTGAGGCGAGAAAAAGATTAGCACTAGTGCAAAGGCAAGGCTTGCTAATTGTATTCTTTGCCGGACTTTTGTTTTTAGCTTTCATTGACCCTGTCGTTCAGCTGCTCACTGGAGGTGTGATAACTTCGATACCCATGGGGCTTTGCATATCCTTTTGGATCTACGTTCTATTACGCGTGTGGACAGACACATTTGCAATGGCGATTCAGGGATACGGAATGGTTTCAGAGATTAATAAGTTTCTTCCCATTCAAGCCTTAATAAGTGTAATTTCACAATATTTACTTGGCCTGAATTTCGGCGCGACAGGCATCGTCGTGGGTTTGATTCTGTCCTTCGCGCTAACTGCTGCATGGATTGTTCCGAGTAAATTTTATTTACTAGTAGGAAATAAATGAGCAGTCCCCGAATATCCATTTGCATTCCTACTTACAATCGTAGGCAATATATCGAAGAAACCATCGCCAGCATTCTTAGACAGATAACGTTGACAAATGCACCGCAAGTTGAAATTTGCATAAGCGATAATGCGTCAACTGACGGCACAGCTAAATTAATTGAAAAAATAAAAGAAAATGCACCCGTCCAAATTATATATTCACGAATTGACATAAATGTAGGAGCGGATTTAAATTTCTTGCGAGTTGTCGAGTTGGCAACCGCAGATTACTGTTGGTTTATGGGCAGTGACGATGCCTGTGCGCCTGGGAGTTTAGAGCGGATTCTGAGTGAAATTGAGTACGGCCACGATGCATACATATGCAATAGAGTCGATTGCGACATAAATATGCGTCCAATTTTGAAGCGTTTCTGGCTAAACCCTTGCGAACCTACAAGTGTATATGACCTTCACGTTAATGAACAGTTTCTTAGATACACAGACAAGGCAGAATCTGTGGCTGCTCTATTTGCTTATTTGAGCTCAATAGTTTTTAAGCGCAAAAACTGGAATGAGGTGGTTTTTGATAGAGATTTCGTTGGGACAGGCTATGCCCATGTTTTTATGTTAATGATGATTTGCAAATCACATTGCACACTAAAATATTTAAGAGATCATTTGGTCTACTCGCGAGGTGAAAATGATAGTTTTCAGCCATCTGGAATTGACGGGGCAGCAAAGAGGATAATGATTGATGTAGATGGATATCTTCTTATCGCTAATAAGTTATTTAAAAACTCGCCTCGTTTGTATGAATCAGTCCTGCAGGTGCTACGTACCGAAAGACCCCCTTTAAAAACAATAATTGCTATACGAATCCGATGCGATAAAAAAACTTGGGTAGAAATTACTCCCAGGCTCTTGCGTGCCGGATACTCCAAAATATTAGTTACACTAATCGGCAAAACTAAATCGCTTCTTACCCGGGCGCGCAAAATCAGAGAATTGACTTTGCGTGTAAAAAATAAATCTCATATTGAATAACGCAGAGTAAGTGAGGCGAAAAATGTTAAAAGATGTTGAGCAAGATAAAATACTAGATGTAATAAATGAGTCAACATATCTAATCAACTATGAGACAGTTGGCGGCATTAAGCAGTACTTCGATGAAATTGCATCATCGATTCAATCGATTAGTGGAAATATAATCCCGATCGATCGTCCAGATAAGCATACTTTGACTAAACTGATCGATGATAGAGTATATTTTAATGGTGTTTCAAAACAATTCTTTTATTATATATTAATTGGCGGGCGCCCATTTTTAATAAACCATGATCCAAAATTACGAATTGGATTCACTTTTTATGAGCTAATATATTATTTCCTGTTGATATTTCTTTCTTCAAGAATAAGGGGGTGCATCTTTCATTCTCGACCTTCAAGTATCTTGGGGCGATTGTTCAAGTATAAAATCGTACCAATGCCTCACCATGATCTAAAGATCTGCGGCAAAATTAAGATATTATTTTTTGGTAGAGTTGAGGAATATAAGGCTATACATAAATATCTAGATATATTTGAGTCAAATGATAGAGTGAAGCTAATAATTGCTGGGCGAATTAGAAAGAACATCAAAGGTTATTTTGCCGGCTTAAAGAATATTGAAGTCTACGATTGCTTTTTCAGTGATTGGATGTTAAAAAAATTGATTCAAAGTGCAGACTACATTTTAATGCCATACGATGATATAACAAATACCAATGTTCACCTTCAAGCATTTATGGAAAAAAAACCGGTAATTAGGACAGATCTTCCATATTTTCAATCCAATATCTCAATTTTAAAAAATCTTGTTTTCAAATGTGGCGACGTCGAAGCGTTGCGAAATATTATAAACACAATTCCTGCTCATTCTGAAGTTGTTTACCAGGAAATGATTAATGAGATTGATTTTTATTGGTCGGATATATGTTTGCAAAAAAACAATGAGTTGCGACTAATTGCGGAGATTATGTCGGGCTCTGAGCGTGATACATACTAATTTTCGATATTCATGAATTCCCTGCCTTTTGAGTGTCGTCTTTCCATGTCGCCGTATGTGGAGACTTGGTAAATAATATGCTGTATGCTTTCCTTTTTGTTTATATAGGCTTTTTTGCTTACTTGAACTCATTCATTGGCCAACGAAGGACGTTCGTTTTGCCGTTGGTTTTTTTCTTACTGATACTGCATGCACTTAGCGTATTGAAATGGGAGACTGGGGGCGATTGGACCCCTTATATTAGTTATTATATTGAAAACAATTCTTTTGAAGATTTTTCGAGTCAATTTGAGATCGGCTATGGTGCAATAAGTTTTCTTGCGAAATCTGTATCAGATAGCTATACTTTTTTCTTGTTTGTTTTTGGATCGATTATTTACATTTTGGTTGGTAGATGCTTGTTTAGCAGGCATTTATCATCTAATCGAAGCTTGATTGTATTATTATTCTACGCTTATTTCACTGGGTTTATTTTTTTTCAAAGACAATCTCTTGCTATTGCGCTCTGCTTTTTGGGTTTAATATATATACTAGAAGACCGAAAATTCAGTTTTGTGATTACTGTACTTGTTGCATCGTTATTTCACACATCAGCACTTATATTTTTTGTGGCCTATCCAATTTCGAAATATAAAACCAAACCAACAAGTATTATATTTTTTTGCCTCATTGCGTTTGGTTTATATTTTCTTTTTAATAAAAGTCCGGATACTATAGGTGCTATGGCATCCTTTATTCCGCTTGAACATATTGGTTCAAGAGTCGGGGAGTATATTGAATTATCTGAACTGGATGCAGACTTTTTTGGGAATTCAGAATTTGGTAATTTGACTGGTATTGCTCGAAAAATTTTTGTTATTGGTATATTAACATCGTTTTTTCTTAAGCCGAAAATGTCTAGCCCTCACTTCCTTAAGCTCTACAATATTGCCACCTTCGGTGCATTATTATATATAGCCTTTGGTTTAGCGCTTCCTCCGCTAAAACGACTATCTTCATATTTTGACATAGCTGAAATATGTGCTCTTGCCGTAGTTATTGGTCAAGTTAAAAGCAAAAAATTGAGGTTTTTACTTTTGTCTCTGATTGTCATTTATGCGGCGGCTAAATTGTATTCTCAAATCTATGCATATCACGAATTGTATATACCGTTCAATACAATTTTTGAAGGCCCTGCTAATCGTGAAATGTATTAAATGATGATTCAATAGTTTCTTGTAACAATTAAAATTATTTAATATTAACCCGGCAATCAAATAGCTGAGAATGCTGCATATTGGACGGCCGCATGATTGAAATAAGCCATAACCCGTTCTGGAGTTTTGCTGAGAAATGCCATGAATCGGGTTGCCTTTTGCAGCAAGGCCTTCTTGCTGGTGGCACGATCGGAGGACCGCAGTTCGGTCTTGAAGTCCCGGTTCAGGTATTCGTCGGGATTGATCTCCGGCGAGTACGGCGGGAGATAGAAGACTTCGATCTGATCTTTCCGTTCGGCCAGCCAGGCGGTCACGAGCTTGGCGTGATGCACTTTCAGGTTGTCGAGAATCAGGAAGACTTTCTGGCTGCTGTCGGCGATCAGGCGCCCCATGAAGCCAATGAACAAATCAGTGTTCATGGCTTCTTCAATGAACTCGAAGCGCACCAGTCCCTGGTTGCTGATTGCGGAAACCATCGACAGACCATGCCGCTTGCTCGGCGCCGCCAGGACCGGCGTTTGTCCAGCCGGCGCATAACCGCGCAGCCAATGCCCATCTTCCGCAACCGCCGTCTCATCACCCCAATAAATGACGGAGCCTTCGGCCTTGGCGCGAGCGGCAATCGTCGGGTAGGTGTCGTTCAGCCACTGCTCCACCTTGACCGGGTTCTGTTCCAGCGCCCGCTTCATCGGCCGCTGTGGGGTGTAGCCCCAGCGCAGCAGGTATTCGCCGACCGTACGTATCGGCATTTCAATGTCGAACAGGACCTTGATCAGTTCCATCACGGCCCGGCGATTCCACAAGGCAAAGGACAGGCTCAGTTGCTTGGGGTTCTCGCCCACGATAATCGAGCGCAATTGCCATTCCTGCGCCAGACTCAGGGTGCGACCGGACAAATATCGACGGCCTCGCGTCTTCGATTTCAGGCCAGACTCGCCCTCCATTGAATAACGCTTGGACCAGCCAATGACCGTATTGATATTGACGCCAACCACCCGCGCAATTTCCTTCCAGGGTAATTTCAATTCCGCACGCATCCGCATCGCCTGCCGACGCATTTCGTCCTGGGCTTCGCGGGGCAATTTCCGGGCATCAACCTTTTCCATGCCCAATATTTTACCACTAACCTCTATTTGATTGCCGGGTTAATATCTATGTCAATTCAAAGAACAATATTAATAAACGCATCTAATCTCCATGTTGGCGGAGGTGTTCAGGTGGCGACTTCTGTTATCAAAGAGTTGACATTATTTGAGAGTTTGCCTGCAGGGCTTACGATATGGGCTTCTTCTGAGGTAGATGCAAACCTTCGAAATATTCACTGCGAACTGGAAAGAATTCCAAACTATGAGGTGACTGATAGCTTTGGCCTCAATTTTTTATTCTCTTCTTCTGCAAAAAAACTTACTAAATTTGATGCCATCTTTACGGTTTTTGGTCCCTTATATACTTGGCATTACTCTGGAGTCAATATTGTTGGGTTCGCTCAGCCTTGGATAATATATCCAGACAACGAAATTTCCAGTAGGTTAGTTTGGTCAAAAAAGATTTTTACCAAATTTAAATATGCTATGCAAGCTTATTTTTTTCGTCGTGCGGACATGTTGATTGTGGAGCTTGATCATGTTCGAGATCGATTGCTCAAACTTGGAATAGGTAAGCAAAATAACATAAAAGTTGTACACAACTGCTTGTCCTCTGTTTATATTTCTCGTGACAACTGGGCTTCACTTCAAATTCCTGAAACTAAAGCCGATATTCGGTTGGGTTTTGTGGGGCGAAATTATGAGCATAAAAATTCCAGAATATTCCCAGAAATAAAGGCTGCATTGAAAAGTAAGCATGGAATAACTGTCAGCATCTATGTTACTTTTAATGACGAAGAGTGGGCTAATGCTAGTCAAGAATTTCGTGATTCTGTTACTAATGTGGGTGTATTGTACGTTGCAGAATGCCCTTCATTTTATAAACAAATGGATGCTATTGTATTCCCAAGTCTTCTCGAATGTTTTTCGTCCACACCTCTAGAAGCCATGGCTATGAAGCGTCCATTGTTTGCATCAGATAGATCGTTTAATCGTGACGTTTGTGGAGATCATGCACGCTATTTTGATCCGGTAAGTCCTCTGAGCGCTGCAGATGCAATTGCTGCCTGGTTTAGCTTTAAATCTTCGCATCCGATTGAGGCTGAGAAGCAACTAAAGTTGGCTCACGATCATGCGATTGGTTTTTCTAGTCCAGAGGTTAGGGCCAGGAAATATCTTGATTTTTTGAGTTCCTCTGTGTAGCGTTTTGTTGATTTTGAAAAGGATGATTTATGATGTTTGATGGAAAAAAGCTCTTATTAACTGGTGGAACTGGGTCATTTGGTAACGCTATACTTCGTCGCTTTCTTGATTCAAATTTGCAAGAGATTAGAATTTTCAGCCGGGACGAGAAAAAACAAGATGACATGCGTAGGAGGTACGCTAATCCCAAGCTCAAATTTTATATTGGCGATGTCCGTGACTTCCAGTCGGTCTTGAATGCTGTGCGTGGAGTTGATTTTATTTACCATGCTGCTGCACTCAAGCAAGTGCCCTCATGCGAGTTCTACCCCCTTGAGGCAGTCAAAACCAACGTCTTGGGAACCGAGAATGTTCTGGAGGCGGCTGTCCAGGCAGGTGTGCAACGCGTTGTGTGCTTGAGTACCGACAAGGCCGTGTACCCCATCAATGCCATGGGCATCAGCAAGGCGATGATGGAAAAGGTCATCGTGGCCAAGTCGCGGTCTAGCAACAACACGGTCATCTGTGCGACCCGCTACGGCAACGTGATGGCCTCGCGTGGTTCCGTCATTCCATTGTTTGTGAATCAGATTCGTGCAGGCCAGTCCATCACCATAACTGATCCGGCCATGACCCGCTTCATGATGACGCTGGACGATGCGGTGGACTTGGTGTTGTTTGCTTTTGAGCATGGTCGTCCGGGCGAGATATTTGTGCAGAAGGCACCTGCGGCGACCATTGAGACACTCGCCAAGGCCCTGACTGGTTTGCTTGGCGTTCCCGACCATCGCATCGATGTAATCGGTACTCGGCATGGAGAAAAGCTATTTGAGGCACTATTGAGCCGTGAAGAAGTGGTTGCCGCTGAGGACTTGGGTGACTATTTCCGCGTTCCGCCAGATCTGCGCGACCTTAACTACGGCAAATATTTTGAACAAGGTGAAGCCAAGATCTCCGATGCGGTCGAATACACGTCACACAACACAACTCGTTTGGATGTGGAGGGCATGCAAGCCTTGTTGATGAAACTCCGCTTTATGCAGGGGACGGTAAGAGGTGAGCATGTTGAGCCCGAAGAGTAATCCTGTTCTCTCCGTTCAAAATTACTGAAGGCGTTCATCACGATGCATAACTCTAGAAAACGTGTTCTTGTGCTCGGGGCTTCTGGCATGTTGGGTTCGACTTTGTTTCGCGCTTTCAGCAGAGATCCGGAACTTCAAACGTTCGGGTCGGTCCGTGAGGCGAATGCTATAAGTCATTTCTCGCCTGAACTACACGATGCACTCATTCCGAACGTTCATTTGGACGGTGAGTCTGGGCTGTTGACTGCTTTTGCTGTTGCCAAGCCGGAAGTGGTGGTCAATTGCATTGGCATCATCAAGCAGTTGCCAAATGCCAATGATCATCTTGAGAGTTTGGCAATCAATGCCACCTTGCCCCATCGGCTCGCCAAGTACTGTGACGCCACGGATGCAAGATTGGTGCATTTCAGTACAGATTGCATATTTTCAGGAAAGCAGGGGAACTACAGGGAAGAAGATTTCCCTGATGCCTACGACTTGTACGGCCGCACGAAATTTCTTGGGGAAGTCGCTTACGAAAATTGCGTCACACTCCGCACTTCGATCATAGGGCATGAGCTCGATCGCTCTAAAAGCTTGGTTGACTGGTTTTTAAGTCAATCCGGTGAAGTGAAAGGGTTTACCAAAGCGGTTTTCTCTGGCTTGCCAACAATTGAGGTTGCGCGAGTGGTCAAGGAGTATGTGATACCGAACCCCAACCTGAGTGGTTTGTTCCATCTGTCGGTTGATCCAATCAATAAGTACGACTTGTTAAATCTTGTCGCCAGTACGTATGGAAAGTCGACCAATATCATCCCGGATGATAAGTTGGTGATCGACAGGTCACTCAACTCGGATCGGTTCCGTACAGCCACGGGCTTCATGCCAAAAGCGTGGCCCGAGCTGATCAAAAAAATGCACCAAGAGTACTTGCTAACACATTAAATTAAGGCACTGGCAATGATAAGAAAAATGAAGGTCATGACTATTGTCGGTACCCGACCTGAGATTATTCGGCTTTCTCGTGTTGTTGATAAGCTTGACCGCTACTGTGACCATGTGCTGGTCCACACAGGTCAGAATTTTGACTATGAGTTGAATCAGGTTTTCTTTGATGACCTGGGCATGCGCAAGCCCGATCACTTTCTCAATTCTGCAGACGGGAGCAGTAGCACCGCGCAGACCATTGGCAACGTGATTTCTGCGGTGGATACTGTTCTGGCAGTCGAGGCGCCTGAAGCAGTGTTGATCTTGGGGGACACCAACAGCAGTTTGGCTGCTATTCCGGCAAAGCGGCGGAAGGTGCCCGTGTTCCACATGGAAGCGGGGAACCGCAGTTTTGATCTTCGGGTGCCAGAGGAAATCAATCGCCGTATCGTTGACCATACGGCAGACATCAACCTGACTTACAGCACCATTGCCCGTGATTACCTACTTCGTGAGGGACTTCCACCCGATCAAGTGATTAAAACCGGCAGCCCGATGTTTGAGGTGCTGAACCACTACATGCCGCAAATCAAGATCTCGGATGCGTTGGAGCGGCTTGGGCTGAATGCTTCTGAGTATTTCGTAGTCAGCGCGCACCGTGAAGAGAACATCGAGAGCGAGAAGAACTTCGCCAAGTTGGTTCAGGTGCTCAACGCGGTGGCCGAAGATCATTGCATGCCTGTGGTCGTCTCCACCCATCCGCGTACTCGTAAACGCATCGATACGGAAAACGCATCCTTTCACCCCAAGGTTCAACTGTTGAAGCCCCTGGGTTTTCACGACTATGTGAACCTGCAAATGCAGGCGAAGGCCGTCTTGTCTGATAGCGGCACGATCAACGAAGAATCTTCCATCCTGAACTTTCCTGCCCTCAACCTGCGTGAGGCGCACGAACGGCCGGAGGGTGTGGAGGAGGCTGCTGTGATGATGGTTGGGCTTGAAGTTGACCGTGTCAGGCAAGCGCTGGCCATCTTGGACACGCAGCCCAGAGGCGAAGATCGCCTCTTGCGTTTGGTGGACGACTACAGCATGCCCAACGTGAGCGACAAGGTGGTGCGCATCATCCACAGCTACACCGATTACGTGAACCGCGTGGTTTGGAAGAAGTACTGAGTCCAGGCTGATGAGGATTGCTCTGATTGCGGACACATTCCCGCCACTGCGCACGTCTGGGGCGGTTCAGCTGCGGGACCTGACCCGTGAATTTGCGCGGCAAGGCCATTCGCTGTGTGTGCTGTTGCCAGCACCCGATCAAAGTGAGCCTTGGAAGTTAGAAGAATTCGACGAAGCCCAAGTACTGCGCCTGAAAGCCCCCAGAACCAAAGACATTGGTTACGTGCGCCGCACACTAGCTGAGCTGGCCATGCCATTTGCTATGTTGCATAACTTGCGCAAAAGCCCACTTGCTGCGGAGCGCTGGGATGGCGTGGTGTGGTACGCGCCATCAATCTTCCACGGTCCCTTAGTCAGCGCGCTTAAAAAATCGAGCGATTGCATGAGCTACCTGATCATCCGAGACATTTTCCCTGAATGGGCGGTTGACATGGGGCTGATGGGGCGGGGCCTGCCCTATCGCTTTTTTGATGCAGTGGCGCAGTACCAATACTCGGTTGCTGATGTAATCGGAGTGCAAACGCCTGGGAACCAGCGATATTTCGACCGATGGATGCGGCAGTCTGGCCGGGAGTTGGAAGTTCTGCAAAACTGGCTGGATAAACCTACGCAGTCACGGTGTTCGATTCGAGTGGGTGAAACCGAACTGGCAGGTCGCAAGGTCTTCGTTTACGCCGGCAATATGGGTGTTGCCCAAGGTATTGACATCTTGCTGGATTTGGCCGGAATGCTGCGCAGTCGATCA
>Ga0172367_10007660_pt1 | contig 12295 bp, 9 predicted proteins | sample Lak10m_FD_114542 | JGI IMG/M metagenome (GOLD analysis project Ga0172367, IMG submission 114542) | Freshwater microbial communities from Kabuno Bay, South-Kivu, Congo - kab_022012_10m | ecosystem: Environmental > Aquatic > Freshwater > Lake | place: Democratic Republic of the Congo: South-Kivu...
AAAATGATTCAACATGCTATTCCAGAACACAATGCGCTTGCATATCTTATTGCTCAAAATTATCTTAAAGTTATGCCTGAAATTATGAAAGATAAAGAAAGTAAAGTAATTTTGATGCCATATGAATCATCAGCGTTATTGGGCTCTTTGTCGACAATAAAAGAATTATTTATGGATAAAAAGATATAAACTCGCACGTGAGGGTGTTTTACAATGCATATAAAAATTAAAACGTTTTTAGGAGCTGTTTGTCTTTTAATTTCTGGTGCATGGTATTTTGGGGCATACAATGAATCAGGAGAGCTTTTGTATTCGCCACAAGATTGTGACGATGATATGAGTAAGATCTATTTTGATCTTGGCGCTTCTGCTCAAAGTCGTTGTGATTACGCACGAGCCATAGAAAATTATATAGAGTCTTTGCAAATTAAGCCGTATCGTATACAAACGATAGATCATCTTGGTTTTTGTTATGAAAATATTGGCAACAAAGACGATGCTCTTAAGACATATTTCAAGAAACTTTTTTATGCTGCACCATCTTCTTTGCAGTCATCGTATGTTTCGTCCATTCAGCCATGGATCGGTCAAGATGTTATGGGAAAATGTGTGTATGTATATAATGATGTGTCTTGCAAAGATTGTCTTTTGTTAACACGTTTTTTATTTGAGCTTGAAAAACGTGGCGCTCGGGTTATGTTTAAACCGCATCCTTCATTGACGTCTTTGTTTGAATCTTGTTTGAAAACAATAAAAACGATTGGTGAAGATTCTGAGTTGAGTCCTGCGCCCATTGATTTTGCTGTTAGTCTTGGTAAGATTCCGTATCTTTTGAGAATTTCGTATAACACGATTCCAGAAAGAGGTGGGTACCTTGAAGGCGTTGATTCTCAATTGCCTAAGCAAGCATTGGATTTACTTGCAAAGGAAGGGTTAAAAGTTGGTATTTCCTGGAAAGCTTTTGATGACGAAATTGTTCAAAATTCGAAAACTTTACAGCTAGATGCTATTCTTTCTTCTCTTAATAGTGACAATCTTACGTGCTTTTTATTACAGGATCAGGAAGCTATGACTTTCGATCATTTGCATTGTAATCTTGCTCCCTTTATTAAAAGCATGACAGATCTTGCAGACGTCATTTCTCGACTTGATCTTGTTATAAGCATTGATAATACGGTCGCACATATAGCCGGAGCTTTAGGAAAACCGGTTTTATTGCTTCTTGATTCCTGTTCTGATTGGCACTGGTTTTGTCATTGTGAGGGAAAGAATTCTGTTTGGTATCAGTCGATGAAAAAATTCGCGGTGACGCAAGAGACTGGGGTGCATGAGATTTTGGCTTATTTGCATGATGAAGTTGCACGCAGGAGTGCTACTTTTTTGGCAACAAGTCGGTGAAAGCTTATAGCAAAGTGATGAGCGTAGTCACGCAAAGCAATTAATTGTTGTCCAGCGATACTCTTTTGATCAAGAATTTTGCCTTCTTTGGGTAATTTTTTAGAAAAAACGGTTTCTTCTCGTTTTGCCAAACTAACGCACTCTGTTGTGCCAATAACGTCAGCAACGGCATGTAACTGTCCCTTCCCGCCATCAATAACAATAAGATCTGGAAAATTGCCATCTTTATATCGTCGTTCTACAATTTCGCGTAAAGATGCGTAGTCATCTTGGCCGGTAACTGTTTTGATATAAAATCGACGAACATTATTTTTATCAAGTGTGCCATCAGTGAAACGAACACAGGAGCCTACCATAAACATTCCCTGTTTGTGAGAGATATCAAAGCAGTCGATGGTGCGTGGTGCAATTGAAAGTTTCAGAAGATTTTTTAGGGATACGCCAAGAGTCTTCTGTTTTTCAAGCTCCTGTTGTGCATGTAAAATGCCCAGACGTACAAGAGAGGCATGATGGCCTTGGGATGGGCAGGAAATAACAATATCACGTTCTAGGGTATGCCATTGCTTAAAAAATTGAGAAAATAGGGTTGTGTATTCTTTGATGTCAATATTAGTGAGAATTGTTGCTGGAGGGAGATAGGTTTGGTAGTAACGAAGAATATATTCAGCGAAATCTTCTGGAGTATTTTTAGGTGGTAATGTGAATACGCGAATCTTTTTTAAAACCCCGTTATTCTCGCTATATAAAAAAAGCATGTTTTTTTCTTGCAAAAATATCCAAATATCTTTGGATCCAATATGTTCAAAATCGCTTGGGTGTGCCTTTAAAACATCAAAAATTCTTTCGCATGCTACGTAATAAGTGTGAAGATCTCGTGCTTTTTCAAATTCGAGTTTTTTGTTTAACTGATCAATTTTATCTTTAAGCCCAGCTAAAAAATCATCGTGTTTTTTGGTGAGGATTTGACGAGCCAGCTCCATTCGTTCTAAATACGCTTTTTTATTAAAATCTTTGCGACATGAGCCGCAGCACAGGCCGAGGTGGTAATAGAGACAGCCATTCTCGATTTTCTTGTTGCAGACATATAATTGAAATGTTTTTATGATGAGGTGGTATACTTTTCTAGCCATGTTTTTTTCTAAAAATGGACCGAAATACGTTCCCTTTTGTTTTTTGCTGCGAACAATTTTGAGCGTGGGGAGTTGGGCTTTAGTATCAATAAAAAGATACAGAAAGGGCTGACCGTGCTTAAGAAGAACATTATAGGTTGGTTGATGAGCCGATACCAGTTTTGCTTCCATTAAAAGTGCCTCAAGTTCACTGTCTGTTTGAATGAACTCAAGTGCAGTGCTCGTAGAAAAAATTGAGTCAACTTTGACATCTAAGCCGATATTTTGTACATAGCTGTTAAGGCGATTTTTGAGGTTTTTTGCCTTGCCAATATAGACAAAAGCCCCTTCTTGATCTTTAAAAAGATAGACCCCTGGGGTTTGGGGAGCTTTTTTAATGATAGAAATGAGCGTTTGAGCGGATGGAGACAGATCTTTTTTCATGGTTTTTTGCCTTTCTATTTGCCAGTAACCGACAAATCTATGCCCTAAAATAAAGTATAAATTAAGAAAGGGAGGTCGTCCCGGCCTCCGAGCCGGGATCCAGGAAAACATACGTTTTGGCATTCAAAAAAATAAAAATTTGAAAGCATTGGCGGGAAGTCTGGATACCGGCTCAAGGCCGGTATGACGTGAATTTCAATGTCAATTAACAAAATTGAAACGACTTTTTATTTCAGTATGTTTTTTGTCGGCTACAGCCTTTCTATTTGCCAGTATATAAAAAATGGTCCGATTTGTAAAAAGATGCTACTTTCTTATTCCCCTTCATAAAAAAAGCGCTATACTAGAGGTCATTATTACCATTTTTTAAAATCCAAAGGGAAAAACCATGATAGATCGCTTAAAGACGCCGTTTATGTCTTTTTTACTCATACTAACTATTGGTTGGATGGGATATCGTTCATTTCGTTATTTTACATACAGCAAGCCGCCAGTTGTCACCGTTGATGGGTTGGTTGAGTCCCATTACTATGGTGGAAAGCTTCAAGCATCAATAAAGGCTGATACAGGCTATAAAATTGCAACAATTACAGGCATTCTTGATGGCAAGCAAATTTTTGAAGAAAGTATTGGTTCTCTCCAATTTTCTCATCCTTTTTCTATTGATACAAATCCATTATCTGATGGCGCACATTCTTTGACTCTTAAAATAATAGATGCAAGTTTTCATAAGAACAATGCAGAACAAACAATCGCATTTTATATTGATAACACCCCGTTGCGAGCAGCGTTTACAGAAAATAATTGTACTGTTGATCAGGGAAAAACGGCGCACATAAAAATTCAGGCAAATAAAAAGATTGGAAGTGCCGTGTTGCAATTATGGGGGAAAGATATCACTCTTTATCCTGCAGGTGAAAATGCAACGGTATATGAAGCATTTCTTCCTATTGACTGTGAACGTCAGCCATCAGAGTCATTGGGAACAGCTGTTGTGACCGATCTTGTTGGTAACACCACTAAGCTTGATTGTAAAGTTACCATAAGAGCGTTTACCTTCCAAAAACAAAAAGGTTTTAGCGTTGATCAAACTAAGCTAAATCAAGAAAAAGAGGTTAGTCTTAATAGCAGAATTTTACAGGAAGCAATTGCTCGTTGGGCCGCTGAGTCTCCAAAGAAAAAGCTCTGGACTGGGCCATTTGAATTGCCTGTTAATGTTAAAAAAATCACGACACCTCATGGAGAAATTCGTGCGACGCCTGAACGTGGTCGTTATTTGCATAAGGGAATTGACTTGATCAATACGCCTCGTTGTGTTGTTTGGGCAAGTCAGGATGGAAAAGTTATTATTAAAGATCGTTATCATATAACAGGTAATACTGTTGTTATAGATCACGGTCTTGGCGTTATGACACTGTATGCTCATCTTGAAGAATATGCAGATATAGAAGTTGGTGATACTGTTAAAAAAGGTAATCCTGTTGGAAAAATGGGAAAGACCGGGTATGCTACGGGATATCATTTGCATTGGGAATTGATAGTTAATACTGTTTCTGTTGATCCTCTTGAATGGACCACAACAATATTTTAAATATATAAATTTTAAGTATATAAAATAAGCGGGGATGCTTTAAAGCATCCCCGCTTATATATTAATTATCGAACAGCTTGATTTCTTCAACCTGCGGATCATTTTTTTGTTTGACTATTTTGGGATACTTTTTTCTAAAAAGTATTGGTAAAAGATTTTTGGAATCTCGTTCTTGATTGATTTTTCTTTTTGAATGTTTAGTTAGATCTATAGTATGTAGTGGAATAATAAATGATTCGAGTAGTTCTGTTTTTTCTGAATTATCTAGATTTATTGTGATTTCGACCATAATCGTGTCGTGAATTTTTTTCTTTTTTATAGTAATTTTTTTGTTTTGGTTTAAGACATCGTTGATTTTTCGCTTGTTCTGTTGTGCTTGATAATTCATCATAGCTGATGATTTATGCGTTACGGCTAATGTTAAAACGATACCAAGAATACCTTGTATTAAATTCATTTTTTTAATCATAAAACCCCCTATTTTAATAAAATTATAATATATTTCACAATAATAACACATGTGCCTTATTTGTCAACTTGAAAATAAATATTCACTAGAAAGCTCTTTTAATAAAAATATCGTGATTATAAGAGAATAATATTTACTTTTTTCGTAAGAATTCTTACCTTTATGAAAACAAACGGTCATTAATCGTTTAAAGGAGAAAGGAACTTATGAAAAAAGCTGGAAATCTTTTTTTTTGTGGGAGTTTTGTGTGTTTTGGCATTATTAATGGTGCTGATACTTCGCAAGAGCTGTATACTTCTATTGCAAATGATTTAATTGAAATCAGAAAAAAATATCCTGATACGCAAGCAAAAATGTATTCGCTCCTTGATCGTATTGGTAAAATGAATGCCATTGTTCAAAAAACGGAAGAGCAGCATCAGTCACTATCAACAATCATTCAAAAAAAAGAAAAAGAAACATCTATAACAAAAAGTGAAAATGATCGATTAAAACAAGAACTTGTTACAGTAAAAGCAGATCTTGAAATAGCAAGGAAAAAATTAGAAGAAGAACAAACCGTTGCCAAAGGACTTGCCGAAAAGCAAAAAACGTTACTTACCCATGTTGATCAGTTGCGTGTTGCTCATGAACGCCAAAAGGCAAGAAAAGAAAAACAACAAACGCTTGAGACTAAAGATCATTCTTCGCAAGATAGTTTGCTAATAGACGATGTAAATGCCTATCTTAATCAACCTCAAAGTTTGAGGCGAAACTCGACTTCTGAACCAACTTCACCTCGTTGATCACGGACAACCTTAACGTTAATATTATCAGAGAGCATGTATTCAAGCTGTGCAGAAAAATCATCGTTTTGCGATGTTATATCCTTTTTTATACTTGCGCGCATTTTATCTTTAACGTTTACCGAGATACTTCCTTTGACGGGGCCTCCGTTTACAGCATCTGAAAAATCTGGAGAAATATGAACGTATTTTAACGTTTTTAATAGTTTATCAACGACGCCCGATGATTTTTCTTTTTTCCCATTAAACATAAGGGTGCTTATATTTTTGATTAAAAGAGCTGAAAGATTTGATTCAATTGTTGTGTTTTCTGATCCTGTACATAAGAGTCCCATTATTTGTTCTTCTGTTAGTTCTGGCGTTGACTCTAAAAACACCGTTGGATTTTGAAGTGATCCAGATGTTTGTAGTGAAACTATATATTTGTTAATTCTGTTTTTTGCAATCACATCAATAAATGGATCGTTTGGTTTGTTTTCTAGGAATTGAATTTTTCCCTGTTCAATTTTTAGATCATTGCCTAAAAGGTTTACAGACCCATCTTCAAGGGTTATGGTTCCAACAATATACGGTTGTGCACCGAAACTTTTTTCAGGCGTACAATGAACGGCTAGGTTTAATGATGCGAGCGCTTGCAATGATGGTGTTTTTGCTCTAATGGGTTTTTCTGTAACAACGTTGACATGAATGCCGAGGGGAAATTGCGGAGAGTGTATATCATTCCATGCTTGGTAATTTTCATTATTGCCAACAATGTTTTCTCGTAGTAATGCTTTTTTAATCGTCACATTTCCTGTTACGTAAGGAACTTTTTGTTCCTGGGTCTTTGTTACGACAAGGTCTCCAGATAGCATGCTATAAAAATCGCGTTTCCAATTGAAGAAGCAATTTTCTGCTACCATTGGAACGTATAATGTATTGAGTTGAAAATCTTTTGTTAACGTTGCATATGCGTGTTTGCAAGAAAGTTTTCCTTTGCTTAGTGTTGCGTGCGCATCATTGATGGCCAAGCGGCGAGATGCAACGTCACACCATACTGTTGCAGAAAATGCCTGGATTAAGTTGTAATGCTCAGGAATATAAAATGTTCCTCGTGCAAGTTTTATATGTGCCTGTAGGAGTTTAAGGTTTTTCTGGTCCAAGGCGCAGTGGAATGTGCATCTGTTACCGGTTAAAAGATGTTTTAACGGTTCAGACAAGTGTGATTGGATGAGTGACCATGAAACGGGGCCTTGAAGTATGAATGGTTGAGATGGTTCTGTTTTTAAATACACAAGAGTTGATTTTTCTTGTTGATAGGTGACTTCTGTAAGATGTGGTGTAGGATTTAAAAATGCTTTGAGGGAGAAAGAGCCGAAGCCATTGTTCCCTTTAGTAATAATATGTTGGCCTGTTTTTTTAAAGGTTCCGGTATAACGATGCATGTTTTTTGTTAATGGAATTGTAAATTCTGCCCGATATGCTCCATGGAGATTAAAATTTTTTGTACTGTGGACATTGATCATAAGATTTCCCGGCTTGATAGTGCAGATTGGAGGGGGCGCCGGTTGATTTTTGGGAGATTTGGTGAATGTTGTGAGTGGCATCATGTTGGTGCACCGAAAAGAGCCTTTTTGGGATAAAAAATCCCAGGAAGCAATTCCTGCTAGGTGCAAAGCGTGAGAATCTGTTGTGTTTTTAAATATAGGGACTTTTTTTGTTCCTGGTGGGAATAGATGGACAACGATTGACCTGAGATCAATGCCGAATGGTTTATAATGAGAAATTTTGATATCACCCGAAGCACATAGTTCTTTTGAAGGATCGGCATGAATTTCAAAATCAATAGAGCTTGATCCTGTTGTTATTTCTTTGTTGATAAGCGAAAGCGGCAGATTCCCCTGGAGATGCCAATCGTAAGGGGGAGTCATGAGAGCGGTCAGATGGAGCGTGTTATCATTGTCATGAATGGTGAGTTTTTTTTGTTCTGGCGACCATTCTCCATTAAGCGAATATATTTTTTCTTGTTCTAGTTTGGAGCAATAAAAATCCAAAGATGGGGTGATTACCCATCCAGGGATTGATTGGTCGTGAGCAAATGTTACCATGCCTGAAATTGCCGAGGCTATAAAATTATTATCAAGTTTTATGTTTGCTGAATTTGCTAAAACTGTGCCAAACCAATGTTTTTTTAAGTGAGGCTCTGTTGTTTTTGTATCGTATCTAATGGATATTTTACCATCAAGGTCAAGGCTTGCCGTGTGCTCTGGGTGATTTACGGTAATCGTTGCATTGTTAATTAAAATTAATCGAGGTAGAAAAATTGGTCCATCTTCGTCTTGTGGTAGCATTGATTTTATATGCTCAGCAAAGTCGATACGATCTTTTTCATACTGTGTTTTGACAGAAACGGTATCAAAAGTAAGTTCTATAAAAGCGGGGTCTTTCGTGAGAAGTCTCAGGAGGTTTATATGTATTGTTGCCTGTTTAAAATCCCAGCTATATTTTTTCTGATCAAGAGGTTTTATATGTCCATCATCAAGGGTTAATGAGAGCGTGAAAAAGTTCGGCTTACATCCTGTAATATCAAGCGAAGCCTTCCATTCTTTCTTAATGAATGTTTTTATGTGATGCTCAAACCACGCATGAACTGAAGCTTGTTGTTGCAATGCCCAGATAGCGGTGCATCCAATGAGTAGCAAAAAAATGAAAAGTCGAGAAAGGTAGTGTACTGTTTTCACCGGCGATTAGATCCCTCGTTTATAAGTTTCCATGTATGGTTTTTATAGACATACTTTCTTATATAGGATACCTGAGCTACGTTACAAGTTAAAGCGCCTATGATACATTTTGCGTTATTTTTATCTTTTAAATACAATGTGCCAGAAGAAATGCTGCCTGTTGGGAAAAAAGTTACAATTGAGCATTTTTCCTGATGAGGGAATGTTATTGCTTGTTGTATAGGGGTTGTTGGGTTGGCTGGGGGGCCGTAGGTTCCTGGGACAAAGCCAAAAACTATTGTTGGTGCAAGAGTATATTGCATGCTATGGTTATCTTTCGTAATTGCATAACTGTTAGTGCTTGGCTCAAGCTTTAGGGTCAGCTCTTGATTTTGAGCCATTGCCTGTTGGCGCATAAAAATCATGATCACTTCTATTTTTTCAAGTTCCTGGGTGATTGTTTGTTCTGTTTTGTCTATCAAAAAAAGGGGGATACTTAGACTACAAAGAATAACGGTCAATGTAATGACAATCATCATTTCGATGAGACTGAAGGCATTGTTTTTATAAACTAGCATTCTGATTTTCTATCGTTATAAGATTATCGATAATATCTTGTGTGGTACACAATTTTTCAAGATCAATAGCATTAGAGACGCAAAAGTTACCAATGCGTGTTCGCTCAAGCTCATAACATGTAGCAATACCATCAACTCGCATTGCTATGTCATGTGCCAAAGATCGAATGTAGGTTCCTTTGCTGACCTTTGTTTTAAATGTGAAAAATGGGTAATCATACGAAAGTATGTCACATGAGAATATAGATACTTCTCGTTGTTTGCCCTTAATAATAGTCTCCATTTCTTCTGGAGACATTTTTTTTTCTCGTATCCACCAATATAACGGTTTGCCATTATATTTAAGTGCTGAATATCCAGGAGGGATTTGCATGTACGATGGTTGAAGTTCTTTTGCAGCCATCTCAAGCATAGCTTTTGTTATGAAAGAACAATCTTTTGTTTCAATAATGGCGCCTGTTTTATCAAGAGTCCCTGTGAGCTCACCAAGTTTTGCTGTAACGCTATATTCTTTAGTTTCGTCCATGAGTGAAGAAATTTTCTTTGTTGCTTGTCTGCTGATAGCAATAATTAAAAGGCCAGAAGCAAAAGGGTCAAGTGTTCCTGCGTGCCCAATGACTGTTTTTTTAGGAAGGATTTTTTTTAGTTTTCTAATGCAATCGAACGAGGTTATGTCGATTGGTTTTTTAACAAGAAGAAAACCAGATATAGTTGTCATTGTGTTTTCCCGAGTAGAGGGTGATTAGTTTTTTATAGGATTTGTAAGTATACCAGGTTTGGTTAAAAAATTACATAGAGTGAAATTTTACCATTCAATGGTATAAACCTTACCACGTGATGGTAAAATTCCACTCTGTAGTCTAATTACTCAGCGTTTTCGTACATTAACCGTCCAGCAAGTAATTGCAAATTACCTTCAATGCGAATTGTTAAATCATCGGCAGGATTGTCGTTGCCAAAACAGATAGCTTCGCTTTGAGAAATGGCACCTGCGTTATAAAGATTACCAAGTTCAGGAATCATAAGCGTGCCTTTGGTCAAACGAATGCCCGTTGTTGTTGATGATAGCGTGCCGCCATTTACATTCAAAATAGCATCACTACTTTCCATAGCGATCAAATCACGGTTATCACTTGATGGCATATAATGAAACGTAAAGTCTTTATCAATCTCAAGAGTGCCAAAAGATGTGAGAGTGCTTTGCTTATTTGTTGCGTAGTTAAAAGTGGCAGTACCCTGTAAATCCCAATAGCCGTTGACGGTAAATTTTCCTTGAGTGAATGAGTAGTCAGCATCTTGCACCCACGTAACGTTGCCAAAAGAAACAGTGCATTTGTTGTCCATGCACACAATGCTGCCCCAAGAATCATGGCCCTTAATGCTGCGCAGGGTTATATTATTCAATAAAATAGAAGAGCCAGGGCGTAAGACAATATGGCCATCTGAACCAAAATCAAGAATGTTATTGTTGCCATTTAATACTGTTTTTCCTGAGAAATACCAGGTGTTGGTAAGAGTACCACTTGCACCAAGCGCAACGGTTGCATTAGGTCCAAAAATAAGCTGAGATGCAACACCTAATGAAACATATTCTGTTGGGATATCTTGCATGAGAATGTTTTGAAACTGCGCTGTTTTTCCAGCAGAAACAAAGAAAATATCTTCACCAGGTTCAAGAGCAAACTGGTATGCAAAGCCATCGCCGTTAATTGTTGCGTTATCTTGAATACGAAGTTTTTTCAGGGGTGAAATAATGAGGCTTCTGTCAAGAATAGTGTTTGCTGTAATAATGAAATCGCCAACAGGAAGAGCGCGAACTTTCTTGATAGAGCCGCCATTTATGGAACCGAAATTACTTGCAAGATTTGTAAACTTGACGTTGTTTTGATCGTTATAGCTTAATGTATCGTAAAAGAACGTTGAGCGGTCGACGGTAAGCGACGATGTTCTATCAAATGTTAAAAACTTATCACGAGTGACAACTGTTGAATCACCAGAAATATATACATTGCCTTGGGACATTGTCACACTCTTGTCCATATCGATAATAACGTTAAAAAGTTCGAGTTTTGATGTTGGTGCTTCGAAAATGATAGTACCGGACCCAAGACCTTTAAGCGTTACATTTGACATGCGAAGTGTTGTGTTTTTTTTGATAAACAAACTTCCTCCTGGTGTTAAATCAAGCATGAAGTTATTGCCAACAATGTGAGCGTCATTTTGAAAGTGCCATTGGCCGTACAGGCTATTGGTAGAATTAAGTTCAAAATTTTCTGCACTAATCATGCGCTGAGTGTCAGTCCATATAAGTTCTGCAGTTCCCAATACAAGATTGTGTTGTTGAAAATTTATAGAACCTGTTCCTGTTAATAAAACATAATCCTTAAGATTTAAATCTGCATCCAAAAGAACAGTTCCTCCATTCATAACGATGTTTTGATCAAGTTCACTTTGTATGTTTATGGCAAGTTGAGCATTTGTATTTGCAAGTTTTATAGCATTAACGCTTGAAAACGATGGTAGACCAAGAAGAACATTGGGTGATGATAAGACCAAAATCTTTTCAGCCATGGGACTTTGTTTTGTAATATTAGCAGATCCATAAACCCCTGAGATTCCCGTGTCAGCGCCAGGAAGGACAATATGACATCCAAGTCGCCCTCCAGGGGGATTGCTTGAATAGGTTCCTGTTAATATCATTTCGTATAGTGTGTTGCTAAGTATCCCTTTTATAAAATAGAAGTCCCCATCAAGTGTTTGACTTTCGTTTGGGCTTGCTCGATTGATAAGTGTTCCATTTATGATGCTGTAAGGAACCTGATTAACTAGCCACCCTGGATATTGATTATGCTGAAGATCAATGCTTGCGTCCTTAGAAAAAAATACTACTCGAGGAAAGATATAGTCAGCCGTCCCACCAATCATACATAAAAAAGATAGTATATATTTGAAAAAATAAGACATGAATGGGTCTCCTTGATAATATTTTTATAAATCGAAATTATAAAACCAATAATTTGCTCTGTTATAATTTTTCATAATGAGCTTATTGGCTCCACCTGTTCCCAATACGTTAAGTTTTGCTCCATTCAATAATAATAAATCAATGTCTTCAGATGCAGATGTTCCACCAAGGGTACAAATAGCACTATCACAAATAAAGTTACATATTCCATTTATAATTATGGATCCTTTTGTCCAATTTGCAGTGGGAAGAATTGG
>Ga0172367_10007662_pt1 | contig 12293 bp, 7 predicted proteins | sample Lak10m_FD_114542 | JGI IMG/M metagenome (GOLD analysis project Ga0172367, IMG submission 114542) | Freshwater microbial communities from Kabuno Bay, South-Kivu, Congo - kab_022012_10m | ecosystem: Environmental > Aquatic > Freshwater > Lake | place: Democratic Republic of the Congo: South-Kivu...
CTTTGGCGTTGCGCGCGAGGTTTCGCATCTGATCGGACAAACTCATGGAGTGAACTTGCGCCGACTTGAGGGGCTTGAAAAGTCGGAAGTTTACACGGTGGACGATGGTTTTCGTGAATGGCGAGTCAAAGGACTAACGCCCGAGCGCTTTATACAGGCTGTCGAGGACACCGGCGAGGTGGAGGATCCCGAACGTGATGGCGAGTACGCCGGCGATGATCACGCTGTTGCGAGTGGTACTTTTTTCGGCGAAAGGATCTTCGAGTGACCGCTCTGAATTTGGGGGCAGGGTGGCGATCCCGGTGAGGGCGCCGCCGAATGGGATATTGATCTTCATGCGGCCGTTGATGGCCCAGCCGTTGGCATCGAGCAGGGGGCCGAGGTTCCGTTGGCGCAGCTTGAGCCAGGCGATGACGACGGAAGGTCCAGAGATGAGGATGAAGATGCCGAGGATTGCCAGTGGTTTCTCGTAGAACTTCAGGTCGGCGAAGGTTTTAAACGCGGAAGTGGCGGCGGTGCTGAGGGCGCCTAACGCGAGGCCGACGGCTGCGAGCACACCGACCATGTTCGAGACACCCCCTTGGGCGGCAGGCTGGGCTGCGGGGGCAGGTTTCTTTTCTTCCACGGCTTTGGCGGTGGAGGCGATTTGTGCGGCTGCTTTTTCTTGGACCTCCTTATCACGCGCGGCGGCGACCTTCTCGATCTGCTCTCCGATCATGCGACCGATCCGTTTGTAGGGCGCCAGAATGGCCTGTCGGATACTGATGGGGTGCTCGATAATTTTGACGATGGTTGCATCCCAGTCTTGACCGGCGCGGTCGTAGAACACGCCGTTTCGTCCGACCATGAGTTGATCGGAATCCCCTCCTGTGAATGCGGCGGCGATTGTGATCTTTTGTGGGGAACCCTTGCGCGTACAGTCGCAGTAGGTGACGTAGGTTTTCGACAAAGTTGCCACGGAGGCATGTTTTCCCATGTCGGCGACCTTGATGCAGAGATCGCAGCTTCGTCCGTCGAGGTAGAGTGTTCCAGACTGGAAGATTCCGGGCTTACGGCCGGAGTAGAAGTCCTTAAAATTGACAAAGTTGTGCAGGAGGGTGACGAGGTCACGGTGGTAACGAATCAGGCGATCGACGGAGGAAATAGCGGCTGACTCGGGTTCGAGAGCCTTGTCTTTGGCAACGAGTTTGGACAGCGCCTCAAGCGCTGTGCTCGAGAGGATTTCACGTACCCGGGCCACGCCAAGTTTTTCTACTTCGGCTCCTGACTTACCACCGAGCCAAGCCTCATAGGCAGCCATCTGGGAGGAAAGCCGAGCCCAGAGGGATTCGGTCAGTTGCGCGACGTCAGCCCCGAGCAACGGGGAGACGGCGGCGTCTTTGAATTTTGAGATGGTAGCGGTCCAAGCGGGATTGATGCCCTCAACGAGCGGTAGAGGTTTGTTGGCCTCGATTCTCGCGACCGGGAAATCAGCGACCTCCGTTCCTGAGGCGGAGAAGAGCTTCGGAGCCAGCGTGACAAATTCCAGCTCCGCACGATTGAGCGGGGTTGCTGAGCGTGGGTCGAAAGCGGCTAGTCGGCAGCGTGTGAAGTAGTCATCGACTTTGGCGCGGACGGTTTTGAAGGCGTCGAAAGCGGCTCCGGTGTTGGGGCCGAGCGGGAGGGTTTTTGCGGCATCGGCTTCGGCCTTGGCCCACCATTCCGAGTAGGCTTTTGCAGCGATAAAAAACTGGTCGATCTTGGCTTGTGTGATGCCGGGGAGACCGCTTCGATCGGCGTCGCTTCCCAGACACGCGATGATGTCTTTGATGACCGTCTGGGTGAACGCGTCTTCGGCGCTTTCGGCGGGAACGATTCCGTCGCCATTGAACTTGGTTTGGGCAAAGATCTTGGCGGTGTCGGCCGTATCCGCGAGCGTGATGGCGGTGGCGTCCTTTTTGCCGAGGTTGGCGAGGATCTGTTTCGCGGAGGCGAGGAGTTGCTTACCGGAGTCGGTGGCGTCGTTGATGGCTGAAAGCGGTAGTGAATCGGATCCTTGGAGCAGGTCTTCGGGCTTCTTGAGGTGGGCGGTTGCCCATTTGACGGCGGCTTGGATCTCGGGCACACGGATTCGTCCATCCTTGTCGGTATCGATCAGTTCGAGCGTTTTGTTGTCGAACTCCAGTCCGCCGACGGGGCAGCTGAGGGCAACCCAGAGTTTTTGGTCCAGGTTTTGGAGGTTGAGCAGATCATCGGCGACATCCAAGCGGACTTGGTCTGTTCCGCCCGCGCGAAAGAATTTCCAGATATGCGAGTGAGATCCGAGGATCGATGCGATCATAGTTTATTACAACGTTGCGTTGCGGATCATAGAGGCGGTTCAAACTTTTTCAATTATGGGTTTTGGGAGGTTGTGGCGGGGGGCGGACGAGCCTAGAAACGAAGCTGGACCTACAAGAATTCTCCCGAGCTACGGACAGTGCTTCGAGCCGTCCTCGTTCGGCCCGGGCTATTCATTGCTTTCCAGCGCTTGTGGGAAGTTCATCGCGCCATGCTTGATGCGGAGCACTTCCAGACGATCCTTGGTAGCGCGATAGAAGATGAGATAGCTCTCGAAGTCATCCACACGCCACGAACGGATGCTCTTGAGATCTCTACCACGGAAGCGACGGAGCCGACCCTTCATCGGCTGCCCGGCGAGTCCTTCGACCGTGCGATCAATAGCCGCGAGAAAGCGGAGGGCTGCCTCGGGGTCTCGTCTGTGGATGTATTCGAAGTAGCCGAGCGCATCCAGTTCCGCGTCGTGCCGAACGAAGACTTCCATAGGGCTCTCCGTGGCCGCGGGCGTGTTAGAGGTCGTTCCGTTTTGAGAGGGAGGCAAAGTGGCTGGGGCGATACTTCTTTAGCGGGCCGGCGAGTGAGTGGCGCAGGGCGACCTCCAGCGCGGGGTCGGAATCGTCTTGCTCGACCAGCTCATAAACCCGCAACGCTTCTCTCACGATCTCATCGGGCGAGAGATAGCCGCCGGTCCTCATCTTGAGGGCGATGAACTTCTCCTGATGCGGCGTGAGGACGACTTTCATGGTTTTAAGTTTATGCTCGTTAGATGGCGGTGTCAAAATGAAGGCTCAGTTCTTGGATGCCGAGTAATCGTCAGGGTCCATGAACTTCTTGATCCACACCCGACGCGACCACTCATTGTGAACCTAAAACCTCTTCGAAAGCGATGCTGAAGTGCAGAGTGTGGTGGGGCGAGGCCTGAAGCGTGCCAATCCTGATCTCGTGGTGGTTGGGAATGGGAACGGTGATGGTGGTGTCGCCTGTGTGCCGTTGCACGACAAGATGACTGCCGCGTTGGCGAACGAGTTCGAACCCGTGAGCGCGGAGAATATCGCAGAGTTCTGCTCCGGAAAAAATGCCCAGCTTAGGCATAGGTCGCCTCGAAGCGGCTGACAATCACTTCGGAATGACAACGCTTGGCGACTTCGGTGGGGGAGGCAGTCTCCAAAAAGAGTTCAACCGCTTCGCGCAGGTTGGCGAGTGCCTCATCCATCGTGCTGCCTTGACTCGCAACATCCAGCTCAGGACAAAGCGACACATAGCCGTCGCCTTCGCGTTCCAGCAACCCGGTCAGTTGAAGCTTTTTCATGGCTTTGACTCTAACCGAGACCACTGTGGCGAACAACCCAAGAAACACGCCGCTCTGGTTTTCCGCAGCGGCTTTTGGCTGGTTCAGCACCATGCCAGAAGTTGACGGCGTCACGGTCGCCGCCGTGTTCCTCGCAGATATCGCGCTTGATGCGAGAACGGGTCTTGTTCCCATTCTCGCACATGTTGTTACGAAGACGTCGACCCCTGCGAGTACCTCATAGCTATTGTCAAGAACGCGGTCGCGGCGAGGCCGATCCCGCTGCCTGGACGACTTGAAACTTTCACATGGCCCTTGATGATTCGTTTGGTCAGTCCGTCGGGTATTTGGGGAGGCGCTGGAACTTCGCTCGTTGAAGCGGCATGAATGCCACGCGCCTTTTGGTGCGGTGTTATCGCCGCGCCCCCCCCCCGGTAGCCTTGGGCACCGGGGAGGGGGTGGGAAGCAGAACTTGCGTTTCGAACGTTGTCGGCCTGGGGAGCAGGATGGACGACGGGGTTCGGTTCCTGCTCGGAGGCTACTGTTTTACCCGATAAAATCGGGTCTCGGTGTTGGCAGGGGCCGTGTAGGTTCCGTCGCTGTCGGCGGTGCTGATCCAGGTGACTGGAGGTTTCAGACTCGTGGTATACTCGATTGTTCCACCGTCGGTCCATTTGATGGTGATCTCGCCTTGGGTAAGTGCGGCGCTCAGGCGTGCAGGTTGGCTCTGGACCGGGGTGGTTGCTCCGGAGACCCGTGGCACAGTAGCCAGGAAGCCGGACTTGCTGATGTAGAAGTCGTCGACAAGCACGTTGGTGGTGCTGCTGGTGCCGTTGAGGCCGCCGAGGATGAGTTTGTCGAGGTCTCGTGTGGCGAATCCGATATCGGCCTGGCCTGGGCCGCGGGCGGAGGTGTAGTCGCTGAGGATCTTAATTCGCTGCGGGGAACCATCTTTCGCGACGTAGATCGAGTAGGTGTCGCCCGTAGAGCTGGAGTCGGCGGGGAAGGGGCCGTTGCGGATGTCGATCCAGACATTGTAGAGGGCCCCGAGTTCGAAGGTGGGCTCGTAGAATTCGACGGGTGCGGAGAATCCGTTGGCACCGCCAGCCTGGAGGCCTACGCCGAATTGGCTATCGAACACGGCACCGGGGCCGATGTCGTTGCCAGCGGCGCCGACATCACTGCCGAAGCGGACATTGCGATCGCTGAGGGCGACCGTGGCTTTGGCCTCTTCAGAGGGGTCTCCGATGCGGAGCAGGCGGAAGAAGAGTGTGTTTTCCTTGCCTTCGGAGACGGTGAGCGGGCCGAGGCGGAGCGAGGCGGTGGCATCGCCACCGTGGGCTGCGGCCATGCGATTGCCTTTGACGTCCACTACGGAGAAATCGACTGCGTCCAGATCACTCCAGCCGCCTTGGCGGTTCAGGAGTCCGGGGGTGAAGCGGTCGAAGTTGTCGATCAACGTCCAGCCGGGGGCGACGTCGGCGATGGCGGCCACGCTAATGGTTTGGGAGACTTTCTCGGCCCCGCGGATGAGGGAGAGAGTGAAGGTTCGGCTGCTAGTGATGGGAACGGCGATCGAGCCCAGGCCTGCGATGGTTTTGGAGGTCACGTCACCGACCCCGGGCTCGATCACGACCTGGACATTCTTGGTGGCGTCCCAGCGAAGCCAGATTGAATCCCCGGCGGCCACTGCGGGGAGATCGGCGTTGAAGGTACGGATAACCAAAGGCTGCGGCTGGGAAAAAGGGATGGGGGTGCCTTTGGTCGCGACCTCCTTGACTTCATCGGCGCTCAGGGCTCGTTCCCAGAGGGCAACATCGTCCATTGTCCCGGTGAGCCAATGAGTTGGATTGGCTCGGAGGATGCCGCCGATGGAGGTGCTATTGACGCTCCACGTGCCGACGGGTTTGGGTGGGATTTCCAGGGAATCCTTGATGCCATCGATGAAGACCGCGCGCGAGCCATCGGCCTGCTGAACGAATGCGATGTGATGCCAAGAACCGTCGAGAGGTTCGGCTTCGGTCTTGATGTGGTTGACGTCGGTCCAACCGGTTTGGCGAAGGAACACGTCCAGCTTGCCGCTGGCCCCGGTGCTGTCGGTGCCGATGTTAAACAGGGGGTTGTTGTTGCCGATGTTGGCCTCGGAGAAGAGGCGCAGGTCGGACAGACCGGAGCCAGACACGTTGGCCCACATGGAGATGGTGAAGGCAGGGTGTTGGTTGACGGGTAGTTTTTCACCGGCACCGTTGACGCGTTTGAGCATGGTTTGGCGTGCGTTTTCGAACTTGAACGCTTTCCCGGTTTTGCCTGGAACTAGGTCTGCGGCGGTGAGGTTGGCAAGTTCCATATCGTAGCCGTTGACAAGGTCGGGCGTTTTGGTGCCGAAGACCTCATCCAGTGGCCAGTAGGCGATCATGCCATTGGCGAGAGGCGGGAACACGCTGACCAAGCCCTCCGTGTTGACCTGTTTGATTTCGGCTTCGGTGAGAGCGCGACTCCAAGTTGCGACTTCGTCCATGCTACCCGTGAGCCAGTGGGTCGGGTTTGCGCGCAGGATGCCGCCGATGGAAGTGGTGTTGACGTTCCATGTGCCTGCTGGTTTCGCTGGGATCTCGAGCGGATCCTTCACGCCATCGACATAGAGCGCCCGTGCGCCGTCCAGTTGCTGGACGAACGCGAAGTGGTGCCAGGTGCCGTCGAGCGGTTCGGCTTCGGTCTTAATGTGGTTGACGTCGGTCCAGCCGGTTTGACGAAGGAAGACGTCGACCTTCCCGCTCGCTCCGGTGTTATCAGTGCCGATGTTGAACAGGGGGTTGTTGTTGCTGATGTTGCCTTCAGAGAAGAGGCGTAGGTCGGCGAGCCCGGACCCTGAGACGTTGGCCCAGAAAGAGATGGTGAAGGCGGGGTGTTGGTTGATCGGCAGTTTTTCACCCGCGCCATTCAGGCGTTTGAGCATGGTTTGCCGGGCGTTATTGAACTTGAACGCCTTTCCCATCCGGCCGTCTCCTAGGTCTGCGGCCGTGAGATTGGCAAGTTCCAGGTCGTATCCGCTGACGAGATCGGGAGTTTTGTTGCCGACGACTTGGTCGAGCGGCCAGTAGGAGACTAGGCCATCGCGGAGGGCTGCCTCGGCGTTGGGGGTGGCACCGAGGAGGGCGATCGCGGAGGCGAGTGCTGCGAGGAGCGAATGACGTCCGGGTCGGCGGGCCTGGGGAAGGGGCTCTAATAGTGATTTCATTGCGAATGATTGTGCCAGACGCCTTCCGATGTGCCTGGCTGGGTTCAGGTTTGTTTGATTGTTTGGGTCTCGGGTTTGATCGTCCGTCTGAAAGGTCGGCGACGGGCGTGGACAAACATCCTCGGCAGTGATCCATCTCGTGGTATGGAAGCGGGCGTCAAGCTGGCGCGATCCTTTGGACACAAGGACACGGAAGGAGCCAACAGGCCACGGATGGGTCACGAACTGGGAATGGACGGATTGTTTACTTCTTGCGGGGTAGGGTCGAGAAAAAAAGGGGCGGGTTTGGAGTGTTTCTCCAAACCCGCCGTGAAGGGGGCGACTGGGGTGCGACTCGGGATGAGCGCGTGCCTCAGTGGCTATTTACGCAAGCGGTAGAAGCGTGCGGCGTCGGTGGGGCTGATCGTGATCGAGTTATTTGCGACACCAGCGACTGGGGTCCACGCGGCGTCGGAGAGGCTGGCTTTGCTCTCGAGCGTGAACGCTGCGGTGGAGGTCCAGGATAGAATCACCGCACCGGCGGCGTTGCGAGCCACGGTGAACTTAGGTGGCGTGACGGGTTGTGGGGCGGCCGCTGGGGCGCCACCGGCGGAAGCTCCAGGGATGCCGTAGGCCGAAGGCCCGCCGAGCGCGGCAACTTCGTCATCGGTCAGTGCGCCTTCGCGGAACTGGAGAGCCGAAACAAAGGCCTGGGCGCGCTCGTTATCATCGCCGTCCCCGAAGAGATAGATCTCCGGAGGGAGGGCGAAGCGACCGTCGATATTGGCACCGTCGCCACCGACATCGGCGCGATGGAGGTTGCCGTTGACGTATTTGGCGAAGCGTTTCTGGGTGGTATCGACGGAGATGACGATACGAGCCCATTCACCGCGTTTGTGGTTCTTACCGGCTTCTTGGGAGATGCCGTCGTAATTGGAGCAGCAGCCTTTACCGTAGGAACCGTCACTCGCGCGCCAGAACAGATCGCCGTCGGTGGGGTTCGCGAAGTCATGGGTTTGGAGTAAGCCACCGAAACCGGTGCCTTCGGATCCCCAGAGGATATCGGCGATCAGAGTCCACTGATTGGCCTTGGTGCCGCCGCCGTTGGGGGGGACGCCATGGTTTACGCGGAGGCCGATCCGTTTGAAGACCGCGCCTTTGGCATCGGCATCATCGCTGGGCATGTAGGGGATGTGGAGGACGGTGACATCCGAACCTTCGATGCCTGGGATGCTGAACGAGGAGGCGGGGCCGAACTTGTATCGGCTGGCGAGTGAGCTATCGATCAGGCCGAGGTCTTGGCCGATGAACGCCTTGTAATCGCCTTGGAGATCCCAATCGCCTTTGACGGGGTTAGGGCTGGGGATTCCGGGAGCGCTGGCGCTGCCGAGGGCGGCGACCTCTTCATCGGTGAGTGCGCCGGCGCGGATTTGGATGCTGTTCACGTAGACTTCGCTGCGCTCGTTGTCATCGCCATCGCCGAACATGAAGAATTCGGACGGGAGGGCGAATCGACCGTCAATGTTGGCTCCATCGCCGCCGACATCGGCGCGGTGCAGGTTCCCATTGACGTATTTGGCGAAGCGTTTTTGCGTGGTATCGACGGAGAACACGATGCGGGCCCATTCGCCGCGTTTGTGGCTCTTGCCTGGGGCTTGGGAGATGCCGTCGTAGTTGGAGCAGCACCCCTTGCCGTAGGAACCATCGCTCGCACGCCAGAACATATCGCCGTCGGTAGGGTTGGCGAGGTCGTGCGTTTGGAGCACGCCGCCGAAACCGGTGCCCTCTGTGCCCCAGAGGACGTCCATGATCAGGGTGTATTGATTCAGTTTTTGGCCACCGCCGTTGGCTCCGAGTCCATGTTTGACGCGGAGACCGATCCGTTTGAAGACGGCACCTTTGGCGTCGGCATCGTCGTTGGTGACATGGGGGATATGCAGGACGTTGGCGTCCTGGCCGTTAATCCCGGCGATACCGAAGGAGGCGGTGGTGCCGACTTTGTAGCGGCTGAGCAGGCTGTTATCGATGAGTTCGAGGTCGTTGCCGGCGGCGGCGGCGAGGCTGTTGTCATCGAAGTTCCACTGAGCGTAGGGGATGGGGATGCCATCGGGAGAAGCGGCACCGAGCGCGGCGACTTCGTCATCGGTCAGAGCCCCTTCGCGGATCTGGAGGCTGTTGATGAAGCATTCGCTGCGTTCATTATCGTCGCCGTCACCGAACATGAAGAACTCTGGGGGAAGAGCGAAGCGGCCGTCGACGTTGGCGCCATCACCACCGACGTCGGCGCGATGGAGGTTACCGTTGACGTATTTGGCGAAGCGTTTCTGGGTCGTATCGACGGAGAAAACGACGCGCGCCCATTCGCCGCGCTTATGACTTTTGCCGGGTTCTTGGGAGATGCCGTCGTAATTGGAGCAGCAGCCTTTGCCGTAGGAACCATCGCTGGCGCGCCAGAACATATCGCCGTCGGTAGGATTGGCGAAGTCATGGGTTTGGAGCACACCGCCGAAGCCGGTGCCTTCGGGCCCCCAGAGGAGATCGGCGATGATGGTGTATTGATTGAGTTTTTTGCCACCGCCGTTGGGGGCGATGTTGTGTTGGACGCGGAGGCCGATCCGTTTGAAGACGGCACCTTTGGCATCGGCATCGTCGCTGGCGACGTGTGGGATACGGAGCACATTGACGTCTTTTCCGCCGATGAGAGGGATTCCGAAGGAGGAAGCGGGGCCGACCTTGTAGCGGCTGGTGAGGGAATCGTCGATGAGGTGGAGGTCACGGCCGAGAGTTGCCGCGAGGTTTCCGCCATCGAAATCCCACTGACCGCCGGAGAAGCCTGCGCCGCGGCGGTTGCCGGTGGTGAAGGCGTAATCGCGGGTAACGGATTTGCCGGCGCTGTCGGTGAAGGACAGGCTGACCTTCTGTTCGGACTTTGGATTCAGATGTTGCGGAACCGCGTAGGAGATACTGGTAACTTTGCCTGCTTTGGTGACGGCATCGGGGGCGAGGGTGACCGGTGTTCCATTGAGTGACAACTTGATGGAACCGGCGGTGACCGTGGTTGATTCCTCGGTAATGCTCAGCTGAAGTTTTGGTAAGGTGGAGACGTTGGCGTCGCCGGGAGCGGGTTTGGCGGCGCTGAGGAAGGGCGCGCGTTGGACCCCGGACTTGAGGTTAGGGTAGACCTTGATGTGACCGGCTGAGGATCGATCATTGAGCAGGACACGGGTGCCGCTTGGAGTGATCGACCAGAGTTCGAGGTTTGCGCCACCGCCGCCTTCAGCCCAGACGGTGCGGAAGGGGTAGAGGCCGTCGGCATCGACCAGGATTGTGGAGGATGAATTTCCGATGGCGATATCGACGAGGGTGGCCCCGGTGACATCGCGAGGGTCGGGGCCGATGGAGAACTTAGCGTTGTCATCGCTGGCGAGGCCGAAGGTATAGACCCCTTTGGTCAGCTCGAGGTAGCCGGTGACCTCCATGGCGATGAAGTCATCGCTACCGGTTTGGCCGGGGATACCCGGGATGAGATCGTCCTGCTGGCCGGTGTTGCTATTGAGCAGGCCTGCGTCGCCCCCGGACTGGTCGAAGTTGACCAAGGGTTTGACGAAGACACCGCCGGTTGCACCCGTCAGGTCGGCGACGTTTGCGCCGAGGTTACCCGCGAGCTGATCTTCAGCGCGTTGGATACTGGTGGTGGCAGGGGCGGTTTCGAGCTGATGAGTTCGGATGGAGAAGCCGCTTTTGGTGGTATCGACGTTTGCGGTTGGAGTTGCGAAGGAAGCTGGGATGACGGTGGCGTTCATCACGGAGAAGCTCCAGGTGATATTTTTTCCACCGTAGCTGAGAGCGACGGTGTGTGAGGAGCCGGAGGCGAGGACACCTGGGGGATCGAAGGAGATCGTGGTGACACCCCCGGCGGTGCTGGACAGGGAAGCGACGGCTTGGTCATCGAACTTCAAGCTTGCCGAGGCGCCACCGAGATTTTGGATCTGAATTTGGACTTGGGCATCGGGGCGGACAGAGGTGCCGAGCGGGAGTGCGGAGACGAGCAGAGGGCCGGCGGTGACCGTGGAGGTGGTGATTGAGAGATCATCGATCCAGTGGTTCGCGCGGAGGGAGGCGGTGTTTTCGGCGGTGCCGGCTCCGAAGCCGAACGATCCGGAGATGGGGGCGTATGGGATGCCGAAATTATCGAACACCTTGGTCCCGTTGTAGGAGACATCCAGGGTGCCATCGGCGTCTAGATTCACCTCGACTGGAACGAAGACCGGGGTTTGGTCGTTGGCTTTGCCGGTTCGGAGGCCGGCGAACTTCTTGGCAGCGACCCGTTGGCCGCCGATCTTTACGATGATGCCAGGAGCGTCGCCGGGATCGTTACCATTTGCCCCGAAGACCCCGGTGTTATCGAGGGTGTCGAAGGAGATGACGAGCCCTTGGGTGAACCCGCCGCCATCGGCTGTGCCACCGCCTTCGCGGAACGGTGTATTTGCATCGAGATCGTTGGCGAGGACGAGGCTGAACCCTTGAGCGGCGGTATCGGTGCCGCCGTGGATACTGGCTTTGAACTTGGCGTTGAAGGAGGCGACCTTTTCGGAGTCGATTTGAGGGAAGATATAGGAACCGTGGAGCGGGAGAGCGGCTGTGCCATCGACGAGATCCTGGAGGTCCTGGAGTTTGAGTACACCGGCATCGAGCTTGGCTTTTCCGAGCAGCACACCGCCTGGATCTGCGGTGAAGTTGCTATTGAGGGTAGCGGCTTGGAGGGAGGCGGCCATGGCAGCGGCGAGGCCGGAGGCGCGGCTGAGGGCAGCGAGGGCGGCTCGCCAACCGCGGAGGCGGGCGGAGTAGGGTATAGTTGGTTTGTGCATAGGGTTGGTTATGGGCCTGTCTGAGTAGAGGCCTAGAAATGATTCAGGCACACAAGCTCTGTGACTCGGGCAGGCATTCATCCGGACGAACACGGCTTCCGTACGGCATAGCACCGGGGCTTGGACTCCGTGGTGGAGGCCCTGGGGCGGATATATCGTCGCTGTGGACGGGAGCTCTGCGTCACGTTCGGGTGTGAAGACTTCCTACGCGCCTTGAGGCGGTTGATCAATGAAAAATTCCGGGTTCTGTGACGAGGAACCTGGAGGCTGCGGCATCGGCGAATCGGAGGCCGGTTTGGGTTAACCGAAAGCGGTCTGGCTCCCAGAGGGCGTGCTGCGCTTCGACGAGATCGGACATTTCGGTTTTCCAATGATCGCGGAGGTCGAACCCGGTGGTTTGGCGGAAGGCCTCGAAGGGCCATCCGGCGTTCATGCGGAGGCCGAACCCAGCGATTTCGCCGGCGCGAGCGATGGGGGCGAGAGCGTCGCGGCTTTCGATAGCCCGGACGCCGTGTTCGAGCTGATCGCAGTAGAGTTGGGTATTGGACCAATTCTTCGTTCGCACCCCGTTCATGAAACCAGCGGCGCTTGGGCCGAGGCC
>Ga0172367_10007663_pt1 | contig 12292 bp, 11 predicted proteins | sample Lak10m_FD_114542 | JGI IMG/M metagenome (GOLD analysis project Ga0172367, IMG submission 114542) | Freshwater microbial communities from Kabuno Bay, South-Kivu, Congo - kab_022012_10m | ecosystem: Environmental > Aquatic > Freshwater > Lake | place: Democratic Republic of the Congo: South-Kivu...
ACTGGTTTTTTACCTTCAGTTCCCTGATATAATCCTGCGAGGAATGATTCCGTAGTGAAAACATTCTGTCCGCTTTGAGTATTGTCAGCAGTGATTATTCCCTTGTCGATGAGGATTTTTTCATTCACACGGTCGGTTCTCCATTTTGCATAGGCATCAGCCTGTTTCCATGAAACGCCAACCACCGGATAATTGCTGTAGGCCGGATGGCGGAGATAATTCATGATGTAGGGTTCGTTATAGGCCAATTCTTCGCGCCACACTAACGTGTCAGGCATGGCAGATTTGTATTTTTCAGGATTGGCCGGATAAACTCTTTTAAGCCAAAATAGATATTCGCGATAATCGAGGTTGGAAACCTCTGTTTCGTCCATATAAAATGAAGCTACTGTAACACGGCGGGGAACATTATTCCAGTCATACATCACATCCTGTTCAACTCGCCCCATGGTAAAAGTACCTCCCTGAATAAATACAAGACCTGGTCCGGTTTCCTGTGCATAATTGTCATCAGCCTGAAAACCACCATTTTTAGGGTCGCCGTATTCCCATCCGGTTGAATGTGAAGTGCCGCCACCGCCACTTGTACCTTTTCCAAATAATCCGCATCCTGCCATTAGTGCTGCAAGACCAAATAAAATTATGGATCTAAATTTCATCTGTCTATGATTTGTTTTTAATTGCCAAATGGAACTCGCCATTTTCATCGTCCTCTTGTGTGAGAGTATCGCCCCAATGGCTCGTTTCATGTGTTGTAATTTGTTTTTTATTGCCTGTAGAAATAAACTTTACATCAATTGTCTATAATCGAGAGACTTTGTGAAGGTTTATTTTAATGCATTTTTTGTCCTTTTTCTCTTCAAAAGACTCACAAATATAACTAAATTGTTGAATTGATATTGTTCAGGTATTCAATCTTTTTTTTAGAGTTGTTTGTTTCAGCAACATATCTTTACCGTTGATGTGGCAGTTCGTATTTAATTTATTTACTTTGGAAACATAACATTATACTAATCGCTGGATTAGTTCGTTTAATCTTTACTGAATTTTTAAAACCCGGAAATGTTAAGAATATTACTTTTCTATCTATTGTTTTTTATAGCTTTTAATGGTTTTCCTGCTGATTTTAATCGGTCAATAAACTGGTCGTCAGGTAATAATTCAGCGCAAAGATCTGGTAATTTGTCTTCCTGTTTTCATGGAAGTGTAACGATTGACCCATGTGGACTTCCGTATTGGTTTGAAAGTTTCGAACTGTCTTCGAACGATGCACAGGTTGCTGTTTATAATCCAGTTTTTGAAGTGGTGACTGATTCGCTTTCTTTTAAGAACCAAATAACACAGGATACGTTAATCTACTTGTCAGAGATTGGGACTTCCGCCGGAAAATCATTTTTGAGACTAACAGTAAATCCCTTTGTTAAAAGGGGCAACAGGATTGAACGCCTGATCAGTTTCTCCATTTCAATTCAGGAAAAACCCGCACAATTGAAGTCGGCAAAAGCTGCATATCCCTGGAAATCGGCATCAGTATTGGCGAGCGGAAAATGGTTAAAAATAAAAACCAAAAACAAGGGGATTTATAAAGTTACTTACGATCAGCTAAAATCGTGGGGGTATTCTAATCCGGATCAGGTGGTTGTTTATGGAAATGGTGGATACATGCTCCCAACATTGAATAGCCTGCTTAAATCAGATGACCTGAATTCCTATCCAATTTTCAAAGGAAAAGATAATGCCGGAAAAGACTGTATTTTCTTTTACTCTTCGGGCAATATTCAGATGGCTCAAAATCTGGAAACAGGCTTTTTTTATCACCAGCAAAACTATTATTCCACTGAAACCTATTTTTATCTAACCGATGCCGGAACTGCCAAAACAATCAGTAAAGTGGCGGAAATAAACGGATTGGCCGGACGTCAGGTTTTTAGTTTCCCAAATTACACGTTTTGGGAAAAAGAGTTACTCAACCTTATTTCTTCCGGTAGCCGTTGGTTTGGGGAGCATTTTATTGCCGGAAGTTCTCAGACAGTTAATTTTACGTTAGACTATCCCGACTTAACCAAAAATGCTCAGTTTGCTGTTTCTGTTGCCGGAAAATCAGCCTCGCCCAATAGTATGGCTATTTCGCTGAATGGGAAATCTATCAGCGATGTATCATTTCATACAGTTGATGTGAGTGATGCAACTGCTTATTTTGCCGATGACCGTATCGTTGAGTTTTCCGAAATTCTTCCGTCAAAGAATTTACAAGTGAAATTGACCTATAATGCCTCCAACAGCTCGTCCGACGGATGGCTCGACTATATTTCCGTCAATTATCAAAGTCTTTTGAATATCAGCTCCGATGCATTTAATTTCCGGGGCAGGGGAGTTGATGGGCAGACTCAGGTTTCGGAATTTGTTATGAATGGCGCTTCGGCCACAACCAAAATATTTGATGTGACTGATTTAAATAATGTTTTCGAAGTGCCAGCCACAATTGCCGGCGATCAACTGAAGTTTAAATCGAATTCGGCTTCTATGCGCGAATATTTGGCGTTTAATCAGGCAGGAACATTTTCCACTCCTGAATTAGTTGGGAATGTGGCCAACCAGAATTTACATGCAGAGGAATTGTCGGAATTTATTATTGTGACACATCCATCGCTGCTTAAAGCTGCAAATGAGCTGGCCGATTTTCACCGTGAGAATGATCAAATGTTGGTGAGGGTGATTACGCCTGATTTGATTTACAATGAATTTTCAGGAGGGCTTCCTGATCCCGCTGCTTTCCGGAATTACTTCAGAATGTGTTATGAGCGTGGCAAGCAAAGTGGAAGCAATACCTTGAAGTATATTTTGCTGATGGGTGATGGAACATTCGATAACCGAAACATTCAGGGGAAAAACCTGAATTTGATCCCTACTTACCAGTCGGAAAATTCGCTGTCGCCAACCGAGTCGTTTGTGACTGACGATTTCTTTGTTTTCCTCGATGAAAATGAAGGTGGCTATTCCGGAACGGTTGATTTGGGAATTGGTCGTATTCCCGCCCGAACCCAGGACGAGGCGGAAGATGTCGTCGATAAGATAAGTGATTACCACAATCAGGAAGCCATGGGTAACTGGCGAAATGTTGTCACTTTTATTGGCGACGATGAGGATGGAAGTACGCATATGGATCAGGCAGAAAACCTTGCAAATAATATGAATTCAACTTATCCTGCTTTTTTTGCTGATAAAATTTATTTCGATGCGTTTCGTCAGATTTCAACTTCCGGAGGCGAAAAATATCCTGATGTGACTACAGCCATCAATAACCGCGTAAAACAGGGAACTTTGGTGATGAATTATACCGGCCATGCCAACGAAAGAAATTTGGCCGACGAAAATGTACTTGATGTCGGGATTATTAATTCATGGTCGAACTACAAAAGACTGCCTATTTTTGTAACGGCAACCTGCGAGTTTAGCCGGTTCGATTCCAACGAAACTTCTGCGGGCGAATACATTCTTTTCAATCCCGGAGGTGGCGGAATTGGTTTATTTTCCACTACTCGCCTTGTTTATTCAGGAGCTAATTTTGTTCTGAACAGCAAATTTTTCAGGTATATCTTTGAAAAAGACCAGCAGGGAAATAAACTTCGGTTGGGCGATGTGATGAGACTGGCCAAAGCTTCGGCCAATACCGGTATTAACCAGCTTAATTTCACATTACTTGCCGATCCGGCTATGCGGTTGGCGAACCCCGATTTTCAGGTTAAAACAAGTTCTGTAAATGGTAAAAATGTAGATGTTCAGCAGGATACCATTCGTCCGCTTTCGGTGGTTACAGTGAAGGGATATGTTGTTGATAATAAAGGCGCGAAACTCGGCAATTTCAACGGAGAGATTATCCCGACTGTTTATGACAAAGTGATGCAGGTAAAAACTTTGGGAAATGGCGGCGAGGAGCAAATGGATTATACCGTTCAGAACAACATTATTTACCGGGGACTGGCAACTGTAAAAAACGGCGAATTCGAATTTTCGTTTTTTGTTCCGAAAGACATTTCGTATAAATTGGATAAAGGCAAAATTCTTTATTATGCCTATAACGATTCGGTTGATGCCCAGGGGTATTTCAATAATTTTTACATCGGTGGTTCTTCTAATACAACAATAGCCGATTCGAAAGGACCGGACATTGAGTTGTACCTGAATTCGGAATCGTTTAAAGACGGCGATGTGGTTAGCGCAAGCTCTGTTTTGATCGCGAATATCAAGGACGAAACCGGAATCAATACCGCAGGAATCGGCATTGGTCACGATATTACCGCCGTTTTGGATGGGGATAATTCGAACGTGATGGTGCTGAACGATTATTTTCAAGCCAGCAAGGATAAATACACCGAAGGAACAATTGTTTTTCCGTTGAATGACCTTGAAGAAGGAGAGCATACATTAAAAATAAAAGTGTGGGATGTAATGAATAACTCTTCTGAAAAGGAAATTCGTTTTGTGGTGAAAGACGATTTCAGGATTGAAAGTGTGCTATGTTATCCGAATCCGATGGAAGAGCAAACCAGTTTTGTTTTTACGCACAATCAACCCGACAAATCGTTTGATGTGACCCTGGAGGTTTTTCAATCATCAGGTGTCCGCATTGATATAGTGAGTGAAAAGATCGGTTCGCAGGGCACAGAAAGTATGCCGTTGGAATGGACACCCGCATCGAGACAGGTAAAGATGCGACCGGGTGTGTATGTTTACCGGATTTTAGTCACTTCGGAAGGACGAACCGGGAGTGCTTCCGGACGGCTGGTTTATATCCATCGTTAATTTTGCGCAGTTAAAAGGTTTTCAATACTATTTCAGGAGGAAGTCCGTTTAGTTTTTTGAGTTACTAAATGATGCAACTCTTTTACAAAGCTCTATATTTGCAAATTCAAAATTTGATTGATTTTCAAGATGAAGAAAATAATTCTGTTACAGGCTGTAATTCTTTTAGTTGGATTTTCTGCTACGCAGGTCAATGCCCAGAGTAAAACATCAACCACAGGTGCCAACACAATCACTACGGGAGTTCCATTTCTAACTATTGCTCCCGATTCGAGAGCTGGTGCAATGGGTGACGCGGGGGTAGCTACCTCTGCCGATGCTAACTCGCAGCATTGGAACGCTGCTAAATATGCTTTTGCTGAAAGTGAAATGGGGATTGCTCTTTCCTATACTCCGTGGTTGCGAAATTTGGTTTCCGACATCAACCTGGCTTATCTCGTTGGGTACAAACGTTTGGACGACCGCCAGACACTGAGTGCATCGTTGCGATATTTTACCTTGGGCGACATCACCTTTATGAGTGAATACGGCGACCCAACAGGGCAGCAAAGTCCGAATGAATTTGCCATCGACATGGGGTACACCCGTTTGTTGTCAGACAATTTCTCGGGAGCTGTTGCACTGCGGTACATTCGGTCCGACCTTACCGGCGGCCAATTGGTAAATGGAGTGGAGACTCATGCCGGAAATACTTTTGCTGCCGATGTTGCTTTTTATTATCAGAAGGAAATGCGTGTCAACCGCAAACGTTCGACTTTTTCTTCGGGGATTAATATTTCGAATATCGGGGGAAAAATCTCTTACACTGATGGTGAGACAAAAGATTTTATTCCTACGAACCTGAAACTGGGGGTTTCGTACAAAACGGAGATGGATAAATACAATACAATTACGTTTGCGTTTGATGCCAATAAACTTATGGTTCCAACGCCTGATACGGCTTCGGTTGATATTGTTACAGGTTTAGGTTCAGATAAGTCGGTAGTTGCAGGTATGTTTAGTTCGTTCAGTGATGCCCCGGGAGGAATGTCGGAAGAACTCAAGGAAATCAACCTTTCGGCCGGAGCCGAATACTGGTACAATAACCAGTTTGCCATTCGTGCCGGATATTATTACGAAGATGTGACCAAAGGCAACCGTAAATTTTTCACTGCCGGAGCAGGTTTGAAAATGAATGTTTTCGCGCTCGATTTCTCTTATTTGTTGCCAATCGCACAGAACAACCCGTTGGCCAATACGCTGCGGTTTACGCTTTCGTTCGACTTCGAAGCTTTCAATAAGCAGCGACGATAAATTTAGTTTCAAGTTCTAAGTTTCAGGTTTTAGGAAGTGAATTCCTCGAAAGTCTGAAATCTAATATTTAAAAATATGAATTTCCGGATTGGATACGGATACGATGTACACCGTTTAGCTGAGGGCGAAACCCTGTGGCTGGGCGGTGTTCTTGTTCCCCATCACAAGGGAACAGTTGCTCATTCTGATGGCGATGTGCTGATACATGCGCTTTGCGATGCCATGCTGGGCGCCGCCAAGCTGGGCGATATTGGCCGGCATTTTCCGGATAATTCTTCGGAATACAAAAACATTGACAGCAAAATTTTGTTGGTTAAGACGAATGAATTGATTGCTGCAAAAGGTTACCGTGTGGGAAACCTCGATTTAACTGTTGCTGCCCAAAAACCAAAACTCAAACCGTTTATTCCTGAAATGGAAGAAACTCTTGCGAAGCTGTTGAAAATTGATGTCGATGCTGTTTCAATCAAAGCAACGACCACCGAGCAGCTCGGTTTTGAAGGGAGGGAAGAAGGTATTTCAGTTCATGCAGTGGTTTTGTTAGAAAAAGTTAGAATTTAGTCGAAGCGTTTTTCTGTTTGGAAAGTTTTAACTTTGAATAAACTGAAATCTGATGATAACAAAAACGCAAATAAATAATACACTTGCCGATCTTCCTGAAAACATTACAGTAGAGCAGCTAATCGAACGTTTAATCTTTTTGGATAAAATTCAGAAGGGGATTGATGATTCTGAATCTGGAAAAGTTAATACGGTTCAGGAAGCAAAAGAAAAACTGGGGAAATGGTTGAAATAATCTGGACAGATCAGGCTATTCAGGATTTGAATGATATTGGTGATTACATTGCCAAAGATTCAGTCAGATATGCAGAGTTGACGGTCTCCAAACTATTTGATTCCCCTAATATTCTGGTTGATTATCCATTGCTAGATAAAGTAGTTCCCGAATTATCAAACCTTTCAATCAGAGAATTAATTTGCGGAAATTACCGAATTGTTTATAAGGTGGTTAATTATGAGCGCATAGATATTCTTACAGTTCATAATTGTTCCCGGATGGTGGGTCATGTTTTAGGGTCAGAAATAGAAAAAGAATAAAATGAAAAGAACTTTAGTTATCGGGGCAAGTGAAAATCCCGAAAGATATTCGTTTAAGGCCATTAATGCCTTGGTTCAGCATGGGCACGAAGTGGTTGGTTTGGGATTGCGTCCCGGAAATGTTGCCGGAATTTCGTTTGAAACCGAGAAGAAACCTTTCGGGAATATTGATACGGTTACTTTGTACGTCGGTCCAAAAAATCAACCGGAATACTACGATTATATCATTGGCTTAAAACCCCGCAGGGTCATTTTCAATCCGGGGACTGAAAATCCGCACTTCATCGAAAAACTGGAAGCTGCCGGCATTTATCCTGAAATTGCGTGCACTTTGGTATTGTTGGCAACTGGCCAATTCGAATAATGGGAACCATCAAATCGTTGCAGGAGTTTGAGCAACTGTTGGCAGAGCAGGATGCTGTTTTAGCCTATTTTTCCACCGAAATCTGTTCAGTTTGTAAAGTGCTGAAGCCAAAGGTAATTGAGATGGTTGCCCAATCATTTTCGAAAATGAAGATGGTTTTCGTGGAATCTGATCAATTGCCCGAAGTCGCCGCTCAAAACCGTGTTTTTGCCGCGCCAACCATTGTTATCTTCTTTGCAGGTCGCGAATCTATTCGCAAAAGCCGCGCTTTCGGCATCGACGAGTTGAAAGCCGAAATTCAACGGCCATATTCGATGATGTTTGAGGAGTAGAAGTCATTTATGGTCATTTGCTTCGCGGTCATTAATTGCCACCTTTTCACTTTGAACAACTATCAATGACAATTGAATGACCACCAATGACTGGTTTTTTAAAACAGCCCCTCGATCAGCTGATCGTCTGCAAAATTTGGCAACGTCACCTTCAGGTTTGGATTTTCCTGCATGGCCCGTTGAATAGCAAACAGGGCCGATGAATTTCGGGCCCAGCCACGACGGGCAATGCCATTGTTGACATCCCAGTGAAGCATTTGTTTGAGCCGTCGGTCGGCGTCTTCCGAACCATCCAAAGTCATTCCAAATCCGCCGTTGACGACTTCGCCCCAGCCAACACCGCCGCCGTTGTGAATCGATACCCAGGTGGCTCCGCGAAACGAATCGCCGATGACATTTTGAATGGCCATGTCGGCCGTAAAAGCCGACCCATCGTAAATATTCGAAGTTTCCCGATAGGGTGAATCGGTGCCCGAAACATCGTGGTGATCGCGTCCCAAAACAATCGGAGCGCTGATGGTTCCTTCTTTTACCGCTTTGTTAAAGGCTTCTGCAATTTTGATGCGGCCTTCTGCGTCGGCATAAAGAATACGCGCCTGCGAACCAACTACCAGCTTGTTTTTTCCGGCTTCGGCAATCCAGTGTATGTTGTCGTTGAGCTGATTGATAATTTCTGAAGGTGCGTCTTTGGCAATTTCATTCAACACCTGAAGTGCTATTTCGTCGGTTTTCTGCAAATCGGCAGGATTGCACGAACAGCAAACCCAGCGGAACGGCCCGAATCCGTAATCGAAAAACAGCGGCCCCATAATGTCCTGAACGTAGGATGGATAAATGAAACTGCCATCACTTTTTATCACCGGCGCTTTTGCCCGACCTGCCTCTAGAAGAAATGCATTGCCGTAATCCCAGAAGTACATGCCTTTTGCGGTCAGTCGGTTGATAGCGGCAACATGTCGGCGAAGACTTTCATATACTTTTTCGCGGAACAACTCCGGTTCTTCTGCCATCATCCGATTAGACTCGTCAAGACTTAATCCGACAGGATAATATCCACCGGCAAACGGATTGTGCAACGATGTCTGGTCCGAACCCAAATCAATGTGTACATCTTCGTCGGCCAGCCTTTCCCACAAATCAACCACATTTCCCTCGTAGGCAAGCGAAATAGTCTCTTTATCCTGACTGGCTTTTTGGATACGCTCAATGAGCAAGTTCAAATCAGTAAAAACTTCATCCACCCAGCCTTGCTCATGCCTGACTTGCACCACTTTTGGGTTGATTTCGGCAATCACGGCCACCATTCCGGCAATCACACCAGCTTTGGGCTGTGCGCCCGACATTCCGCCTAATCCCGACGATACGAAGACTTTCCCGGCCATTTGTCCGTCGCCCTTCATTCGCGCGGCATTCATCAGCGTGATGGTTGTTCCGTGCACGATGCCTTGCGGACCGATGTACATGTACGAACCGGCAGTCATCTGTCCGTACTGCGAAACTCCGAGTGCATTCATCCGCTCGTAGTCATCCCTTCCGGAGTAATTGGGAATAACCATGCCGTTGGTGACCACCACCCTCGGAGCATCTTTGTGCGACGGAAATAGCCCCATCGGGTGTCCCGAATACATCACCAGCGTTTGCTCGTCGGTCATTTCCGAAAGGTATTTCATGGTTAGCCGGTATTGCGCCCAGTTTTGAAAAACAGCGCCGTTTCCACCGTAAGTAATCAGCTCGTGCGGATGCTGTGCCACGACATAGTCGAGGTTATTCTGAATCATCATCATGATGGACGCCGCCTGTTTCGACCGATGCGGATAATCTTCCAGGGGTCGCGCCTTCATTTCATAGTCGGGACGAAAGCGGTACATGTAAATCCGTCCGAATTGCCTGAGTTCTTCCAGGAACTCGGGTGCCAAAGTGGCATGATGTTCCGGAGCAAAATAACGAAGTGCATTGCGCAATGCAAGTTTCTTTTCCGGTTCCGAAAGAATGTCTTTCCGGCGCGGGGCATGATTAACAGTAGGATCGTACGGTTTTTTCTCCGGAAGTGTGGCCGGAATTCCCTCCTGTATGGCTTTTTTAAATTCAGACATGTTTGTCGGCAGTTTAAATATGGTTCACCTTTTGAAGTGAAGCTTATAACGGTAAATTTGCGACATTCCCCGATAAATTAATGCAGGCGGGCAGGAGTTTTGCAACATTTGCCCAACTTATATTTGTCATAGATTGTTCAAGAATTGTTTAGTTTAGGAATTAAAATTAAAAGTAAATAGAAATGAAAAAGACGTGGATTATTCTGGCCGTAGTGGCCCTCTTATTATTGTTGGCGTACTCGTCAATTAAAAATTCGTACAATAGCATGGTAGTTGCCGAGGAAGGTGTGACTGCCCAGTGGTCGCAGGTTGAAAACGTGTATCAGCGCCGTACCGACCTGATCCCTAATTTGGTAAATACTGTAAAAGGTTATGCCGATTTCGAGAAAGAAACTTTGACACAGGTGATTGAAGCCCGCGCCAAAGCAACCCAGGTAACCGTTGATCCAACAAAGCTGGATGCCCAATCGATCCAGAAATTTCAGGAAGCACAAACAGGTTTGTCTTCGGCTTTGGGCCGTTTGATGGTGGTCATGGAAAAATATCCCGACCTGAAAGCCAACCAGGGATTCCTTGATTTGCAGGCACAGCTGGAAGGCACCGAAAACCGCATCACTGTTGAACGTCAGAAATTCAACGAGAGCGCTCAGGGTTACAATACGCTGATCCGCAAATTCCCGAAAAACATTTTCGCCGGAATGTTCGGATTCGAAAAGAAAGCTTACTTTGAAGCTGAAAAAGGCGCTGAAAAAGCTCCGCAGGTACAATTCTAGTAGCCTTTGGCAACTGGCAGCTGGTTACTGGCTAGCTGCCCGCCGCTAATTGCCAGTAGCTATTTTATAAATATCCATACCTAAAAAACATGTCAGTCGAGAATTTTTTCAGTTCCGAAGAAAAAAAGCGAATAACCGACGCCATTGCCGAAGCGGAAAAGAATACTTCCGGCGAAATCAGGTTACATGCCGAAGGCCATTGCAAAATCGATGTGCTCGACCGCGCTGCCTATGTCTTTAAAAAATTAGGCATGCACGAAACCGAACAGCGAAACGGGGTTTTGTTTTATCTGGCCGTTCACGACCGCAAATTCGCGATTATTGGCGACGCCGGCATCAATCGTGTTGTCCCGTCCGATTTCTGGAATGAAATCAAAGAAACCATGCTGGGCTACTTCAAGGAAGGGAAATTCACCGACGGACTCACCAAAGGAATCCTGATGGCGGGCGAACAACTGAAAGCCAATTTTCCATTCCACAAAGACGACGTGAATGAATTGAGCAACGAAATATCCTTTGATAAAAACATCTAAAATGAAACGAATTCTCATCTTACTTCTTATTTCGGTAGTTTCCTTTTCAGTTTTTGCGCAGGATATTCCGGAACGCCCCAATCCGCCAAGGCTGGTTAACGACCTTGCCGATGTTTTAACCGATCAGGAAGAACAGCAGCTCGAATCGGAGCTGGTTCAGTTCGATCGTTCTACGACCACTCAAATTACCATTGTAACTGTTCCAAGCCTGAATGGATATGACAAATCCGATTTCACCTTCAGATTGGGCGAAAAATGGGGCGTTGGTCAAAAAGACAAAAACAACGGGATCGTGATTGTTTTTAAACCCAAAATCGGGAATGAAAAAGGGCAGGTTTTTATTGCCATTGGCTATGGTTTGGAAGGAATTATTCCTGATGCCATTGCCAACCGTGAAGTGGTGAATAAGGAAATGATTCCGAGATTTAAAGAAAATGATATTTTCGGCGGTCTATATGCCGGAACCAAAGTATTGATGGGACTTGCAGCCCAGGAATTTACCGCGCAGGAATACCAGGAAAAAGCCGGTGGAAGCGAAAAATCAGGTGGAGGAGCATTTTTCATCGTGATTCTTGCCATCATCATCCTGATTTCGATCTTTCGCGGAGGTCGTGGAGGACATTACAACAGCCGCGGCAGCAGTTTGCCATTCTGGATCGCCATGGGATTGCTCAACAGTGGCAGTGGTCGTGGATCGTTTGGTGGATTCTCCGGTGGAAGCGGAGGCTTCGGTGGAGGCGGCGGCGGTTTCGGAGGATTTGGAGGCGGAAGTTTTGGCGGTGGTGGAGCCGGCGGAAGCTGGTAAGAGTTCCTGGTTTCAAGTTCCAAATTCCAAGTTAAGTTTGTGATTGAGTCGATTCTGATACAGACGATAAACATTCGACGCTGTTCAAATAAGTGTGTCAAAATAGAAGATTATAAATTTTTTAATTTGGCATGATGAAAAGAGAAACAAGTTTTGATTTTGAAGAATTTGAGAAAGAAGCCGTTGAGCGTCTCAAAG
>Ga0172367_10007665_pt1 | contig 12290 bp, 11 predicted proteins | sample Lak10m_FD_114542 | JGI IMG/M metagenome (GOLD analysis project Ga0172367, IMG submission 114542) | Freshwater microbial communities from Kabuno Bay, South-Kivu, Congo - kab_022012_10m | ecosystem: Environmental > Aquatic > Freshwater > Lake | place: Democratic Republic of the Congo: South-Kivu...
AAATTCGACGGCCTCAAATCTCAACTTGAGGTGCCAGGTCGTAAAATGAAAGTACTGATGGTTCATGGGGTTGGCAATCATTTGCCCGGATATTCCACCGAGTTCCTGGAAAAACTTACCAAAGAACTCGATTTGAATGTCACTGCTAAAGCCTACAAAAACATCAAATTGGTTCATGCCAAAGATCCGAACAAAGATTTGGGTAATCTGCGGATTAATCGGTACTTGAGCCATGATCAACAGCAGGAACTGCTATTTTATGAACTCACCTGGTCGGAAATTACGGCCAAAGACAAGGAAGTGCTGTCTTATGACAACTCAGGCGAACAGTCGTTTCGTCGCGCAGAAGTCAATGATTTGCTGAAAAAGTTTTCCAACGATACCGGACCGGATCCCATTATCTATCTGGGGGAAAAACGGGAAGACATTCTGGTGGCTTTCGCGCAATCGTTTTGCTGGATGGTCACTAGCGACTGGAATGGTTTACCGGACGACAAAGCGCAATTATGTTCATCAAAAAATGTTAAGCCTTATTACAACGATAGCTATGCCTTTGTTTCACATAGTCTGGGAAGTCGTATCACCATAGATGGCTTACAGCGTATTGCCGGTATCATTTTGAACGATGCAGAAACGCCTACCTACTACACCGAACTGGCCGCAGCGTTAAAAAACAAGGAAATACCGATTTACATGATGTCCAATCAACTGCCGATGTTGCAACTGGGCCGCAAACCTGCAGATATTACGCACCAAGAAGACGCTTATTGCAAAGCAACCGGTGACAAATACCACCAACGCTTGATGCAAAAAACCAGCATTATTGCTTTTAGTGACCCGAATGATCTGCTGAGCTACGCCTTGCCGCACGATTTCGTCAACAAATACCTGGATTCGAGGTTATGTATTGACGTTACCAACATCAACATCAATGTCGCCAAAATATATGACGCGTTTGGCTTGGGTAAACTAGCCAATCCAATGGATGCGCATATTGGCTATGATACGGATGACAGAGTCATCGCCTTGATCGCCAAAGGGATCAGCAATGACAAAACGGCTCCACAGGTGAAAGAGCGTTGTCATTGGACACAAACGCTAGAGTAAACTTTTACCTTGTGCTTGCTGGAAAGCATGGACCTCAACAAGCACAAGGCAATTCATAACTTTTTAAAAGACAAACATTGCCGCAATAAAGCTCAGCCTAACCATAGTTCAATAACTAATTGAAATGCCTCAAAGCGGCCACGTCATTTAACATAGATTAATTTAACCGTCTCAGCTTACATCCTGCCTGAGTATGGCAATCCCCTTTAAATCAGCCGGTTAAAAGCACCAACATAAATTCGGGTTTCGAATAATTATAAAGGGCATTCAATGCAACCCAACAACATTTCCAGACTTATTGCCTATTCGGTCTGTTTGATTTTGCTGACTTTATCCAGCTTTGCATTAACCCATGCGTGCTCTTCACCGCTAATTATCAAATCCGCCAAATTCAATACCAAAAATAAAATACTAACCGTCAAGACCAACTCCAGGAAAGGCTTAACCAGCGTATTGCAGTTGCTACATGGTGATGGATAATAAGCTGAAAAAAATACTTTGTTTAAAGCTATCCATTCCGCGCTGCTTCAAATTTCAGATTATGCAACAAACATCATCTAATCGGAATTATTCAATCTCGGTCATCCAATTCAAAAAATATCCATTTCACACGCGGATGCTTGGATTTGATTTCGCATTCCATGGCGTTAATCATGGGTACGGCTTGGGAAATCAGCAAGTCAGGCGACAGTTCGACTTTTACGGCCAGCATCACGTCGTTGCCATGATTGATGGCCCAAGTGTTGTGCACGCGCACCACACCGGTTTGTTCTTGAAGATATTTGGCCACAGCATCGCGAACCTCGGAATCCGCCTCACCCAACAACAAGTTATGCACTTCGTGCCCTACCATCAAAGCCACTGCTATCAATAGCACACCGATCAAAATCGATCCCAGCGCATCGTACATGGCATTGCCAGTTAACAAAGTCAGGCCGAGCATGGCGGCGGCGATCATCAACCCCAACAATGCAGCCAAGTCTTCGCCTATCACAACCATTAATTCACTCGAGTGAGTTTCCCGAAACCATTGCCATAAACTACGACCGGCTTGCTCGGGTTTCATCGCACCCAGCGCACCTTTTAACGACAAGGCTTCCATGAACACAGCCACCACTAAAACCGCCAAGGCGATTTCGGCATTTTCTACAGAATGTAGATGGTTATAACGTTCCCAACCCTCATAAATCGAAAATAGCCCACCCACCGAAAACAAGGTAATCGCCACCATCATCGACCAAATATAAGATTCACGCCCATAGCCCATCGGATGATGCTGATCTGCCACTTTGGCGGAACGTTTCATGCCTACAAATAACAAAACCTGATTTCCGCAATCGGCAAAAGAATGCACAGCTTCCGCCATCATCGAGCCGGAACCAGTCCAGATGGCCGCACCGGTTTTAGTGATGGCAATGCCCAAATTAGCGGCGAATGCATAAATAATGGCTTTGGTGGAATTACTGTGGGACATGGAATACACCGTGATTGTAAAAAACTGTACAGAGGATACGACGCAGTCTGCATTTTGCATAGCCTCTCGAATAAACCGTATCTATAACCCTTCGGGTACAATGCAGGCTTTTGAATTTTTAGACGAGCGTTTCAATTATGCAGCCACCTAGGTCAATCAAGTATTCTCAGTGGTGGTTACCGGTGTTATCCGGGATTTTCATAGGCACCAGCTACATTCCCTTCCCGCCCTGGGCGTCTTTATTCTGTTTTGTGCCGTTGTGGCTTTTTTGGCAACAGCAGGACAAACTTAAAATTGTATTGCTAAGTGGTGTGTTGACTAGTTTTATCTATACCTTAATCGGTTTCAACTGGGTGACTTACACTTTGCATGAATTTGCTCAGGTCAACTGGTTTGTATCCGGCATAGGCATGGGTATTTTTGCACTGTTCGGGCATTTGTTTGTACCTATTGCCGGGTCATTATGGTTTTGGACTCGTCGGTTCTGCAACGGACCTGACTGGCTGTCGTTTGCATTGATGGCCATACTGACGGCGATTTCCGAGCATTACGTACCCATGCTATTCAAATGGAATTTTGGTTACAGCTGGTATGGATCGAACCTGCCCATTTATCAATGGGCCGAGATCATCGGTTTTGCCGGTTTAAGCATGGTTACCATCATGACAAACTGGTTGATTTTAATGGCTTGGCAACAACGCTCACGCCGTCTGGGTCAAGTGGGATTTATCGCCATCGCACTACTTTTTTTGAGCGGCAACGGTATCGGGATTTGGTTAAAAAACCGCTTGCCGACACCGGATGCGGAATTTAAGGTTTTATTGGTACAAGCCAATATCGGCAATCTGCAAAAACAAGCCATGGAACATGGCAAAGGTTTTCAGGCGGATATTTTGAATCAGTATTTACAAGTCACGGGTGACGGGCTGAAGCAAAATCCCGAAGTCGATTTTGTGATGTGGTCGGAAACCGCATTCCCGGCTATGTTGGGTGGAAAATACAACGAATCCTATCTGGCGCATGACCTGCAGGATTTTTTAAGAAACCTTCAAACCGGCCTGATTACCGGCGCTTATGCTAAAGATCAACAAACCGGTTTGATCACTAACTCCCTGTTCGCCATCGATAAACAAGGCCAAATCACCGAACCGCATTACAGCAAAACCATCTTACTGGCATTGGGCGAATATATCCCGGGCGAAGACACCTTTCCCTGGCTGAGATCGGTATTTCCCATGGTCAGTCATTTTGGCCGCGGCCCTGGCCCGACCATGCTGTTGAAATTTAACGGCTATGCAATGGGCCCACAGGTCTGTTACGAAAGCTTGTTTCCGGAGTTTTCTAAAGGTCTGGCCGATCTGGGTGCGCAGTTTATTGTCAACGTTACTAACGACTCTTGGTATGGCGGTTGGCAGGAACCTTACCAACACTTGTATATGACCCTGGCCCGTGGCGTGGAATTCAGACGTCCGGTTTTACGGGTGACCAATACCGGCGTTTCGACAGTTTCACTAGCCAATGGCGACACCCTGGGATTTTCCCCGGTTGATGAAAGCTGGTCCGGTGTTTACAACGTGAAATATTTACAACAGCCGCAGAGTACATTTTATCAACGCCATATGGGGTTGATTCCGGGCTTGTTGTGGTTTGGGGTAGTGGGGTTGTTGATTGCGGGATGCTTCTTAAAGAACGAGAAATAACGATTATCCGGCTGCAGACAGGTGTTAAGTTCAACCTTAATCGTTTCGGGGAGTTATCTAACTTCACTGGAATGTTGGGTCAGGCTGGTTGAAGTTTTTGCCACTTCCAGCAAATACCGAAGCGCTTTGTTTACTGCTTCATCATTGGGAAAAGCCTCGGCTATATCGGGTTCAAGAAGCACCAAATTGGTTTCCTGCTTAATTTGGTTAGCATATTTACCACGTACGATTTCACCAAAATCCGAGCGTTTATACTCAGCCCGAAGTTCGTCCGTCATTTCTGATTTAACCTTCTTCATAAATTTGCCTCTCAATATTGGTGGCTAATCGTGCCGATATTATTCGAATCGCATTCCCTCTATCCGTATGCGATACCATCAACAAACGTCCTTGGGTAGAAATACCTAATGTTATGAATCGCTCTTCATTGTCCGAATGATCAGGGTCGCGAGCAGTAGCCGAAAACAAGTCGCGCAATGCACTGGACGCCTCTTCAAAAGTAACTCCATGTTTGTGCTGGTTCGATGCAGCTTTTTTTGGATCCCATTCAAAATGCATATTGGATAGCCATTGTCATCATTCGGAGGAACACCTATCATCTTCCACCTTAACATGTTTTAGCCTCGATGGAGCATTAGCGGAATCGAGGGCGTCGGCCATCCGGCCATCAAACCCACATCAGCAAATTACAAGATGTTGGGCTTCGAAACCTCGATTACATCGAGGCAAATTGCTTTTTGAGGTATACGCTGGTCTTGCGGTACGGAAGACATGAGCCTTTTGAGTTTTGATAACCTTATTGGGCGCTGGCCATTCTTTTGCATTGCGCCGCAATTCTGCCAAGCGATTGAACCCGGGCCATTAAATATTTCGGTCGCTTCGCCGGTGCGTGCCAGGTGAAGGACTATGAGGTGAATAGGCTCGGAACGCAACGCGACGGTTTGACCTTGCGTGGCCTTAACTTGTACCTGCTTCCCTGCGGTAGTAACTGCGTCATGCCCTTCGGCTGACGCTGGTTGAAGTAGTAATTGATAACGATGTGCGGCGAGAACTTCACCAATGCTTCCAACCAAATGTCCGTCCGGCGTGAACTTACGTTCTGGAAATAGTGATTCAAACTCACCTACCAGCTCGTAGAGCTTGTGAACCAGCTCCGGGATACGCTCGATCGGGGGCTTAAGGGTATTCATGAGGCCTAACAAGTAATTAAATAGTTTTCAAAATAACAACCACAAAACCCGTTATGAAAAAACAAAGTCTTGATATTAAGTAACTTATCCTTTCTGTATAACATCTGCTGCATGGAGTTTCATTTAACAAAAACATTACTGTCAGTCAACAGCTAAGTCACATTCAATACCGCAACTTATTTTCCAACATCCGCCAAGCCAAAAACGGCGAGTCTGCGTTTTCAGAGTGCAAATAAATCATGGGTATATTTCGCTGCACAGGCGATTTGGGAATTTCATCATAGATAAAGCTGTCATCAAACCCCGCAGCGGCGGCGTCGAAACGGTTACAGGCGTAATAGACCTGTTTCAATCGAGCCCAGTAGATAGCGCCCAGACACATCGGACAAGGCTCGCAGCTGGTGTAAAGTATGCAATCAGTTAACTGAAAATCCTGCAACTGCTGACAGGCCAGACGGATGGCCATGATTTCGGCATGGGCTGTGGGGTCGAGATTGGGGGTGACGCGGTTGCCACTGCTGGCGATGATGTGCTGATTTTTTACCACAATAGCCCCGAAAGGCCCGCCGCCATTTGCAACATTTTGCGTAGCCAGATCGATGGCTTGTTGCAGGAAATCCGCGTGCATTTATAAGCCTAACGGATTTTCTGGGTCGATACCGTCCATGAACGGCAGGCGGCGGTCTTCATTGGTGATTTGGTAAACCTTGCCCAGCCAGTTGTTGAATACGGCCTTGGCTGAATCTCGCCAAGTGTTATCCAAGTGCTGGATGATTTTTGCCTCAGGCATGGCTTGCAAAGCCAAACCTTCGGCTTTGGCAGTTTTTACATGTTCAGCATAATCAGCCAGCCATTGCTGCACGTCGGTATCAAAATAATGATCTGGATACGGCGGATAATCGGGGCGCTCGTTGTTGTAAAAACGTAAAACTTCCCGTTTGTATTCCTTCAACAGGCTGATGTCGTCGTATTCGGGATGGCCTTGAAAAAACACGATACGAAATCCATCCGGACTAACCGCCAGATGCACCCCGGCTTCTTCACTGGCCACCAGTACTTTCAAGCCGTTTTTTTCCATATCCGTTTGAAATACTTCGTTAAATCTTGAATGCGGCACGTCGAAACGAGTATTGATTTCGGCAATCAAGGGGTGATGTCTATCCACCACCTTATGCGAAAAGACCCCCCAGCGTTTGGCGGGTAAACGGGTGCGCTCAACGCCATAACAACATTGAATCAGGGCATGGGTAGCCAGACAGGAGCAAAGAATGGAGGTGACATTTTGTTTGGCCCAGTCAAACACTTCCGTCAAGGGTTGCCAGAAGTCCTCGTCTTGAAGGTGAGCGTGAGTCACGTTGGCACCACTGATAATCAGGGCATCCAGGCCGTCCTGTTTGATTTGTTCAAAACTCTCGTAATAGGTTTGAATGTGTTGCAAAGCGGCCGGACTGCGCTCCAGGCCCTTAATAGTAAAAGGATGTACATGAAACTGGGCAATTTGATTACAGGCCCCTACCAAGCGGAAAAACTGCCGTTCGGTGGCCTCCAAAGCAGCATCAGGCATGATATTGAGCAAACCGATATGTAACTCGCGTATGGACTGATGATGGGCGCGATCGGCAGAGAGTATTTCCTCCCCTTCTTCACGCAATCTTTCAAAAGTCGGCAGACCGGTATGGGCAACTAAAGGCATATCGATAACTCAATCAAGCTTGCTGTTGCGCAATCGCTTGCGCAATCAACTGCATAAAGTCTTCTTCATTGCGGACTTTAGCCACATCGTCGCCGTCAACGGTATATCCATATTGTTGAGCAATGGCTTCGTAACGAGGGATTCTGGATTTGAACAACTCTGGAAAAACCCAACTGACGAATTCGTCAGGATCGATCTGATCGGTAGTACTCAGACCACGTTCCTGCAGAAAAACGTTTAATTTTTCATCCATAAACTCAGGACGATAATACAGGGGTTTAGGGTCGCTTTTAGCACGCTGAATAATGGTTTGTTCCAGCATGAGCGGAATTTTGATATAGATAATCAAGGTATGTTTGGCCAAAGTCTCCAAAACTGCCGGGCTGTCCAATTCACAAACACTGCCACCAGCATCATTGATGAAATGTTTGTAGCCATAAATATCTTCGGCTTTATGGATAAAATCCGGCACATCGTTCATGGCAGCCACTTCTGCCTGATGATGTAAGGCTTGTCGACGCTTGAATTCTTCCAGTGATAACCCTCCCTTGGCCGGATCGCCAAGTTTGCCCAGAAAACTGGATACAGGAGACAGGTTTTCGACCGTCACATTGCTGCAAATATAAATCGAATCCGACTTGAGCAAATCCCGCAAAAAAGGTACGCCCATCGCCTGTTGTTTAATGTTATCAAGTATCGGCTCTTCCAGATATTTGGTGCCAATCCGGTAATCACCGGAATAATGGAACCATTTATCCCGTGGCAATTTACTGGATAAGGTGGTTTTGCCAGCGCCGGACATCGCCAACAAAGTAATGCACTTGGATTCCCAGTCCAGAAATTGTTGCGGGGTCATTTTCATAAAAACTACTCAGTTTTAATCCAGAAAATCGCTGATATCCAAGTCTTCACTATCCGCACGGGCATGGCGATCGGTATCCGTGTAGCCCAGATCATCCAATTCCATCTCGTCGAACGGTGCACTCCAGTCTTCCGGGTCTTCAATGTAATCAAAAGTAGAAGCGTACCAGGCGTCGTTATCGTACTCACCTAAGTCACCATTGGCGTACTGTACGTCTATGGTTTCGTCTTTAGTATCAATGGCCACGACCTTGAAGGTGAGATTGTTTTCAAAGTCTTTGTACCAACGGCCTATGACCGGATCTGTGATGGTTGTCATCGTCGCGTCCTCGCTGTGGTTGATGATTTGGCAATCATAACCGAGTTTATCCAGGCCGTGTAAAGCCGCTGAAAATTTTGCCAATTCAAAATCAATTACAATAACAACTTGTGAATTTAGAGTAAAAATCTGTCATGAACGAAGCCCGTATAATCGAACTAGAAATCAAGCAATCCTATCAGGAAGATTTGCTGCAAGCGCTGAATACGGTAGTAGCCAGCCAGCAGCAGCAAATTACCAAATTGGAAGAAACCTGCAAACGACTCAATGACAAGATACATCAGTTGGCCATGGCCGAACGAAATCCGGCTGTGCAGGATGAAAGACCACCGCATTATTGAATTTAAGCAACTTTAAAAGCCTAGCAAGTAAATAATGCCGAAGCTAAATTTACGATTTAGCTTTAGTTTGTTTGCTGTTACTGGCCTTGGATTTGGCGGGTTTTGCTTTCACTGTCTGGGTTTTAGTGGATTTGGCTTTTACAGACTTGACCGAATTGGAGGATTTAGACTTTGACGATTTTGCTGCCGTTGTTTTTCCCTTATTTACGCTTTTGGATTTTATAGTTTTGCCTTTAACCGTTTTGCCATTACCGTAATTGGCTTGAGTATGACGTTTACCTGACTTATGGTTTACCACTCTGGCCGGCCGCACATCATCCGTGGCAATCGTACTCAGATCTGCGCCCATGTGTTCTGCACTGCCTGCACAACGATTAGTGGATAATTGAAATGGCGGTGGTGAATAATGATTACCGCTCAACTGATCAACAGGTAGCCCAAAGGACCCTGCCTGACTTTTGGCAAAACCTAAATCCAATAAATTACCCATTTGCTGAAAACGTTCGGAACTACTGTGGGCACCCAATAACACCCCAATTAAACGCCGCCCATCCCGTTTGGCAGATGCAATCAGGTTATAACCGGAACCACAAGTAAAGCCGGTTTTAAGGCCATCGGCATCCGGATAAGTTTTCAGGATCCGGTTGGTATTTGGCAACAATCGACCTTTATAAGCAAATTCGGTGGCTCCGAAAAAACGGTAATATTGCGGATAATCCTTAATCAACGTCGCGGATAACAAAGCCAAATCGCGAGCACTGCTGATCTGACCTTCATCGGGCAAACCGCTGGCATTTTGAAAAGAACTGCTATTCATGCCCATGTGATGCGCTTGCTCGGTCATCATGTAGGCAAAATTGGATTCAGTACCGCCTAATCTTTCAGCCAAAACCACAGCCGCATCATTTGCAGAGCGGGTTGTGACCGCCATGATGGCTTGCTCGACACTAATGCTTTGTCCGTATCGTAAACCGAGTTTGGAATTTGGCTGCCGGGATGCATGTGCTGAAACGGTTAAAGTATCATCAAAATGCAAACGCCCTGCCTCTATGGCCTTAAAAGTCATATAAATCGTCATGACTTTGGTTAATGAGGCTGGATACCAGCGCTGGGTTGCTTCGACCTCATGCACCACACGCCCACTGTCAGCATCTATAACAATTGCAGCATAGCGAGCATGGACAGGTAAGCTATGAAAAATCAAAAAAACGAAAGTTAATGCCAGGAGTTGTATCTTATGAACTGCTTTCAATGTGGTTTTTCTCTGCAGAAGGGTAGCCTAAGTATTTGATAGCGCCATTTAATCAGAATTATTGATTTCAAAAAAGTACCAATTTAAAACTCACCCTGTAATCTTCACAAAAATTCAGGCCACCTCAGTTGATGTAAAGATTGAGACTGCCGAAAATCTCGGCTTTGCTATATTATGAAGCAATCATTTTAAAATCTCTGGAAAGGCATCATGAATAAGCAACGTGCATTAGGTCTGGGATCGGAAAGTCAGGATCAACAAAGTCTTCAGCAACAACTTCATTTATACATCAATCTAAAATTGGCATCCTGCGGTCAGCCTACCTGCATTGATCAGGAATCGGCTGTCTTTATGGATACTGCCCAGGATTTGCTGAACAGTTACCTGGAAAAGAACCGCTTACTGGCAAGTTCTTCGTTATATCCGCCTGATCGTAGAATCCAAAATTTTCTGGATGCATATCTGGCCGATCTGGCGCTAGAAAAAATCCCGAGTTTACCCACCATGACCTTCGAATTGGATAAGCACGGCGTGGCACGAGAACTTTCCCTGCCATTGGGCGCAAACGAATTCAAATCGGAAATCGTCTCCAGCTACCGCGTTAAACAAGGTGTATTGCACAATCCTGCCAGCGATAGACGCACTACCGAAGGCTCTTTTCATATTACAGAAGGCGGATTACCCGTACCGGGAGACAAAAAGCAGGTGCCCAAACTGACGTTCGCCAGAATGCTGGAACAGGCCTTTAACCCACCAGCCGATATGATGATCGTGCCGTTCACCGCCAATCAACCACAGCCGGCTCGCATGTTTGCCTCGCTTTTGCTGAGGCCAATTGTTCGTCCGGACATTCCCGGCATCACGCCGGAAAAATTCAAAGAACTTCGTATCTTTGCGCCCGGTAATCTGGTCAGCAATCTGGATTTTGTGGAAAGTATTTTCGGCAATGGTGGCAATCCATCTCTTCCGGAATGTGATGCCGGGCTGGATATTGACCACTGGAGCGGCCACAGCGGGTGTGTGATTTTGGCTCCTCACCTGGCCAAATTAACCAAAAAAAGTGTCGGTTTGCCGCATTGGGATGACGCCAGTGAAAGACAGCGCCACGATGGCATGTGTTGGCAGCAGGAAGATGAACTCTACAACAACGGCCAAGCTTTTAAATTGACCGCCAGGGACAGATCAGGCGTCATCGTGACTTTACTGGCTGATAATTATTACGGCTATTGCAAAAAAGAAATCAAAACCCAAATCAGCTACGCCGCCAACTTGTTTGGTCTGGCTGAAGAGGAGCATGCTGGTGGCGCTCTGGCTTTCAGACGCTTTAATCACGGTGACGAATTTGGCGTGGGTAGCCTGACCCGCGAACCAGGTTATGACTTTGATGACATGGCTTACCATTACGGCGCCGCGATGACGGTGCAACCGGAAGGCTACGCCATAGACAATCAGTATCCGGACATCATCTATGTGCCGCAAGACTTAAGGATGAATCTGAATAATCAGAAAATCAGCTGGATCAAAAATGGTCAAAGTCACAGCATCAGATTGCAACCGGGTAAAGTTTATATCCAACCCAATGGTTACAAAATTGAAATGTGTAAACATCCGGGTGCGCCTTCCTGGCGTTTGGTCGGGACAGTCGCTGAAGGCACTTTTTGCCATAAACCCTGTACCGTTTCCGGCGGCGGCAAATCGGAAATTTCCAAATCCATTGAAGACGCAGTGATATACGGCCCGATGTTTGTCGATGACCTCATGCGTGACCTAGATCGTGTGCAGGAAATTTTCGATAAAAATTATACCGATCGGTTTTTGACTCCTCACTACAGCGGCAAAAGTCGCACCCTGTTAAGCGAACAACGTAGTTTGGGTTCGGTGATCAAGCTGTTGACGCCCTCCCCGACTTACAACGCTGAATTCAATGCCTGGCTGAAAGCCATCCCGCCCAATATTTTGGCGCTGGTATTTTTAATCAAACGTTTCTATCGTAGTGAATGGGGCGAGCACTGGCGCGATCATTTATCGGTCGACATCATTGATGGCGGCCCCGGTCATGAATTGAAACTGGATCAACGCAAAATCGTTGCCACCTATCTCCGTGTAGGCTTTGATTCGGAAGGCGACTGGCGTACTTTTAAAGTGCGGCAGGATTATCTGGCCTGTGAAAAAGTACAAATGGAAGATGATATTTCCGCATCCGTGGTGGTTTCATCGAATACGATTCGCGCGCTGTTGCCTGAAGACAATGCATCACTCAGTGTAAAACTGGTCAGAAACTGCGAATACCGCTTATTCCAGCGTCCTGATGATGCCATCATCCCGGGTTATGACAAACAGACAGAAGCCAATA
>Ga0172367_10007666_pt1 | contig 12289 bp, 8 predicted proteins | sample Lak10m_FD_114542 | JGI IMG/M metagenome (GOLD analysis project Ga0172367, IMG submission 114542) | Freshwater microbial communities from Kabuno Bay, South-Kivu, Congo - kab_022012_10m | ecosystem: Environmental > Aquatic > Freshwater > Lake | place: Democratic Republic of the Congo: South-Kivu...
CAAAGTCACTATGAGAAAATCCTACGGGTTTAGAACCTTTCGAATCACAGAACTCGCCTTGTATCATGCACTTGGGAAACTGCCCGAACCGCAGCTCTCCCACAGATTTTACTGACGAAGCAACAATATTAACTGCGTACAATTATTTGTAAGTCAAATATAGTCTAGGTGATTCACAAACAGAATGACACCCGGCGTGTAATTGTTCTTGTGACTAACTATATGCCGGTACTCTTTTGGGAAACACCAAGCTACTCCATGTGCAGAATTGCTTACCTCCGATACAATGGAGTCAATTCTCTCTTCTAGAATATCAAAATGTTCCTTTGGTAAAGAAGCCGATAAGAAGGCTGTAGCTAAGCAAGTCAAATCGTTGTCAGCTCCTTTTGTTTGCTTTGCACTCTGCACAGCAGCATCGAGAACATAAGCAACTCTATCAATTGCCTTTCCTGGATACCTTAAAGACATCCACCCAAACTTGGCTTCTATGAGTTCCTCGCCATTTTTCTCTGATGCTATGTATAAATCTGCGCGGCCATCCCACTTTTTCCTTTTCTCCCTTTTTTCGTATTGAAATTCCTCAAGCGCGATTCTGCCGCATCGCCACGCTGCTCCGGCGAGAATTCCGATATTTGCGCGTTCGGTATATATAAATGGGGCATCTTCTCCAGCCGAAACCCGGCAGTATCTTTCGGTGCAAAGTAGCCACTCCTCAAATAGTGGGGCCCAGTGATTAATACCTTTACCGCGCTTAATCTTATAACCTCTAATAGTGGCAACGTCATCCGCTTGATGGGGCATGATCAATTCCTATGACATGGTCCAATATATGAATTAGTGTTTATGTGAATTAGAGCATATCGCAGATATTGTGCGGTGTGAACTCTCAACTTTCTCGAAAACTCGGGGCCTGCATTCGGGAACTTCGCCATAAAGCTGGCGTCAGTCAGGTTGAATTCGGGGAACGATGCGGCTTTTATCAGACCTACCTGAGCAGAATCGAGAACGGCCGAGCAAATCCCACGCTCAACGCAATTGAAGTTATCGCTAACGCTTTGGACCTTACAGTGTTTGAGTTATTTGATAAGGTGAAGCGGAAGCGATGACGCTTGGAGAACGGACATCAGATCGGCTGATAATTCGCCGAAAATAGCCCGACCTAGTTGGTAGTCGCCAAACGGATGAACACTTCCGGATGACGCAAACTGGATTTAGCGGCCCGCCACCAGTTGTGCATCCTTGAAGCACGTAGAGGGGACTTGCTGATTCGTTAGTAGACTCCTCGCCGATGACAAATTATTGCTTGCCCTATTTGCGTGATGCAGAATACGGGCAATAGTGCCAATTCGTGCGCGACTGTCATTCTTCACGCAGCGGGCAGCCAGAGGTCAACTGCAACAGCCCTGTCCTGTCGAATTCGACGAATTTAGCCTCAACATAGATTCAAGTGGGCAACGCTTTAGTAGAATCATGTCTTGAACTTGCCCAGCGCCGTAACAGCCAAGCGACCTCAAATTCTGGATCGAGAAACCCCAGGTTCAGTTCCCGCATAAAAAATATTTCGGTTAGCGATTCATTGCTATCGGGTGTCGTTGGCGTATCGCAAATCAGAGGCGTATAGTCACTTGCCGCCCAATTCTGGATGGCAGATTCAGTGTTCCAATATGACCATCCGAACACTTTCAGAACTTCTCTCATCTGCTCACGAAAAACCAGGAAGCCACGAGTTTGTTTGAGTGCGACATCAAGAATAGGATGCGACTCAAATTCAGGGGAATGCCCGGAGCACAAGAAATTAAGCATCCATTTCTCCGTCCCGTGTCTAGTGAAGAGCGGGTTGATTCGATCATTCAGCAACGTTGGTACCATCAACCACTCTTTCCAAGTCTGCGGGTTGAATCGTTTGATCCATGTCTCGGCTGAAACAGCTTTCAGTGAGTTGCGATCAAACTGAAATGAGTCTGGGCTTGGGTCGTCATAGAATGTCTGTTGCCAGCCGACGAGGTCGAATGAGTCACCCTCCTCAATCGCCAGAACCCAGGCCTGATAGGGTGCCGGTTCAAGCGGATTAAATTCGTTCCAATCATCTACGGTTGCCAAAATACTCTGAGATACGAATCGCGCTTCACCAAGCAACTGGCACAGATGGTCAGCCCTTTCTTCCTGATTCGGAAACTCCAGCCATGCTTCCTTAAGGATAAGGTCTGAATGCACTCGCTCAGACACGGATGCAAACGTGCTAACAGCTGCGCTTGCGGTAGCAACGGCAGCACCACCGGTGATAAATTGTCTCCTATCCATGCTAATTCACTCTCGAAACGTGTGTCGGAGAGAGTCTTGCGTGATATTTGCCACTGTATATCTCCACTAGTGCGTCAAGGACTAATGTTATCTTGAGTAGACGACAACTAGTGTCGCATGGAGCTAGCAGATGTAGGTGCGCCAACCGCGACTATTGCGCGTTGATGAGTAGTGCATGAGTAGCGATAATGTCTATTATCGTTACTATGCGCTCAGCCTAATCGCGCTTCGCTGCGCGATTATCAGTTATCAGTGAATCAGCTGTTCTCTAGAGCCGAAAACTACCGGTCCGAGCAGCATCAATTTGCTTTTTTTGCCCTCTTTGTGCTTCTAAATCGAAGGGAAGCTGACCACGATGCTTGAGTGTAAAAATATATCGTTTAGCGGATATATGCGTACAAAATAAGCTAAGAGTCCATCATGTATATGTGTATCTACGTATTTGCACATTGCTTTGGAGTTATCTACACGTTGGCTTAGTGCCGAACAATCGCAGCGAACAGGCTAACCGCTGCATGTCCTAAAAGACGTCGTCGTTGATTGCTAAGTTTCAGAAATGAGTTCAGGGCTCATTTAACCAGCGCATTGGGGATCAGAACATTTCATAGAAGAATGGGACTGGCTTGGTCCTTATGGCTCATACTATGAGCCAGCAATGCGCTACATTGAATCAAAAATCGGGAAGTCCGACACTCAGATACCCTATGTGAGCCTATCGTCTGAATGGTTTGAAGTGAGATAATGACTAGAAAAATCTAGATTGAGGAAGCCAGACTCATTTGTGGTAACTATATGCCCAGGAGCCTCGATTTCTCAGCGCGATGTGAATGCAAAATATAAATGACCTACAGTCCACATCAGCTAGCCTACTTCGCCCACCAGCTTACGCGCCGTGCTGCGTCCAATTCTATGGATCGCATGGCCGGTGCGCTGATGGATGCACAGGTCGACCTCAACCCGCACCAGATAGACGCAGCCTTATTCGCGACGAGCAATCCACTCGCCAAAGGAGCCATTCTTGCTGATGAAGTCGGTCTCGGCAAGACAATCGAAGCTGGACTGCTGATCGCACAATGTTGGGCAGAACGAAAGCGGCGCATTCTGGTTATCACACCGGCCAACCTGAGAAAACAGTGGCATCAGGAATTGTCGGACAAATTCGGCATTGTCGCCAATCTGCTTGAAGCCAAGTCCTACCGCCAGGCCATTAAGGATGGTGCCATCAATCCGTTTGATACAGCGGGCTACGGCGCAAGCGTATTTATTTCCTCTTATCAATTTGCAGCGGGAAAAGCCAAGGATGTGCAGGCTGTGCCGTGGGACTTGGTGGTGATCGACGAAGCGCACCGCCTGCGAAATGTATACAAGCCGGAGAACAAAACAGCACGCATATTGCGTGATGCGCTACTGCACCCATACAAGGTTCTGCTCACGGCTACACCGCTGCAAAATTCATTGCTGGAATTGTATGGTTTGGTCAGTTTTGTCGATGAGCGCGTCTTTGGCGATCTGGATAGCTTTCGTTCCCAATTCGGCCAGCTCAAGGATGCAGCAAGCTTCGATGCGCTGAAATGTCGCATCCAACCAATCTGCAAACGCACACTCCGGCGCCAGGTAGAAGCCTACGTCAAATACACGCGGCGTATTCCGTTGTTGCAGGAATTTGTTCCCGGTCCAGACGAAACCAAGCTATACAACTACGTATCCGAATTCCTGCAACGCCCTTCGCTATTTGCATTGCCGAATAGCCAGCGACAACTAATCACTCTGGTACTGCGAAAGCTGTTGGCTTCTTCAACGTTTGCCATTGCGGGAGCATTGGAAACGTTGGTCAAACGACTGCATCAGACTCTCGACGAAAAAGCCGCCACCACTGAACTCACCGAAGAGCTTGATCAGGACTACGAAGCACTTGATGTCATCGCAGATGAGACTGACGCTGCCGATGCTGCCGATTCAAAAGCCAAGACTGAGGCAGAAATCGCGGCTATTAAGGTAGAAATCGACGAATTGGAATCATTTCGCAACCTCGCCGTTTCAATTACCGAAAACGCCAAAGGTACAGCTCTGCTGCAAGCTCTCAACGTGGCATTCAAAAAGCTGGAAGAGCTTGGCGCTGCCAAGAAAGCTATCGTCTTTACAGAATCCCGCCGAACGCAGGAGTATTTGCTACGCCTCTTGGCTGAGACTCAATATGCCTCAGGCGTTGTTCTTTTCAATGGTTCCAATAGCGATGCCAAGGCACGTCAAATCTATTCGGAGTGGATCGAGCGACATGCCGGAACCGACCGAGTCTCAGGCTCACGTACTGCCGACACGCGCGCCGCCTTGGTCGATTATTTCAGAGAAAAGGGCAGCATTCTGATTGCTACAGAAGCCGGGGCCGAGGGTATCAACCTCCAGTTTTGCTCAATGGTCATTAACTATGACCTGCCGTGGAATCCGCAACGGATAGAGCAGCGTATCGGGCGATGCCATCGCTACGGCCAAAAACACGATGTGGTCGTGGTCAACTTCTTGAACCGCGACAATGAAGCAGATAAACGCGTTTACGAACTACTGGCGCAAAAGTTTCAGCTTTTTGACGGTGTCTTCGGTGCCAGTGATGAAGTGCTAGGCGCAGTCGAATCTGGGGTCGACTTTGAACGCAGAATTGCGGAGATATATCAAACCTGCCGTCATCCGGAGGCAATTCATGTTGCTTTCGAGCAGTTACAGCTAGACTTGGCGGGGGAGATTTCAGATGCCATGCTCAATGCCCGTAAGGTGCTTCTGGAGAATTTCGACGAAGATGTGCAGGAGCGGCTGCGTTTGCGCGATCAAGATGCCCGTGTTTCTCTCGGCAAGCTGGAACGTCTGTTGATGCGTTTTACGCGTGCTGCTCTCGATGAGCATGCCGATTTCGATCACGACGATACTGGATTCCGGCTGACCAGCCTGCCTGATGACCTACCGGATGGAATTCAGGGCGCGATTCCTCTAGGCAAGTATGAATTGCCGCGTCGAAGCGAAGAGGCGCACATTTACCGCTTGGTGCATCCCTTGGCCCAGGCGTTGATTGATCATGCTAAGCGTGAGCCGCTACCGCCCAGCAAATTGATATTCGACTATCAAGCGTACGGAGCCAAGGTTTCTGTCATTGAAGAACTAAGAGGCAAGACTGGCATATTGGTCGTCGACTTTCTTCGGATTCAGTCCTTAGGCGCAACCGAAGAACATCTTCTGGTTGCTGCCGTTGATGCCAGCGGCGCAATTTATGATCAGGATATTACGGACAGGTTGCTCAGCATGCCTGGACATGCGAAGACACTGCCTCGTCTCGAAAACATGCCGGTTCAGCAATCTCTTTCTCCTGAATTGTCCTTGGATCAGCAGGAAATGCTGGATTTCGCGGCAGCAAATGTGTCGTCTCCTCCGGCGTTACAGCAACAAATCGAGCAGCAGAAATCCCGCATAATCACCGATCTTGAATCGCGCAACCTGAACTTCTTCTCCCAGGAAACCGAAAAGCTCGATGCCTGGGCGGACGATCTGAAGGTCGGCCTAGAACGTGAGATCAAGGAACTTGACCGGCAAATCAAGGAGACTCGAACCAAGAGCAAGAGCGCGGCCACTCTTGCCGACAAGCTGCAAGCACAAAAGGAGCAGCGTGATTTTGAGGCACAGCGTGACAAGAAGCGCCGCGAGCTGTTTAATCGACAAGACGAAATACAAGCAAGACGCGATCAGTTGATCGAGGAGCTTGAAGGCCAATTGGGACAAGAAATCTCACAGCGAACCTTGTTCAGTTGTGAATGGGAGGTGACATGACAGAACCGACAATCATTTGCCCGAACTGCAAGACCGAAATTCGTCTAACCGAATCCTTGGCGGCACCGCTGATTGCGGCAACAAAAAAGCAGTTCGAGCAACAGCTATCGCAGAAGGACGAAGACATCGCCAAGCGCGAGCAGGGCATCCGCGATAAGGAAAAGCTGATTGTCGAGGCCAAGCGCAATCTCGATGCCCAGGTGGCCGATCAGGTCGCTGCGCAGCTCAAAGCCGAACGTTCCCGCGTTATCGAGGAAGAATCCAAGAAGGCTAAGCAGGCTGCTGCCAATGAGTTGGAAACCAAGGCCCGAGAACTGGCCGATCTTCAAGAAGTGCTCAAAGCCCGCGACGAAAAGCTTGCCGAAGCTCAACAAGCGCAAGCCGAACTCATCAAGAAGCAGCGCGAACTCGACGACGCCAAACGCGAACTGGAGCTGACCGTAGAAAAGCGCGTGCAAGAAGGTCTCGGTGATGTCCGCGAAAAGGCGAAGCGTGAAGCCGAAGAAGGTCTGAAGCTGAAGGTTATGGAAAAGGACCAGACCATTGCCTCGATGCAGCAAAAAATCGAAGAACTTAAACAGAAGGCCGAGCAGGGTTCGCAGCAGTTACAGGGCGAAGTTCAGGAGCTTGAGCTTGAAAACCTACTGCGGGCGAAATTCCCGTTCGACTCCATTGAGCCCGTTCCCAAGGGTGAATTCGGCGGCGATGTCCTGCAACGGGTAGTCAGCCAGACCGGCCAGCAAAGCGGCACGATACTATGGGAATCCAAGCGCACCAAGAATTGGAGCGATGGCTGGCTCGTCAAGCTGCGTGAGGATCAACGTACCGCCAAAGCCGAAATTTCGGTTCTCGTCAGCCAAGTTCTGCCCAAAGATGTCGAAGCCTTCGATGTAGTCGACGGCGTCTGGGTGACTAGCCCGCGCGCAGCGTTGCCGGTTGCAACAGTGTTACGCCACACCTTGCTACAAGTCAGCATGGCACGGCAAGTTTCGGAAGGCCAACAAACCAAGACCGAAATGATCTACCAGTACCTGACCGGCCCACGTTTCCGGCATCGCGTTGAAGCCATCGTCGAAGCATTCTCGACAATGCAGGAAGACCTCGACAAGGAGCGCAAGGCGATCATGAAACAGTGGGCCAAGCGTGAAGAGCAGATCGAGCGCGTGATGGGGGCGACTGTCGGCATGTATGGTGATTTACAAGGGATTGCTGGAAAGTCGTTTCAGGAAATAGAAGGGCTTGAATTGTCAGCTTTGGAAAATAAGTCAAATATCATCTGATCTGGGGGCATATATATGGCGGCAATATCGCGTCTCGTGCGTATGCACTTAAAAAATATCGGGTGCATAGGCAATGATGGTCTAACAGTAGAGCTGGATGACATCGTGTGCCTTGTTGGGGCCAACAATTCAGGTAAGACAACTGTTCTTCGTGCCTACGAGTTGGCGGTTAAACAATTGGACATGAAGCCCGAAGAATTCAATCGAAACTCAAACGGAAAGCCTGCTTCGGTAGAGCTTTGGGTGCACATTCCAGAAAAAGCAGCAAACATTGATGAGAAGTGGAAAGAGGCATCAGACGGCCTGTTGCTAGTTCGATCCAAGTGGGAATGGCCAACTGATGGTGGGAAGCCAACCCGAACAACTTGGGACCCCGAGACAAACGAATATGCGGACGACGGTAAGGCATCTGGGCTAGATGCTGTATTTAATAGTCGTCTCCCTCAGCCGTTTCGTATTGGCTCCCTAGATGATCCACAAGAAGAGCACAAAAAGTTATTGACTCTTGTATTGGAGCCTGTGGCACGCAAATACAAGGCACTGATGGAGGACAAAGACTCCACTTTGAGCAAGAAAATCTCTGAACTTCAAGCTGAGGCAGAAAAGCCTGTGGCCGACTTCAAAGAGCAACTCGAAAAGATTCAATCCCAAGTAAATTCGTCTTATCAGCAAGTTTTTAACTCAGCCGAGATTCGTTTGACCGTATCTCTTGGCGAAATTGGATTTGATCCTCAAAAGAGTTTAACCAGCGGTTCCAGAGTTGATATTGCCGAAAAGGACGGCCAAGCGCGTTGGGATCAGCAAGGTACAGGTTCACAACGCGCGTTATTCTGGTCAATGCTGCAAGTCAGGTCAGACTTGAATCGACTTTCGGACATTCAAAAAGGCATTGACAAAGACAAGGGTGAGCTTGCAAAGCTCGAAGCCAAACCTAACAAGAAGTCTGCTGACGAAAAGAAAATACAAGCTCTAAAAGAAAGACTCCAGAAAATTGAAGAAGGCAGCACTGGAATTGGTGCCGACGACAGTTTCCTGCCCGGATTCATGCTGTTGATTGATGAGCCGGAAACTGCCCTACACCCGTCGGCAGTGCGGGCGGCGAAGGAGCATTTATACGCGTTAGCAGCCGAAGCCGGATGGCAGGTCATGTTGAGCACTCACCATCCTGCATTTATTGATCCACTTAAAGATCACACCACGATTGTCCGCTTGCATCGAATTGCAGCTCATCTGCCGCCCAACATCTACCGGTCTGAAAAAATAAAATTTGACGGAGAAGAGGTTGAGAAACTGAAGGCATTGATGCTTTTTGATTCAAATGTATCCGAGATGTTTTTCGGTGGGCGAGTCATTATCGTCGAAGGGGATACTGAATTCGCAGCCTTTCATGAGGCTATGCGGCTCACTGACGCAGCTTATCCTATAGACGAGCGACCATTGATTGTGAGGGCAAGAGGTAAAGCCACAATAGCTATCTTGGTAAAAATGCTTTCGCACTTCAAGATTGAATTCTCTGTCTTGCATGACATTGACTCGCCAAAAACCAAGGAAGGAGACAAGATCAGTTCAGCATATTCCATTAACAAGAATATCTCTGATGCTGTTGCTATGGCGCGTTCCGAAGGGGTTCTGGTTATTTATAGATGCTCATGTCCAAATTTTGAGCAGCATCATGGAATGAGTTTGCCCAAGAAAGACAAGCCCTATGAGAGCTGGAGGGCTGTCAGGGACAACGAGGCGGTTCGCAATAGCGTTCTTGGTGTTTTGAAGGAGCTGACCAGCCCACCCGCCGGTACCAATCTGCCCCCGCAAGATGGCGCAAACTACGAAGCACATTTAAAGGCGTGGATTGCTGCAGGTGCGGTTGATTTAAAGGCATATAAGTTCGATTGAGGGTGCCGAATAGATGGGCAAGAACCAAAAACTAGAACTGACATGGATCGGCAAAGATGCGCGGCCAAAGTTGGAGCCACGCATTTTGTTAGGCGATCCTGAGAAGAGCTATCACGCTAAGCAGCGCATCACCAGCGCCGACATTTTCGATAATCAGCTCATCTTCGGCGACAACCTGCTGGCATTGAAGGCCTTGGAGCAGGATTACGCAGGGAAGGTGAAATGCGTATTCATTGACCCTCCCTACAACACTGGTAGTGCCTTTACACATTACGACGACGGTGTTGAGCATTCAATCTGGTTGTCGTTAATACGGGATCGGCTGGAAATAATTCGACGCTTGATGGCTGACGACGGCTCTCTGTGGATTACGATTGACGACAACGAAGCTCATTACCTTAAGGTCTTGTGTGATGAGGTATTTGGGCGAGCAAATTTTGTTTCAAACGTTGTTTGGCAGAAGAAGTTCGCGCCGCAAAACGATGCCAAACTAATTGATACTAATCATGATCAAGTGATTGTTTTTGCCAAAAGCAAGCAACAGGTAGCTTTTAATCTTCTGCCGCGTACTGAGGTAATGAATGCCAGGTATCAGAATCCTGATAACGATCCGCGTGGTCCTTGGACATCAGATAACCCTTTGCGGCGTGAATTTCGCGGATACGCCTTTTATGAAATCACTACCCCTTCTGGCCGGAAGGTTTCGCCGCCACCTGGTAGCTCATGGCGATTTAATAAGGAAGAGGTTCCGCGTCTCATTGCTGAGAATCGCCTATGGTTTGGAAGGAATGGTGGAGGTGTGCCTCGTATAAAGCGATTTCTTAGCGAGGTGAAGGACGGAATAATTCCGCAAACTATTTGGCTTCACGATCAAGTTGGTAATACCCAAGAGGCGAAGAAGGAGGTAATTGCACTCAACAAAGACGATATTTTTGATACTCCAAAGCCTGAGCGTCTAATTAAACGTGTTCTTGAAATTGCCACAAACCCCCGCGACCTCGTCCTCGATTCTTTCGCCGGTTCTGGCACTACGGGCGCTGTAGCCCACAAAATGGGCCGCCGCTGGATCATGGTCGAATTAGGCGAACACTGTCACACGCACATCATTCCTCGTCTGAAAAAGGTCATCGACGGCGACGATCAAGGCGGTATCAGCGAGGCCGTGAATTGGAAAGGCGGTGGTGGCTTCCGCTATTACCGCTTGGCACCTAGCCTACTACAGCAGGACCGATGGGGCCAGTGGATCATCAACAAGGAGTACAACGCCGAAATGCTGGCTGCGGCGATCTGCAAGCTGGAAGGTTTCACCTACGCGCCCAGCGACACGCGCTACTGGCAACACGGCAAGAGCACCGAGAACGACTTTATTTACGTCACCACGCAAAGCCTGATGCCGGAGCAGTTGCAGGCATTGAGCGACGAAGTAGGTGAAGGCCGTACCTTGCTGGTCTGCTGCTCCGCATTCAAGAGCGATGCGGCAAATCGTTTCCAGAACCTCACTGTCAAGAAGATTCCAAAAATGGTCTTGTCGCGTTGTGAATGGGGGCACGACGATTACAGCCTGAACGTCGATAACCTTCCTATGGCGCAACCTACTCCTCCGACACCTGTCTCGCCTGCTAGGGATGGCAGGAAGACACAGGCAGTCAATCCGGCGCAAGGCGGCTTGTTTGAGGGCGAGATTTGAACATGGCTAAGAAGCCCAAGAAAATTATCATCATTGCCGGGCCTAATGGCGCAGGAAAAACCACATTTGCCCGCGCATTCCTTCCCGAAGAAGCACAGTGCCCGCATTTCATCAACGCCGATCTGATCGCCGCTGGTCTATCTCCTTTTGCACCTGAGGCGGCTGCGGTGAAAGCAGGACGGCTGATGCTGCAGGAGATCAAGGCTTATGCAGCGCGCGGTGTGAGCTTTGCATTTGAAACCACGCTTTCCGGCTTAACGTATCTTCGTCATATCAAAGAGTGGCAACAAGCGGGCTATCACGTTAGTCTGTTTTTTCTTGAGCTGCCTTCCGTTGAAGTAGCCATTGCCCGTGTTGCGGAGCGTGTTCGTCAGGGCGGACACGATATACCCGAGGCCGTGATTCGCAGACGTTTTGCTTCAGGCAAGGCAAATTTTGATCGTCATTACCGTTCAGCGGTAGATGCCTGGGCGGTTTACGATAATTCGGGCGATGAACCCGTAATGATTGAGTGGGGAGAACGTTAATGACGCGGCATGAACTCGGTAAGGCAAAAGACAAGGATCTCGTTTTCTCGGTTGAAGCAATGAAACGGGCGGCTGCAATGGCACGTAAGGCAGCAGTGCAGACCGACACGGCAATTGTGGTAGTCCATGGGAAAAAGATCGTTCGCTTAACGGCAAATGACCTTCGCGGAAAAGATGTCGCATGAGTCTTGAAAACATCGTTCGCTCCGTTAGCGGGCGTCTGAGTCTGCGCGAGCCGCAAGCAGAAAGCCTGCGACGTTTGCATTGGGCGGTCGATGAAGTCCCTGCGCTGCGCGATCCGAAGGCGCGGTCGGCGGAGGAATTAAAGGCAATGCTCGACGTCCTCCAGGGCAAGTTCCCGACATTGACCGACTTTGAACGTGACTTCCCATCGCTCTGTTTTGCTTTGGCAACCGGTGTCGGCAAGACCCGATTGATGGGCGCATTTATCAGCTATCTACATGCAGCCTACGGCTACAAACATTTCTTTGTGCTGGCACCGAATCTGACCATCTACGACAAGCTGATCGGAGACTTCTCTCCTAACTCTCCCAAATACGTGTTCAAGGGCATTGCGGAGTTTGCCAGCACACCGCCGGAAGTCATTACCGGAGACAACTACGAACAACGTAGCAGTCTGAGCCTGCTCGGCGGCATCGAAGTCAATATTGCTTCGTCAGTAAAATCTGTGGGAGAGCTGCGGTTCGGGCAGTTTCCCAAGTGCATGATACAAGGCGAGTTCTGTGATTCGAAAGGTTCTAAACCCGTAGGATTTTCTCATAGTGACTTTG
>Ga0172367_10007667_pt1 | contig 12288 bp, 10 predicted proteins | sample Lak10m_FD_114542 | JGI IMG/M metagenome (GOLD analysis project Ga0172367, IMG submission 114542) | Freshwater microbial communities from Kabuno Bay, South-Kivu, Congo - kab_022012_10m | ecosystem: Environmental > Aquatic > Freshwater > Lake | place: Democratic Republic of the Congo: South-Kivu...
GGTAAATCGACTTTTTGATTAAAATTATCACCAAAAGTTAAATGAGTTAAATTAGGTTGTAAATCTACTTTTTGATTAAAATTATCACCAAAAGTTAAATGAGTTAAATTAGGTGGTAAATCTACTTTTTGATTAAAATAATATCCTAAAGTTAAGTGTGTTAAATTTTGCGATAAATCAACTTTTTGATTAAAATCTTTACCAAAAGTTAAATGGGTTAAATTCAGTGGTAAATCGACTTTTTGATTAAAATTATCACCAAAAGTTAAATGAGTTAAATTAGGTGGTAAATCTACTTTTTGATCACAAAACCATTTTAAATGTGTTAAATTTAATGGTAAATCTACTTTTTGATTAAACCAATAACCAAAAGTTAAATGAGTTAAATTTGTTGGTAAATCTACTTTTTGATTAAAATCTTTACCAAAAGTTAAATGCGTTAAATTTGTTGGTAAATCTACTTTTTGATTAAAATCTTTACCAAAAGTTAAATAAGTTAAATTTGTTGGTAAATCTACTTTTTGATTAAAATTCCAGCAAAAAGTTAAATGAGTTAAATTTGTTGGTAAATCTACTTTTTGATTAAAATAGCAACCAAAAGTTAAATGGGTTAAATTTGTTGGCAAATTTATTTTTTGATTAAATTCTTTACTAAAAGTTAAATGGGTTAAATTTGTTGGCAAATTTACTTTTTGATTAAAATCATAACCAAAAGTTAAATGGATTAAATTTGATGGTAAATCTATTTTTTGATTAAAATAGCAACCAAAAGTTAAATGTGTTAAATTATGTGGTAAATCTACTTTTTGATTAAATCTTGAACCAAAAGTTAAATGTGTTAAATTAGGTGATAAATTTATTTTTTGATTAAATTGAGAGGCACACAATATATAATTTTTGAAATCATTATTTTCATAATTATCAAATAAATTGTCTGTTAATTTATAATCACTGAAAATTACTTTTTTATAATTTGTTAATAATTTGTCATCAATTATTTCATTGAATTCAGGACTAAATATAATGGTATCTTCTTTTGTTATATAATCCATTTTTAATATATTTTATTATTTGTATTATATAAATTAATCAATTTTTTCAATAATAAATTACTTGAACATTTTTAGGTAAATTATTTAATTTATTTTTATTGCCAATATTTATTACTTATTATTAAAATTTGTAAAGATATAGGTAAATTATCCAATAAACCATTATTATAATATTTACCCAATTTTAATTCTTCTAAACTTTATGACAAATAATATACCATTGTTGTTTTATTACAATACAAACATAAATATTTTAAATTCAAAGGGTAATAAAGTTAAATGTGTTAAATTATGTGGTAAATCTATTTTTTGATTAAAATTTGAATAAATATAATTACAATTACAATCTTTGAAATCATTATTGATATGATTATCAAATAAACTATCTGTTAATTCATAAATCACTGAAAATAATTTTTTTATAATTTAATAACAATTCATTATCTATTTTTTCATTAAAATATAGACAAAATATAATAGTATCTTCTTTTGTTATGTAATTCACAGTAAATATATTTTGATTGTTATAGTAAGTTCAGTTTAAAATTGTGTTTATTGACTATATAACTTTTAATAAAAAAAATGAAAAAAAAATGAATGGAGCTATTTCATTAATAAGAAGTGTAAGGAATAATAGGTAAAGTCTCTAATCCAATTATTTATTCCCCATATCAATATGAAAATATTAATATAAAATATACAATAAAAACTAGTTTTTTTGTGTTTAATGACACTTTTTATTACTTAATATAAGGTTTAGTATATTTCCTTGTTAAGTGGAGACAACTTTAGTTAATAGTTGCATCACTGAAAGTGACACCCTACACGCGCACAGGGGTGTATTGTGTTAAACACAGTTTATAAAAAAGTAGACTAACTATAATATTATAAAAATAAATCAATTTTCTTATTTCACATATATTAATTTTTTATAAAAAACAATTTATTTTATCTTGTAAAAATAAAAGCATATTTTTCTGCTAATTCTTCAATTGATTTATATCTGGAAGAACCACCAAAATGTCCTTGTGTTGTTTCTACTCTAATTACTTGAATATTGGTATCTGTTTTTAATTCTCTAATTTTAGCAACAAGTTTTAAAATTTCCCAATATGGAACTCTTGGGTCATGTAATCCAGCAGTACAATACATATGGGGATATGAATTAGTTTTTACATTATAATAAGGACAATATTGGCTCATAATATCAAAAGATTCACGTTCATTAGGATTACCCCATTGTGTCCATTCTTCTGTTGTAAGAGGTATTGTGGAATCGCTCATTGTGTTAAGAACATCAACAAAAGGAACTCCTGGAATACCTACCCAAAACAAATCGGGTCTCATTGTGAGAGAAGCCCCAATCAACAATCCTCCTGCTGATCTACCTTCAATAACTATTTTATTTGGATTAATCATACTTGAATCTCTAAAATATTCAGCACAACGAATAAAATCTTTGAAGGTATTGATTTTTTTATCCATACGTCCATCTTCATACCAATCATAACCTAAAAATGATCCACCTCTTACATGAGCTATTGCATAAACATATCCTCTATCCAATAATGGAAGTATTTTTGTATCAAATGATGGATTTATTGTCATTCCATAAGATCCATAACCATATAAATATAGGGGATTTGATTTATCTGATTTTAACATATCAGTACGATAAACAATTGATACAGGAATACCTAATTTAGTTCCATTTTGAGGAACCCATATTCTTTTACTTGAATAAAGTTCAGAATTATAATTGGGCACAATTTGTTCATGAACTTTGACATATTCTAATCTATCAATATCATAATCAAATAATTGAGTTGGATGAATCATTGAACTAAATATCACATTCAATTTTGAGGTTGAGTATATTGGATTAGAACCTGAACCAATTGTATAAACATGTTCTGTTCTAATTGATTTCCAATCCTGAGATATATATTCATTCCAAGACATTTGTTTATTTTCTAAATGAGCTAAAACTTTAACTGTTGTTCTTGATGGATCAATTATATTCAAATATAGAGAACCATTAACTTTAGTTTTAAATGTAAAAAACTTTTCATACACACTAAATCCACTAATATGGACTGTATCAATAGGAGGAATAAATTCAACTAAATTATCCCATTCAGGCTTAGTTTCAGGTTCTAATTTTAAAACTTGCCAATTAACTGCATCTTTATTTGTGTGAATGAACCAAGATCCTGAATGATGTTCAATTCCATACTTTACTTTATCAATTTCTGGTAAAAAATCATATATTTTATAAGGATTTGATTTCAAATCAATATATGCACACCAATTGGAATCATAATTTCCAGAACTAATAATTATATATTCTTCATCAGCTGATAAACCTCCACCTAAATTATAATCAGGATTAGTTTCTTCATAAATTTTTTGAGATATTTCATTTGTCAAATCATACATCCATAATTGATAAATACGATTGGAATCATCACCAACAAAATAATATATCATTGTATCACTTGCCCAAAAATAAGAACAATATGCTAGTTTTGGTATTGTGTGAAATAAAGTAATTCTTAACTCTAAATCAACAATTACAAATTCATATTTTTCACTTCCATCATAATCAACGCCATATGTCATATATTTATGAGATGGAGAAATATCAAAAGATTCTACATCACATTGGGGTTTTCCTTCAGCTAATTTATTTTCATCCAATAATTCTTCTTCTATTACACATCCATCAGACAAAACTTTTCTTCTCCAATGAGATGGATAATCTTCTCCTTCCTTAAATCTTCTGAAATATTTCCATGTGTTTTTATTGTTGTGAAGAGAAGCATATGTATCATATGTTTCACGAATATATGAACGGGCTTCTTTATACAACATATTAACTAATTCCTTATGAGGATTAATTATATAGTCTGTATATTCATTTTCTTTTTTAATGTGTGATAAAACTACTTCAGATTTTCTTGCATCATCTCTAATCCAATTATAATTATCTTCTAATTCAATAGGTGGATTCATCAATTTATCTTGATTATTACCTCTTAATTCTCCATCAACTAAACCAAATTTTCTTTTGGAACAAATTTTTTTAATCTCAGGTGGATTCATTTTTACTGGATATTTATATATGTTATTTTATTATATATAATATAAATTTCAATTTTTTTGCAATATACGTGAAATAAAAAAAGTATATATATAAACAATTAAAAATTTATTTCAGATGTATTATTTTTTTTATGAAAAACAACAAAAATATCTTGCTAATCTATTTTTTGTTTTTGCTTTATAGTTCATATTTTGTTCATTTATTATTGGATTAATTGGATATATATCATGAAAATAAAATTCTTCACAATAATTTTCTAATATTGGATTTTTAATTGAATCAGTATTTTTTGAATTTGTCATTTATATTATTATATATAAACAATATATTTAATAAATTTATTAGGAATGAATATTTATAAATTTAAAAAATCATATACACAAAAATATATCCAATAAAAAAATTTCATTTAAATTTTTTACAATATTATATAATATTTAAATTTAATAAAGTTTATTTAATGATATTTTGTAAGCTTTATAATATTGTAGCACATTTATGTGGAATAAAAATATCATCTGAATCTTCAAATTTATAACTTTGTCGTCTGACATTATTTGATATAATTGGATAAAAATCAATTTTTTTAATCATATTATTTTCATCAATTCTAATATCAACTCTTTTATTTATTTTTAGATATATTAAATCTGTTGATATTGTCAATTGTTGATTAAAATCATTACCAAATATTAAATGTGTTATTGAATTTGTTAGAATTATTTTTTGATTAAAATCATTACCAAATGTTAAATGTGTTAATGAACTGGGTAATATAATTTTTTGATTAAACGATTTACTAAATGTTAAATGTGTTAATGAATTTGGTAATATAATTTCTTGATTAAAAGCTTTACCAAATGTTAAATGTGTTATTGAATCCGGTAATATGATTTTTTGATTGAATTTATGTCCAAATGTTAAATGTTTTATTGAATTTGGTAAATTTGTACTATTGATGTTAATGACATCATAACCTAAAATTAATTCTTCTAACTTATTAGGTAAATTATTTAATATAAAATCATTATTTGTATCTAAAAACAAATATTTTAATTTTTCTGGTAAAATTATTTCTTGATTGTAATTTCTACTTAATGTTAAATGTGTTAAATTTTCTGAAAAAAATATTTTTTGATTGAAATTTAAACCAAAAATAACATGTGTCAAATTTTGAGGCAATTTTATTGATTGATTGAATTTTTCACCAAATGTTAAATGTAATAATGCTTTGTTAAATTCAATATGTTCATTAAATTTAGTACCAAATACCAAATGTGTTAAATTTTCGGATAATTTGATGGGTTGATTAAATTCGTATCCAAATATAACATATTGTAAATTTAATGATAAATCAATTGGTTGATTAAAAAATCTACTTAAAAATAAATATTTTAAATTATTTGGTAAAAATAATTTTTGATTGTAATCACAATCAAAAGACAAATGAATAAGATTTGGGGGTAAATCAATTATTTTATTAAATTTATATCCAAAATCAATATGTGTTAAACTTTTTGATAATATTATATCTTGATTAAAATAATAACCAGTTGTTAAATGTGTTAAATTTGATGGAAGATTAATTTTTTGATTAAAATTTTTACCCAATGTTAAATGAATTAAATTAGATGGAAGCTTAATTTTTTGATTAAAATTAGCACCTAATGTTAATGATTTAATATTATTTTCAGATGAAAAATATATCGGATTATTGAAAATAGATGGATTAAAATATTTATCATAACTTATTAAATTATTGAAATTTTTTATACCATCAAAATTTTTTAAATTTTCTATATTATCATAATTGTAATTTGAGAAAATTATTTCTTCATAATTTGACATTAAAATTAAATAATTTTTTATTTTATCATTAAAATATGGTGAAAATATTATTTTATTTTCATAAATTATATATTCATTATTATAATTTTCTTTTTTGTAAATACTTGAACCAGATCCCATTTATTATTATTATTCTATATTTGTATTCTTTTTAATATTCAATTTTTTATGATAAATATAAATTTATGTTCAACATAAATTTTTGTATCATTTACTTATTTTATATACATCATAACATCATTTTTAATATTTGTAAATTTTAATATTTTTTATATAAATATTGTTAAACTATTTATGCATTTATAATAGTTTGTTTTATTTTGGTATATTTGTTAATAATTTATTGATTTTTAAGTAATTTTCTACAATAAATCATATTTTCAATAGTTGTAATTGATAAATCTGTTAAAACAATTTTACATGCTTTTTCAAATGCTTCAATACATTTAACATCCGCTTCTTCATATTGTGAATCTGTTATTATAATATTATAAACATCCATACAACAAAAAATTTTTGCTTTAATTACATAAATCATATACATATCATCATCATTTTTGATATATTTATAATATCTTGCTAAATTGAGTACATCATATGGTTTAGATGTTTCATCCATTAGCTTGATTAATTCTTTAGTATTATATATTTCATTAAAGTATCAAGAAATAATTTATCATATGTTTCACTTTTAACTCTAATTAAAAATTTTTCCTGAATTTCTTCAACTTAATTAAATTCATGTGTGTTAAATTCTCTTTTAGAACTTATTTTTCAATTATTGAACTATTCATTATTTATAATTAGTATAAATATATTATATTTATTTATCAATATATTTTAATTTTAATTTTTTAATTCATTGTTAAACATATTTTACTTTAATATTTTGATTGATATAACCATGTGATTTTTTTTTTTCACATAATGTTATATCTTTAACAGAAATAGGTAAATTACTCAAAGATTGTGAAAAATTTTTTCCAAAGTATAAAGTTTCTACACTTTCAGGTAAATAATCAACAGAATTATTAAAGAGCTTTCCAAATTTAATAACATTTATTGTAAAAGGAAGATTATCAACAGGTTGATTGAAATCATCTCCAAACTCTAAATATTCCAAACAATTATTAAGATTGTTTACAGGTTGATTAAATCTTAAACCAAAAATTAATTGTTTTAAATTAGAAGGATATAATTCAATCTTTTTATTAAATCTTGCATTAAAATTTAATTTTATGATATTGTTGGGTAATTTTTTAATATTTTTGTTAAAACATCTGCCAAATTTAATCATTTCTAAACTGTCAGGAAGATTATTTATTGTAAAATTGTATCGCGCACCCATAATAAATATTTTCAATTTTTGAGGAAATGTTTTTATCCATTTATTATACTCTTCACCTAATTCTAAATATTCCAATTTTTCTGGTAAAATTTCTGTCAAGATTTGATTAAATGATGAACCAAATTTTAATTTTAATAAATTAAATGGAAGAAATTCTATTGGTTGATTAAAATCATCTCCAAAATATAAAATTTCTATAGTTTTTGGAAGTTTTGATATATTTTTGTTAAATGATTTGCCAAAATATATTTCTCTTAATTTTTCACATTTCAATAAATTTATATCTTGATTAAATGATGAACCAATATCACAATAATAAGTACTTGATTTCATAATTTGTAAATCACCAGAACAATCAAAAAAATTATCAATAAATATTATTTTTTTTATATTAGAATTTATAATATATTCAATTAACTCATCAGTAATTTCTTTTGTATAACAAATATGAAAATATATTGTGTCATTATAACTTTGCCAAAAATCAAAATATTTTGATGTCATAAAGTATAAAATATTATAATGTATCATAATTATATATTATATAATTATCAATTTTTTCATTGATTTATGAATTGTGTGAAAATAATAAATTTTGAATAAATGTTGATTTAATTATAAAATATTTGAACTGAACTATGAACAAGTTGATAAATTTTATGAAAGATTGATAATAAATTACAAATTAAATGAATATTATATTATTATAAGAAAAAGTAATATAGGTTCTAAAAAATCATCTAAAAAAATAATTCTAAATATGATTACTAGGTTTTATATCTTTTTGTTTTATATAACCCCAAGCTATTATACTTATTCTACCATCAGATGATTTAGATTTGTAATCTAGGGGAGTTTCAATTGGCAACACTCCATGTCTCCAATCAATATTTACATCTTTATTAAATAGATATGTATATCCATTTGGTAAAGGAATTGATACAACTTTTCTACAATCAGGATGTGATGCTACTTGAAAAGCAATATCTCTAGTATGTCCAAAACTAACTCCAATTGTGGCATTTTGTTTTTTGGCAATTTCAGATTTGACAGCAGCTCCATCATAATGAAAAAATTTATGATCTTGAAGATTTTGCATCCAATTAAAGCGTGTTGCCTTTACATCCATATTAAAATATTGAGCTACTCGTTCAATAACATAATTGAAGGTAGGACAATCTTTCTTCCAATCCAATTTATCATCCACAATAAGATGACATCCTTCGTGCCAAGGAATAATTAAATCTTGTTTATCAAATTTCGTACCAAATACTTCTTCCAATAATTCATTGTAAATATTAGGTTTATCAACAAATAAATCCGGAATAACTACCACATCATTTGATTGTAATTCTAAATTGGTTTGTGGTTTTCCATATTCAAATAAAACTCTCATTTCAGGAGGTGAATAATTCGGTTTAAATGTTTCTGTGTTTACTGGTCTTCGTGGTTTTGAATTATCCTTATTTGAATTTGAATTTGAATTTGAATTTGAATTTGATTTTTTATTATTTGATTGATTTGAAATTAGTTCAGGATTAATAAAGTGATTTTTTCCGCATTTACCATCACATTTAGATGTTGAATAAAATTCTACACATAATTCATAGTCATGAATAAATCTACAAGGATTATGAGAACAAGAACCTTTCATCAAATCCCTACAAACATTTTTAAATCTTATATTTTTTTGTGCCATTAGTTAATTAATATTGTTTAAGTTTATACTTTTTATATTATTTTAATATTATTATTTAAATATTTCAATTTTTATTCATTAAATTAAAATTCATATTGATCTTGTTCAGAAATAAAATTTATTTGATTTTTCAAATGTAATAATTTCACAACAACATCATATCCTAATTGAAATTCACAATCATAATTATAAACTAATTCATTAAAATCACATTCAACTTTATAATCATTGTTCAATTCCATTAAACTAATTTTAATTAACTCATCTTTCAATTTTGAATTGTTCAAATTTTCAATTATATTATTTAATAAAAATTTTATATCAACATTTCCATAAATAATATTTGTTAGTTCATTATTTTCATTATTTTCATTATTTTCATTATTTTCATCATTTTCATTATTTTTTTCATTATTTTCATTTAACAATAAAATATTTTTACATATTGGACATTTGTTGCCAACAAATAATAAACAATTTAAGTGAAAATCATGATTACATTCTGTTATGCAATAATTATTTTCATTAATGTTCAATTTTTCCAAACAAATAACACAATTTTTAGTATTCATTGTATTGTAAATTTTTATACATATCAATATTATTATTAAAATAATTCAATTTTTTTCAATATATGTAAAATAAAAAAAGATTATAAAAATACAAAATTTATTTTCAATATATTTATTTAGTTAATTTTATATATTATTTAATTGGATGTATTGTAATGATTAAAAATTTTTTTATAATTTAATTTAATTTACTATAAGCATATGCAAAAGGATAAGCAATTAAACATGTTATACCAATTCCTGTAATTGCAAGTCCATAAGTTGCATATTTTAATGTATGATATCCACCATACATTAGTTTATATGTAGCATTTTCAATTTTATCAATAGTGTTTGCTTTTTCAGCATCTAATGAATAATTCAATAATATGAGTGAATTTTGGCATTTGGGAGATGAAATTAAAGGATTTGATGTAAAATTTGCTTTTCGAAGAGCTTTAGGTAATTTATCTATGACTTGAATATGATTTGATTTGGCTAAAACTACAATTAAAGTATCTGGTAATGAATTTAATGTAATTATTTCATTATGTTCACAATTAAGATATGTTAATCCTATAGGTAAATCATCTAATTTAATTAATTTATTAAATGAACAACATAAATATTCAAGAGTTTCAGGTAAATTATCTAATGTGACAATATTATTTTTAGAACAATCTATTTTTTTTAATCTTGATGGTAAATTATCTAATTTATAAATATTATTAGAATCACAATGCAATATTTCTAATTCATTTGGTAAATTAACAAAATCTTTATCTGTATAATTTTGTTCCATTGATTTTAATATTTTTAAATTTTTTGGTAATTGTGTTAAGTCCATATGAACATTAAATAACTGCACTGCTTTAATATTGTCATTATAATTTATGAAATTAATATTTTTTGCATTATCAGCAAATATATGTATATATTCAAGTTTATCATATAATGATAAGTCTATTGTATATTCAAAAAAATCGGATATTTTATCATTAAAATAAATTTTTGCTGTTGTTTTAGGATCATATATCTGTTCAAATTTTTTTTGTATTATTGAATCAAAATTCATTGATTTCATATTTATATATTATAAATAATGAATATATATATATATATAAAATCAATTTTTTTAATATAAACTAAAATACATATATATATTCATATATATAAATGATGGAAAATATAAATAATATTAATCATATAGTTAAAATTAATAAATATTATTGCTATATAATTCGCTCTCTCAATCCAGCCTTTTCAAATTCAACATATAATGGAAGTACAAATAATTTGATTAGAAGATTGAGACAACATAATGGGGAAATTGTTGGAGGAGCAAAAGCAACTAGAAGCAAAGGTCCATGGGAATATATTGCTATTTGGGAAGGATTTCAATCTCATAGAGAAGCCTTGAGTTGTGAATGGAGAATTAAACATCCAACAAATAGTAGAAAAAGACCTTCACAATATAATGGGGTTAAAGGAAGAATTAAATCACTTGGTTTATTAGTTGGTCTTGATTGTTGGACTAACCAAAGTTCAGGAATGGAAAATGGACTTAATTACAAATTATATTTGAATGATAATTTGTTGGAACTTGTTAATTTAGAAACTAAAAAACCTAACTTGGAAATAAAAAAATTAAGTGATTTGATTATATGATTATATAATTTATGTTTAACATTCATAGCATTAAAATACAATAAAATTTTTGATTCATATTTATATAACATTTTTCACACACAATGTGTTCACAAGAAAAATTTATTATAATTCACTTATTTATAACTAAGGTTATTTCTAATTAGAATGGAATATGACAACTTAATTAATTTCTTGAGTGTTAAGTTTAATGTAATGAAAAGTCTTACTATAATATAATTATCGAATAAATTATCTGTTAATTCATAATTATTGAAATTTACTTTTTTATAATTTGACAATAATCATTTATCAAATTCAAAATATGGACTAATATAATCCATTTTAAATATATTTTGTTGTTAATATTATATAAATTAATTTTTTAATAATAAATTATTTTTACATTTTCAAATAAATTATTTAACATGTTTTTATCATATTTTTTACTTATTATTAAAGTTTTTAAAGATATAGGTAAATTATCCAATGAACTATTAAATGCTTCACCTAATTTCAATTCCTCTAAACTATCTGGTAAATAATCTATTTCTTGATTAAAATTTTTACCAAAAACTAAATGTGTTAAATTCCATGGTATTTCAATTTTTTGATTAAAATCGTCACCAAAAGTTAAATGTGTTAAATTAGGGGGTAAAATGATTTTTTGATTAAATTTTGAATTCCATATAAATGTTAAATGTGTTAAATTATTGGGTAAATTAACTTCTTGATTAAAATCGTCACCAAAAGTTAAATGTGTTAAATTAGGGGGTAAATCGACTTTTTGATTAAAACATGAAAATTTACCAACACACGTCAAATGAAATAAATTTACCGGAGAATCAATTTTTTCATTTATATATTTACCAAAAGTTAAATGGGTTAAATTAGGTGGTAAATTGACTTTTTGATTAAAAAATATACCAAAAGTTAAATGAGTTAAATTAGGTGGTAAATTTACTTCTTGATTAAATAATGAACCAAAAGTTAAATGTGTTAAATTTGGTGGTAATTTTACTTTTTGAGTAAACTGA
>Ga0172367_10007668_pt1 | contig 12287 bp, 8 predicted proteins | sample Lak10m_FD_114542 | JGI IMG/M metagenome (GOLD analysis project Ga0172367, IMG submission 114542) | Freshwater microbial communities from Kabuno Bay, South-Kivu, Congo - kab_022012_10m | ecosystem: Environmental > Aquatic > Freshwater > Lake | place: Democratic Republic of the Congo: South-Kivu...
GAAACAGTTTTATCAAATTCCTGGCAAAATTCGTCTGCCAAATAGAAAATTTCAATAATTTTATCCTCAGTTAATCGCATGGATTTTGCTTCTAATTATTTGTTTGTCAGACTTTTAAATTAGAAAAATCCATGCTTATTACCAAATAAACAAAGAACTTTTTTATCCTTTATCCTTTATTTTCAATCAGTTATTAATCGAACTCAGGTTAGTAATTAAATTGATTGGCGAAAGAATATAGCCGTTCGTTTTGGTGCTTAAGTTCTTCGGTTGACAAGGTTTTTTCAGCTTGCTTTGTCAATTCGTTGTAGAGAGAAAGGCAATAACCCGCTTCGTCCATGATCGATTTTTTATCTCCTGAGGAAAACGATGTAAAATAAGTAAGTTGCTCCTCAAGGGCGTTTGTCAATTCCTGAAAGCGCTTTTCTCCCAGTGCTTTTTGCCCGTTTGGCGCATACAACGATGCCATTAAAACACTTTGGTAATCAACCGGCCAAAGATTCAATCCGATCGTTTTTTCTGCTTTTTGGAGAACTTCCAGCGCTTTGGCCGTTTGTTTTTCATCAGTCAGACTTTTGGCCAACCGGTAAAATGCGTTTCTGATTTGCATACTGGCCAGCATCCGCCGGTGATGCCAGTCGAAATAAACACCAGGGTCGGCCAGGTTTTCCCAGTTACATTTTTGCATTAACCTGGCGTATAAACTTTCGGTGTCAATTTTACCCATTTCGAGAACCGAATTGCTGTTGTTTTTTTGATCAGTCAGGCGGAAAACCAGTCCGTCGAAAATGAGATGATCTTTCAATCCGTGTTCCTCCGGATCGACCCACGAAGTAAAACATACCGGACGTTTCCCCTGATTGCTGGCAATGATGTCCCAAAATGCAAGGTCGCCTTTATGGAGTGCCCTTTGGTTAAATTCAATCGGAATAGGTTGTTTACCCGGCATTTCCAGTCGGACTTTATTCACCGGAATATAACTGATGGGCTCGTGATTTTCGACGGCCAGTTTGGTTTGCGACGAATCGCTGGCCACAAATTCAAGGACATCATTCATTGATTGTTCGGTTTCAATTTTCGGAACGATATAAACGTAATCCATTTCGCCTGATTGGTATTTTTCCACCGGAATAGTCATTTGCAATCCTTCATTTTGATAGATTTTCCGCCGAAGCTGCTGAATATACCATTCGGCCTGAAGATAAGGCATCACCACCACGCGGACATCTTTCCGGATTCCTTCCACTTCCTGGCAATACCACAACGGATATGTATCGTTGTCGGCATGGGTGAAAAGGATAGCATTCGGTTCGCACGATTCGAGGTAGTTTCGTGCCAGATCACGGGCCGAATAGCGACCGGAGCGATTGTGGTCGTCGTAATTCTGCGCCAGCAAGAGTCCAGGCGATGCAAGAAAACTAATCGTAATCGAGAGAAGTACTGCTTTTCGTTCGTCCAACCATTTCAGTAATCCTGAAAAAATGGCTAGTGCACCCATTCCAATCCAAATGCTGAAGGCGTAAAATGAACCCACATAAACGTAATCGCGCTCGCGTGGTGTGTTGGGTACTTCGTTGAGGTAAACGACCAGCGCAACGCTCATCAGGAAAAACAACAACCCGATAATCAGAAAGCCTTTTCGATCGGTTTTGTAATGGAAAAACAGCCCGATCAACCCTAGAACAAGTGGCAAAAAGTAGTACGAGTTGCGGCCTTTGTTGGCTTTTGTGGATTCAGGAAGATTCTTTTGCGATCCTGAAAAATACTGGTCGATTGCCGGAATTCCGCATTGCCAGTTGCCATTCAGCAAATCGCCGGTGGATTGAATATCATTCTGTCGTCCCGCGAAGTTCCACAGAAAATACCGCACGTACATAAAACCCAGCTGATATTTCAGGAAAAAGCTGACATTTTCCTGAAAAGTTGGGATGACGGTGGTTGATGGATTCCCTTCGTCGTCGGCAACCTGCACTTTCCGGCCTTTGATAGCAACCCACTTTTTATAGGCTTCCATGTGTTCAGGATCGGAACTATGCATTCGGGGGAAGAAACCCACCGTCTGCGGATTGTATTTTACCTTTGGGTTTAACTGGCTTTTAATGTATCGGTCGCCCTGAGCAATCCAGGTTTCACGCTCCTCGTAACCGGTAGCAACCGATCCAAAATTCGATCCATATAAAATCGGGCGGGTTCCGTATTGTTCGCGGTTGAGGTAATTCAGCAAACTGAAGGTTGTCTCCGGATTTCCCTGGTTAACGGGCACACCAGCCGATGCTCGGATAATGGTTGCTACATACGAAGTGTAGCCGATTAGCAAAAAACTGACGCATAATACAGCCAGATTGAGATTTGCTTTCTGCTTTTTGTGGCTGTAGAAAATTCCGAAAGAAAGTGCTGCAACGAGCAAAGCCAGGTAAGTCAATAGTCCGGAATGAATCGGTAAACGGAGGTCGTTCACAAAAATTAGTTCGAGGTTTTTCGATAAATCGAGTAATCCGGGAATGACAATTTTCAGTAGTGCGACAATGCCGATTCCGCTAATCAAAAGAGCTAGCAGTAATCCTTTTGTGGTGTAATTATATTTCCTGAAATAGATGATCAGTGCGACCGATGGAATGACGAGTAAATTCAATAGATGCGCGCCAATGGACAGGCCAATCAGGAAAAAGATCAGGAGAATCCACCGGGCAGAGGTGGGCTGATCGGCTTCGCGTTCCCAACGGGTGGCACCCCATAAAATGGCTGCAATGAACAACGACGAAAGTGCATAAACCTCGGCCTCCACCGCCGAAAACCAAAACGAATCGGTAAATGCAAACGACAGCGCCCCAATCGATGCTGCTGCCAATTTCAGGAAGATCGGATAGGTTTTATTTTGCACCTGTTCGAGTTTGGAGATGAGCCAAACCAGCGTCCAGAACAGAAAAAGAACGGTGGCAGCACTCGAAACAGCCGAAACCATGTTGATGAAAAAAGCTGCCTTTGCCGGATTGCCAAAACTTAGTAGTGAAAATAACCGACCGAGCAGCATAAAAAGCGGTGCGCCGGGCGAATGATTGATTTCGAGTTTATAGGCCGAAACGAGGAATTCGCCACAGTCCCACAAACTTAAAGTGGGTTCGAGAGTGAGGGTATAAACAAGAAGGCTGATGGCAAAAATGCCCCATCCGGCCAGATTATTGATGCGTTGTTCCATGCGAATAGTTTTTCACACAGTACAATCAAAATAGAAAAGGTTCAGGAAAAGTTCATTATGCTGTTATTTGAAATAATTCCTGATGATTTCCTCAACTTGTTTCAGAATGTTTTCAGGAGCAGATCCTATTCCGGTAAACCAGTTGGCCAGTTTGGTATCATCTGCTGAAAGGTTCCCTTGAGCATCAGATTTTATAATTCGGACCAATGCAAAATAAGATGAGTTGAGACTATCATTAGTGAAATTGCCCGGTTGCGATTTTTTGAAATTCAGCCGTGACCATAATTCAGCCGCAATCTCTTTTCGCTGAGATTGCGTATATTTTGCAATCACAAATGGTGCAGATAACATGTATTCGGAGACAGAAATACCGAAAACAAAGCTGATTGTTGAATGAAGACTGGCTTGCTCAAAATTCAATTGTTTATACCAGGCCAAAAGAACAGTTGGGGCATCTTTTCTCTGGTAAAGTTCCCTGATACCGTTGAAATTTGTTTCCCAGGCCGCATACCCATCGGCAAAAAAGTTAAACGCGCCAATGTCCATTAATAATGGGTATTTTAAACAAAGCACGAGTAATTCTTCAGTTGACAAACTGGTCATTATATTTTGAGGGATCTGGCAAGCATCAGCCTTTTCTTTATATGATTGAAATGCTTTCCATTGGGCCGAACCGGGCAGTATGGGATAATTCCAGCTTAATTCATTTTCATCAGGAAAATGAATAGTTCCGGTATCGGAGTCAGATTCATTCTTGTTGCAACTGAAAAGAATAAAAACACTGAAGAAAAATGCCAGGCTAATTTTGTTGAAAATCTGGTTCATGGGCTGGAGTGATTTTTTTATAAGATGCAAATTCAACCCTTTAAGTTGCTCGAAATATAAAACCCTGACAGGTTTTCTAAACTTGCCAGGGTTTTTATAAGGTTTGAAGTATTTGTCATTTCAAATATTGCGAAGGAATTCCTTTAATCTTTTCAATTTCCACTTTCCGGATGTAAAATTCACCGCCTTCAGATTGAAGCTGAATTCTTCCTTTGGTCAACGGAACTTTTTGGCCGTTTTCCACTTTGCTGTACTTGTTGTTGATCATCACGACCTGACCATTGACCACATGCACCGAAGTTTGGCCAAAGCAGTACAAATCGACGGTATTCCATTCGCCGAGCGGTTTTTCTGCATCTTTCATCTTCTTGATGGAGCGGCCATTGTCGGTTTCACTGAATGCGGTTGCCTGTCCTTCTGGTGAATAGAAAAAGGTCTTTCCATCGGCTCCTTTGGTAACAGTTGTTTCGCACCATGTGTTAGCCATGAGGTAGGTGTCGCCCAGGTTGTCGTGCATCAGTTGGTGCTCGATGTTGGCCATCCAGGTGCCGAACGCCACGCCAAAAGGACCATAGCTGTGATAAAGCAATCCGCTGTTGCGTTTGCCATATACTTTTTCGCCCCATTTAAATTCCAAACGAAGGTGATAGTTCCCGTATTCGGCTTTGGTGGCCAGCGACGCAAATATATCGCCCGAAATGTGTATTACTTTTTGGCCCTCCAGTTCAATAACACTGTACGTTGACGTCGGTGTTGCTTTTTTAGCCAGATCTTCAAATCCGCTAATCGGACTGCCAAGGAATATTTCCCAGTTTTTCAGGTTTTTACCGTTGAAAAGTTGCTTTTGTGAAAAAGCAGCAGATGTAAGAAAAATGAGGATAGTGATCAAAAGAGTATTCTTCATGATTGTTGGTTTTGGTTATTTTGAACAAAAAAAAACTGCCCCATAAAGATAGGGCAGTCTATCGAAATAATAAAATGAATTTTTAATTGACGTGCATTCCCAGTAATTCCTGTGCACGATCGAGAATTGCGGTGTCGTCCAGCAGAACGATTCCACCATCTGGTCCTGGTTCAATATGTAAACCTACTGATTTTCCTTTGTCATAGTTTGCGCCTCCAAAATAATTTCTCACGGTTTCAACCTCTATCCCAAATTCCTGCGCAATTTGATTGATTGAACCGTGAGGTAGGCTGTCTTTGATGTGACGTAATTCGTTAAATGTGATTTTCCTTTCCATGACATTTGATTTTTATGGTTATACATTCTATTTCTATTAAAACGCCCTTTAAAGTTAGAATTAATAAATAAATAACAATGGGATAACCTTCATGTTTTAAAACCGATTGATACCTTCTGGAAAGAATGAACCTGTTTAACAATGATCATCTTTTTTCTTTCGGCTTGTTTAATAAGCAATTCGGATTAAAAATTGATTAAGGAAAAGACAAAAATTGAAAAAACATTTAACAATTTTTAAGAGTTAGGGGCGTTCTTTTTTAGCGCATCGTAAATGATCTGATGCATCTCCGTTCGGATATTCAATGTGTTTATGGCTGAATTTCTGCGAGTTGGATATACGCGGTTTGATAGGAAAATAAATAGCGTCTGGTTTTCCGGATCGACCCAAACAAAGGTTCCGGTGAATCCCGTATGTCCAAAACTAGATGGACTGGCGTCAGCCGCCGGAAATTTATTTTTCCCGTTTGGTCCTTTCAATGGCTTGTCAAATCCAAGGGCCCGTCTGTTTTCGGAATTTGGAAATTGTGTTTTGGTAAAAAGCTTGACAGTGGTTGAATCGATGTATTGTTTGCCCCCGTAAAATCCGTTTTGAAGAAACAGTTGCATGAGTTTGGCCAAATCGTTGGCATTGCCAAACAACCCGGCGTTTCCGGAAACGCCGCCCATCAATGCCGCAGTTTCGTCGTGAACAAATCCCTGAAGAAGTTCTTTCCTGAAAACCTGATCGTTTTCTGTCGGAAGTATCTGATTAGTGGGGAAGTGCTCAAATGGCTTGAAAACTAAAGATGAAGCTCCCAATTGCGAATAGAATTCCTGGTTTAAATAATTCTGAAAGGACACCCCTGAGAGTCTTTTTGATATTTCAGGGAAAAGGCTGAACCCAAGGTCGGAATAATGAAATTCTTTTGCCGTGCGCAATGGTGATTTGGCAATATCGGCAATCATTTGGTTACTGAAATCACTTCGGGCATACAATCCGGATGAAACCCTGATGGCGTATTTTTCAGAAGGTTGGGACCGAAATACTCCTTCCCGAAGTTTGGTGTAGCTTCCGGATTCGAACCAGAAAGGAATTCCACTTTGTAAGCGGGCCTGATGGGTAAGTACGTCGCGCAGTGTTAATTCCGATTTATTGGTATTCCTGAATTCTTTTAAATAGGTTGATAAAGGTGCATCAAGGTTAATCTTTTTGTCGTCGTACAGTTTCATTATCACGGGCACCGATGCTGCAATTTTTGTCACCGAAGCCAAATCAAACAGATGGTTATTCTGAACGGTTGTCGAGTCATCGTAGGTGAAATTGCCATAGCTTTTTTTGAAAATTACTTTACCGTTTTTGGCGACCAAAACCTGACAACTAGGGAAAGCTTTATTTTTAATTCCATGTTCGGCGAGTGAGTCAATTTTTTCTGCTAAAAAGTTCGAATTAATATTTTCCTCCTCCGGAATGGTATATTTTAAACGATTAACCGGCTGTATTTTTATTCCTGATTCTGCCGGAAATAAATCAGGGACAGTAACAGAAAGTTTCCCGTTGGCTCCGATTGCCCCGAATAGCAGTTGTGCCGCCATTTCCTGTGCTTCGGGAGTATCCTGATAAGCCAAAATCAGCCCATCTGTTTTCGTGATGGAAGGGAAATGTACGAGCGCGTAAGGATTTCCGAAAAATGAATAGATGGTATTTTGGCCTTCCAGCCTTTTTATGATTTCGATTTGCTGATCGCTTATTCCGAATCGCTTGCCCGGATACATTCCCATTCCATTTAAACCAATAAGCAACAGATTGTATGGTTTTAACTGATTTAGAAGTGAATTTATTTCTGCCTCTGTTGGTAGTTTTTTGCATTGAAAGTGGTCAATATCAGTGAAGTTGCTTAGCATATGCTGAAAAGGTGTTGTTTCTTCAGAACCAATCATTAGGCTTGCAATTCTCAGCGTATCTAATCTTTGTAATGGAATCATGTTTTGCTCATTGATGAGCACAGTCAATGATTTTTCGTGCAAAAGGCGATTCGTAAGCTGATAATCATTTTTCTGCAAATCAGTATCTAAATTTCTTAGATCAACTTCTCTTTTATTTGCAATGCCCAGCCAATATTTGGCAGCCAATATTTTTCTGCATTTTTCGTCAATTTCTTCTTCCGGTATTTCGCCATTTTTTACAGCCAGCTTCACTGCAGCAATTGCCCGGTCTAAACGGGGAATAATTTCAATCATGTCGTTTCCAGCTTTTAGCGCTTTTACTGCTGATTCAGCCGAAGAATATAAATTGGCAACTCCTTTCATATTCATGGCGTCGGTAATAATTAGCCCTTCAAATCCAAGATCTTTTTTGAGTTTTTCGGAAATAATCTGTTGCGAAAGCGTGGCCGGGATTCGGGTGTTTGGTTCGAGCGCCGGAACCTGCAAGTGACCAGTCATAACAGCGGCAATGCCATTTTTAATGAGGTATTCGAAAGGGAATAATTCGAGCGAATCGAGTTGCTGCCGGGTTTGCGATATGACAGGCAAATCATGGTGCGAATCGGCATCGGTATCACCGTGACCAGGAAAGTGTTTGGCCGTGGCCAGCACTCCCGCGTCCTGCATCCCTTTGGCATACAACCACGATTTGCGGGCTACCTGCTTACGGTCTTCGCCAAACGAACGATGTCCAATAATCGGATTTTCCGGATTGTTGTTGATGTCGGCCACAGGAGCCATGTTCATGTGTATTCCGGTCATTCTGCATTGGCGGCCAATTTCAAAGCCCATTTTATAGATCAGCGAATCCTCAGAAATAGCCCCTAAAGTCATCGCAAAAGGATATTTTAAAGTTGAATCCAGTCTGAAGCCAAGCCCGTTTTCCGCATCAATGGCCATCAATAGAGGTAGTTTCGAAGCTTTTTGCAGCTGGTTGCAGATGTGAGCCTGCCTGACCGGTGAACCCTGCATGAAAATTACGCCTCCTATTTCATATTTGCTGATGGTTTCAAGTAACTCCGGAATTGGTTGCCCTTTGTTATTTGAATACGCCTGAATCATAAATAACTGACCAATTTTTTGATCCAGGTTCATTGTTCGCAGGGTTGAATCAACCCAGTGACTCTGAAGACTGCTGATAAAGCCTGGATTATTTGATGCTCCTGCGATTCCGGAATGAATAATCAGGAACAAAAAAACTATGCAATATTGAATTATTCGTCGTTTCATTTGGTGGGTAAAGATAAAAAACAAAGGCAACGAACAAATCCGGAAGAGGAATTGGTGAGTAATTTACCTGACTGAAAAATATTGATTTTTTAATATTGGCCGAATGTTTTAATTGTGGAACGTAAATGACTGTTGAAAAATAAGTTGAAGAACACATGACTCTGTTTTTCCTTGTTTTATTGACACTTTTTTCACATTTAAGCATGAATTTAACACAGAACGACAGGATTGTTAAAAAATGTGAAAATCATTTATTATTTTTGGGATACTAAGTGTGTCGAAACACCGTTTTATATTGAAAATCTGAATTGAAGAAACTGATCTACATATTGATCCTTTTGCTCTCTCTTGGCTATTTGTATTCGTGCGAAGATGAGAAGTATCTTTCCTCTTCGGATGCTAAACTACTTTTTTCGGTTGATACGGTGATGTTTGATACCGTTTTCACAACGATCGGTTCAACGACTCAGCATTTTAAAATCTACAATCCGTTCGATCAGAAAATTCTTATTTCCTCGGTTAAATTGGCCAAAGGTGATGCTTCAAATTTCAGGCTAAATATCAATGGTGTTTCTGCTAATGAAGTTCAGAACCTGGAGATAGCTCCCTACGACAGCATGTATATTTTTGTTGAGGTAACTGTCGATCCGAGCGGGCAGAACCTGCCATTGGTAGTAAAAGATTCGGTGGAGTTTATGACTAATTCAAATCCGCAACATGTCGATTTGGTTGCCTGGGGGCAGGATTTTAAATTGATCAAACGTCAGGTACTTAAAACAACAACCTGGACGAACGATAAACCTTATCTGGTTTATAATTACGCTTTTGTTGACAGTAATGCCACGCTTACAATTGAGCCGGGAACAAAGATTTACTTTCATAAAGATGCGGGAATGTATGTGAAAGGGAAAGTTGTTGCCAAGGGAACTGTTGATAATCCGATTTCCTTTTTGGGCGACCGGCTCGAAGATGTATATGCCAATATTCCCGATCAATGGAATGGTATTTTACTCTATTCAGGAAGTAAGAATAATGAGTTTGCCAATGTTGAAATCAAAAATGCAAATATTGGTTTGCAGGTCGGAAATATTGAAAATGATGGTTTTTCAACAGTAAAACTGACGAATACTAAAATCCAGAATATGGCCTATGCAGGGATTTTTGCGCTAAAATCAGACATAGTAGCCAATAATTGTTTGGTGACGAATTGTGGTTTTTATGGTGTTGCGTTGCTGGTAGGAGGAAATTACGAGTTTAACCATTCGACCATTGCAAATTATTGGGGTGGCTATGGTTTTAAGGCACGCAGCACTCCTGCTGTTTTAATCTCGAATATACTGAGTGTTGCTAAAGATAAGCCGGATTATATTGGAGATATTGTGAAAGCGGATTTCGCCAATACCATCATTGCCGGAAACGCCATTGATGGCAATGAATTATTGCTGAATGCCAATTCCGAAGCTATTTTCAATTACAAGTTTGATCGATGCATTTTGCAGGTTGCCGATACTTTTAAAACGACAAATACCGATCATTTTATCAATGTAATCAGAGGGCAAGGTAGTGACCCGAAGTTTGTTGATCCTTACAAAAAAATGAATTTTGAGCTGGATACGCTTAGTCCCGCGAAGGATGTTGCCAAACTTGCGGTCAGTAAGCTGTTGCCAGCTGATTTGAAAGGACGTGATCGCCTTGCTGATAAAGGGCCGGATATTGGAGCACTCGAACGCCAGGAAAAGAAGAGCACAAAATAAAGCATTGATTTTTTGGTCATAGTTCCTCCCTTACTTCTTTAATCTTCGTTATGTCAAAATTATTTTCTACCCTGAAACTTGCCGGCATACTTTTGCTGATTCCATGTTTCGTGGTTGGGCAGAAAAATTTGGCAACCCCGGAATTTTCATTCCTGTTTTATAATGTTGAGAATCTGTTTGATTGTGATGATGATTCATTGACGAGTGATGATGAATTTACTCCCGGAGGTACAAGAGGATGGACGAAACCCAGGTTGTATGATAAGCTCGATCGGTTGTCGAAAGTAATTCTTGCAGCCGGAAAATGGAATCCGCCGGTTGTGGTTGGCTTGTGCGAAGTTGAAAATGGGAAGGTGCTGCAAATGCTCACCAATAACCCTTCACTCCAAAAATATAACTATAAAATCATACACAAGGAATCGCCTGATGAACGTGGAATTGATGTGGCGTTACTTTATCGAGCCGATTCGTTTTGCCCTTTTGATTACCAAAACATACCTGTAAGGGATTCTTTGGACCGATCATTTAAAACACGAGAGATTCTTCAGGTAAGTGGTGTTTTACATGGCTGCGATACTTTGCACCTGTTTGTAAATCACTGGCCTTCGCGTTACGGAGGGTTAATGGAAACGGCCAGGTACAGGTGTATGGCGGCTTCTACCTTGAAAACGGCAATTCGACTTTTACAGAAAAAATATTCGCAACCTAAAATAGTTTGTATGGGCGACTTTAATGATCAACCTTTTGACGAAAGTTTGTCGGTTATTTTAGGAGGAAGTGTGGAAAATGGCAAGTTGGTCAACCTATCTTCAGAATGGCAAAAAAACGACATCAAAACGTTAAAAAATGGGTATAGCTGGGAAGTATTTGACCAATGGATTGTGTCGGATTCATTTCTTAAAAGTAATAGTTGTTTCCGATTTCTAAATGCCGAAATAGTAACCTTCCCATTTTTACTTGAAAATGATAATAAATTTGGAGGGGTCAAACCGAGACGTACCTACGTTGGATTCAAATATCAGGAAGGCTTTTCCGATCATTTACCAATTCTTATTCGGCTAAAAATGATAAATCATTGAGGTTTTACCGGCGACAGTCCAAGTTCTTTTGCTTTTTCGAGCATAAATTTAAAGGCCGGATCGTGTTCGTTCGGAATAATTCCATCAAGAATAGCCTCTTTAATGGCATTTTTAAGCATTCCAATTTCTTTGCAGGGTGCAAGTCCAAAAACTTCCATAATTATTTCTCCGGTCACGGGTGGCTGAAAATTGCGGATGTGGTCGCGTTCTTCCAGATCTTTCAGTTTTTGCCTGACAAGTTGAAAGTTTTGAAAATACTTTTTTACTTTTTCCTGATTTTTGGAAGTTATATCGGCTTCACACAATGTCATCAGGTCGTCAATATCGTCGCCAGCCTCAAAGAGCAATCGTCTGACCGCCGAATCGGTCACTTCCTCTTCCGACAAAACGATTGGTCTCATGTGTAACTCAACCATTTTCTGAACGTATTTCATTTTTTCGTTCAGCGGAAGCTTCATCCTTTTAAACAAGGTAGGCACCATTTTGGCTCCAACAAAATTGTGAGAGTGAAATGTCCAACCCAATTGTGGCGAGTATTTTTTCGTCACCGGCTTGGCAATGTCGTGCAAAATGGCCGACCATCGCAACCATAAATTATTGGTATTTGGTGCGATTCGGTCGAGAACCTCAAGTGTATGATAAAAATTGTCTTTGTGTCCAACTCCATTTACCTCTTCACGACCTTTCATTCGATACAATTCAGGAAAGATAATTTCAAGCAACCCTGTTTTTTCCAACAATTTGAATCCAATAGAAGGCTTTGAGGAGAGAATGATTTTATTTAATTCTTCACCAATTCTTTCTTTCGTAATGATATGAATCCTTTTTCTATGTTTAGCAATGGCCTCCAGCGTAGTGGATTCAATTGTAAAATTTAACTGGGTGGCAAATCGGATGGCCCGCATCATTCGCAACGGATCATCCGAAAAGGTAATTCCAGGGTCAAGTGGCGTTCTGATAGTTTTGTTTTCAATATCCTGAATTCCCCCAAACGGATC
>Ga0172367_10007671_pt1 | contig 12284 bp, 5 predicted proteins | sample Lak10m_FD_114542 | JGI IMG/M metagenome (GOLD analysis project Ga0172367, IMG submission 114542) | Freshwater microbial communities from Kabuno Bay, South-Kivu, Congo - kab_022012_10m | ecosystem: Environmental > Aquatic > Freshwater > Lake | place: Democratic Republic of the Congo: South-Kivu...
TCAAGACTTTATGTTAGGTAATGGAAATTCATTCACATTAAGTGGTATGGATGCGACTAATTATTTTACTGCAAATCCTACAGTAGGTACTGTTGGTGCTTTGAGGTTTAACACATCTACAACTACAAATAATTTATATGTTGATCCTGCAGTTACATTTTATAACTTCACTTGTTCAAAAGGAACTATGACATTAAATTCAAATTTCAAAACTGTAAGATTTGGATTTTCATCGGGCACTAACAATCCTACATTTAAACTAAACACAGGAGTAACATTAAATATAACAGGTAATTCAACCTCTACCTTAAATACTACTGGATATATAGATGCAAGTGCATCAGGGTCAAAGGTAATTATTTCAAGTGCTCATACTTCTATCTTGACGGCATCCAGACAAATATTTACAGGTACAATTGATAATCTTGAAATAAATACAACAGGTACATACACTCCATACTCTGCTCTTACTGTTAATAATCTGACTTTAACCGCAGGATCAATAACAAATTCAACCAACAACGTCGCAATAAATAATAATGGCACCATAACAAGAACAGCTGGTACATTATTAGCAATACCAAGTTTTGGTACAGGGATGAATGTTGTTTATTCCGGTGTAGTTACTACTTCTTATGAGTTACCTTCTTCGGTAAATAATTTAACAGTAGGAGCTGCTGTTACATTAAATGCACCATTAACCGTTGCAGGAACATTAACTCTTACAACAGGAACGTTAACTACTTCAGGTTCAAACATTATCACCTTCAACAGCGGTAGCTCTTCTCCGGTAGAAATTGTTCGCACTGCCGGAGCGATTGGTGGTGTGGCTCAAATATTTACATCCAGTGTAAATGTTACATACAATGGTTCATCAGCAATTAGTTCAGGTTTTGAATTGCCTTTTGATGCTACAAAACTCAATAATTTAACGATTAATAATTCAGCAGGTGTAACTTTGGCTGCTGACAGAACTGTGAATGGAGTTTTGGGTTTAACTAATGGAACATTAACGATAGGAGTATCCGGAACGCCAAGAACATTAACTGTAAATGGTAGTATTTCAAGAACATCAGGAAATATTAATGGTACAGTTACCAGTTCCGGAATTTCATTTACAAATTCATCACCTGTATCTTTACCTGCAAGTTTATTTACAGGGAATGTCTACAATTTCACTGTAGGTGGTACAGGAGCTTTAACTATGCAGGATGCATTAAGCACAACAAATTTAACCATAAATAGTGGGTCAGTATTAAATATGCAAGTTAATGCATTAACTGCTGTAACTTCTACCAGTGGGACAGGTACACTTCAAACTCAGGCAACAGCTTCTGCTATACCAGCAAGTAAAACCTGGTCGTTTAACGTTGAATATAACAATGCAACCGGTGGACAAGCTGTAATTGGTGGAACATATACAGGTGGCTTAACCATGAGCAATACAAGTGGTGTAAACACTGTTGGGGCAGTAACTATTGGAAATGTATTGACTTTAAATACGGGCTCAAACTTATTATTAAGCAATGGTTCTGCAATAACAGCCGGAACAGGTTTTACTGGTTCCGCCGGTTCAGGTACTCTCCAGATAAATGACAATAATTCAATTGCATACAGAATACCAAGGGATCTTACCTGGGGAGGTGACGTCCAGTATATTTTTGCCGGAAACAGCCGAATTGTTCCCGGAACGTATAACAACCTTCAGGTTGACGATGGAACTGCCAGAACTGTAAACTGGGGTTTAGCAAATGAAACAGGAACTATAAAAATTGGTGGTACACTGACTACAGCTAGTACAACTTATACAGTGCAAAATTCAACAGTAGAATTTAATGGTACAAATCAGGCAATTCCCCGTATTAATGTATATAATTTAAAACTTTCGGGTAGTGGTACTACTTTTCCTGCAACATATCTCTACATTGCGAATAACTTTGATCCGGGCAGCATCGCATCTGCAAATCAGGGAACAATTGTATTTAACGGAACTGCAAGTCAAACGATACCAGCATTTGGATATTATAGTTTGAATGTTAGCAATACGGCTGGTGCTACATTAAACAGTAATCTATCAGTACCAACTTTAACCATTAATGCATCAGGAATTATGGACATCGCTGCCGGCAAACAACTCACCGTTTCTACTTCTTTGTCAAACAGTGGAACAATTAATTTACGTTCGACAAGCGCCGATGGTACAGCAACTATACTTACACCAGCATCAATTGGTGGAACTGGAGGTACTGCCAATGTCGAACAATACCTCTCTTCCTCCCGCAACTGGTACATGTCGTCGCCGGTAACAGGTGCAACAGCATCGGCCGGACCCACATATTACAAATACGTGGAGGCGTTGAACAATGGAAGTACATGGACTACAGTTAATTCAGGCGATGGATTTGATGTGATGACCGGATATATTGTAAAACCCACAGCTGAATCTACTTTTACTTTTTCAGGTACTCTGAATACAGGCAATAAGACAGTTAACGGTTTAACATCAACAGCTACAGCCAAAACCGGATTTAATCTGGTTGGAAATCCTTATCCTTCTTATGTGAAATGGTCGGAGGTTGTTAAAACAAATGTTGGTGAAACGATGTGGTATCGAACCCATAATGGTTCAGCATATAAATTCTATACTTATCATCCTGTGGATGGAGCCGGTGGTATTGGCGTTCCTGCTACTGTTACGGATTATATTCCTCCCATGCAGGCATTTTGGGTGAAAGTGAATGCGGGTCAAACAGGATCTTTGCAGTTTCTGAATTCAAGTCGCGATCACAAGGATGCTGCCGGGAGTATCTTCAGGGCGCCAAAAGCTACTTCTTCAAGCAGGAAATTGCTTCGTTTGCAGGTTTCTGATGCATCTGAAAGTGATGAAACGGTTATATATTTCGATGCGAATGCTTCCGACAATGCAGACTCCTTCGATTCTCAGAAGATGTTCAATAACAATGCTTCAATCCCCGAAATCTTTACAACCGCGGGTGATGAGAAATTAGTCATTAACGGTTTAAATGCTATTCAATATAACACCGAAATCCCGCTCGGCTTTGTAACCGGACAGTCAAACACTTTCAGCATCAAAGCACTGGCAATGAGTAATTTCGGAGAGGAAACACAGGTAGTTTTACGTGACAAAGTGCAGGGGGTTGATTATGAGTTGACCGGCGATAATGCCTATACATTTACTTCGGATGCTACGAACTCAACCAGCCGCTTCAGCGTGTTGTTTAAATCACCATCAGTTACTACCGATATTGCAGATGCTAAAAACAGCAACTTAGATGCCTATGTCAATGCCAATAAAAATATCGTAATATCGGTACCCGAAAAAGCGACTTACAGCATTTACAACGCGATGGGTCAATTAATCAATAATGGATTTATTAACTCTAAACAATATACTGTAAACTGCAAACTGCAAACTGGTGTATATGTGGTGAATGTAAATAATCAAACAACAAAAGTAATTATCAAATAATGTGTTGATGTGATAATGTGTTGATGTGATGATTGAAAGAACACGAAACACGAAACGAGAAACACGAAACAAAAGAAATACCCATGGAAAAGAAAAAATATATTTCACCAAAAATTGAGCTGATTACTCTCGATAACGAAATTTCGTTGGCATTGGAATCCACACCACCTCCGGGTCCTGGAGAACCTCTTGGATTCAATCAGCAAAATCCGTTTAATAACGAAACGGGAATGGCTTAAAGCATTGAATCCCGGAGTTTAACTTCCAGCTTTCTCAAAACAGTTATCGCTGCGCCTCCTTGCCGAATAATGAGATGTTCTCAAAAAAGTAAGCTGCGTATCGATAACTGTTTTTTTTGTAATTTATTGACTAAATGCATTGTTGTGAGCCTAAATGATACCAAAATTGGTTTTTGCAACAATTTTCCCATCTTTTGACACAATTTTTCATTATCTTTCGCCCCAATTCTCAATATCTTTGTCTCAAAATTCATTAAAAACTTTTTGAGAGTATTAACCTTAAATTCATTGTTTTATGCACCTATTCAGAAGAAATGTAAAATGGGGATTGCTGCTGATGGTTTTTTCCATTAGTGTTTCGATGTTTGCACAGAAAAAAGCGGTTTACGGCGTGGTTACCGACCAGCAGAAAGAACCGGTTATTGGCGCAACGGTTATAATTAAAGGAGCCAAAGAAGGAACTGTTACCGACATTAACGGACGGTTTACCATTCAGGCTGCCCCAAATGCTACTTTGGTGATTAGCTTTATTGGCTACGAAAGTCAGGAAGTAAAAGTAACCAACCAGCCGGTATTGAATGTAATACTAAACGAAAGTTCGGTACAACTAAACGAATTTGTAAAAGTAGGATATGGCGAAGTTCGCCGTAAAGATGTCACCGGTTCGGTTGCTAAAGTAAATATCGAGGAAATGAATGCAGCACCCGTTGCTACCATCGACCAGGCATTGGCCGGACGTATAGCAGGTGTAAACATTGTGGCTGCCGATGCTGCTCCGGGAGCGCAGGCACAGGTTACTATTCGTGGTGGTTCGCTGTCGCAGGATGCTTCGCCACTATATGTCATTGATGGTTTCCCGATGGAAAACTTCGACATGGCTTCGCTCGATCCTAAGAATATTGAAAGTATCGACATTTTGAAAGATGCTTCGTCGATTGCTATTTACGGTTCGCGTGGTGCCAATGGCGTTATTATTATCAATACCAGACAGGGAGTTGTTGGTAAAACAAAAGTAAACTACAGCTACAACTTTACGATGCAAACCGAGCCCACCATGCCCAAAATGATGGAACCGTACGAATATGTGAAGTTGCAACAGGAAATTGCCTCGAAAGAAGGTTCGTCGCAATACAATACCTTTAAAAAGATGTACCTCGACAATGGTGTAACCCAACGCACATTGGATTCGTATAAAACCGACAAAGGCTACAACTGGCCGGCTATTTTGATGAGTGATGCACCTATGCAAAACCACGCTTTATCAATCAATGGTGGCTCCAATGAAACAAAATTTAATTTGAATTTTGGCTATATTGACCAAAAAGGGGTTATCCTGAATACCGGCATGAAGCGATACAATGCGCAGGCAAGCCTCGACCAACAATTATCCAAAACACTTCGTGCACAGGTTCGGGCTACTCACAGCACTATCAGTACCCGCTCAAATACGGTAATGAACAATATGCGCCAATACCGACCTACTTCGGGCTTGGGCGGACAGGATTTGCTGATTGCCGAGTTGGATAGCGCGATGCTTGCCGGTGGCGATCTGGAATACGGTATCGACCCTTCGATTCTGATAAATCCATTGCAACAAGCTCAAAACGAGTACGATGTTCGTAAACAAGCAAGTACGCAGGTAAATGCCAAAGTTATATGGCGTTTTCTGAAAGATTTTCAGTTTACTTCGTCGGTAGGTGGTACATTTATCAACAATAACCGCGAGCAATTTTATAATTCGAAAACCGTACAGGGAAATTTATTTAAACGTAAAACAACATCCGACCCCTCGTCGACGGCTACTGCTATCAATGCAAATGGCGTAAATGCTTTTGTTGACAATCAGGATGTTACTAATTTTCTGAACGAAAACTTATTGAATTACCGCAAAAAATTCAATAAAAATCATATTTTGGATGCTTTGGTTGGTTTTACCTATCAATACAGTGGTTTCCAGACCGAAACCATGCGTGTTATTAATATGACTCCCGAATTTGAATACCTCGGATTATACAATTTATCGTCGGGAACAATTACCACTTCGGGATCGGGAACACAATCGGGCTACAACGGCTCAGCCAATCAGCTTTATTCCTATCTCGGACGTGTCAATTATACCTTGAAAGACCGTTATTTGTTTACCGTAAATTTCCGTGCCGATGGTTCGTCTAAGTTTTTCAAAACCAATCAATGGGGATTTTTCCCTTCGGGCGCTTTTGCCTGGCGATTGATTCAGGAACCGTTTATGAATGCGTTGACCGATGTGGTAAGCGATGCCAAAGTTCGCCTCAGTACCGGTTCGGTAGGAAACAATCGTGGTGTGAGCGACTTTTCATACCTGTTGGAATTAGGACAATTGCAGAAATTCAGAGCGTATAACTTTGATGGTTCAACATTAACAAACGGATTGACACAATATTTTTATTCGAACCCTACACTTACCTGGGAAAAGACAAACGAATATAATATTGGTACCGACTGGTCGTTTCTCGAAGATAAATACACACTGACAGCCGATTTTTATCGCAAAATTACTTCCGGTTTCCTTATGGCTAAAAACATTCCATATTATGCCGGCTATTATAACGGTGGAAATACCCGCTACGAAAACGTGGGAAGCGTTATGAATCAGGGAATTGAATTGACATTGGGAGCGAAAATTATTGAAAAGAAAAACTTTAGCTGGAATGCCAATTTCAACATGAGTTACAACACCAACAAAGTGCTCGAAATTGCTCAGGGTAACGATGTATTAATTCAGGGTTCAGCACTTTGGATAGCCAAAAAAGGGGGTAATATCTCGCAATTCTATGGCTTTATGAGCGATGGCTTGTATCAGGCAGAAGATTTTTATACCAATCCAAACGGCACCTACACGCTTAAACCGGATGTTCCCCGATTTGCAACACTTAAAAATGCGAATTATCCACCACAACCCGGCGACCGCAAATACAAAGATTTGAACGGTGATAAAATTCTTGATGATAATGACAGAACAACTTTAGGCTCACCAATTCCGTTTTTAACTGGTGGACTCACAACCAATGTATCGTGGAAAGGATTTAATGTACAAGCGTTTTTCCAATACAGTTATGGCAACAAAGTATTAAATTACAATGCTTTAAAATTTGGCGAGTCGGGTAAATACTGGAATCGTGGAAATATGTACGCCACTTTTGCCGACCGCTGGACTCCCGAAAATACCGATACCGATATTCCACGCGTACTCGAAGCAACAGGTGGTGGCGACGTGAGCGTAACTAATCCACGCGTAACCGATAAATATGTGGAAGATGGTTCGTTTATTCGTTTCAAAACCTTGTCGGTAAGTTATACTTTACCTAAAAAAATAATTTCGAAATTAAAAATGACAAGCATTGTACTGAATGCATCGGCACAAAACTTAGCACTTTGGACAAAATATTCGGGACAAGATCCTGAAGTTTCGAACTATGGCGGTGTAAACACCAAACGCGGCACCGGCTATACCGAAATTACAAATACCACATCGTATTCCTCGATGACAGGTGGTATGGACAATGCAGCTTATCCACGTTCGTTGATGTTAAACGGCGGTATTAATATAACCTTCTAAAAAAATCAATATTATGCAAACAAAATATTTAATCAGATTATTTATTCCTGTTTTGATGCTGATGTTTACTGCCTGCGATACCGATTTGGCACTTACGAGCACCAAACCCAACTTGCAGGAACCTTCGGAAGCATTAATGCGTGGTATGCTTACCACCGCTTACAGCACACTTACTACCGACCGCAGCACCTACGGCTACGGACTTTGGGGTGCCATAAACGGTTGTGATACCGACGAATCGTTTTACCGTACCACCAACAATTCGGATGCCAATACCATAGGGCTTCATAATTGCAACAGTACTACCACAACTCACATCCAGGAAAGCTGGCGTGCATTTTATCAGTTTATCGAATCCTGCAATATTGTGATTGATATGGCAAATTCGGTAACGATGGACAAAGCTAAAAAAGATGATTTGGTAGGGCAAGCTATGACCTTAAGAGCCTTTGCACATTATATGTTGGCTGTACATTTTGGCCCTGTCCCCATCAAAAATATACCAACTCACCTGATGACAAATCTTGATTTGCCACGCGACCCGGTGAAGGATGTTTGCTTGTTCGCGGTAAAAGAACTGCGCGCAGCTGTACCTATGCTTAACGAAATTACAACAACTAAAACAACGTCTTACATTACCAAATCGGTGGCCGAAGGTTTATCGCTTCGGGTTGGGTTGTATTTGGCGTCGCATCCTGATTGTAAAGTAACTGAAATGTACGACTCGGTAGCAGTGTGGGGCAAAAAGCTGATTGACAGAAACGTACACAGTTTAAATACAACTGCTGTAAATGCAAAAGGCGGAAGTAATATTAGCGAAACGTTGCCTGGTTATGCCCGTGTTTTTTACAATAATATGATAAATAATGTTACTACCGATCAGAACAAGGAAGGCATGTGGGATTGTTCATTCTACATGAAATCGAACCGGAATGGAACATATCAGGGATGGAATGGCTCTTATATCAACTGGCTGGGTTCATACATGGGAATCGATTGTGCTGATCCATCGTACGGAACAAGTAAAATAGGTTATGCCAATCCGCAATACCGTCCACAGGCTACTCTTTGGAAAAAATACGAGGCAGGCGATATCCGTCGCGATTGGAATATCTCGACTTATGCTTATAAAAACACCAATAATCTTCGATACAACTATATAAGTTATACATTTCCAACCGAAATGGGAACTCCAACAACACCTGCCAAATTACTTTTTGTGGTAAAAGGCGATAAATTGGTAAACGAAACTATTATCGAAAATGGTGGCGCTGGTTATGTTGATGGCACTTATACCGATGTAAAAGTAGAAGGTTACAACAATACCTTTGTAGCTGGTACGGGAGCAGTTGCGGTTTCGACCGATTCGGGAACGAAATTCACCATTACCGTTACCGGCGGACAGATTAGCGCTGTTACCATGGTAGGAACTTCGGCAACCGGCTATGCAAATGTGTACACACGCGGTATCGGAAAATGGCGCAGAGAGTTCGAAGTGAATTATCCAACTCCACGTGAGCAATACAATAACTCTTGTAACTTTCCTATTTTACGTTATGCCGATGTGCTATTGATGACTGCCGAAGGGGCGTTATTGAAATCGGGTACTGCCGGAGCTACTGCCACCGATGGTGTTGGTTATATAAATCAGATTCGCAACCGTGCCGGTTTGGGAAATATTTCGAGCTACGATTTGGCTTATATTCAGGACGAACGCTCACGCGAATTGTGTTTCGAAGGTGTGCGCCGCATGGACTTAATACGTTGGGGATATGATAAATACAAAGCAGTGTACGATGCCATAGTTGATGATGCCAAAGTATATGGCTCTGATGGAGCTGCTACACCGGTTTACAAAGGCGATGCTGCCATAAATTCCTCGGGAAATAACGAACCTCGTCCGGTTTATGCTATCAAAGCATTGATGAACAATTACGTGAAATTCACATTAATGCCAATTCCAAACAACGAAATTGATCGTGCTTCGAATACCTTCTATCAAAATGCAGGATGGTAATAAAGTTAGAAATTAGAAAATTAGAAATTAGAAAATTTTTAAAAATAATAAGATGAAGACAAATATAAAAATATTGCTTTTTGCGCTGGTTGCTTTCCTGTTTGGCAGTTGCAACGACGAAAGGGCGTTGGTGGTTGCACCGGATAACTTCAATGTAAAAGTGGAAGGGTATGTAAAGCTGATTAGCGATACAATAGTGGTAAATGTGAACGAAAATGTTACGTTTAGGTTTCCTGATGGTTGTTCGGATGAAATACTCTTTTATTCGGGCGAATCGGGCAAAGAGTATCGGTTCGGGCAAAGGGGATTATATAAAGCCGAAGATGGCACCACTTTCGAATCGAAAATTACGGTGAATACCGCAGTAGATAGTTTTGACAATGCATTAGCAAAGGATTTTTCGCTGGTAGCTATCAGTGGTTTGAAAAAAACTACTGCTGAAGAATTGACTACGGCCACTAAAACAGAGTTAATGAAACTGCGCGCCACTTCTACTAATGCCACTTCGCTGGCAGAGAACTTTGTAATTAACAACACTTCAACTCCTGTTACACTGTCAGCAGGCGATTTGAATCTGGCAATAGTATCGAAAAGTGCCGATGCTACTAAAAATCTGCTCTCCATTCCGGCGGCAGGTGTGGTGGTAACAAATACCGAAATTCGTAATTATGGCTATTCGAAAAACGGAGTTACAGTAACCAATTCAAAAACGCTTAATTTTGCGCAAATCACGAATATTCTGGGCTCCGCTGCCTGGGCACAATATGCACCTGCTAAAACAACCGCCCCGGGCGCATCTACCGAAGTTGACAATGCGTCGGGATATAGTTGGAATACCGGCGAAATTGGTGTGAATTATGCTCCGGCTGTTACCGGAACTGCTGCTACACCGAACAAAAATGGCGTTGTATTGGCTGTAAATTACCCTGTTTCGGTAACAGCTCCGCTCGATGTAACCAAAGTTGTAGCTGAGGCAACAGCCCCATCCGAAGCCTGGCTTATCAGTAAAGGCTTTAATCCGGCTGCAGTTTTGTCTGATGCCGCCACAGTTGTAAAACGCGTAGATCAAAGTTCGATGAAATATTACCAATATATTTACAAAGAACGTGGCGTTTACAAAGCTTCGCTTGTTGGTGTGAATGTGGGTACAAATGGAACTCTGAAAGTGGTACGCGAGTTTGTAATTTTGGTAAAAAACAGCACGGATAATTTGTAAAATAATTTTGATAGTTTATTAAAAACCCACAATTGGATTTTTTATACAAAGGGAGAAATGTTAGTCTCAAAAGTGCCCAAGCAGGCATTATAAGCGAGATGTAACATTTCTCCTTTAGTTTGAAATTATTTTACTACCCACTTTGCAATGTCCACGCTATATTTGTATCGTCATTCTCCGCTGAGAAAAAACGGAACAAATAATAATCTTAAAAATAAAATTTCGTATGAAAACAAAATTACGCTTACTTTTCAGTTCTGCTCTTATCTTTGCTTTTGTCCTTTCAGTTTCGGCTGCCAACTGGTTTGTTAAACCCAACGCTTCGGGTACAGGTGCGGGTTGGGATGATCCTGCCAATATTTCAATTATAACAAATGGAGTTGCCGATGGCGATGTGGTTTATGTGGCAGCGGGAACTTACGAAAGTTCAACTTCAAAAACTGTTAAAAAATACATTACCATTATGGGCGGTTATGCTTCAAATTTAACCGGAACACAAACTCCCACACGTAACTTAACAGCCGACTCAACCATCTTTGTCCCATCGTCGGGAGGAACTGACCGCTGTTTGGTGCTCAATGCAACATTAGCCCCAACAGTTAACGGCCAGAAAATTACATTGGATGGACTGAACTTTAAAGGTTTTACAATGCCAAGCGGTAACTCAGGTACAGCTTTGAGTATTACAGGTTCGCAGGCTGATATTGATATTAAGAATTGTGATTTTATAAGTAATGTTTCGTTGAATGCAAATGGTGGTGCCATAAACATTGGAAATATTGCTTTTAATATTGCTGTTTCATTCGACAATTGTAAATTTTTAGGCAATCAGTCTAATACAGCCCCAACTATTGCAAATGGTTATGGTGGTGCTCTTTATTGCAACAACGGAACCACAAATACCAAAACATTTAACTTTACAAATTGTCTTTTCAAAAACAATACTGCTTATGGTCGTGGAGGTGCATTGTATTTCACTACCTTAATCACCTGCAATATAACTGATTGCTATTTCGATAGCAACTACTCCACAAATACAACTGATAATTATTCAAACGGTAACGGAGGTTGTATTTATGTGGCTGGCGGAACAGCAAGTAACACATTTAATCTTACACGTACAGTTATTGTAAATAGTTCAGGTACAGCAAAAGGTTCTGTGTTTTGGTTTAATACAACCCCAAAAAACTATTTAAACCTTACAAATTGCAGTTTAATTGGTAATTACGCTAAGAGAACAAACTCTGCCAGGGCAGCTATTGATGCTGATAATCTAACCACCAATATTAATGTTGTGTTGGATGGTTGTGTATTGTCTAACTATAACTGGTCCGGAGGTGCAAAAGCCAGCAATCGTGCCGATTTAATTTATCTGTCAACTGCATCGAGCAATGGTACGTCTAGCACTTTTACAAATTCGATTTTAAACGGAACATATTTTGCAACTGGTAATGCTTACGATGCTGTTTCTCCAACAGTTTTATACACCACCACTGGTTTTCTCGACGAATCGAGTATTGCCCTGGCACTTTCCGGTGATTTGAAAATTACCGACAAAGTTGTCCTGAAAAAAACATTTATTGCTGCCGAAGCCGGAACGTATGCTCCAACAAAGATATTTGATGTAAAAAGATTAACGGCTAAAGCCATGACTTTAAACGCAACTATTCCGGTAGGCTATAAACTAACAGTTGATAATGTGGATTATTCTGCCGGTGATAAAACAA
>Ga0172367_10007673_pt1 | contig 12282 bp, 13 predicted proteins | sample Lak10m_FD_114542 | JGI IMG/M metagenome (GOLD analysis project Ga0172367, IMG submission 114542) | Freshwater microbial communities from Kabuno Bay, South-Kivu, Congo - kab_022012_10m | ecosystem: Environmental > Aquatic > Freshwater > Lake | place: Democratic Republic of the Congo: South-Kivu...
TAGCCCTCATTAAAAAATAAAGGCTAGTTTGCACTAAATTTGAACTGTTATGTTCACCTTTTTACCCGGTCCCTTTTTAGTGCAATTTTCTGGTCCCTTTTATCTTAGCAGTGACAATTAGCAACTATTATTGATGTCATCACGTATTCGTGTGGAATTCCTTTTATAGTATTAAGGAAAACTTCAGTGCCAGTTATTAAGTCTTTCGCTATTTCTACTTGCTCTTTAAGATATTTTTCTAAAGCAATTTTTTCTTTCTCTTTAGAATCTTCTTCTCTCTTAGCCATAAATTTTGCGATTCATGAAATACTTAATCACTTTTAAACCGGAAAATAAAAACAATAAAATGTTTTGTCAATCATAAAATTCAACCTTAAGGTAAAATATCTTAAATTTTATAATTTAAAGTTCAGTTTGTATAAATTAAGCTCCAATTTTTATCCACTTTTTATCAGTTCCTGATTATTTCTGGCAAATAGGGTAATTTGAAAATCAATAAACTTATTTATTTTAAGCGATTTTGTAAGATTGTTTGCGTGGAGTAAAACTTTTAAATCTCTAGTAAGATCGGCAAAAAAGAAAACAGGCTCACCGCTCTGCTTGATACCTAGGATTTCTCCTCCGCCTCTTAACACCAGGTCCTGCTCCGCGATATAAAAGCCGTTGTTACTTTCTCGCATGATTTTAAGCCTTTCCTGGGCAAATTTAGATAATTTTTTGGGGTTATACATAAGTAGACAATAAGATTGTTTGCTTCCTCGTCCTACTCTACCTCTTAGTTGATGAAGCTGGGCAAGGCCAAATTTTTCAGCATTTTCGATAATAATCAAATTGCTGTCTGGAACATCAATACCCACTTCAATAACTGTTGTTGCAACCAATATACGAACTTTACCGTTTTTAAACTCCTGCATCACCTGATCCTTAAGTGCTGCTTTCATTTTTCCGTGGATCATAGCAACCTGGTTGGGATACGCCTTATCTAGTTCAATAAATCTGGTGCTTACGTCAGAAAATAAAGAAAGATATGGATTTTCTTCTTCAGAAAAAATCGTTTTTAATGTTTCATCTGATTGATCAATTAAAGGACATACCCAATAAATTTTTTCTCCTAGTTGTAATTTTTTATTTAGTGAGGTGATAACTTCGAATCTTTTTTCGCTAGAAATTGCAGAGGTAATTATAGGTAAGCGGTTGCGTGGTTTAGTTTTAAGTTGTGAGACACTCATATCTCCGAACATCGTTAAAGTTAAACTCCGTGGGATAGGAGTAGCTGTCATAACAAGTACATCGGGATGGGAAGCTTTTTTGATTAATTCTAGTCTTTGTTCAACGCCAAACCTATGCTGTTCATCAATAATAATATATCCTAAGTCCTTAAATTCTAGGCCTTTTTGAAATAAAGCATGAGTGCCAATTAATATATCCACCTTACCGTCTGCTAAATCTTTTTTTAATTGCAATTGTTGTTTTGCTGACGTTTTGCCTGTTAGTAACTCAACTTTAATTGTAGTGTTTTCTAAAGCACTACAGAAAAATTGATAGTGCTGAGCACTTAGCAAGTCGGTTGGGGCCATTAATGCTGTTTGTGTTCCTGAGTTTACGACATTTAACATCGTCAGAAGGGCAATTAGTGTCTTTCCAGAACCAACATCCCCTTGCAACATACGCATCATTTGTATATCAGCAAATTGGTCCTGTTCTATTTCCTTAATTGCCTTTAATTGCCCTTCAGTCAATTCAAAGCCAAGGTTTTGGAGGACTAATTTATGTAAATCATGATTTAGCGGAAATGATCTGCCCTGCCTTTTTTGTTCTTCGGTTTTAATTTTTACCAATGATGCCTGATTGGCGAACAATTCTTTCTCTGCTAGTTTTTGTATATTCAAACTTATATTTCTTTCAATATCATAATTTGCCCCCGGATAGCCAATTAGGTGTAAATTTTTGATTTCGCTGAGTAATTCATCGATATATTTTCTTTCTTCTAATTTTTGTTCAGAGAAAGACTTCTTTGTATTAATAGCATTTTCTAGAATGTTAATAGCTTCCCTGATATAACTGTATAATTGCTTGTTTACTATACCGTAAGTAAGTGGATAGACAGGCATTACAGGTGTAGTTAAATTTTGTTTAAATATAAATTCCGGATGGCTTATTTGTAAAGAATGATCAAAAATTTCTACTTTACCGGTAACAATATATTTCTGACCGACTCTTAATTTGCTAAAAATGAACGGATGAATTTTACTAAAAAAAACCAGAATAACTGTCCCCGTAGCATTAGAAACCTTAATTTTAAGCGGAGATCGTTTCGAAGAGGGACGAAGCACATCATCTATTATTACCTCTGCCTGAATTAGATCGCCATTTTTTACTTTTGCTAGATCAGGACTTATTTTGATAAGGTTATAAGCAACCGGTTTGTAAAAAACCAAATCTCTCAGATTAACGATTTTAAGGCGGGCTAAAGCTTTTTGGGCCGGTTCTGATAGGTGCAATAATGACTTAACCTGCTGAAAAAATATATCGTACATATTTAAATTTGTTACTGCCCTTGCAGATTAGAATTTTATGTAAGGTTTTAGGTAAAACTTATGATAAAACTTCTTCTACAGTTAAATAAGAATTAGTGTTTTTAGATCTTATTTTAGTTTAATTCCAGGATAAAAACAAAAGGAGATTACTTCTATAAAAAGTAATCTCCGATTTTTTTGTTTTAGTTAAGAATAAATTGGCTAAGTGCGGTTAGAAGCCCATTCCGCCCATTCCGCCCATACCACCCATTCCGCCGCCAGCAGCTGGTGCATCCTCTTTATTAGTAGGATCAGTAGTAATGATAGATTCGGTAGTAATGATTAACGAAGCAACAGAGGCTGCATCTTGCAAAGCTGTTCTAACTACCTTGGTAGGATCGATAATACCGGCTTTGAACATATCGACATACTCCATCTCTTGGGCATTAAAACCAAAAGTAATTGATTTACTTTCAGTTAATTTGCCAGCAACAATAGCTCCATCTACTCCTGAATTTTCAGCAATTTGCCTTGCAGGTGATTGAAGAGCTTTTTTGACGATGTTTATACCGGCTTGTTGATCATCGTTAGTTCCTTTTACATCCTCCAAAGCTCTAGCAGCATAAAACAGAGTAACGCCGCCACCAGGGACAATACCCTCTTCTACGGCAGCTCTAGTTGCATGAAGAGCATCATCAACGCGGTCTTTTCTTTCTTTAACTTCGATTTCAGTTGCACCACCGACTTTAAGAACCGCAACACCACCAACAAGTTTTGCCAGTCTTTCTTGTAGTTTTTCCTTATCGTAATCAGAAGTGGTTTCTTCTATTTGTTTGCGAATCTGTGCGCATCTTGATTCAATATCTACTTTAGCGCCAGCTCCTTCAACAATTACAGTATCTTCTTTGGAAATTTTGACTTTTTTAGCACTACCTAGCATTGAAATAGTTACATTATCAAGTTTCATGCCAAGATCATCACTGATTAATTGTCCATTAGTTAGAACTGCAATATCTTCAAGCATAGATTTTCTTCTATCTCCAAATCCAGGAGCTTTTACTGCAGCTACTTTTAGCCCACCACGGAGTTTGTTAACGACTAATGCAGCAAGTGCTTCACCTTCAACATCCTCAGCGATAATTAATAACGGTCTAGAAGACTGAACAACAGCTTCAAGAACAGGTAACATTGGCTGCAAGGAAGAAAGTTTTTTTTCGAAAATAAGAATGTAAGGATTATCAAGCTCCACTATCATTTTTTCAGAATTTGTTACGAAGTATGGAGAGAGATAACCTCTATCAAACATCATACCTTCTACTACATCAACTTCAAAGCCAAAATTCTTAGCTTCTTCTACAGTTATAACTCCTTCTTTACCAACTTTTTTCATAGCAAGCGCTATTTGCTCACCTATTTCTTTGTCTCCGTTAGCAGAAATAGTTCCTACTTGAGCTATTTCCTCGTGGCTACTTATAGGTTTACTGGATTTTTTGATTGACTCAAGCACTTCTGCAACTGCAATATCAATGCCTCTTTTAAGATCCATAGGGTTAAATCCTGCAGCTACTGCTTTATTGCCTTCTTTAACTATTGCTTGTGTTAAGATAGTAGCAGTTGTTGTACCATCACCTGCTACATCTGCTGTTTTACTTGCAACAGATTTCACTAATTGAGCGCCTAAATTCTGTTCTGGGTCTTTTAATTCTATAGCTTTAGCTACAGTAACCCCGTCTTTTGTTACTCGTGGAGCACCAAAGGATTGTTCTATCGCAACGTGACGTCCTTTTGGGCCTAAAGTAACTTTAACAGCATTGGCCAGAAAATCCACCCCTTTAATCATTTCTTCACGGGCTTTTGTACCGTATTTTATTTGTTTAGCCATAATGTATTACTCCTTGTAAAATGTTAGTTACTTAATTTATTATTCCCATAATGTCAGATTCTTTCATAATAATGAATTCCTGACCATTTACTTTCACTTCTGTTCCACCCCATTTACCATAAAGTACTTTGTCTCCTACTTTTACATCAAGAGGGATAAGATTACCGTCTTTGTCCTTAGCTCCTTTACCGACTGCAATAACTTTTCCCTGCATAGGCTTTTCTTTTGCAGTATCAGGAATAATTATACCTCCAAGAGTTTTTTCTTCTTGGTCCATAGGTTTAATCGCAACACGATCGTGCAATGGTGTAAAATTCATTTTGAACCTCATTAATTTAAGTTAACCAAAAACGCTTAGCTTTAGCTGGAACTAAGCTTGTGCTGTTTATATATGCTTTAAAGATGATAGTTCAAGTACTTATAAAAAATAATTTTTTAAAATAATTTTTCATATTCGGTTTTATAAAATTCAAGCACTTCATCTAGTAGCAGCGATGTAGTATATTTTGCCCTAATTGACTGCAAATAATATCTAACCTTTAGTTTTTGGGATAACATTTCCAAGCTAAGATGTTGTAGCAATTCTGGGATAATGGTTTGGCAAATTTCACGATGGCTGCTAGCAAAATTATAGATTGCTCTTAAATTATTATAAGATCCAAATTTTTTATCGAGTTCTGTATTTTCTTTTTGTTTCAGAGATAATACGTTATTAACAAAAACAAAATTACTATATTTAGCACATCTCAGCGACATCGACATAGTCTGGCAGTAAATGCTGCTGTCGGCCTTGCCAGTTTTTTCAAGTAAGTTTCTTTTTACTAAACTTCCAGCCCCTCCAATATTCCTTAACGGTTTGATTTTGTTTAAGAGAATTTGGGTTATCGGTGCTTGAATTAACCTTGGCTGGATAGATAAATTTTTAGTAAAATTTTTTTCGTTTGCTGCTTCCCCCAGCCTTATACAAGCAACTTCTGCTCCAAATTTCCTACATGAATCGATCATTATTATAGTTGATTCCGGATGTAAAATCTCATTACCTTCTACAAAATGAACGTAGTCTCCCGTAGCTAGATTAACAGCTTTATTTACACTTATTGCTGGCCCTTGAGTTTGTTGAGTAATAATAGTTGTTCTTGGTAAATCATTAACGGCCAATTTGACAGTAGTTAAAGATTTGTCTTTTGAACCGTCATCAATAATGATAAACTCTTTTGTAAAAAAGCCAGTTGTGTTTTTTAGTGATTCTATTAAGTAGGGAATGTTGTTCTCATTATTCTTTAAAAGGACTATATAAGTACATTTTGGCATATTAAAGTTACTATATTACACAAGAAATGATTAAAATTAGCTGTTATAAAACCACACAAGAAAAACTCTCAAGAGCATTTTGTAATCTTGCAGAAAAATGCTATCATAGCGCTATTAAGATATTTGTCTATACAAACAGCAAAGAGCAGGCTTTTGAACTGGATACTGTCTTATGGATATATTCTAGGAAACAATTTATCCCGCATGGAACTATATACGATACATGGCCGGAAAAACAACCCATTTTAATTGGTCCGGAGTTAAAAAACTTTAATAATTCATCAAGCATGATAATAATTAACCCCGATGAAAGTAAAATCTTGTCTGTTCTCTCGGTAAATGCAAATTTTGATGTGAATAAATGTGAACGGTTATTTTTACTGTATGATAACGTTAATTTGCTATCAAATCAGGATATAGATAACATAATCGTTAAATCATCACTCTCTAATTTTAGACTTGATTTTTACGTACAAAGTGATAATAACGCATGGCATGTGCAACGTAACGTATTACAGGATAATTGAACTAGGGAATAGCAATAAGGTCACATTATAATTTAAAAAGCCTAGGTTGGTATAATTAGAAAGCAAATTAACCTTAGTTAGATTATAATCCCCCATTATAATAGGGTTATGGTAGGGTTTAAATAACAATAGTTATTTAATATTTGTTAAAATAATTTTTTACCGGTGATGGCAAAAGTTTTAGTAGTTGAAGATAACGAGTTAAACTTAAACTTAAAGTTATTTTGCGACTTATTAACGATAAAAGATCATGAGGTTATTCTTTCAAAAGATGGTTTCAATATATTGGAAATTGTTATTGAGCAGTTACCGGATCTTATATTGATGGATATACAATTAGCTGATGTTTCAGGTTTAGATTTAATAAAAATTTTAAAAAATAATCCCAAAACAAATAAAATCCCCATTATAGTTATAACTGCATTTGCTATGAAAAATGAAGTAATGAGGATTTCAGAGTCTGGTTGTGATTTATACCTTTCAAAACCAGTATCTATTGACAATTTCTTTTTTTCTGTGGAAAGGTTTATAAGTAATAATAATACTGTTTAAATATCATGACTGCCACAATATTAGTAGTAGACGATTTAGAACCTAATGTTAAATTATTAGAAGCTAAATTATTGGCAGAATATTATACTGTATTTACTGCAAGCAATGGGGTTGCAGCACTTGAAATGTTAGCTCAAAACAGGATAGATATCGTTTTGCTAGATGTAATGATGCCGGGAATGGACGGCTTTGAAACATGTAGAAAGATTAAACAAAACCCCGAAACAACTCATATACCTGTAGTTATGGTTACTGCTCTCTCCGATATTGAGGATAGAGTAAAAGGACTCGAAGCAGGAGCAGATGAGTTCCTTACCAAACCAATCAATGATACTGTGCTTTTTGTTAGGGTAAAATCTTTGGCTCGAATGAAAACTGTAATCGATGAATTAAAGCTTAGGAATAATATTAACGCTGAACTTGGGGCTACTGTTGTCGAACTGAAAGATGATTTTTCCGAGAGTAAAATATTGTTACTTGATGATGATTTGGTTCAGGCAAAGAATATTAAAGATAATATTTCTGAAATTTCCAGTCAAGTTAAGGTTTTAACATCGCCAAATGAAGTTGATAGTCTGGGTGCATTTATCCCCGATATTGTAATTATAAGCTGTCAAATAAGTACTGCTGATCCCCTTCGAGTCGCTGTAATGCTTCGTACAAAACCAGTTTTAAAACATTCAGCAGTTATGATGCTTGCTGAAGAAGAAGATATAGCTATAGTTATTAAAGGTATGGAGCTCGGGGTTAACGATTATTTTATGTACCCTGTTGATAAAAGTGAATTAAAAGCAAGAGTTAAAACTCAACTTAGAAGAAAACGTTATCAAGATGATTTACGTGCAGAGTTGGAAGAAAGTGTTGATCTGTCAACAAAAGACGGCTTAACTGGCGTATTTAACAGAAGGTATTTTGATATTCATGTCAGGCAAATAGTGGAGAAGAGCAAAGAAACCAATAAACCAGTTTGTATTATGATGTTTGATGTAGATCACTTTAAACAAGTTAATGATACTTACGGTCATCCCGCTGGTGATGCTGTTCTAAAAACCTTAGCATCTACCTTAAAATCTTCCTTTAGGATTACAGATCTAATAGCAAGATATGGAGGGGAAGAATTTATAGTCCTACTAAATAATATTGATCTACAAAACTGTCTTCCAGTAGCTGAAAAAACACGTAGTCTAATAGAAGGAACAGAATTTACCATTCCAGCGCAGGTAAGTGTTATACATAAAACAATTTCCATAGGTGTAGCCGAATATCATCAAGGTGATACTGTAGAGGAATTTATTAGTAAAGCTGACAAGGCTTTATACGAAGCAAAAGAAACAGGAAGAAATAAAGTAGTTGCGAGTAAGTGAGCTTTCCTGTATGTATCTTTTTTTAATATGTAAATTTCGTCTAAGAGGAAATACAGAAACCGATACAGCAGTTTATAATTTTCAGCTTTTAAATTATTTTTAGAATAACTTAATTATAATATGTTTACTTATTCTTCTTATTGCTCATCTAATTAATCTAAACCTAAAAATATTTTATAATGTTATTAAAATCTGGAATTATTGTTGCTTTTTTTACCATGCTTTCCAGAATTTTTGGCTTAGCCAGGGAGTTATTTATTGCGGCAACTTTTGGATCAAGTGCTATTGCAGATTGCGTGAATGTTGCTTTTAAATTCCCTAATTTATTTAGGAGAATTTTCGGGGAGGGCGCTTTATCGATAGTTTTTATTCCTATTTTTAGTCAAAAATTACTAGAATCTAGAGAGTCAGGGCGCAAGTTCAGCGGGGAAGTATTAACCTTATTACCCATTGTACTTATTCTATTAACTCTTATAATGCAGGCAGCAATGCCCTACCTTATGGCTATAATCGCTCCTGGTTTTTATGAAGTATCGGAAAAGTATGAGCTGGCAGTTTTACTGTGCAGGATAACAACTCCTTATTTAGTCTTTATATCAATTACTGCGATATTAGGCGGTATGTTAAATTCGGTTAAAAACTTTGCTGCTTTTGCTTTTACTCCAGTAATTATGAATGTGTGTGTTATATTATTTACTTATTTTTTTGAGGGTAAATTAACAGCTCATTTTGCCATATCTTATTCGCTAATTCTGGCAGGGGTTTTACAAGTCGCTTTTATGCGGTTTTATGTATCTAAAGCAAGATTAACCTTTTCTCCGTCTCTTAACTTTTGTAATGATCCTGATGTAACAAAATTGCTTAAAAATATGGGACCTGCCGCTATGAGTTCTGGTGCTCAGCAGGTTAATTTATTCGTATCACAATCTATTGCCAGTTTTATTCCTGGTGCGGTTTCAATCTTATCTTATGCTGAAAGGTTATATCAGCTTCCCCTTGCTATTATCGGTGTAACTTTTGGCACTATTTTATTGCCGGAACTCTCCCAAATTTATCAAAAGAAAGATATTACAAGTGCTAATAATTTACAAAATAATGCAATAATTATATCTCTTGTCCTTTCTGTTCCAGCTACAATAGGGTTGTTTGTGTTAGCAAATCCTATTATTCATTTAATATACGAGAGAGGGGTTTTTGTTTCCGAGGATACGATTAAAACAGCCAATGCACTTGCTGCATTTTCGCTAGGGTTACCGGCTTTTGTAATAGCAAAAATATTAACGCCTATTTTTTATGCTCATGGAGATACTAAAACTCCTATGCGTATTACTATTTATTCTTTGCTTGTTAATACATTTCTTAATATAGTGTTAATGATTCCGTTTGGCCATGTAGGCATTGCTATGGGTTCTAGTATTGCTGCTTGGTATAATGTTGGATTATTGAATAAATATGCAGAAAATTGTGGAGATTTTAAAATTTTTACTAAGACTAAACACTGTATTTACAAAATAGGAGTAAGTGCTTTTGTGATGATGTTAGTGTTATTTCTTTCTAATTATTTTTGCCAAGATTTATATTATTCTGACAATTTGTTTATCAAAACTTTAGCATTGTTTTTTACTATTTTTATAGCTGGTATGGTTTACATGCTAATATTGTACTTTTTTAAACTACACTTAATTTTCATGAAAAAAGCTCATGGGTAAGCAAACAAATTATCAAGATTTGCTGAAGCTGGGAGCAATAGTTACAATGGTTGTAGATCATTTAGGGGGGTATTTTTTTCCTGAAATGATGGCATTAAGGGTGGTAGGTAGGTACGCTATGCCCATATTCGGGTTTTTTGTGGGTTATAACTTTAAAAATTCAGTAAATTTTTATATACTGTTTTATGGAGTGATATTATACTTAGTATCTACAATTTTTATAATTGAATCTTTTTTTCCTGCAAATATTTTAATCTCTCTTTTTTTAGGACAACTTTACCTTTCTTTTTTTTATAAGCAGTTTCACAGTTTAACAAAAGGATGGTTGCATTTTATCATTCTGGTTATTTTATCTCCTTTTGCCTCGTATCTTTTTGATTATGGTTCATTAGTTATAGGAATAATTATTATAGGTTATATGGTTAAGGCAAAATCTATAGATCTCAAAATTGCTGCTTTTGTTATTGCTTATGTTTCTTTATTACATACAGTAGTTAATTTTTCTGATTTAAGTAAGGCCAATTTATTGTTTTGTGGTGTGGTTGCAATAATGGTGTATTTATCGTTATCTTATGGCAATTTTGAAAAAAAGGTTGCGCTTAATATAAGGCCTATAACACGTCATGCGTTACTGATTTATTGCCTCCATATATTAATTATCGAATTTATCTGGAGATATTATTATGTTGGCTAATTTATTCTTGACTAATTGAGAATTCTAACTATATTTTACAAAGATGTTTATACGAAAATTATTTTTAATAAGGTTTCTAGGTTGTGTCTAAAAAAAGGAATAAAAATCTTTTGGTTAAGCTGGTTAGCACTGCTGGTACAGGGTATTTTTTAGTGAAAAAACGTAATCCCAAAACCGTAACAGAAAAACTTGCTTTTAAAAAATATGATCCAAAAGTTCGTAAGCACGTAGAGTTTAAAGAAGAAAAAATTAAATAAATTAATGAAGTTATGGCAGTTAAAATTCGTTTAGCTAGAGGCGGAGCAAAAAAAGTTCCTTATTATAGAGTAGTAGTTGCTGATGCCCGTGCTCCAAGAGACGGCGATTTTATTGAAAAAGTCGGTACCTATAACCCTCTTCTAAAAAAAGATGATGAGAATCGAGTAACTTTTAAGAAAGATCGCATAGAATATTGGCTGGGGCAAGGAGCGCAACCTACCGAGCGTGTTATTAAATTTATTCAGGCTGCCGGTATTAAACTTCCTGCTTCTATTGAAAAGAAAGTAGCTGCAAAAGTTAAGGGGCAGGTTAAAAAGCCTTCTAAAAAAGAGCTAAAGAATACTGCAAGCTAACATTCCATAATTAGAGTTAAAATTTAGCGATTTTAACATAATTATTATAGTGGTAGAAGTTGCAATATTTTCTAGGCGGTTTTCTTATATTATATTGGTAACTTCTGTTTTTGCCTGAAGGTTACCTAGTAAGTCTTGAAAAGTTTGATTTTTGAGGTAATATTTCATATTAATACTTAGCCGGATTAGCTCAGTGGTAGAGCAACCGCCTTGTAAGCGGTCGGTCGTCAGTTCGAATCCGACATCCGGCACCACCTTTATTAAGATCAGTATTTTAGTAGATTTAATGGGTGACTTAAGTGGATTTATATCTGTTATAAAGATAACGATAGAAAGAAAATATCTAGGGACATTTTTAAATTGATTTTTTATTGGTTGCTATCAATTTTAACTTTTCTCTTAAAATTATTATTGATTGAAGAAAAACCTACACCTTTGTATATTTTGCTAAATACATTATCTTCTACGCGTAATTTAAGCTTATAAATGTATAAAAACTGGTCCTTACTATAAATTTATACAATTTCAACCGAACTATTAACAGTAACTTGTTCTCCTATTGAATTAACAGATATTTCTTCATCTTGGACATTAGTATGCATGGAAACCATCTCGATCATTTTTGGTTTTAGCTCGTGATCATTTGCTGAAAAACAACAACCCAATTTTTCTTTAATCTTTTGCAAAAGGGATTTTTCTACTATTAAAGGTTCTTTTATTTGCTCTAGTTTAATTCTTGCTTTCACTGCTTCTACTTGTCTTAATCTTTGCGTTTCTTGTGTTATTACTTCTGCTGTTCTAGTTATTCCAATTACTAATTCTTCCAGTTCTTCTAATTTTTCTAATCCTGGTATCACTCCATTTTCTAAAGCTACTTTTTGTAGTCCCAGTTGTTTTTTTGCTTCTCGCACAAGCAGATGTTCTTTGAAAAAAAATCCTCCTGGTAATAACTTTGTAGCTTGTTTATTTGCTAATTCTAATGACACTACTCCTTCTGTCTAGCGACAACTATAATTACCGGTCGCCGACAATTATAATTACCGAAATTTGGTCATAAAAAAATCACATTATTTTACATCTATTTTCCCCTCTGTTTTTGTTGATTTATGAGAATAA
>Ga0172367_10007674_pt1 | contig 12282 bp, 10 predicted proteins | sample Lak10m_FD_114542 | JGI IMG/M metagenome (GOLD analysis project Ga0172367, IMG submission 114542) | Freshwater microbial communities from Kabuno Bay, South-Kivu, Congo - kab_022012_10m | ecosystem: Environmental > Aquatic > Freshwater > Lake | place: Democratic Republic of the Congo: South-Kivu...
AGCGGCCATTAACTTATCTAAAAAAAAATATTATATGGCTAAAAAAACAGTACCAGCAAAAAGTACAATTAAAAAAACAGATTTTGATTTGGATTCTTTCTTAGAATCTGAAAACTTAAACAGCGCACCTAAAGATAAGGCTTTAACATGGATTCCTTTATCTAAAGGATGGCATGATGCGTTGAAATTACCAGGTTTCCCTAGAGGATATGTTAGTTTAGTTAGAGGTTATTCTAACACTGGAAAATCAACAGCATTTTATGAATCAATCGCTGGAGCTCAAAAAATTGGAGATTTACCTATCGTTATCGAAACTGAAGGTAACTGGAGTGATGAGCACGCTAAAAAGATTGGTGTTAAATTTAAAGATGTTGTTGATGAAGAAACTGGTGAGATAACATCTAAACCAGATGGGTTTATCTTAATTAAGAGTAAAGATTTATATAATCGATACAAAAACTACAATCATCAAGATAGCAAGATGATGACCAAACCAACTAGAAGTGAACCAGTAATTGAAGATGTTGCATTATTCATGAGTGAAATACTTCAAAAACAAGAAAATGGTGAATTAAATAGAAATATTTGTTTCTTATGGGATTCTATCGGTACATTGAATTGTTATAAATCAGCTACATCTAACTCAGGTAATAACCTATGGAATGCTGGTGCAATGGGTATATTTCAATCTATTGTTAACTTTAAAATTCCATCTAGTAGAGATATTGATAGTGAATTTACCAATACATTTATTTGTGTTCAAAAGATTTGGTTGGATAGCATGAATGGTACCGTTATTAAACATAAAGGTGGTGAATTCATGTTCTTTAATTCTAGAATCATTGTTCATATTGGTGGTATATTAACACACGGAACTTCAAAACTTAAAGCAACAGCATTGGGTCACAATTTCCAATATGGAACAAAAGCTAAGATTAAATGTGAAAAGAATCACGTAACTGGTATAGAAAGAGAAGGTGAAATCGCATCAACACCACATGGATATGTAAATCCAGATGAACTTGATGAATACAAAAAAGAACATCGCCAATTTATCCACGAATCTTTAAATGTGGATTATGATACTGTAATAGACTTTACTGAAGAAGAAGGTAAATTAAGTGACGAAGACAAAAGAGGTTAAAATAGTATTAACAATTTAAATTAATAGCGTAATGCTAAAAACAAGACCGAAAAGAAATGGTCAAAATGATAAACTGGGACCGACTCAACACTTATTATTGGTTGATGGTTCCAGTCTATTTAAAAGGTCATTATTGGGTAGCAAAGATGAATATAACTCAAAAGGCGAACACATTGGGGGTATATATCAATTCTTAACTGTACTAAGAAAAATATTATTAGAAGATTTATATCATAAAGTATTTGTTCTATGGGATGGTCAATTAAGTGGTAAGCTACGCTACGACATCTATAAAGACTATAAAGTTGCTAGAGGAAAGGATTATATTAATGGTACTTCATCACAAGATGCAAGTGAAATATATCAGCGACTTAGAATCAAACAATACTTAGAAGAATTATTTATTCGACAATTAGAAGATAAAATAGTTGAGGCTGATGATTTAATTGCCTATATTTGTAATAATAAATCTGAAGGAACTAAAATAACTATAATTACTAGTGATAGAGACTACTGTCAGTTAATAGATAACGATGTTAGAATCTATATGTGTGATTTAAGAAAATACGTTACTAAAGATAATTTTAAAGAAACTTTTAAATATAATTACGAAAATGCTAGTTTAATTAAAATCTTATGTGGTGATAACTCAGATTCAATAAAAGGAGTTAAACAACTAGGAGAACCAACATTAATAAAACATTTTCCTGAAATTGTAGATAAAAAAATTACATTAGAAGAAATTATTAACAAATCTAAACTATTACAAGATGAAAGGATAAATAATAAGAAAAAACCATTGCAGATATTGGATAATATCTATAAAGGTATAACTGATGGAATACAAGGTGATAAACTATTCGAAATAAACGATAAACTTATTAACCTTAAAAAACCATTGATGACTGATGAAAGTATTGAAATGGTTACTAATTTAATGACCCTACCTATAGACCCAGAAGGTAGAAATATTAAAAATGTTTATAAATATGTTAAAGAAGATGGTTTGGGTAACAAAATAATTGATAACTTTGAGGATTATTTTATGCCATTTAAAAAATTAATAAATAGAGAAAATAAATTATAGATTATGTCTGAAAATACAAAAACAACACCGAGAGACTTCTCTTACCTACCTTTTAGCTTTACTTTCTATAGTAATGATAATATCGTATGTAAAAGATATTTTAATATTGATAACTATGATAAATCTTATTTTAATAAAAGAGATTCACAAAGTTTCATGTTAATTGACCCAAAGAAAATTGATAACCATATTAAATGGTCTTATAAAATTAAAGATTTAATGGATGAATTAACAGGAATGTCAAACGGATATGGTAAAGAAGGTATGATACCAGCATTCTTAAAAGCTATCTGCGTGGATATGACATGGGAAAACTATAACCCACACAACCCATACAATGTATTGGATATTAAAAACATTAATGAAACAGAAAACAATTATACACTAGAAATTGCTTTCCATGAAAATGTTTTTGCTAAAAGCACATTCACTGGTAACGTATTTCAACCATACGCTAGAAAAGGATTACATTTAGGTAAAATTATCCCTAAAATCGTTTCTACTATAACAAATACGTTTGGTACAAGAAGAGAAAGAACTGAAGAAAAAACCGTATAATAAAAAATAATAATGGGTAATACAATAAATCAAGATGATTTAAATAATTTAGGAGAAGACTTTCAACATAGATTATTACACCATATATTAACTGAAAAAAAGTTTGGTGAAAGTATAATAGATATACTTGACCCAAACTACTTCAGTGGGACCCATTTGAGAATGATAGTCGGTGAAATAAAAAATGCTTACGAAGTGTATGAAGCTATACCAGATTTAGGTAGCATCAGAGCTAGATTAGGTGAAAAAGCACAAAATGATGTCACACTCACAATGCTTAATCAAGTACTAAAAAAAGTAGAAAACGCTAACCTAAACGATAGCTTATATATTAAAGATTTAGCAATTAAGTTCTGTAAAAAACAAGAACTTAAAAAAGCACTTAAAGCTTGTGAGAAAATAATTAATGAAAGCGACCTATCATCATATGAAAAATGTGAAAGTATTATTAAAACAGCTCTTGAAAAAGGAGATACATCTGATGATACAATAAATGTTTTACATAACATTCGCTCAGTATTACAAGAAGACTTTAGAAACCCAATACCTACTGGTATTAGTGGTCTAGATAAAATAATGAACGGTGGTTTAGCCAAAGGTGAATTAGCAGTTATACTCGCGGCATTCGGTATTGGAAAAGCACAACCATTATCATCTAAGTTATTAACTCCAAATGGGTGGATTAAAATGGGTGATGTTAAAGTTGGTGATTATGTTATATCTAGAGATGGTAATCCAACTAAAGTTATTGGTGTATACCCACAAGGTGTTAGACCAATATATAAAGTTACATTTAATGATGGTGCAACAACTCTATGTGATAAAGAACACTTATGGACATTAAACCATGATGGACCTTATAGTGTATTTAAAACAATAGATTTAATCGGTAAATTGGAACATAAATATTACTTACCAAAATTAGAAGTTATTAATTTCAATAATAACAATAATGTTGATTTAATTGAACTTGCTAATAAAATCAATAAAGGTGAATCTATAGATGTATCTATTAACGATGTATTATGTAATACAATTGATAATAGACTTAATTTTATTGAAGAATTATGTAATAATGGTACCATGAGCGAAGATGGTGATTATGTTACCATTCATAACTCCGATTTTACCACCTTATCTTTGATTAGAGAAGTCTTTTCTAGTTTAGGATTGGTAGCTACCATTAATGATGATAAAAGCGCTGTAACGCTATTTGAAAGTGAAATAAATAGATATATAACTTCTATAGATTATTCACATGAGGAAGAAGCACAATGCATCATGGTTGATAATAATGAACATTTATATGTTACAGATGATTATATTGTTACACATAACACAACAATGTTCACCAAATTAGCTAATACAGCATTTAATGAAGGGTATAAAGTATTACAAATATTCTTTGAAGATTCACCTAAAGTTATTCAAAGAAAACACTTAGCGTGTTGGACTGGGATTAATTTAAATGATATAAATGATTATACTGATGAGATTCTAGAATTTACAAAAAATTTAGGTGATGATAGTAATCTTAAACTAAAGAAAATGGATAGTACTCAAACAACAATGAGTACAATCAAAGCTTATGTTAAAAAATTAATATCTAGAGGTTTTAAACCAGATATTATTTTAATAGATTATATTGACTGCGTTAAACCTTCTCAAAAATATGATGATGTTAATGTTGGTGAAGGTATGGTTATGAGAGAATTTGAATCAATGTTAAGTGAATTAGATATTGCAGGCTGGACAGCCGTACAAGGTTCAAGGTGTATTTTTTTAGATGAACTTGTAACCATTGAAAATAAGGGAGTTATAAGAATTGGAGACATTAATTTAGGTGATAAAATTTTAACCCACAAGGGTTATAAAGAAGTCACTAATGTATTTCCTATTGAGAAGCAACAGGTCTATAAAATAACTACTAAATCTGGTAAAGAGATTAGAGTTTCTGCTAAGCATGATTTCCCAATTAGCACTGGTGTTTTAAAATCTATTAGAACTGGGTTAAGTGTTGGAGATAATTTATTAACTAAAAAGTAATACTAAATAAGTATGGAAAAACATGATTTAAATAATGAAGATTTTATTTTAGATGAAATAGTATCTATCGAATTAATTGGTGAAGAAGAAACTATTGATATTACAGTTGAAGATACTCATTTATTCTTTGCTAATGATATATACACTCATAATTCAGCAATTAATTCCACCGTGGTTGAATCTGACCAAATGGGTGGTTCAATTAAAAAAGGTCAAATTGCTCACTTTATATTATCTATTGCTAAAGGTTTGGAACAAAAAGAAGCTGGTACTGCCAATATAGCGATATTAAAATCTAGATTTGGTAAGGATGGTATGGTTTTCGAGGATGTTGTATTTGATAATGGAACTATACAAATTGAAATGGATGCTAAAAGTTCAAATTCAGTTACCATAACACAAGCTAAAGATAATAGAAAAAGCAAAGGTCTTAATAAAGCATTTGATGCCATTGCCAATAAAATGAAGGAAAGAGAAAAAAATTTTTAACACCTAAAAAACATTTTAAAAGTTAGAGATAGTTATTATAAACGTTTCTAACTTTTAATTAAAAAAAATAAATTTATGTATTTAAAAACTAACGATTACAAAAAAAGATATTCTATTTTCCCAGTGATTCACAATGATTTATGGGAAGATTATAAAAAAGCTGAAGCACAAACTTGGGTTGCTGAAGAACCAGATTTATCTAAAGATAGATTTGATGAACTTAAAGAAGAAGAGAAAACTTATTTAAAAAATATCTTAGCTTTTTTTGCAATATCAGATGGTTTAGTTATTGAGAATTTGGCTAATAATTTCCAGAGAGAAGTTGAGATATTAGAAGCTCAATATTTTTATGGTCACCAAACTTTTATTGAACAAGTACACGCTAATGGTTATTCGCTATTAATTGAAACTTATATAAAGGATTTGATTGAAAAAGAAGAATTGTTCAATTCTATGGAATCTAATCCAGCAGTGGGTAAAAAAGCAGCATGGGCTGAAAACTGGATTCAACATCCATCATTTGCACACAGATTAGTAGCATTTGCTTGCGTTGAAGGTATCTCTTTTGCTAGTGTATTTGCTGGTGTATTTTGGTATAGAAGTCGTAATAAAATGCCAGGTCTTGCAGCGATGAATGAATTAATTTTACGTGATGAGACATTTCATTATGAATTTGCTTTAAAGTTATACAAGAATTATTTAAAAGATAATTATAAACTATCAAAGAACGAACTTAGAAATATCATATTAAGTTGTTACGAAGTTGAAAAAATATTCATAGAAGAAAGCATGCCAGAAGGATTACAAGGGTTAACAAAACAAGATATGATTAAATACGTTCAGTATGTTACTGATATTGTATTAAATGATTTTGGTTGTGAACTTGAATTCAAAGTTAGAAATCCACTTGAATATATGTCAAGAATAGGTTTATCTTCTAAGAATAATTTCTTTGAGAAGAGAGAAGGTGAATATACTAGAGTTGAAATACCAACAACTATGGATGGTATATTTGATGAAGAATTTTAAATAAACTTTAATCATGGGTGTTACTAGTAAAAAAACCACTGAAGAATTTATAGAAAAAGCCAAATTAATACATGGTGATATTTTTGATTATTCATTGGTTGAATACATTAATAGTAAAATCAAAGTAAAAATCATATGTCCAATACATGGTGAATTTGAACAAACACCTAACAATCATTTAAATGGTGCAAAATGCTTTAAATGTAAAATAGATAATCTAACTTTATTAAATAAAAAAAATGTTAACGAATTTATAGAAAAAGCTAGATTAAAACATAATGATAAGTATGATTATTCATTAGTTGAATATGTTAATACAGATACCAAAGTAAAGATTATATGTCCTATACATGGTGAGTTTGAACAATCACCAAAATCACATTTACGAGGTTCTAATTGTCATGAATGTGCTAAAATAATTGGTTCTAATAAACTAAGTAAAAACAACCTTATGACACTGGAAAGTTTTATTGATAAATCTAAAGCTATTCATGGTGATAAATATGATTATTCTGAATCTAAATACACACACTCATCAAAGAAACTTAAAATCATATGTCCAATTCATGGTGAATTCGAACAAACACCATCAATACATTTAAGAGGTTCTGGATGTAATAAATGTGGTATTAATAAAGCAACAAACGATTTATCGTATATAAAACAAAAATGTTTTGAAGTACATAGTGATAGATATCAATATGATTTTAGTGATTATATTAATAATACAAGTAAAATAAATGTTTTTTGTGAAAAACATGGTTGGTTTAAACAAAGATATAACAACCATTGTGACTTAAAACAAGGTTGTCCTAGCTGTAAAGCATATAGAAGTAAAGGTGAGATAGAGATTTATGATTTTTTAAAATCTTTAAATATTAATGTTATTAATAATGTTAAGAATGTAATAAATGAAGAATTAGACATTTATTTACCAGACTATAATATTGCTATAGAATACGATGGTGAGTATTGGCATTCAAATCATAATAAAGAAGATTTTAATGAATATAATAAGATGATTAAATGTTATGAGAAGGATTTATTTTTATTTATTTTTAGAGAACAAGAATGGATTAATAAAAAAGAAATTATTAAATCTATGTTGAAGAATAAAATAGGTTTAATTGATAATAGAATATATGCTAGAAAATGTGAAGTAAAAATAATTAATAAAAAAGATAAATCAAATTTCTTAAATGATAATCATATACAAGGTAACTCTGGAAGTTCAATAGATTTAGGGTTATATTATAATGATGAATTAGTTTCAGTAATATCATTTTCTAAATTAAGAAAAAATATGGGTCATAAAAATAAAGATGGTCATTATGAGTTAATTAGATTTTGCAATAAAATAAATTACAATATTATTGGTGGTTTTTCAAAATTATTAACTTACTTTGTAAAAAATTATAACCCGATAGAAGTAATTAGTTATGCAAATAGGAGATGGAGTAAAGGTAATGTATATGAGAAAAATAATTTTGAATTTATTAGAGACTCACCACCAACTTACAAATATTTAATAAATAATAAACTTATTGATAGATTTAATTTTAGAAAAGATGTTTTAGTTACTAAGGGTTATGATAAAAATAAAACAGAAAAACAAATAATGAATGAGTTAGGTTACCCTAGATTATATGATTGTGGTAATAAAGTTTATAAATTAATAAAAAAAAATAAATAATATGAGAATACTTAAAAGAGATAAATCATCACAAGCTTTTACACCAAATAAAATTCTTAATAGAATTAAAACACAAGCTAAAGGTTTAAAAGTTGATTCAGATACCTTATTCCAAGAGGTAATTCCGTTGATTAGTGATAATATTACAACAACTGAAATTGATGAAATTATTGCGTTTAAAGCTGCTGATAAAGTTATATTACACCCTGATTATTCATTATTAGGTGGTAGAATTTTATTATCAAGACAATCTAAATTAATTGGTAAGGAATTACAACCAGTAGATTTAACTTATGATTTTTTTGCTGCCACAACATTTTTAACAAAATATTCATTAAAAGATAGTAATAAAGTACCAGTAGAGTTACCATCTTGTATGTATAATCGTGTAGCTGAATTTTTACACGATAATAATGAAGATGATAAATTAGAGTTATTAGAAGAAATTACAAATAAAAGAGGTAATTTTGCAACACCAACATACACAAATACTGGTGTACCAGAAAGAAATGGTATGATTAGTTGTTTCACAAAAGACACTTTAGTAAGCACTGATAAAGGTTTAGTTGAAATATCTAAAATTAAAGAAGGTGATTTAGTTTTAACACATAATAATAGATTTAAACGAGTTAATGAGGTTTATGTTAATCCATTATTAGATAGAACAGTTAAATTAGTTAAAGTTTATAGAACTAAAGAAATTAAATGTACTGACAATCATGAATTTTTATCATACACTAGTGAAGATGAAAGGTTAGGTTTAGAACCTTCTTTTAAACCTATTAAATGGTTGAGAGTTGGTGATTATGTTAAGAGTAGTTATGTTGATAATTTCATTGGGGATGATTCAACTGTTATTAAACAATTAGGTAATGATTTTTTCTATAGAATTAATGATATACAAACTATTGAAATTGACGATGAATTCGTTTATGATTTAAATGTTGATGAAGACCATAGTTATTCTGTTGAAAATATTGTTGTACATAATTGTAATTTAACACACTTAGAGGATGATTCATTTGACGGTATAGAAAATACTTTAACTAAGATTTCAGCCGCATCTAAAGAAGGTTCTGGTATTGGTTTATTAATTGACCCATTACGTAGTAAAGATAGTATTGTAGAATCATTCAAAGGTAATGCTGGTGGTGTTGTTAGATTAGCAGATATGGTACAATCTAAAATGAGATTTTATAAACAAGGTTCTCGTTCTGGGAGTTGTGCGTTATATTTATCAGTATGGCATAGAGATATCTTAGATTTCTTAGAATTAACATTACCTATTGGTGATGAGCAATTAAGAACTAGGGATTTATTTACAGCTGTAGTTATTAATGATTTATTCATGAAAAAACTTCAGAATAATGAATCATGGTATACTTTCTGTCCTAATGATATTAAAAAATCTGGGTTAAGAGCATTATATGATTTGCATGGTGAAGAATTTGAAATTGAATATCAAAAAGCAGTTGACTTAGGTTTGGGTAAAAAAGTTGACCCTAAAAGTATTTTCGATTCAATTATCAAATCACAAGTTGAAAGCGGTAAACCATATGTTATGTTTAAAGATAATGCCAATAAAAATAATATGCAAAGAAACATTGGTGTTATCAAACAATCAAATTTATGCTGTTTAGATGGTGAATCAATTATTACTATTATTAATGAAAATGGTGGTATTGAAAAAATAACAATGGAAGAAATTGTTGATAAGTTTAAAAATAATAATAATTTACAAGTTTTAAGTCAAGACAATACATTTCAACCAATATTAGGTGCTATTAAGACAAAAGAAAACGCTGAAGTACTTGAAATTATTGATGAAGAAAAGGGTATTAAATTAATTTGTACACCAGACCATAGAATATTCACTAAAAACAGAGGTTATGTTATGGCTTGTGATTTACTTGAAGATGATGAATTAGATGTGAATTTTAACTAAATAAAAATATATAATATGATTAAAATTAATAAATTAGAGAAGAGAATGGATGTTTATGACATCCAAGTAGATAATACTAATAACTTTTATGCTAACAATGTTTTAGTTCATAATTGTGAAATATATCAAGCAAGTCAACCAAAATACACACCACAGTGCACGTTGGCTTCTGTTAACTTATCAGAACACGATACACTAGAAAGTATAGCTAAGACCACTAAAGTTCTTGTAAAAGCTTTAAACAAGGTTATAGATAAAAACAAATGGTCTGATGAATGGAGTAAAACAGCTGGTGAAGACCAAAGGGCTTTAGCCATTGGTGTTGCTGGTATGGCTGATTTCTTTGCTAAGAAAAAAATATCATTTGAATCAGAAGAAGCTAAACTATGGAATAAACATATTTTTGAGACTATGTATAAATCAGCTGTTGAGGAATCAATGAGATTAGCTATTCAGCAAGGTGTTAATTATCCAGCATGGGAAGGTAGTCCATATTCAGAAGGTAAAACTTATATTGAAGGATGGTCACCATTACCTGAAGGTCAACCAATTCCAATGTTAAACAGTTTATTACTAGGATTAATGCCGACAGCATCTTGCCACAAAAAAAACATAGAAATTATCACTAAAGATGGTGTTATAAGTTATAAAGAACTATTAGAAAATAATAATATTAATTGGGAAGATATTGAGAAAACAAATAATAAACAATGGTTTATTTTGGAAAATCCAATAGAAGTATTAACCAAAGATGGTGAATACATTAAAACCGAAGGAATTCATTATAATGGTCATGCTGAAACTTTCAAAATAGAAATGGAGGATGGTACCATATTTGAACCTACGGCTAATCATCAGTTTTTAGTTAATAGAAATAATGAAGAAGTTTGGGTTAGAGTTGAAGACTTAATAGAAGGTGATGATATTGTGAATATTTTTGAAAAAAATAATAAATAAAATAAAAGATGAAAATAAAAAAAATAACAAAAGGTGAAATAAACCCAACTTGGGATATTAACGTTCCAATAGAAAATCATTATATCACTAAAAATGGTTGTGTTAGTCATAACTCAGCAATTTTACTTAGTGTTTTCGAATCATTTGAACCAGTAACATCTAATTTATTTACTAGACGAGTTGGACAAGGTGAATTCTTAATAGTTAATAAATATATGGTAAATGAATTATTGGAATTAGGTTTATGGGATAGAGATATGATTGATAAAGTTATTACCAATCAAGGTAGTATTCAAAATATAATGATAATCCCAGAAGATATAAGATATCGATATAAAGATGTTTGGGAAATACCTCAAAAAGTATTATTAGATTTATCAATTATTAGAAATAAATATGTTGACCAAAGTCAATCATTAAATGTTTATCATGCTGATGCAAAATATGGTAAAATCGCATCAGCATTAATGTACGCTTGGAAAGGTGGATTAAAGACTGGTGTTTATTACACTAGAAGTAAATCAAAAATGGATGCTAATACAAAATTAGCTTCATCAAAAGTAAATGTAATATCTGAAAAACCAAAAGACAGTCCTTTTGAATGTGTTGGATGTTCAGCATAAAAAACAAGGTAAACCCAATCGATTGATTGGGATTAAAACTGATAATAAAAAATTATTTAAAGTTATTTGATTTTTATCAAAGTTGGTTATATTTATTAATAAAGGTTAAATAAAATGTATACAATAAAAGAATATGCGAAAGTTTTGGGTGTATCCACTTCTACACTGAGAAGATGGGAAAGTGAAGGTAAAATTACTTCTGAACGAACTATTGGTAATCATAGGAGATATGGTGTAACAAATAATGCTGATTCTAATAAAAAAACTATTTGCTACGCAAGAGTATCTACTACTGGACAAAAGGAAGATTTAATTAGACAAAAACAAGTTCTTGAACTTTATTGTGCATCACATGGTTATTCTTTTGATATTATTGAAGATTTGGGTTCTGGTTTAAATTATAACAAAAAAGGGTTAAATAAACTTATTGAATTAATACATAATAAATCTATCGATAGATTAATTGTAACCAATAAAGATAGATTGCTAAGATTTGGAAAGGAAATTATATTTAAACTTTGTGAATTAAATAATATTGACGTGGTTGTTATTAATTCTGATGAAATAGTAGATTCAAATAAAGAATTTGTTAATGATGTTCTTGAAATTATAACTCATTTTTCAGCAAAATTATATGGAAAAAGAAGTCATATGAATGAAAAAATATTAAAAGAAAATAAAAAACTATTTGGAGAAAACAATTAATTAAAC
>Ga0172367_10007677_pt1 | contig 12278 bp, 5 predicted proteins | sample Lak10m_FD_114542 | JGI IMG/M metagenome (GOLD analysis project Ga0172367, IMG submission 114542) | Freshwater microbial communities from Kabuno Bay, South-Kivu, Congo - kab_022012_10m | ecosystem: Environmental > Aquatic > Freshwater > Lake | place: Democratic Republic of the Congo: South-Kivu...
ACAAGTGCTCCAAGTTATAATAATACCCTAACATTAGCAGGAAACGGTAACGCAACTTCAACGCAAACAGGAGCTCTACAAGTTGTAGGTGGGGCTGGTATTGGGCAGAATTTATATGTAGGTGGATATGTCAATGTAGCTTCAACTACTACAACTGCTACAATAAATGTAAAATCAGGTAACGGTGTTGTCTGGGCAGATGCAGCAGACTTTCAAGGCGGTAATGGCGGTAGTGACAATTCCGGTGCAGTCATCTACGTAAGAAACAACCTTTATGGTGCAGGTCAAGGCGGTAAGATTTACGGCGGACGTTGGGGCACTACTGATCGTGGTTTAAGATTAGCTGGTGTAAGCTTCGATGGAAGCGAAAATGCCTACATTCACTTAAACAGTGAAGGCACTACTATACAACTTAATGCCGGGGGAGTTGATAGATTATCTATTGCTGCCACCGGTGTAGTTACTATTTCTACTACAACTAATGCGACAACAACGGCCACTGGCGCACTTGTTGTTGCAGGCGGCGCAGGATTTGGTCAAGATATATTCATAGGTGGCGATCTAGCTGTTAACGGTGGTGATCTAACATCTGCTGCTACAACATTTAATTTATTAAACGCTACGGTTACTACGCTTAACTTAGCTGGCGCCGGAACATTAATCACTATAGGTGCCACGACTGGCGCTACTACAATTAGAAATGCTACCACTGTTAGCAATAATACCAATGCTACATCAACCCTAACAGGTGCCTTACAGGTAGTAGGTGGAGCAGGCATTGGACAAAACCTTTATGTAGGTGGAGGTGCGCAGGTTACAGGTAGATTTACATCTACAGGGATCGCTAATGTAACAAATACCACAGATGCAACTTCAACATCTACTGGTGCCCTAGTTGTCAATGGTGGCATTGGAGTAGGTCAGAATTTGTATGTAGGTGGAGGCACACAGGTTACAGGTAGATTTACATCTACAGGAATCGCTAATGTTACAAATACCACAGATGCTACATCAACAACTACAGGAGCATTGACAGTTGCAGGCGGAGCTGGTGTAGGTCAAAACCTATATGTAGGTGGTGGTACACAAGTTACTGGTAGATTTACATCAACTGGTATTGCCAATATTACAAATACAACTGATGCAACTTCAACTCAAACCGGCGCACTACAGGTTGCTGGTGGTGCCGGAGTAGGGCAGAATTTATATGTAGGTGGTGGAGCAAGAGTAACAGGAAGATTTACTTCTTCGGGTATTGTTAATATTACAAATACCACAGGTGCGTCTAGCACTATAACTGGTGCTTTGGTAGTAAGTGGTGGAGTAGGTATAGGTGAAAATCTGTATGTCAACGGAGATATTGTTGCCAGCAGATTAATTATAGAATACACAACAATTACAACCACACTGGTACAAACTGATGATATAATAAAAACAACCAATACCAGTAATGCAGTATCTACTCAAACTGGCGCACTACAAATTTCAGGTGGTGCTGGTATCGGGCAGAATTTATATGTAGGTGGTGATTTAAATGTTACTGGCATTATTGTAGGTACCGTAGCAACTTCAGTTACCACAGCAACTACTCTTAATACACAAGAAAGAGCCACTGGCGGCAACTATTTCCTAACATTTGTAGATAGTAACAACGGCACAGCAGTACCAGAGTCATTTTATACCAGTGCAACTATAAAATTCGATCCTATAATAGGTTTAGCGATAGGCGGAACAGGTGCTCCTACAGCGGCTCTTGATGTTACCGGCAGTGCTAGAATAAGTGGTGTCACTACAGTTTCTAACACAACAAATGCCAGTTCTACGATAACTGGTGCATTAACTGTTGCTGGTGGTGCGGGTATTGGACAAAACCTCTATGTAGGTGGCGGTACACAGGTTACTGGAAGGTTTACGTCTACCGGAATAGCTAATGTAACAAATACTACAGATGCAATTTCTACATCTACCGGTGCTCTGGTTGTTAATGGTGGGGTTGGGATTGGACAAAACTTACATGTAGGTGGTGGTACACAGGTTACTGGATTAACTACAGTCACAAATACAACTAATTCAACTTCTACTATAACTGGTGCATTAACTGTTGCTGGTGGTGCGGGTATTGGACAAAACCTCTATGTAGGTGGCGGTACGCAAATAACTGGAAGGTTTACGTCTACCGGAATAGCTAATGTAACAAATACAACTAATTCTACAAATACAATTACTGGAGCATTGATAGTTGCAGGTGGGGCGGGTATTGGACAAAACCTTTATGTCGGTGGTGGTACACAGATAACTGGTAGATTTACATCTTCAGCTATAGCCACAGTATTAGACACGACTAATGCAACATCAACATCAACAGGTGCTCTACAAGTTTTAGGTGGTGCAGGCATTGGTGGAGATTTATTTGCCGGCAGAATTAGAACAGTCTCAACTACAAATGCTACCAGTACTAGCACAGGTGAAATAATAGTAGGCGGTGGCATTGGTATAGGACAGGATCTTTATGTAGGTGGCAAGGCAATTGTCACAGGACAAACCACTGTAACCAATACTACTTCTGCTTCATCAACAATAACTGGCGCACTACAGGTACGAGGTGGTGTAGGAATTGGACAGGATTTATATGTTGGCGGATTAATTTATGGTAATATTGCCAATCTTAGTAACACGGCTACTAGCATATATGTAACAAGATCTAGCACAGCTACACAATATTTCTTAACCTTTGTTGATAGTAATAACGCAGGTACAACTACACCTGAAATATTATATTCAAGTGCTACAATTAGTTTTAATCCTGGAATAGGTTTCGCTATAGGTGGTGCTAATACAGCAACCGCAATGCTAGATGTTTCTGGCACAACTAGAATATCCGGTATTACAACAATTACAAACACTACAAATGCATCAACCACCCAGACAGGTGCATTAATTGTAGCAGGTGGTGTTGGTATAGGACAGGATTTGCGTGTAGGCGGCACTATATTTGCCACAGCAATTGCTTCTACAGGAACTATAGCTGGTACTGTATCTACAAGTTCTGCCACATCAAATATTATAGGTGGCGGTCCTTTACAGATAGTTGTTCAAACAGGAACAAGTACTACAGGATTTATTCAAAGTCCTATAGCATCACTATCTACTGCAACAGCTACGGTTATATTAAATTACTCAACCGCATCAGGATTTACTTGGACAAGTCCTTTAGCCCTAGTTTTAGGATTAGGTTTAGATCCTATTATTGATACATTTACTTCAGCTGGAACAACAACAACCTTCGCTCTGAGTACTACACCAAGAAGCAAAAATCATGTTGATGTCAATATCGATGGTGTAGATCAAATACATAATACCTATTCCTTAAATGGAAGCAATCTTGTACTTGGTGGAATTCCAGCAGCTGGCGCAGTTGTTGAAGTTACTATATTTTCAACAACAGGAACTAATTTTATTAATGGTCCTGCTGGTATTTTCAATAGTATTCAGTATAATAATTCAGGTAACTTAGCAGGCGCTAGTGAATTTCTATTTGCCAATACTGGTGTTAATCTACTTGTAACAACTAATTCTGTTAATACACAAACAGGTGCTCTACAAGTTGTAGGTGGTGTTGGTATCGGACAAAATCTAAATGTTGGCGGTGGTGTTAGAATAGCTGGTGTAACAACTATTACAAACGCTACGGCAGCAGTAAGCAGCACAACAGGTGCCTTACAAGTTGTCGGTGGTGTTGGTATTCAAGGGGACGTTTACGCTAAGAACGTGTTTAGTAATGGATCATTACTAGGTGGTGGCACAATAACTAATCCGTTCTCAAGTGTATTCACAATTACCAATACTACTCAGGCAACAAGCACGCAAACAGGCGCTTTACAGGTTTATGGTGGTGTTGGTATAGGTGGTAATCTGCATGTAGGCGGTGATGTTGTCGCCAACAGATTGATAATTCAGTTTACAACTGTTACAACTACAGAAGTAACTACTGATGACATTATTACAACAAATAATACCACAAATGCTACTAATACAAATACTGGTGCTTTAGTGATTAAAGGTGGTGCGGGTATCGGTCAAAACTTGTATGTAGGTGGAAATCTAAACGTTACAGGTACTATCAACGGGTCAATCGCAGGTACCGCAGATAATGTTAAAACAGTTAGTACAAATAACAATGCAAGTTACTTCTTAACATTTGTTGATTCTAATAATTCTACACCTACAAGCGAAAGCATTTATACCAGTGCAACTATTGCGTTTAATCCTGCCTCAGGTTTATCAATAACTAATCCTAATGCAGCTACTAACACAGCCTCTGGAGCCCTAAGAGTTACCGGCGGTGTTGGTATAGGAGGAGCTGTATGGATTGGTACTACAAGTTATGTAAACAGTGCAGAAATTATTACCACAGCCACTATTAATACATTTGTAGTTACAGGTGTTGCAGCGATTGCAGCTGGTACTGATACGGCTGTTAGCACATCCGGTGGTGTAGTTACAATATGGAATTTTAGTACCTTACAAAGTGTAACCAGCAGAGGTGCTACAAGTAATAGGATTATTCAATTAACAAGTACAACAAATGCCACGTCAACCCAAACAGGAACATTAATTGTAACTGGGGGTATAGGTGTTGGCGGACAAGTCTACGCTAGCGCATTTACAGCATTCGGAGCTGAAGTTGCAGACGGCTCAATAAGAGCACAGGTAACTGTGATTTCAACAGGAACCTTTACAAATACTGCCACAGCAGGCATAGCATTTGGTGGTTATTTTACAGCAACAGGCCTTGCAGGTTGGGGTGGAATTAGTGTTTCAAAAGCTAATACAACCAGTGGTGATTTAAGCAGCTACTTATCACTACATACACGTAATAGTTCTACACAAATTACAGAAGGGCTTCGACTAACAAATACATCAACAGTGATAATATTTGGCAACGAACAAGCAACTTCAACAGCTACAGGAGCATTAAGAGTATTCGGTGGCATCGGAATTGGCGGTAATGCAGTAATTGGTGGCCTTACTACAATCACAAATACCACAAATGCTACAACTACGCAAACCGGCGCATTGGTTGTTGCGGGTGGGGTTGGGATTGGACAAAATCTTGTTGTAGGCGGAGCTCTTACAGTCAACGGATCCACTGTTATTACAACGGGTACAGGTGGTGTTACTAGTCCGTTTGCGGGAATATTTACAGTTACAAATACTACACAGTCTGTAAACACACAAACCGGTGCTGTTCAAGTATATGGTGGTGTTGGCATTGGTGGCAACCTAAATGTAGGTGGAGCAATAACAGCAACCAATCTTTTCGTAGGAAGTTTTGCAGTAAGTACAGCCACTGGTACAATACAAAATCCTTTCTCAAGCGTATTTACGATAACCAATACAACACAGAGCTTTAGTACTAATACTGGTGCTTTGCAAGTATACGGTGGGGTGGGCATTGGTGGAAACTTGTATGCAACCAGTAAGTCATTTAGTATTGCTCACCCAACCAAGTCCGGATTAACATTAAATTATGGTAGCCTAGAAGGACCTGAATTTGGTGTGTATGTTAGAGGATCCTTACAAGGTGAGAATGTAATTCAATTGCCAGATTATTGGACAGCCCTCGTTGATGCTTCAACAATAACAGTTAATATTACACCTAGAGGTAGACGTCAGGAAATTTATGTTGAATATATAGCTAATAACAAAGTTTACCTACACGGTGAGGACATAGATTGTTATTACATTGTCTATGCAGAGCGTAAGGATATTGATAAGATTGTGGTGGAAAGATAATACTAGTGAATCCTATAAATATAAGATAGGAAAATAAGAATGGCATTATTTGATAAAAATATCCTAATCACGCCCAATAAAAATGCTTCTACGGGCACGGATCCGGTAATTCAGTTTATTGGTGCTGATGCTGCCACCTCTAGTACAATTAACCTTCGTGCGTATCCTACAAACAACGGCACGTTGAGTTTTGAGGGGTCTGCAGGACAGTTATTTTCTGTTGTTAATACATTTACTGGTATTATTTTTGCTGTAAATGATATATCTGGTTTATCAAGTATTAGTGTTACTGATACAGGAACTGTAACTCTAGCTGGTCCTGGTAACGGCTTCGTTGCAATAGCTAGTACAGTTTCAAGTGTCAGTTCAACAACAGGTGCATTAACCGTAGCAGGCGGGGTGGGCATACAAGGTGATATCTATGCTCGTAACATTTATAGTAACGGATCCTTACTTTCAGGTGGCGGTGGCGGTGGAGGTTCTGGCAGTGCTATTCAAGCAGTTACAAATACCAATTATTTTTTAACTTTCGTAGATAGCAATAATTCTACGCTACAGGCAGAAACTTTTTACACCACAGCCAGCTTTGTAGTCAATCCTTTTAGTAAATTCTTCGGTTTTAATACTGCCACAAATATTTTATCAGGTAATAGATATAACTTCTATAGCGATGCAGGAGGAAGCGGAGCTGTATTTGGTACAGCCAACGGTGTACAGAATCTGACGTTATTTGATATGTCAGGTACTACCCCTGCTACATCTACTAATGAGCAGAATTTAAATTTTAGACACCTAGGCAGCTATGCATCGGCAGCAGAAGGTGCATTTTTATCAAGAATCGCCTACGTAAATAATGCAGGATCTATAACAACTAACATTAGATGGGTAAAAGATACTGTAGCATCTGACCCTGCTCCTAGAATAGAATTTGACTATCAAGGTGTACTTAGATATCAGTTTAAACAAACACAGGCAAACTTTTTATCTACACAATCAAGTACTACCACACAGACTGGCGCACTAGTTGTAAGTGGTGGTGTAGGCATAGGGCAAAATCTTAATATCGGTGGAGATGTTAATATAGGCGGAGTAATGGTTATTGGTACTGCTACCAATGTAGTATTCACCGCTACCGGAGATATAGTATTTTATGCCAAAGGGCAGATGACTGTATTGAACACTGCATCTAGTACTAGTACAAGTTCGGGGGCATTTGTAGTGAACGGTGGAGTTGGGATCGGTGGCGATCTTTATGTTGCTGGAGCAATATTAGGTAGTAATGAGCCTATCTATATAGACAACATCAGCAATTTGTTTGACGGTGACAAAGGTGCCTTTACTTTAAGAAGCAACCAAATTGAATTAAATACAGCAAGCATTTATGATTCTAGAGATTTTACAGTGATTTTAGATGGAGAACAAATAGAACCCTTTCTAGATCCAGCACCGTTTGCATTTTTACCTACTTACGGTGCTTACAAAGGGTTTAGAATTAGAGATAATAGGATAGTTATCTATGATATACCTGAACCTGGTTCATATTGTAGTATAATCTATAAGAGACAAAGTTTAGGTAAACAATTAAGGCGATATCCTATACCGCCGTATGTAATAGGGCTTGGAGATTAAACAACATGGCTAAGAAAGCAATTGATTGTCAGTATACATTTGCACCTTCATCAAGGACAGTGACAATTACCAGTAGATGGGTAAGACCTGAAAAACTACTTTTGATTACAAACGTAACAAGAGGTACTGTAATTTATAATTTTAGTGATCCTGATTTAAGGGCTACAAGCTACACAGGAAATACTGCTAACAGTGCTACTAGTATTTCGGGTGTAGGTGGTTATTTATTTTCACAAGGCAGTCAGAATACAGTTATAGTTCTAAACTACAATACAACAGCAATGGCTAGCACAGACAAACTGATGATTATTGTTGACGAACAAGACGAAACAATAATGCCAGGTGATGCCTATTGCGATCCTGTACAGAAATTAAGAGTATCGAACCCACAAAGTTTGATCGACACTGACTTTGAATATAGTGTGCAGCCCAGTAAGTGGGAATTTATGGTCTATACACAAAACTATCCTTCATATTTCAGTAAGGGCACAGGCGGAACCAGCTTTATTATTACAGCTATTAGTGGTAATAACACTGCTCCTAGATCAACAATTACTGTAACAACAAGTGCGGCACACGGATTGTCGACAGGTAACGTTGTGGCCGTTCAAGAAACCACTAATCAACTTGCCGACGGTGTGTTTATTGTAACATCGATTCCTTCTTCCACTCAATTTACATATCAAGCCAAAGGGCAGATTAACGGATCGATCTTAGATTCTGGATATACCTTAGCCTATGGTGGTGATGTATTTCAATTTGCAGGGATTCCTATCGCTAGCATGAGTGGCAATGGTGCTGCTAATAGTATTATTACAGTGACAACAACTAACGTGAATGGACTAATGCCTGGTGCTCCTATTATCTTTACTAACTTAACATCATCTGCACTGAATGGTAATTATATCATTAGTACTGTTACCAGTCCTACAGTGTTTACATTTATATTTGGTTCTAGTTTTTCGGGTGGTGCAACAATTGGTGCTGGTGTGATGTATACAGCAGCAGAAGGCTATGTACAGCATAGATCAACTGACGGGGGTGTAAGTATTACACCAGGTGGTAGCTATGTAGGGGTACAGGCAATTAGACAGACAAGAAAATATTTCCGTTACCAATCTGGTAAGGGTATGCAGTTTAGTACTGGTTGGAAACCAACACCGAGCTATGACGTTGATAGTTGTAGTGCATCAGGTGTCACAGCCACAATCACTACACAGCAAGATCATGGATTACAAGCTGGTTGTGTGGTCTTTATTGAAGGACTAAGAGTAGTATCGGGAAGTAATTTCTATAACGGCACATTCACTGTAGCCAGCATTACTAGTACTAAGGCCTTTACTTACGTAATGAGTGGTACACCAACTGATACAGCTCCTACGGGTAGTAATGCAGAACTTGGCGCATGGGTAACTCCACAACGTTGGACAGGTGCCTCATGTAGAACAGGCCTATTTGATGATCAGAACGGCTTCTTCTTTGAATATGACGGCAATCAGTTGTTTGTCTGTCGTAGACAAAGCATTAAAGAAATGTTTGGTAAAATTGTTGTTACACAAAATAGTAACATTGTTACACAAGCATCAGGCTCAACTACAAGATTCAGAAGTCAATTACTAGTAGGTGATCGTATCGTAATTAGAGGTATGGTTTATAATATCATCCAGATTGACACCGATACACAGATGCGTCTAAGTCCAGCATACAGAGGGCCTACTGTAGCTAGTGGTGTTAGATATCTACGTACACAGACCTTCAAGATTCCTCAGAGTCAATGGAACCAAGATAGATGCGATGGAACGGGGCCTAGCGGATACAATATTAATCCTATTCGTATGCAGATGGTCTACATTGACTATACCTGGTATGGTGCTGGTTATATAAGATTCGGTTTTAGAGGTGTTAACGGTGAGATTGTCTATTGCCACAGAATGCCTAACAATAACGTGTACCTAAGTGCTTACCAGCGTTCTGGTAACTTACCTGGTAGATTTGAAATTACAACTGAAACTTATCAGTCTAAACTTGTGGCAGGTGCAGGCGGTGTGTTTGGCCAGAACTTTGGTCAAGCAGATCCTATCATGTATATTGATAATGCTCAATTCTGGCCAAGTGCAGGTTATGTACTGATACAAGACAATACGAACACTGAAATGATTCAGTATGCAGCTATTGGTGCCTATAACGAACTAGCTCGTGGATATCCGCTAACAGGTCTAACTCGTAGAACATCATTCGCTATTGCAGGGATTGCGCCTTCAGGATCGTTCAGTGCCTCAGCTTACTCACTAAGCGGCACTAGTAGCAACGTTACATTTAGTCCGTCAGCTGCTGAAGGTGGCTCAGGAACTGCGCAGGTCAGTGTGAGATTGGCAGTTACAAATTGTGCAGTACTAAACAGTCACTGGGGTGTAAGTGTTATGATGGACGGTAGGTTCGACAACGACACCCAGTATGTGTTTACAGCAGGTATGAGACGTTTCTTGTCAGTATCAGCAGGTGCTACTCGTCCGTTAATTGCTCTTAGAGCTGCACCTAGTGTTGACTCAGGTAACGGTCGTAACTTTGGTACACGAGAGCTAATCAATAGAATGAGCTTGGCCCTAGAATCTGTATCTGCATATGCTAACGGAACGTTCTTGGTGCAGGGTATTCTTAACCCTGCAACACTAAGTGGTGGTGGACTTACTATACCTACAAGCTGGGATTTAAACCCTAACGTGGTAGGTTCTGGATCGCTGTCACAGGTATTTTACTTTGATAACTCAGGTTTCTATGCTGGTGCTACAGCCGCTACAGGATCTATCACAGGCGGTGACCAAATATTTGCGCTCTATACTGAAAATTCAGGTGGTGCTAACCCTTCAGTGTCACGTGTCGACCTACGATCAATTCGTGAAATGGGTAATAGCATACAAAGCGGTAACGGTACATCAACCACTGTAGGGTTCCCAGCAGGTCCAGACGTGTTGGTTATTGTGGCCACAAACGTTGCCACTGCCGGCTCAAGTAATATTCAGATTAGAATTGGTTGGAACGAAGCACAGGCCTAAGGACAAGATACGATGGCATCGAGAAACTGGTTACGACATTGGAGTATTGAATTCGAACCCCCCGGAGCTACTCTAGGTGACGAATGGTATGACATAAGTCGTAATAGATTATACAAAAGAGTAGCAGGTGCCTTTGGTAGAGAAGTACAATGGGCACAATTGCTAGCACAGGATAATACTGGTAATGTAACGATTGGTGGTAGCCTATTTGTTACTGGCAACGTGGTAACAGAATTTTCTGATCTACGTCTAAAAGATGTTCAAGGTCCTATCGAAAACGCTATAGAAAAAATTAAACTCATCGATACAATACATTACAGACCAAATAATATTGCCTTAAGTTTAGGAGCTGAAAATAAATTAAGCGTAGGAGTAACTGCACAAAGTGTAAAGGCAGTTATGCCAGAAGTGGTTCATCCTAGTCCACTGAGTTCAGAATATGATGCTGTTCAGTATGATAAACTTGTACCCTTATTAATCGCAGCTATAAAGGAACAGCAACAGCAGATTGACGAACTAAAAAAACGCATGGAGGATTAATTTTTAATATGGCATTTTTTGTCAGTAGCCTTAATGTTGTAAATACTCAAACTATTCAATTACCTGGAGGTACAACGGCACAAAGACCGGTGTTGCCTTCTAACGGTATGATGAGGTATAACAGTACTACAGGTGGCATTGAAGCCTACGCGGGTGGACAATGGCTTACAGTAGCAGGTGTTCCTGGTACACTTAACAATCCTGCAATTAACGCAGCACAACTTCAGTCAGCAGGTATAACAGCTAGCGGCGCCTACTATTTTTCTATTCCCACAATTGGTACAAAACGAATATATGTTGATTTATCAGAGCCAGGAGGGTATTATTTGCTAATGAGAGGATATAGTTACGATGGTTTAGCATACGGCGATTCTCGATGGACAGATGCTAATGACTACAGTGAATCAGATTTACTGTCTCCTGCATTTGGAAATTTTGCAAAAACTAGCGCATTTTTTTATATGACAGGATGTAATAATATAAAAATAACAGCAGGTGGATTTGGTGGTCCTGGGTGTGATGGCAATTATAGATCATTTGTTTTTAACTTTACAGGCTCAAATACACCCAGTAATTTAATGTTTACAACTGCAAATGCTATGAGTTGGACGAACAGCGGTTTCAATACCTATGGAAATTGGCGCCTTACTTTTGGTCATGATAGAACATTTAATCCTAGCTTTCAGCGGTTTGGCAGTAGCAATAATCAAACAGTAGGTGAAGTAAGAGGATTGTACGGGTGCGGTCAATCTTTAATGTTTGGATTTAATGCACATGATAGTCCTAACGATGTAAATTCCGGTATGGGCACAAATGCTGCTTATTGCGGCGGTAATCCCGGAGGATTTTCTAGAGGTAGTTGGATGGCCAACGGGGGATATGTGCAAATTTGGGCAAAAGGATTTTAAATGTCTACAGGGACTTTTGTAAATGGTGTTATTGAAATTGCTAGATTGGCCGCAGGCGGCTTTACTAGTGATGAAATAGCAACTACTAGAATAGATATTTGTAATCAATGTCCAGAATATGTCTCTCAATATGTTGGAGGAGAATGGAATCCTGCTACCGGTCAATATGGAGTATGGACAGAAAAAAATACCTGTAATCACTGCGGATGTAGGATGCCTTGGAAGGTTAAATTTGCGGCAGCAGACTGTCCTTTAGGAAAATGGTAATATGGCATTTATTATTAAAGAAATAACGGCGTTATCTACAACAACTCTACAGGTACCAACCGGTAGTACAGTTGAACGATCACCG
>Ga0172367_10007678_pt1 | contig 12277 bp, 11 predicted proteins | sample Lak10m_FD_114542 | JGI IMG/M metagenome (GOLD analysis project Ga0172367, IMG submission 114542) | Freshwater microbial communities from Kabuno Bay, South-Kivu, Congo - kab_022012_10m | ecosystem: Environmental > Aquatic > Freshwater > Lake | place: Democratic Republic of the Congo: South-Kivu...
CAGGACTTACGCAAAACTGGCGCAAATTGACCGCCGACCACAGACGGGCGACCGCATTTTGTGGTCTGCGGTCAGTCGTCTGCGGTCAAAAGAGGAGAATATCTTGATTTTGCGTAAGTCCTAAAATAATCCTGTCTCCCATTTTAGCGGAAGAGTTGAATCACTTAAAACGGGAGCATATTTTGTCCTGTTTAGGGAACTTAATAACTGATGTTACGCAGTTTTGCGAAAAACTTGGATTTACCCTCACCCTAACCCTCACCCTAACCCTCTCCCGAAGGGAGAGGGGACTCCCTTCCCCTTCGGGGGAAGGGCTGGGGAAAGTGCCCGTTAGGGTATGAGGGTGCGTAAGGCGAATTAATAATGCGTGTTTTTCGCCCAAAACATCGTTTACAAGTGTGATTGGGTAATGATGCGGGTCTGCCGAGTGGGCATACCGGCACGCTGTGAATTCTGGTAATTAATTCTTTCAACAACCAAGGAGTAAGTACAAGCATGAGCAACATGAATCTGCCCGGACCGAAGGCAAAAGCCATGATCGAACGGGATAACAAAGTGATCTCACCGTCATATCCGCGCGGCTATCCGTTCGTAATGGATCATGGCAAGGGTACTGAAGTGTGGGACGTAGACGGGAATCGCTTTTTGGATTTTATGGGAGGCATTGCAGTTGTATCGACGGGGTATTCACACCCGCAAGTGGTGAAAGCGGTTCAAGAGCAAGCCGAAAAATTTTTACACATCTCTTCAGATTTCTATCACGAGAATTGGATACGGCTTGGCGAAAAATTGAATGAGATCGCACCTTTTGAAGAAGATGCGCTTTCATTTATGACTAATTCCGGCACCGAAGCCGTGGAATCTGCCATTAAGCTCGCACGATATCACACCAAACGCTCGAACTTCATCGGCTTTACCGGCGCGTTTCACGGACGTACCATGGGCGCAGTGACCTTCACCGCCAGCAAGGCAAAATATCACAGCGGGTTTTATCCGCTTATGAACGGCGTGATGCACGCGCCCTACCCCAACACCTACCGCCCCATCCTTGAGCGGAAAAAAGGTGAAGACTACGGCGAAGCCGTGGTACGTTATATTGAAAACGAAATTATTGCACAAATAGTACCTGCAAAAGAAATAGCAGGTGTATTGGTTGAAACCATTCAAGGCGAAGGCGGCTACATCGTCCCGCCCGATGGGTTCTACCCCGCCCTGCGCAAAATGTGTGACAAACACGGCATTCTCATGATCCTCGATGAAGTGCAATCGGGCATGGGGCGCACCGGCAAGTGGTGGGCAATTGAACACTTCGGCGTTGAGCCAGATATCATCACCTCGGCAAAGGGTATCGCATCGGGATTGCCGCTCGGCGCATGTATTGCCCGCAAATCGGTAATGGATTGGGAAGTGGGCGCACATGGCAACACCTACGGCGGAAACCCCATCTCCTGCGCCGCTTCGCTGGCAACCATCGACCTGATCGAAAAACAATATATGCAGAACGCAAAAGAAGTTGGCGAGTACGCCATCGAAGCCCTGCAAGAAATTCAGGCGCGGCACCCCAGCATTGGCGATGTGCGCGGCAAGGGTTTGATGATCGGCGTCGAATTCGTAAAGGACCGCGAAACCAAAGAAGCAGCAAAAGAACTGACAGACCGGGTTGTAGACCTCGGCTATGAAAAGGGTCTGCTTATGCTTTCGTGCGGACAAAGCGTCATCCGCATTGCGCCGCCGCTTTCCATCAGCAAAACTGAAATGGACGAAGGTTTGAAGATGTTCGAAGACGCCCTGACCCAGGCTGAAAAAGAAGTGAAATAAAGCACGCCCGACGACCTTCGATTTCACTCGAAGGTCGTTTGTGTTCAGATACCAAGGACTCTGAGCTTTCACTGATTCGGCGGGCTGAAGCCCTTCCTCACCTGTGCCTGCGGCACTGGCGCAGGCAGTACATGGAAGTCGGCTGAAGCCGACTCGCCTGCGCAATCAGGAATTCATTCAGATCAGAAATAGGAGAACATGATGAGCAAAGAAAATGAAGCCGTAATTCTAAGCGCTGTTCGCACCCCTATCGGAAAATTTCAAGGCGCGTTGAGCAGCATCCCTGCCACAAAACTTGGCGCGATCGCTGTTCAAGCCGCAGTGAAACGGGCGGGAATTGACCCGGCAGAGATCGAAGAAGTGTTCATGGGAAATGTGGTACAGGCAGGCAACGGGCAAGCGCCCGCGCGTCAATCTGGACTTTTTGGCGGGATACCGGCTTCGGTGAGCGCCACCACGCTGAATAAGGTTTGCGGCTCCGGCTTGAAGGCGGCAATGTTATCGGCGCAAGCCATCCGCGCAGGGGATGGCGACCTGTTCATCGCAGGCGGGTTTGAATCGATGAGCCGCTCACCGTATCTGGTCAGCGGGCGCATGGGCGAGTTGAAGTTCGGCAATTCGCAAATGACCGATGCCCTGCTCAATGATGGTTTGTGGGATCCGTTCGAAAACTGGGGCATGGGTAACGCCGCCGAATTCATTGCCGATGAATACGAAGTGACCCGTGAGGCAATGGATCAATTCGCATTCGAGAGTCACCAAAAAGCGGTTGCCGCACAGGAAGCGGGAAAGTTTAAGGCAGAGATCGCCCCCGTGGAAGTGCCCGGAAGGAAGGGACAGGTCACGGTCGTGGATCAGGATGAAGGTCCAAGAAAAGAGACGACGCTGGAAGCGTTATCCAAATTGAAGCCCGTGTTCAAAGCCGATGGCAAAGTGACGGCAGGCAACGCCTCATCCATGAACGATGGCGCTTCGGCGGTTGTGATCGCATCACGCGGGTATGCTGAAAAGAAGGGGCTACCCCCCCTGGCGCGGATCGTTGGTTATGCCCAGGCAGCCGTGGAGCCCAAATATCTTTTTGCTGCACCCGCCCAAGCCATGCCAAAACTACTCAAGAAAATCGGCTGGTCGTTGAAAGATGTTGATCTCATTGAGCTGAACGAAGCCTTCGCTGCGCAAGCGCTGGCAGATGGCTACGCCCTTGCGAGCGAAGGATGGGATTGGAGCAAGGTCAATGTAAATGGCGGCGCGATTTCGCTTGGTCACCCCTTGGGAGCCAGCGGAGCCCGTGTTCTAACAACCTTGATCTACGCCCTGCAAGACCGTGGGCTGAAACGGGGTATTGCCTCGCTGTGCCTTGGCGGCGGTGAAGCCGTGGCGATGGCTGTAGAGATGGAGTAAGGATATTTGATACTCGATATTCGGTGAATGAATATCGAGTATTGTTTTATTAATTGCCCACCAGTTAACGAAAAACTTTTTATTTAAGTGGTGGTTTTGATACGCCCCACGAAGAGCAAAGGGGCTACTCAACCACCGAGGAGCAGATCAAATTATGGATGCAAAAGAACGCAACGAAAAAATTGAACTGTACGGGCGCGGGTACGATTTGTTGAAGGCGGCTCTGGCGGACGTCCCTGCCGAGGCGATGACGTTTAAGCCGGAGCCGAAGGAGTGGAGCGTGCATGAGATCATCATCCACATTGCGGACAGTGAGACGAATGCGGCCTTGCGTGCGCGGAAGTTGATCGTGGAGCCGGGCGGGGTGTTGATGGGTTACGACCAGGATAAATGGGCGGTTGAGTTAAATTATCATGAGCACGATCTAGATGATGCCCTCGAAGCGACGCGCATTGCAAGAAAGACAACCTACAGGTTGCTGAAGACCGTTTCAGAAGAAGTTTTCAATACCCATTGGCTCAAGCACCCGGAAATGGAGGGGCAATATACCTTCGATAAGTGGATCGATATTTATTCAAGGCATATTCCAGGGCATGTTGAGCAGATTCAAAACAATTTGATCGCGTGGAAACGTAAAAATTAAAATTCTCCGTCATTGCGAGGGCGCTCTTGTCCTTTGCCCGAAGCAATCTCAGAAATGGGGGCACGAGATTGCTTCGTCGGGAAGAGCACCCTCCTCGCAATGACGGGGAAGCAACAAGGAGACAAAATGTCAATCAAAAACATCTTCATCATCGGCGCAGGGACTATGGGCAACGGCATTGCTCAAGTGGCAGCGACGTCGGGCTATCAAGTCACATGCATGGACGTGCAGGCTGCGGCGTTGGAAAAAGCCAAAGCGACGATTGCCAAATCCACGGCGAAGCTGGCGGAGAAGGGTGTGCTCACAGCGGAGCAAAAGGCATCCGCAGACGGGATCAACTACACGTCTACGATGGAAGCGATGAAGGAGGCGGATTTCGTCATCGAAGCGGCGACTGAAAATCCGGAGTTGAAATTTAAAATCTTCAAAGACATGGATGCGAACGCGCGTGAAGGCGTGATCTTGGCTACGAATACATCATCCATTTCTATTACAAAAATCGCCGCCGCCACAAAGCGACCGGAGAAGGTTATCGGGATGCACTTCATGAACCCGGTGCCGCTGATGAAACTGGTGGAGGTCATCAAGGGACTCGCCACCGACGAAGCGACCTTGAGCACGACGCTGGAGTTGTGCAAGGTGATGGGCAAAGAAGCGTGGACGGCGAATGACTCGCCCGGGTTTATCTCGAACCGCATTTTGTGCCCGATGATCAATGAAGCCGTGTTCGCCTTGCAGGAAGGTGTCGGCACGCCCGAAGCCATTGACGCAGTGATGAAACTCGGCATGAATCACCCAATGGGTCCGCTTACATTGGCGGATTTGATCGGCTTGGATGTGGTGCTATTCGTGATGGAAGTGTTGCAGAGAGACCTGGGCGAAGATAAATATCGCCCGGCGCCGTTGTTGCGCAAGATGGTGGATGCGGGGTATTTGGGAAGAAAGACGGGGCGTGGGTTTTATCAGTATTAATCATAAGACCTGGCAGGTTTCTAAAAACCTGGCAGGTCTATTGCATGGGGGTAAAATTGAATTCAACGAACAACCTCTCCCCCGCCTCCCCTAGAGGGGAGGAGCTTAAAGGGCGTAATCCAAAATGGATATAAATTTCTGGAACGCAACACAACACGAAAACAAAGGGATTTACAATGACTGACAAAGAAAAGAAGCGACAACGCTTCCTACGTGACCCGCTCAATAGACGCCTCGGTGGACTTGCCGCCACCCTTGCACGGATCTCATCCAGCGCGCGGAATTCTGAATCACCGGTTATTGTTGAAAACCTGTTAGATGAAGCCAAACACTACATCGAATGGACTGCTGCAGAAGCAGATGCCGAAATCGCCGCTGAATTAGTGCAAACTCAAAGGCTAATCACGCTTTGGCAGAAATCCTGGAAGAACGCTTTTCAAGACGTATCGCAACGAGCTGTGCTTTCCACATTGGCGAAGGAATGGTCTGATAAAACTTTGCAGAGTTCGGGGTTGGTCTACTAACCCATGACCCTCCACTTCCGCCCTGCCACGCCAGAAGACGTCCATGCCGTGGTGCCGTTGATCTATAGTTCGGGTCCCGCCGCCTTTGATTTTATTTTCAGCCCCAAGCCCAAACAGGCGTTGGAATTTTTGCATTACACCTTTAGCGATGGCAATGGCGAGTTCGGCTATAAATATCACATCGTTGGCGAAGTGGATGGAAAGGTCGTGGCGGTGGGAACGGCGTTCGACGGCGAGGCAACCCTGAAGTATTTTCTCGCCATGGGCAGGCAGATCGTCTCGTTCTATGGGCTGGCGGCGTTCTCCGTCATCCCGCGCGGGCTGCAAGTGGAGAGCATCATCCAACCGCCGAAAGGACGCCTGCATTACATCGCGCATCTCGGCGTCCACCCGTCCATGCAGGGCAAGGGCATCGGTTCACAACTCGTGGAGCATCTCATGGAGCAGGGACGCAACGCAGGCAAGACACACACCGCGTTGGATGTCTCTGTGCTCAACCCGCGTGCGCAGGTCTTGTATGAACGGCTGGGCTTTAAGCTGACAGGTCAACGCGAGTCGAAGTTGCCCGGTGTGCCGTCTCATAACCGCTTGGAACGCGCCTTATAACTAAAAGATCGAAATGCCCGTCTTCGTGGTGAACAACTCCAGGGCTTTCATGCCGATCAGGGATGTGCCATGGCTGTTCAACTCCGGCGACCAGACGCAGATGGTAAGCAGATTCGGGATGACCGCCACGATCCCGCCTCCGACTCCGCTCTTGCCGGGCAGCCCCACTGTAAACGCAAACTCCCCCGAATCATCGTACAACCCACAGACCTGCATCAACGCATTCACTCGCTTGGACTGACTCGCAGTAAGAATCCTCTCGCCCGCCCACGGGTTCACACCGCCATTGGCAAGAAATAAAAAGGCATTTGCCAGGTCGTGGCAGTTCATCATCAAGGCACATTGATGGAAATAAACATCCAAGACTTCATCGACGTTATTTTCAATATTCTTGAAACTCTTCATCAAGTTGATCAACGCCGCATTGCGAAAGCCAGAGCGCCGCTCTGATTCTGCAACCGTTTCGCTGAAGTTAATTTTCGGGTTGTTGGCAAGTTTCCGCACAAAGCCGAGCACATCCCATAATGGCGCACTGGTCTGCGAAAGCAGATGATCGGTCACCACTAAAGCACCGGCATTGATAAATGGATTGCGCGGAATGCCATTCTCTGTCTCAAGCTGAATCAACGAATTGAAGGCTGTCCCCGAAGGCTCGCGTCCCACCCGAGTCCACAACGCCTCGCCCACCTTTCCAAACACCATCGCCAAAGTAAACACCTTCGAAATACTTTGGATCGAAAAAGGCACATCCGCATCGCCTATCTGAAAGCTCTCACCGCTTAAGGTCTGAATGGCAATGCCATACTGAGCCGGATTCACTTCTGCCAAAGCTGGGATGTAACTGGCAACCTTGCCTTGCCCAAGCAAAGGCAGGGTCTCTTGATAGATATCACCTAAAGTTTGCTGGTAGTTTGTATTCACTTTATCTCTCCATGCGGGTAATTTTATCAAGCCTTATTCTCGAAAAAAATGAGTCCATGTTATGTATTTGTAAGCAATGTTTCTTATAAAACCAGTTGCCTTTCGACTCTTTTTGGCTTATCATAGGGTTATACGAATTAAAGTTGACCGTGCAAGGAGGCAGTCTTGAACTCAAAATCATTTACTCGATTAAGCGTTTTGGTGGTGTTGGCAATGCTGGCAGCGCTGATTCCGCTTCAGGTCCATGCGGGAGGCGCGTGCGGCGGCACATATGTCGTCGAGAAAGGCGACACCATTGAAGGGCTTGCATCCATGTGCGGCACGACTGCATCTGCGATCCTTGCCGCCAACCCCGGCTTGAAGGAGCCGCTCACAGTTGGGCAAAGTATCACCATCCCCGGGGCGAAAGCCAGCAACACAGCTACCATAACCCCGACCTTCACCGCCACAGCTACAGGTACATTGGCAACCCCAAGCCCCACACCAAGCCCCACACCAAGCCCCGCACCCAGCGCAACCCCAGGTGCAGGGTCTGTGACCAATGTGTATAACTATTACAACTACTATGGCGCTTCATCCTCAGGGTATGTCACCACACATACAGTGCAATCAGGCGAAACGTTTGACGGAATTGCAGCAAAATACAATGTGCCTGTTTACGACTTATGGGCAGCGAATCCGCAAATTCCAAATGTGCAGCAATTGAGCGTTGGTCAGATCGTTTACATCCCTGCAATTTATTGGAATGAACCGTACCCGATTTATTACCCGACGACGGTGGTCTCTGCCGTCGTGCAGGAACCGAAAAAACTTGTGTACACAGGGAATATTCCTGCGGGCGCTTCACACGGAACCGTTGTACTGGTCAACAGTTCCGGGGGTGAAGTCTACGTTTCGTTTCACATTGAACGCGCAGATGGCGCCTTTGCAATTTATGAGTACCCGGTCAAAGGTTCGTTCGATGTGGATATCCCCACCGGCTGGATCGGTTATGTAGCCTGGGTTGGCGGTGTGAAATACACCGGCGGTTTCCAGCTTAATGAGCCTACAATCCGTACGGTTACATTCCTTAAGAATAAAGTTGTGGTTGAATGATCGAAAAATGATCAAGACCCGTCAAGTGTGTTCTGATACACTTGACGGGTCTTTTTATTTTCAGGAGAGCCCATGTCCAACCATCCCATCCCAATCATTGAAGTACGCGGCACGTACCGAGAAGTCGGCAGGCAGATCGGCGAAAAATGCAAACCCCAAATTGAAATGATGATGTCGCAGTTGCGGGAGAGTATTCCACCCAATAAAACCTGGGATCAGCTTGTAAAGGAAGGAAAAATTTTTCAAGCCCATAGCCGCGCAATCTACCCGCAATACGTGGATGAACTTGAAGGCATTGCCGAAGGGGCAGATGTTCCGTTCGATGAAATGTTCATCTCAATGTGTGAAGAACTGTGGGAGACGCCGCCGTTTGGCAAAGGCTGCACCGACATGGCTGCCCGCGGACGCGCCACACTCGATGGCACAACCCTGATCGCTCATACCAACGACCTCTCGGCAAAAAATGAAGAAGACCTCGTTATTCTCAAAATTCAGGCGGGCGACGAACCTGAATTCATCGGCGTTTCATCTGGCGGGGTTGGCATTAGTGCTGGCTACAACGCGGCAAAGATCAGCCTTACTGGAAATCAGCTCAACAGCAACGATGTCCGCCACGGCGTACCGCGCCTTTTGGTAGTGCGCGCCATTCTTGGGGCAAAAAATCTCAGCGAGGCGATGGATGCCTGCCTGCTCAAAGAACGCGCCTCCAGCTATAACAATGTGATCGCTGATGGCACGGGCGAAGTCTACTCAATGGAAGGCAGTGCGACGGACATTGAAGCCATCTACATTGAAAAGGATTACATGGCACATGCCAACCATTACACCCATCCGGCAATGCGCCGCTTTGAATTGAGCCCCAGCGATAACGCCAACTCGATCATCCGCTATAACCGAGCCAACTACCTGCTGAAAGAAAGTTACGGCAAACTAACTCCCGACCTGTTCAAGCAACTGCTCGCCGACCATGGCGGGTACCCCACTTCGATATGCAAGCATGGCTTCAATAGCGTGACCGTCTTCAGCATCATCGTCCAGGTGGAAACGCTTACCGCCTGGATCGGGCGCGGATTTCCGTGCGAGACGGTTTATACAGAATATAAGTTGGAACCCTATCAGAAGTAATGACGATTGACCGTGGACGATGGACGATAGAAGTTCGTCTGTGGTCGATGGTCTATCGTCCATCGTCAGAAAAACCATGACCACCACACTATCCCTCTTCCCCCAAACCTATGAATCCTCCCGCGAGCGTTTTCGCGGATACCTGCCCGTCATTCAAAAGATGTGGGGCAAGGCTGCCCTGCATCAATACGCCATGTCCTACGACAACAGCCTGACCATCGACTGGATCTACTCCCCCGCTACCGAAAAGAACGAGAAGATTCTCATCTTCACCACCGGCGAACACGGCATGGAAGGCTACGTCGGCTCGGCAATGCTGCACCGTTTCGTTGAAGATTACCTGCCCAAACTTGATCCGCGCACCACGGGCATTTTGCTTGTCCATGCCATTAATCCATGGGGCATGAAAAACCACCGGCGCGGCAACAAAGATAATATCGACCTGAACCGCACCTTCATGCTTGAGCCGCACTTTGACCCCGCATTCAACCCGGCATACAACAAGATAGATTCATTTCTCAACCCTAAAGGGACGCTGACCAATACCTTTGCCAACAATCTCGTTTACCTCTTTGGGCTTGGTGTAAATGTGGCAAAGATGGGGATGAGGAACTTCCGCTTCGCCCTTTTATTGGGGCAGTATCGCAACCCGCAGGGTTTGTACTACGGCGGGAAGGAAATGCCCGAAGAGACCGCCGCCATCATGGATCTATATAAAATGGCATTGCGCGACTATGACCAAATTTTGCACCTCGACATGCACACCGGTTACGGTCCACGCTACCAGATGAGTTTGGTAAACTCGGCATTGGATAAGGGCACATCAGAATATTTTGAGAAGCGCTTCAATTATCCGCTTGTGGTCGCCGCCACAGCCGACGAGTTCTACGCCATCCGCGGCGATATGATCGATTACATCTACGGCTTGCAGCAACGGGACCATCCTGCAAAAAAGATCTACGCCACGTCTTTTGAATTCGGCACGCTCGGCGATACGCTTTACGGCTTGTTCCAAAGTCCGCGCGTGATGATCCACGAGAACCGCGCCTTTTGGTATGGGGCGGTCAATGAACAAGTCCACGCCGAAGCCAAACGCGGATTTGAAGAATTATTCAATCCATCTGCACAGGATTGGAAAGAGAAAGCCGTAAAAGATGCCGAGCAGGCATTTGAAGGTATTTTGAACGCAGAAGGTTATATCTAAAATCGGAGGGTGCAACATGGCAAAATCTTCTTTAATTCTTGGTCCCATGATCGGCGGGTTAAGCCACAACAGCGCCAAGGTTTGGGCGCGGGCAGATGGACCATCCACGCTGTATGCCTGGGTTGGGACACAAGCTGAAGGCAAAGGCGCCAAACTTACAGGGTCGGTGGAACTCCATGAGCATGATGGGTTTGCGGGGGTCGTTGCGCTAAAAAAACTTTCGGCGGAGACTGAATATTATTTCGCAGTGACCCTGCAACGGTCACGCCCGAAGCGGGCAGATTTTCATCGTTTTAAAACCATGCCAAAGCCCGGTCAGGCGGCATCTTTCTCTTTTATGTTCGGGTCATGCTATCTCCCTCCTGATGAGCACGGCGGGCAGACTCTTGATGTATTGCGTCAGCATGTAAAAGATGATGACCTGCGGTTCGGTCTGATGCTCGGTGACCAGATCTATGCAGACGACGCCAAAGGGAATGGCATTGGGCACATTGCGGTTTCGCTCAAAGATTATCGCGGCGCTTATCGGCATGTCTGGTCGCGCCGTGCATTTCAAAACTTACAGGCAGACCTCCCGCTTTTCATGACCCTCGACGACCATGAAGTGGAAGATGATTGGAGTTGGCGCGATGAAAGCAGAAAGTGGGCTGGCATTCCCTGGTTTAACAAGGTTTTGCGCTGGTTAAAAAGGATACCGCCGGAACAGCGTCATTTGTCGCCAGAGAGGGTAAAGGCTGCGCTAAAAACATATGTGGAGCATCAGGTGATGCACGCACCGAAATTATTGCTGCCGCCAAAGACTAATTCTTCGGGCGACCTTATATTGGGAAAAGACGATGGCAATTTTGCCTACACCTTCGAAGCAGGCAAAGCCGCATTCTTTGTATTGGATACAAGGAGTATGCGCGTGATCAATGGAAAGAAGCGGGTTCTTTTGGGAGAAAAACAATGGGGCTTTTTGCAGGATTGGCTCTTGAAAACAAAAGAGAGCCACCCCATCAAGTTCCTTGTTTCATCGGGTACGATCCTGCATCCCTTCTGGCTGGATATTACCCGCGACCGCTGGAATGGGTTTCCAGTGGAACGCGAACGCCTGTTGGAATTTCTTGCGGTGCATGAAATCGAAGGCGTCCACATCCTTTGCGGAGATTTACACACCGCCCATGCCGTCTCTGCAGAGCTTAACTGTCCAAGCGGAAAGCGCATACCCATTCATGAATTTTGCGCAACCCCTTTTGAGCAGAAATCCACCTTTGTCAGTAACACGTATCACCCGCTCTTTTCAAAGTGGGTCGGAAAACAAAAGAAAAGGCTTCACCAAATCGGGCAAAACTTTGGCAAAGTAAACGTGGATTTTGAAGCCGATGAGACTCCACAAGTCACATTTACTTTGCATTACAACAAGAATGGCTGGAAGGTAAGAGAACCTGTGAGCACAAAGTAATAAAAAAGCGACCGGCGGGTCGCTTTTTTATTACTCAAACTTCAACATCATCAAAATATCTTCTACCGCGGCGTTGAACATCTCGGACATGATGGCGTTATCTACAAAATATTCGCCGCCAAACGAACCGTCGCCGTAAACCTCGCGGGCGGTTTTAGAATCCATGATGGAACTGGGGACCATCGGCGAAAGTTTCGGCTCGGTTCGCATCTCACTGACCACCGTGAACGGAAATGCTTCCAGCCAATTGGCATGTTTTGGTTTGAGGTTGTGTTTGATCGCCACCTTCTCCACCGAATGAGACGTCCACCAGTCGTACCAGTTCAACTTCAAGTCGGGCATGTCGTTGATAACATCGTTCAAATGGACGTTCACTCCCTTGTTGCCACCGTGACCGTTCAGGATCAAGATCCGCCGAAAGCCCTGATGATACGCCGAGCGGATGATGTCTTCGACCACCGCATTGAGGGTCGAGACTCGCAGGGTCAGCGTGCCCGGGTAGTCGCGGAAGTATGGAGAGTTGC
>Ga0172367_10007679_pt1 | contig 12275 bp, 12 predicted proteins | sample Lak10m_FD_114542 | JGI IMG/M metagenome (GOLD analysis project Ga0172367, IMG submission 114542) | Freshwater microbial communities from Kabuno Bay, South-Kivu, Congo - kab_022012_10m | ecosystem: Environmental > Aquatic > Freshwater > Lake | place: Democratic Republic of the Congo: South-Kivu...
GCGATGTTGTTGATGAGCTCCATCATGTTCACGGTCTTGCCCACGCCGGCACCGCCGAACAGGCCGATCTTGCCACCCTTGGCGAACGGGCAGAGCAGGTCGACGACCTTGAGGCCGGTCTCGAAGACCTGGCTGATGGCCTCCTGCTGGTCGAAGGCCGGGGCCGCGCGGTGGATGGGCCATTGCTCGCCCTGCTTGAGCTCGCCCTTGGCGACGGTGTCGAGCGGCGTGCCGAGCAGGTTGAACAGGCGTCCCTTGGTGCGGTCGCCGACCGGCACGGCGATCGGGCCGCCGGTGTTGGCCACCGCCATGCCGCGGCGGAAGCCGTCGGTCGAGGCCATGGCGACGCAGCGCGCCGTGTCGTTGCCGAGGTGCGCGGCCACCTCGAGCACCAGCGTGTCGCCTCCGCTCGGGTGCTTGATGTGCAACGCGGTGTAGATCGGCGGCAGCTTGCCGGCCGGGAAGCGCACGTCGACGACGGGGCCGAAGATCTGGGCGATCGTGCCGGCGGAAGTCTGTTCCATCGTGGTGGTCATGTCTGTCGCTCTGCTTGGCTGTGGGGACTGGTGTGCTGGTGGCTGGCCGCGCCCGCGCGGCCCGGTGTTGGCTGGCCGCGCCCGCGCGGCTCAGGATGGGCTGAGCACGCTCGCGCGGCTCACTTGAGGGCCTCGACGCCGCCGACGATGTCGAGCAGCTCCTTGGTGATGTTCTCCTGGCGCTTGCGGTTGTACTGCTTCTTGAGCAGCGCACCCATCGTCTTGGCCGCGTCGGTCGCGTTCTTCATGGACACGCGCCGGCTGGCGTACTCGCTGGTGAGCGCCTCGAGCAGCGCGTTGTAGACGCGCGTCTCGAGGTAGCGCGGCACGAGCGAGTCGAAGATCGTGCCGGCGTCCGGCTCGAGCAGCGTCTCCCCCGCGGGGGCCTTCTCGCCCTGCGCCTTGGAGGGCGGGGCGATCGGCAGGAGCTGCGCCTCGGTCGGCACGTACTTCACCATCGATTCGAAGGCCGTGTAGAACAGCACGACCTTCTGGTGGCGCCCGGCAAGGAACACGTCCTGCAGGGCCTTGGCGGTGCGCGCGGCGCCGCGGTAGTCGATCTGCTCCAGCGCCGGCTCGACGAACAGGCGCTCGACCTCGCGGCCGCGGCGCACGAGGTACTGGTAGCCCTTGCGGCCGTAGACGTACCAGTCGACTTCGACGCCCGGGTTGGCGCGCAGCCACGACTCGAGCATGCGGAACATGTTCGAGTTGTAGGCGCCGCACAGGCCGCGGTCGCTCGTGACGAGCAGCACGGCCACGCGCGAGCCCTTGCCGGGCTGGAACAGCGGGCGGTCCCCCACCTCGTCGCCCAGCACCGCCGACAGGCGCGACACCAGCCCGGAGATCTCCTGGCTGTAGGGACGCGACGCGACGGCCTTCTCCTGGAACCTGCGGAGCTTGGTCGACGCGACCATCTCCATGGCGCGCGTGATCTGGCGGATGTTGCCGACCGACTTGATGCGGCCGCGCAAGTCACGGATGGATGCCATCGCGCGACCTTACTTCTTCGCCCCGAGGTTCATCTGGGCCTTGGTGGAGGCGATGAGCGCGTCCATCTTCGCCTTGCCGGAGTCGGACACGTTCTTCGTCGTGCGGATCTCGTCCAGGACATCCTGGTGGCGGTCGGCCATCGTCTGGTGCCAGAGCTTCTCGAACTCCTGCACGCGGCGCGCCGGGACGTCGTCGAGGCCGCCGGTGGTGGCGGCGTAGATGATCGAGATCTGCTTCTCGACCGGCAGCGGCGCGTACTGGCCCTGCTTGAGGATCTCCGTCAGGCGCTCGCCGCGGGTGAGTTCCTGCTGCGTGGCCTTGTCGAGGTCCGAGCCGAACTGCGCGAAGGCGGCCAGCGCGCGGTAGGACGCGAGGCCGAGGCGCAGGCCGCCCGAGATCTTCTTCATGGCGCTGATCTGCGCCGAGCCGCCGACGCGCGACACCGAGATGCCGGCGTTCACCGCCGGCTTGATGCCCGCGTTGAACAGGCCCGACTCGAGGAAGATCTGGCCGTCGGTGATGGAGATCACGTTGGTCGGGATGTAGGCGGCGACGTCGCCTTCCTGCGTCTCGACGATCGGCAGCGCGGTGATCGAGCCCCCGCCCTTCTTGAAGCGCGGGTTGATCTTCGGCGCGTCGCGGTTGATCTTGGCGGCGCGCTCGAGGAGGCGGCTGTGCAGGTTGAACACGTCGCCCGGGAAGGCTTCGCGGCCCGGCGGACGGCGCAGGAGCAGCATGACCTGGCGGTAGGCCAGCGCCTGCTTGTACAAGTCGTCGTAGAAGATCACGACGTGGCGGCCTTCGTCGCGGAAGCGCTCGGCCATCGTGACGCCGGCGTAGGCGGCGAGGTACTGCATCGAGGCCTCGTCGTTGGCCGAGGCCGAGACGATGATCGTGTACGCCATGGCGCCGTGCTGCTCGAGCTTGCGCTGCACGTCGACGATCGTCGACTGCTTCTGGCCCATCGCCACGTAGATGCAGATGACCTGCTCGGGGTTGGCGGGATCGCCGCCGCCCGTGGTCTTCTGGTTGATCATCGTGTCGATGCACAGCGCCGACTTGCCGGTCTGGCGGTCGCCGATGATCAGCTCGCGCTGTCCGCGGCCGATCGGGATCATGGCGTCGATGGCCTTGATGCCGGTCTGCAGCGGCTCCTTGACGGGCTCGCGCTCGACGACCGAGGGCGCCGGCTGCTCGATCGGGCGCAGGTCGTCGACCGTGGTGCCCAGCGGGCCGCGACCATCGACGGGGTCGCCCAGCGAATTCACCACGCGGCCGAGCAGCTGCATGCCGGTCGGCACGGAGATGACGCGACCCGTGGCGCGCACGGTGTCGCCCTCCTTGACCTTGGTGGCGTCGCCGAGGAGCACGCAGCCGACGTTGTCCTCCTCGAGGTTCAACGCCACGCCGCGCACGCCGCCCGGGAACTCCAACAGCTCGTTCATCATGCAGCCGTCGAGGCCGTAGACGCGGGCCACGCCGTCGCCGACCGACAGCACCGTGCCCACGCTGGTCATGGCGGTCTCGCCCTTGTACGACGCGATCTCCTTCTCGAGGATCGACGTCACTTCTGCGGGTCTCAGGTCCATTGTCTTGCTTACCTCGGTTGCGCCGGATTCGGCGGCTCTTTTCGTGTGCGTTTGGCGTGTGTCCAGCGCCTGCTCAGGTGGGCAGGCGCGCGTCGAGCATGCGGCGGCGCAAGGCGTCCATGCGGCCCTGCACCGACCAGTCGATCATGCGGTTGCCGGCGACGACGCGAGCGCCGCCGACGAGCTCCGGCACGATCTTGTTCTTCAAGGCGACCTTCTTCTGCAGCACAGCGCCGAGCTGGGCGGCCACCTTCTGCAGCTCGGGCTCGCCGAGCGGACGCGCCGTCTCGACCACGCCCTCGACCTCGTCGTCCTCGAGGCGCTGGCGCGCGCTCCAGGCGGCCGGCGCGTCGACCAGCAGCGCCTCACGACGCTTGTCGAAGGCCAACGCGACGAAGTTGCGCGTCAGCTCGTGGCATCCGACCAGCGCGCCCTCGACGCCGGCGCGGCGCGCGGCCGCGTCGACGCCGGCGTGCATCAGGCGCGCGCGGGCGGCACCCGTGGCGAGGTGCGCCGCCAGGCGCTGCATATCGGCGGCGACGGCCGCCGTGGCGCCTTGGCGTGCGGCCAAGTTCCACAGCGCGCCGGTCCATCGCACGGCCACGGGGTCGAGGATCACTTGCGGCCCCCCGCGGCGGCGCCCACCAGCTCGTCGACGAGGCGGCGGTCGTCCGTCGCGTCGATCTTGCGGGCGATGACCTGGCTGGCGGCCTTCAGCGAGACTTCGACGACCTCGGCGCGGATCGCCGAAAGGGCCTTGTCCTGCTCGGCCTTGATCTCCGACTTGGCGCGCTCGAGCATCGCCGCGGCCTCGCGGCCGGCCTGCTCCTTGAGGTTCTTCTCGACCTCCTCGGCGCGCGCGCGCGCCTCGGACATCAAGGCCGCAGCCTGGGCGTTGGCTTCGCGCAGCTTGGCCTCGACCGCGTTCTTGGCATTCTCGGCGTCGCGCGAGGCGGCTTGCGCCTTCTCGATCGCTTCGGAGGCCTTGGCGTCGCGCTCCAGGAGGGCGCGCGTCACCGGCTTCATGACCACGATCCAGATCGGCGCGAGCGCGACGAGGAAGATGATCAGCGTCCAGAAGAAGCCGCCATTGCCCGCGAGGTCGAGCGGGTTGAAGCCGCCTTCCGCCGCAGCCAAGGGGATCAGGGCCAGTGTTTCCACGATGTGATGCACTCCGCTTGCTCTTTGGATCCGTCCACGGTGTCCGGGCGCCCCGCCGTCGGCGGAGGGGCTCCACGCGGCCGCGAGGGGCTGGAGCGGGGCGTCCGGGACGGACGCCCGCGCTCCTCACCGGACCGCGGCCCCTCGCCTCACTTGGCGATGGCGATCAGGAGGGTCACGACGACCGCGAACAGCGACACGCCTTCGATGAGCGCCGCCATGATGATCGAGCCGCCGCGGATCTCGCCGGCCGCTTCGGGTTGACGGGCGATGCCCTCGTTGGCGGCGGCGCCGATCTTGCCGATGCCCATGCCGGCGCCGATGGCGCACAGACCGGCACCGATGCCGGCGCCCATCTTCGCGAGGCCCATCCACTCAGTCGGGTTAGCTTCAACCATTTGGTTCTCTTCCTTCTTCTCGTTGCTGTGCGGCTCGCGCCGCGGTTTCCGGGGTACTTGACGACGCGGCTCGCGCCGGCCGTTGGTCTTGCAGTTCCTGCCTGGCGCTCAGTGCTCGGGGTGCAGCGAGGCCTGGATGAACAGGATGGAGAGCATCGTGAACACGTACGCCTGCAGCAGCGCCACGAAGCTCTCGACGATCATGATGAACACGCCGAAGCCGACGACCAGCGGCGAGACGCCCCACGCCATGCCGGCGTTCTCCGCCTGGCCGCCCGACACGAGGCCGGCGGCCATGAACAGGAGGCCCATGAAAGACAAGACGACCAGGTGGCCGCCCGTCATGTTCGCGAAGAGACGAATCATCAACGCGAAGGGCTTCACGAACACTCCCACGAGCTCGACCACGAACATCAGCGGCCAGATGGCCAGCGGGACGTGCGGCACGAGGTGCTTCCAGTAGGCGACCGGGCCCTGCGCGACCATGCCTCCGCCGATCATCATGAAGAGCGTGGTGGTGGCCAGCGCCGCCGTGACGAAGATGCTCGCCGTCGCCGTCGCCGAGCCCGGCAGCAGGCCGAACACGTTCATGAAGAGCACGAAGAAGAACACCGCCAGGAAGTACGGCAGGAACTTGTTGCCCTGCTCGCGACCCATGACGGGCGCGACCATCTCGTCGCGCACCCACAAGGCGAAGCCGCCGAACAAGCGCGAGACCATGTCGCCCTTGCCGGTGCGCAGGTGGCGCGGCACGCCCGAGAAGCAGACGAAGATCAGGAGCACGGACGCGAGCTGGAACAGCTGCAGGTTCGAGACCGGCAGCATGTTCGACCAGACGACCTCGGGCGAACCGACGGAGCCGGTGAGGATCGGCAGCGCGAAGGGTAGCTGGGCCTCGATCGGCTGGCCTCCCGCCACCAGTTGCGCCGGCACGACGTGCGAGTACAGCGACACGAAGGGCTGGGCGTTGCTGCCGTGGTGCTCGTGCGGGATCAGCTGGAACGACAGGTAGATCGGAGCCAGCACGATCGCCGCGATCAGCGCGAGGCGCAGGATGCCGGCGAACCCGGGTCCGGAGGAGGCTTGCGTGTCGGTCTGCATCGTTGTGGGTGTCGTGCTCGTTCAGTTCGCCTGCGGCGCGGGTCGCGCGGCGGTAAGGATCCGCGCGCTCTCCCAGGTTCCGGGGACGAGGATGAGAAGGGCCGAGCAGGCGAAGGTCAAGAGGAAGGCCGTCGGGTCGACCTGTCCTCGCAGCGCGTCGATCCCGTGAAATGCCAGCGTGCCGACGAGCAGCACGGCGAATTTCGCGAGGAATCCCTCGAGCAGGGCGCGGAAGACCTGCTTGGGCTGGTGGCGCGCGACGTGGCGCAGGCGCAGCACCGACAAGCCGGTGAGCGAGGTGCCGGCCAAGGCTCCGCACAGGATCCCGCCAGCCAGCGCTCCCTCGAGACGCCATGCCAAGACCCCGGCGAGGGCGAGGGTCGCCAGCAGGACGAGCGTGGAGAGCATGGGGGGCTTCAAGGGACGGAGGCGGGTCTGAAAGAGGGCGGAGTCGATCGGCGCGGCGTCGTGGTGTCGGCGTCGTGGTGTCGGCGTCTTGGTGTCGGAGCGCGGGTTCAGACGGGGGGCCGCCGCGTGGTGCGCGCGGAGGGCACGGCGCGCACCAGCGCGATCGTGGCCCCCACCGCGCCGAGGAGGCAACCGAGCACGAGCAGCCAAGGCCGGGTGCCGAGCTCCTCGTCCAACCACCATCCACCGAGCGCGAACAGCGCTAGGACGGCGGCGAACTGGAAGCCCAGCCCCGCGTGCCGCCCGAGGTCCCCCAAGGCCGAGCGCGCGGCGCGCGTCTTGTCGTGCTCGTGCTTGGGCATGGGTTGCTGGCGGGCGAGCCGGAAGCTCGACGCGTCGATCATTTCAGGAGAGCGAACCAGCGCCCCGCGTTCCAGCCCCCCGGAGCCGCGCGGCGCGCGGCGCGCGACGGGGTGGTTCCGGGAGAGTTTGGCCGGGCGATGATTTTGGGCGCAAGAATGTAGGGACGAAGTACCTTGAGTCAACACAATCCGCGCGAAATCAGGCGTGGGCGCGCGCATCCGCGCAGGCGCGGCCGCGGGTCGGGCGCCCGAGCTGTCAAGCACTTGCGACAGGCGCCAGCGGCCCCCCTCCTAGCGGGGCGGACATGGTGCGCGAGCCCCCCCTCCGCTATCCTCTTCGCCCGACTTCGCCGGACGCCCGTGGGGGCCGCTCCGGAGACGGCCGCCTCCCCGCCCCCACCGCACCGATCCAGCATCCCACCACCATGTCGATGGAACGCACCCTCGTCCTCCTCAAGCCCGACGCGCTGCAGCGCGGCCTAGTGGGCGAGATCATCTCCCGCTTCGAGAAGAAGGGCCTCAAGCTCGTGGGCCTGAACATGCGCAACTGGGAGAAATCCCAGTTGGAGAAGCACTACGCGGTGCACAAGGAACGCCCGTTCTACCCGACGCTCGTGGCCTTCATGACCTCGGGGCCGGTCGTCGCCCTCGCGCTCGAAGGCAAGGACGCCATCGAGGTCGTGCGCAAGCTGATGGGCAAGACCAACAGCCGCCAAGCCGAACCCGGCACGATCCGCGGCGACTTGGGCATGAGCTTCTCCAACAACCTCGTGCACGGTTCCGACTCGCCCGAGAGCGCCAAGTTCGAGCTGGACCTGTGGTTCGGCGGCCGGGGCGACATCTGCAGCTGGGATCCGGCCGACCTCGGCTGGCGCTACAGCATCAAGGAAGAGCTCTCCTGACTTGAGTTCGTCCTCGGGCGGGAAGCGCGCCGTGCGCGTCCCGCCGCGCGCGTCCCGCTCCACGCCCGCGGGACCGCGCCGAATGGCGCGGCGTGCCGCCGGGGAGGGCGAAGCGCTTGGATGCTCGAGAAGACGACGCTCGAATCGGCGACGCCCGAAGTCGGATTGACGAGACGCGACGCGACGAGCAGCGCGCGGCCGCTCCCGGCGGCGACACCGCGCGGCGACCGTTGCATCTGGCGGCGGCCCACATCGCCGAGCTCGTGGCGGAGCTGTCTCCGCGATTGCAACGCATGCTGGTGCGCGAGGTGCACGCCTTGCCGCCGGCCGATCTCGTCTTCGTGCTGGTCGAGGCGCTCGAGGACCCGTCCGCGCGCCGCGTGTTCCTGCGCGTCTCCGCCAACCCCGACGGCGCGCGCGTGTGCGTCGACCGCTCGCGCGTGGCGCGCCACGACGGACCATTGGGCCCCTTCCTGCGGCGCTGTCAAGAAGACTTGACAAGCGCGCGCCTCGAGCGGCTGGCGCAGGCCGGCGGAGATCGCGTGGTCGTGCTGGAGTTCCGCCGCGCCGACGGCGAGCGGCGCGCACTGGTGGCCGAGCTGGTGGGGCGCCACGCCAACCTCGCGCTGCTGGCGGGCGGCGACAAGGTGCTGCAAGTGCTCGTGCCCCCGCCTGCGGACAAGCCCGCGGCGCGTCTGGTCCCCGGCTCGCCTTGGACGCCCCCGCCGGGCCGTCCGCCCGCCGGCGCCGTGCCCTCGATCGCCGAGCTGTTCCCGACGCCCGCGGCGCCGCCGCGCCTCGCGCCAGGCGAGACCGAGGATCCGTACCCGAAGTCGTGGCGCGTAGACCAGGCGCTGGCGGCGCAGGCCGATGGCGCGCACCTGCACCGCGCGCGCAAGGACCTCGCCGAGCGGCTCGAGCGACGCGCGAAGAACGCGCGCAACTTGGTGGCCGGTCTCGAGCAGCGCGCCGCCGCGGCGGAAGGCCATGAACGCGCGCTCTTCGACGCCGAGCTCGTCAAGTTGGCGCTCGCCTCCATCCCGCGCGGCGCCAAGTCGGTGGTGGTCGACGATCATTGGACGGATGGCGCGCCGCGCACGATCGCGCTCGACCAGAAGCTCTCGCCCAAGGAGAACATGGAGCGCCTGTTCGACAAGGCGAAGAAGCTGCAGCGCGCGCGAGAGACCGTGGCCGCCGAGCTGGAACTGGCGCGCGCCAAGGAGGCGCTAGTCCTCGAGTGGCTGGCGCGCGCGCGCGACGAGACGCGCGATCCCGCGGAGTTGGAACGCGAGGCCGTGGCGGGCGGCGCGCTCGACGAGAAGCAGGAAGCTCCGCGCAAATCCGAACCGCCGACCCCGCGCCTGCCCTATCGCACCTTCGCGGCGAGCTCCGGCGCCGAGATCCGCGTCGGCCGCAACGCCAAGGACAACGACGCGTTGACCTTCAAGCACGCGCGCGGCAACGACCTGTGGCTGCACACCGCCGACACTCCGGGTTCGCACGTCGTGCTGGTGCTCGCCGGCCGCCCCGAGCCGCATCCAGAGGACTTGCTCGACGCGGCGCATCTCGCCGTGCACCACTCGCCCATCGCGGGTGCCTCCCGGGCGCGCGTGCACGTGGCGCGGCGCAAGGAGGTGCACAAGCCGCGCGGGGCCAAGCCCGGGCTGGTTACCCTCTCCGGCGGCAAGGTACTGGAGCTGCGCCTGCAGCCCGATCGCCTGCAGCGGCTGCTCGGCAGCCACCGCCCGCCCACCATCGGATAGCATCCGCTCCATGCGCCACCCGCTCGCCTGCCTGCTCTTCGCCGCGATCCTCGCCACCGGCTGCGCCTCCGACGGCGAGCCGACGGCCGAGCAGAAGGAGAAGATGCTCGAGGTCTACAAGGAGACGGCCCAGAGCTTGTTCAGCATGGGCGAGGTCGAGCGCGCCGCCGGCCAGGCGATGAAGGGCTTGGAGCTCGAGCCCGACGACCAGGAGCTGAAGCTGATCCTCGCCTGGTCGCTGCAGAAGCGCGGCCGCACCGAGGATGTGGGCCGCGCCGAGGCGCTGTTCCGCGAGGTGGCGCCCTCCGGCGACTTCCGCGCGCTGCTCGGGTTGGGCGACGCGCTCGAGCGCAAGGGCCTCGCCTTCGCCGAGGCCGCGGACAAGATCGAGTCCGGCGACCGCGTCACCGAAGCCGCCGATCCGCGAAAGCGCGTGGCCGACCTGCGCGCCAAGTCGCTCGAAGCGTGGCGCGAAGCCATCGGCTGGTACCGCGCCACCATCGACAAGCAACGCGAGAACAGCGACGCCTGGGGCGGCCTGTTGCGCGTGCATTCGCTGCTGGGCGAGCGTCCGCCGGCCTTGGAGGCCGCGCGGCGCGCCCTCGAGTATTCGAGGGCCGACTACGACTTCTGGGAATCGCGCGTGCGCGCCACCGACGTGCGCGTCGAAGAAGAGCGGCGCATGCGCGCGCTGATCGGGCGCAAGCAGAAGATCCTCGTCGCCACGCACTTGTCCGCCTACCAATTGTGCGTCGACGAGGGACTGTCGGACGAAGCGCGCTCGCACCTCGACGCCGCGCTGGCGCTCGATCCCAACCGCAGCGAGTGCTACAGCCGTCGCGCGCAGCTGAACCTCGACTCGGGCCGTTGCAAGGAGGCGGTGGAGGACATCGACCAGTTCCTGCGCTTGTCGACGCTGGCCTTCGAGCACCCCGACATGCGCAAGGCTTGGCAGCTGCGCCGCGAGGCTGAAGCCTGCGTCAAGCGCCAACAAGCCTCGAGCGCCGCTGGCGGCTGAGGCGTTGGTCGCGGGCGTTGATCGCGGCAGCCACCGCGGTCCGGCGGCTGGCCTGCGGCGACTGCTTCGAGCCCGATTGCCGCGCGACGAGCCACGCAGTTTCGACCGCACCTCGTCGACCACACCTCGTCGGCCGAACTTGGTCAGTTGCGATGCGTCAGCGTGCGGCGCTTGCCGTCCTTGTCGACGATGACGACCTGCAAGTCTTCGCCGCTGCGTCGCTCGGCCAGCACCTCGGCCACGTCTTCGCGCGACTTGATCGAGCGACCGTTGAGCTCGACGACCACGTCGGCTGGGCGCAATCCGATGCGCGCGGCGATGCTGCCTTCGACCACCGACTCGACCACGAGTCCGTTGCCCTCCGGCAATCCGAGCGTGCGTCGCAGTTCCTCGCCCACGGGCTGGCAGGCGATGCCCAGCATCCCGCGCTGTGCAACCGGGCCCGACTCCGGCCCCTGCCAGCCGCGGCGCTCTCCGCCTTGGCCGACCTCGGGAGGACGCAGGCCGCCCTCCTCGCGCCCGGCGCCCGGCCTCTCCGCGTCCGGTCGTCCCGTGTCGTCGCGCCAAGGCTGGCCAAGGTCCATGCGGCGCCAGGGATCCATCTCGCGCAATCGATCCATCTCGCGCAATCGATCCACTTCACGCCGCGGCTCGCCCGGCCGCAGGCCAGGCCCCTCCAACTCGACGCGCATCTGCGTGCCTTCGCGCAGCTGCGGATGCGCTCGGTAGATCTCCTCGAGCGTGCCACCGGTGTAGGTCTGCACGTCCTCGCGACCTTCGTCGTCTCGCGTGCGCACCTCGACGCGCGCTCCGTCCTTGTCCTGACGGGCCTCGATGCTCTTGGTGAGCGTGCGCGCGCCGCCTCGAGGACCAAGCCCCGGCCGGGTCTCTACGCCAGGATCCCGCGAGCCACCTGCATCGCTGCCTGGTTGCCCGTCCCGCGGACCAGTCGAGCGCTCGTCGAACCAGCCTTGCAGATCGCGCTCGATTTCGGTGCGCATGCGCTCCATGCGCTCTTCGAAGCCGCGCAGGCGCTCGCGCATGCCGCGCAGGCCGTCCTCGCGGAAGGTGCGCCACGCCCCAGCCGAACCGCGGCGCTCGAGTTCGCGTTGCATGAGCCGCGCCGTCCACGCCAGCCCGTCGGAACCGTGCGCCCACTCGCGCACCGCGCGAGCCGCGCGCTCGTCCGCGAGGGCGCGCTCGAGGAGTTCGTCGTAGGCACGCTCGCGCGCCGCTAGATCCTCGTCCTGCAGGCGCTCGCGCCAAGGAGTCGGATCGAAGCCAAGGCCTTGGTCGAAGACCGGCGCGGGCGTGCCATCGGCTCGCGGGCCCGGATGTCGCAGACCACCCTCGGGCGCGGTGGAAGCGACCTCCCCGTCGGCCGGTCCTGTCGGCGTCACGGCGGCCGCGTTGCGAGGTTCGTCCCAGTGCAAGCCACGCGCAGGCGCGGCGGTAGCGATCAGGCACAGTCCAGCGAGAAGGCTGAGCATGGATCCATCTCCGAAGTCGATCGAGTTCCACCGCGCGCCGCCGTGGGGGGACGCGCGGCGCGGTTCAACGCGGCAGGCCGCCGAAGCCCACGGTCGAGAGGCTGCCGCCCGGCGTCAGCACGCGCCCGGGGTTGCCCTCGATCCAGGGGACCTCCACGGTGCGCACCGCGGCATGCCTCAGGGGCGTCTCGCTGGTGCGCAACGGACGCAAGGCGTCGTCGTCCGCGGCGACGCCGAGCAACGCGACGGGCGACGGCTGGCGCGGGGACGGCGCGACGCCGCCGGGCGCGGGCTGGTTGGCGATGATCTCGCTAGGGGCGACGAGGGGCGGGAATGCCTCGCGCGCTGCGGCGACTGGCGCTTCATCGAGGTGCTCCGCGGTGGAGCGGCCTGCGTCCGCGGCACGCGCGGACTCGGCCACGGCAGATCCACGATCGAGCCCATCGCCGGAGACTTTCTCGCGCGCGGACAGGCCCCACATGGCCAACGCGGCGGCCGCGGCGGCACCGACCATGGCGAGACGGCGCACGCGAGCAGGGAAGGCGAAGAAGCGC